>Ga0153921_1000384_pt1 | contig 25041 bp, 2 predicted proteins | sample TSNJ005MetaG_FD_104691 | JGI IMG/M metagenome (GOLD analysis project Ga0153921, IMG submission 104691) | Attine ant fungus gardens microbial communities from New Jersey, USA - TSNJ005 MetaG | ecosystem: Host-associated > Fungi > Mycelium > Unclassified | place: USA: New Jersey, Brendon T. Byrne... | reverse complement strand
GCCGCAAGTAGGCACGGTGGAGCGGGTAAATCGGCAAGGATGCCGATTTAGCCGCGCCGGGCCATGGATGGCCCGTCGCGGCGGCCCGCGCAAGCGTGCCGGAGTGCGGGCATGCCGAGCCTGAGCGAGGCACCGAGTGGTGGGGCAAAGACCTTTTGGTTACTTTTGGGGCGTTTGCCAAAAGTGACCCGCTGTAAGAGCGGAACCCTAAGTGGCCGTTACCGCAGCAACGGATATGTACACTCACGAAACCCGCTCCCCAACCACAACCCCATCCCGCCACCAAGCCGCCAAACTAAAGACGTTCGGCGCCTTGAGCAGCGAAAAATGATTCCCCGGCCCATACCAAACCTCCAACACCCCCACGCACCCGCGCCACCCCTCAACCATCAACCCCTGCTCCCGCTGATTCCCTGCCGCGTCCAGGGTCGGATCCTCCGCCAACACCAACCGCACCACCCCCTCATACCGCCGACCAGGCCGATAAACCGTGCGCAACGCCGAGGCATACGTGCGCGCCGGCCCTTCCATCGCCTCCACCGAAGACCGCGCAGGCAACAACCCAACCCCCACCATCCCCCCATGCAACAACCTTCGCTGCTCCACTTCATCGCGCCCGGCAAAATCCACCGCATCAATCCCAAGCGACTTACCCGAAGCCACCTGCATCGACTCCACCAACCGCAACAACGCCGCCGTCGTGGTATAGGGCCGGCCCACCACCCCATTGCCCCCGGGCGCCTCGCTGTCGATCAACGTCAACGACGCCACCTCACGCCCCTGAGCCTGCAACCGCGTGGCCATCTCGAACACCACCCAACCGCCAAACGAATGCCCCACCAAATGCACTGGCCCCGAAGGACATTCCTGCTCCAGGGCCTGCAAATAACAGCGCGCCGCCGCCTCAACCTGGCTATGGGGCACCACCTCCCCATCCAGCCCACGGGGCTGCAAGCCAAAGATCGGCCAGTCCCGTCCCAACGCCTCGCTCAACCCCACAAACCCGGTCACGCTATCCCCCGCCCCCGGTACACAGAAGATCGGTGCCTGCCCGGCGCGACCACTCTGGATCCGCAACAACGGCTGATGCACCGCCACCGCCGGCGCCTCACTCAACGCCAGGGCCTCAACCATCGCCTGCCCCAGCGCCTGGATATGCGGTGCCTGCATCATGCTCTGGTGATCCCCCGGCACCTCAATGCGGCGCAATTGCCCCACGGCCAGTGCCTCATCCCATCCCAAATCCAGGCTGCGCCGCGAGAGTTCCGTCGGCCGCTCGGCGGCGCTGAACAAGTGCACCGCCAGCGGCATCGGGAACAGGCTGTAATGCGCCAACGCATGCCCATGCCCGACTTCCCGCTGGATAAAACTCAACAGGTCCGCGTCCGAAGCCGCCGCCATCTGCGCGTACAACAAATGCCGATCGCGGCAGCGTTGCAGCAAACCCGCAAAGTCCAGCTGTCCAATGTCCGCTTCCAGTTGCTCAAGGCTCGCCAACTCATCCACACCTCCCTGTGCCTTCCAATACGCCGTGCACTGCAACAGCAAATGCCGCTTGAGGGCATCCGGCCCGCTCCAGCGCGCCTTGCCCTGGTCGGTCATGCGCGGCACGTAGCTGTCGATCAACCCGAGGAATGCCACCGGTTCGTCCAGCCCCTGCAGTTGCATCGCCACTTCATAGGCCAACACCCCGCCGAACGACCAACCCGCCAGCCGATACGGCCCATGGGGCTGCACCGAGCGGATGATCCCCACCAGCCGCGCCGCCAGGCCTTCCATGGTCTGCAACTGCACCTCGCCAAGGGGTGCACCGGGCAGGCCATAGATCGGGTAGTCCCCCGGCAGGTGCCGACCCAGCGCCGGGAAATACACGTCCATGCCGCTGAACTCATGCACCAGGAACAACGGCGGCTGGCTGCCGCTGGCGCGTACGGTGATCAGCGAGCTGTTGTCCTCCCGCGCCGTGCGCTGACCGAGCATCGAGGCGACCGAGGCCACGCTGGCGTGCTGGAACAGCTCGGCCAACGACACCTCAAGCCCCGCCTCTTCCATCAGGTTGACCAGCCGGATCGCCAGCAACGAATGGCCACCCAGTTCAAAGAAACTGTCATGCCGACCGACCTGCTCCAGCCGCAACACCTCGGCCCAGAGGCGTGCCAGGGTCTGTTCCAGCTCGTTCGCCGGCGCCTCGAACACGCGGCTCGCCGATGCCTCCAGCGCGGGCATCGGCAGGGCCTTGCGGTCGACCTTGCCGTTGGCTGTCAGGGGCATTTTTTCCAGCGGTACATAGGCCGATGGCACCATGTAGTCCGGCAGGTGCTGCAGCAGATGACTGCGCAACACTTCGATGGCCAGCGGCTCGCCGGTGTAGTACGCCACCAGGCGCTTGTCCCCCGGCGCATCTTCTCGTGCCAGCACCACCACATCCTTGATGCCGCTGCAGGTGGCCAGGCGTGCTTCGATCTCGCCCAACTCGATGCGGAAGCCGCGGATCTTCACCTGGTCGTCATTACGCCCGATGCACTCCAACAGTCCGTCCGCCGACCAGCGCCCAAGGTCGCCGGTGCGGTACAACAAGCCATCGCCAAACGGATCATCGACAAACTTCTCGGCCGTCAGCTCCGGCCGGTTCAGGTACCCCTTGGCCACGCCATGCCCGCCAATGCAGATTTCCCCGACCACGCCCAGCGGCACCGGCTGCAAGTGCGCATCCAGCAGGTGGATTTGCGTGTTGGCAATCGGCCTGCCAATCGGCACGCTTTCGGCATCGGCGGCGATGGCCTGCACTTCATGCGTGGTGGCGTAAGTGGTGGTTTCCGTCGGGCCGTAGCAATGCACCAGCCGCAGTGCCGGCGCCTGGGCCAGCAGGCTGCGGAACGCCGCCGGATCGGCCCGTTCGCCGCCGCACAACAGGATGCGCAGCCCGGCCAACGCGTCGGGAATCAATTGCACGTACTGGTTGAACAGCGCAGTGGTGACGAACAGGATCGTCGCCCCGCCCGCCTTCAGTGCCCGGCCAAACGCGCCGGGGTCGAGCAAGGTCGCATGGTCGATCACCAGCACCTGGCCGCCGTTGAGCAAGGGGCCCCACACGTCCATGGTGCTCGCGTCGAACGCCGGGTTGGAAGCGAACGCCACGCGGTCATGGGCGTTGAAATCGGCGTAGCCGTTATTGATCACCAGCCGCGTGATGCCCCGGTGCGGTACCAGCACACCTTTGGGGGTGCCGGTGGAACCGGAGGTGTACATGATGTACGCCACGCGCTCCGAGGACTGCGACAGGTCCGGGTTGTGGCTCGGTTGCGGGTCCAGCGCCAGGGTGTCGAGGTCGATACGTCGGGCCGGGTAAGCGACAGGCTCGCTGCTGTGGGTCAACAGCCACACCGCGCCACTGTCCTGCACCATAAAGGCCTGGCGCTCGGCCGGGGCGTTGATGTCCAGCGGCACGTAGGCCGCCGCGCATTTGAGGATTGCCAGTTGGCTGAGCAACAGGTCAATCGAGCGCGGCAACAGGATCGCCACATGGTCGCCGGGCTGCACGCCCAGGTTGCGCAGGTGGTGCGCCAACTGGTTGGCTCGGGTGTTCAGCGCGCCGTAACTCAGGGTGTGTTCACCATGCACCACTGCGATAGCACCCGGGCGTGCCTGGGCCTGGGCTTCGAACAAACGCTGCACCGTATGTTCGTGAGGGAATTCGCGCTGGGTGGCGTTGAATTCCATCCGCAGTTTTTCACGCTCCGCCGCCGGCAGAATCGACAGTTGGCTGATTGAGCCCCCTGCATTCTGTTCCAGGGCCTGCACCAGTTGCTCCAGGGCAACATGCAGGTACTCGCAGAGGCGTGGCGCGCCCTGCCCCATGGCGTCAAAGCCAAACCCGTCGCCCAGGTCATCGACACTCAGGGACAGCGCAAAGTTGGTACGTTCCTCGGCCTTGAGCACCTGCATGCCCTGCCACGCCTCGGCTACGCCGCCAGCGTGCGGGGCGCTGTGGCGATAGTTGAACAGCACGCTGAACAGCGGCGTATTGGCCGGCAGCCCGCTGCAACGCTGGGCCAGGGCCAGTGGCGCATGTTCGTGACTGAGCAACCGGGTCAGGCTTGCGTGGGTGGCCATCAGCGCTGCGTGCACCGTGCGCTCACCCAGGTCGACCCGCAGCGGCAAGGTGTTGATGAACACGCCCAAGGCACGTTCGGCGCCTTCGCCGCCTTGCAGCCGGCCCAGCAATACGGTGCCGAACACCACCTGCTCGCGGCCGGAAACCTTGCCCAGCACCTGCGCCCAGGCCAGGTGCATCAGGCTCGCAGCACTGACCCCAAGCTGCCGTGCCAGGGTGCGCAGGCGCCCGTTCAACAGCGGGTCGACGCGCAAATGTGCCTGTTGCGCTTCACCCGGTGCACTCAATGCCAGCGTCGGCTCATCGACCTCCCCGAGCATCTCGCGGAAGAACGCTTCGTGCTCTTCCTCGCGCATGCCCAACCGCGTCTGCGCCACATAATTGCGATACGGCACCGCCGCCCCCAACTGCTCGCGCCGGCCGAGCAAGCACGCCTGCATCTCGTGCTGCAGCACCTCCAGCGCAACGTGGTCCATCACCAGATGATGGAACAGCAACAACGCAACCACCCGCTGGTTGGCCGGGTCCTCGGCGTACACCAGGCGCATCAGCGGTGCCTGAGCCAAGTTCAGCCGATGCTGTTCGAAGCGCGCCTGCAATTGCTCCAGCACATTGCCCGTCGCCTGAATCGCCTCAACCCGCAGCGAGGCCTGGCGCCACACCACCTGCACCGGTTCTTCCAGCCCGTCCCAGTGCATCGACGAGCGCAGGATATCCTGCCGCTCGATCACCGCCTGCAACGCCTGGGCAAACGCTTCAAGGCGCTCGACGCTGGCGAAGGCAAACTGCGCCTGCAACAGGTACGCGTCACCCTGTTGCACTGCGCGGTGGTGATACAGGATCCCGGCCTGCAACGGCGCCAGCGGGTAGATATCCTGCACGTTGGCCGCGCCGCCGGGAATGCTCGCGACAAGGCGGTCGATGGCGGGTTGCTTCAAGTTCACCAGCGTCAGCATGTCCGGGGTGATCCGCGTGCAATCCGCGGCAATCCCATTGGCTGGCACCACCACTTCGCGACCACCACCCACGGCAGCCGCCAAGGCTGCAAGGGTGGGTTGACCAAACAGGACTTTCACATCCGCCGACAACCCGACCCGACGCATGCGGCCGATCAGGCTGGCGGCCAGCAGCGAATGGCCGCCCAGCTCGAAGAAATGGTCGTGCCGACCGACACGCTCCACCTTGAGCAAATCCGCCCACAGGCCGGCCAGGGTGATTTCGGTTTCACCCACAGGCGCGACGTACTCCCGGGCGCTCACCGATTCCAGGCCCGGCGCCGGCAGTGCCTTGCGGTCGAGCTTGCCATTGGGGCTCAGGGGCAAGGCGTCCAGGTGCATGAAGGTGGCCGGTACCATGTAGTCCGGCAGGTGTTCCAGCAAATGGCTGCGCAAAGCGTCGATTTGCGCCGGCACGCCGGTGTAGTAAGCCACCAGCCGTGAATCGCGGGCGACCACGGCGGCTTCGTTGATCTGCGGGAATTGCAGCAGTCGCGCCTGGATCTCCCCCAGTTCGATGCGCAAGCCACGGATTTTCACCTGGTCGTCATTGCGGCCCAAATACTCGATGGTGCCGTCCGGCAGGTAGCGCCCGACGTCGCCGGTGCGGTACATCCGGCCCGCGCTGAACGGGTCCTTGAGGAAGCGCTCGGCCGTCAGCTCAGGACGGTGCAGGTAACCCCGGGCCACTTGCACACCGCCGATGAACAGCTCGCCCACCACACCCAATGGAACAGGCTGCAACTGCCCGTCCAGCAGGTACATGCGGGTGTTGGCAATCGGCTTGCCGATGGGGGTGTTGTCCGGCGTGACGGGCCCGGCGCAATCCCACGCCGTCACGTCCACCGCCGCTTCCGTCGGGCCATAAAGGTTGTACAAACCGATGCCCGGCAACTGCTGTTTGAAGCGGCGCACCAGGCTGCCGGGCAACGCTTCACCACTGCACATCACCCGCACCAGCCCGGCGCTCTGGCTGACGTCGCCGTGGGCCAGGAACACATCGAGCATAGACGGCACAAAGTGCAGCGTGGTGATCTGCTCCGCCTCGATCACCTCACACAGGTAGGCCGGGTCTTTATGCCCGCCAGGACGCGCCATCACCAACCGCGCGCCGGTGAACAGCGGCCAGAAGAACTCCCACACCGACACGTCGAAGCTGAACGGGGTTTTCTGCAACACCCTGTCCTGGGCAGTCAGTCCGTACTCGTCCTGCATCCACAGCAGGCGGTTGACCACGCCCGCGTGCTCGTTGATCACGCCCTTCGGTTGGCCGGTGGAACCAGAGGTGTAGATCACGTAGGCCTGATGCTGCGCGGTCAGCCCATCCACTCGTGGGTTGGACGTTGATTGGTGCTGCCAGGTGTTCCGGTCCAGGTCCACCAGCGGCACCGTGACGTCGCCCAGCAACGAACGGGTTTCGCCCTGCACCAGCACGGCGGCCGGGGCGCTGTCCTTGAGCATGTAGGCGATACGTTCCAGCGGATACGCCGGGTCCAGCGGCACATAACCGCCGCCCGCCTTGAGGATTGCGAACAGGCCGATGACCATCTCCAGGCCGCGCTCGACGCAAATCGCCACCCGCGAATCCGGCTGTACACCCAGCTCCCGCAGATGGTGCGCCAACTGATTGGCCCGTTCGTTCAGCTCGCGATAGCTCAGGCACTCCGAGCCTGCCTTCACCGCAAGCGCATCCGGCGTTCTCGCCACCTGGGCTTCGAACATACCGTGCAGCGTCTGGTCGAGGTTGTAATCCACTGTGGTGTTATTGAAGTCGAACAGCAGATGCTGGCGCTCCTGATCGTCCAGCAAGTCAGCCTGCTCCAGCACCGCCTGATCGTTATCCACCATGGCCTGCAGCACGCGGGTGAAATAGCCGACATAGCGTTGCATGGTCGACTCGTCGAACAACGCGATGGCGTATTCCAGGGTGCCGCGAATTTCGCCCCGGGTCTCGCCGAGGTTCAGGGACAGGTCGAACTTGGCAAAGTGACTGTCCTCCACAATGCCTTCAAGGCTCAGGTCGCCGAGGGCCAGCACCGGCGCGTCACTGTCCTGCCAGGTCAACATCGTCTGGAACAGCGGGCTATGGGCCAGGCTGCGCAATGGCCGGGTGATTTCCACCACCTGCTCAAACGGCAGATCCTGATGAGCCTGGGCGTCCAGCGCCAGCCCCTTGACCCGCGCCAGCAGCGCCTCGGCGCTCAGCTCGCCCGAGGTATCAATGCGCACTGCCAGGGTGTTGACGAACAACCCGATCAGGCCTTCCACCTCGGCCCGCTGGCGGTTGGCGACCGGCGAGCCGATCACCACTTCCTCCTGCCCGGCCAAACGCGCGAGCAACGATGCCCACGCCGTCATCATCACCATGTACAGCGTGGTGCCGTGGCGTTGGCTGAGGGCCTTGAGCCCGGCGCTCAGGCGCTCATCCAGGTGCACCTCGACGCTGCTGCCGGCGTAGTCCTGCTGGGCCGGGCGTGGACGGTCGGTCGGCAACATCAGCAACGCCGGCGCACCGGCCAGGGTGTGTTGCCAGTAGCTGCTCTGGCGATGCAGCACTTCGCCGCTCAGCCACAGGCGCTGCCATACGGCAAAGTCGCTGTACTGGATCGGCAACGGCGGCAGTGGGTCAGCCTCACCGTGGCTGAACGCCTGGTACAGCGCCATCAGTTCGCGGGTCAGCACGCCCATGGACCAGCCATCGGACACGATGTGGTGGATAGTCAGCAGCAATACGTGGTGATCGTCGGCCATGATCAACAGGCGCCCGCGCAACAGCGGGCCGCGCCGCAAATCAAAAGGCGCCGAGGCTTCGCCCTGGATCAACGCGTCGAGCACCTGCTGTGCTTCGGGGTGGCGACGCAGGTCCTGGACTTGCAGGGGCATCACTTCTTCAGGCGGCACGATCAGCACCTGGGCGTCGTCATCCTGCTGGGCAAACCGGCTGCGCAAGGTCTCATGCCGCGCGACGATCCGCGCCAGGGCCCGTTGCAGCGCGTCGACGTGCAACTGCCCGCGCAAGCGCAGGCCGATGGGAATGTTGTAGGCGGTGTTGGCGCCTTCCATCAACGCCAGGAACCACAGGCGTTGCTGGGCAAACGACAACGGCAACTCCGTGTCCCGCGCCGCCGGCAGGATATCCGGCAAGGTGCTGCGCCCGGCCTGGGCCACTACCTGCGCCACCGCCGCCAGTTCGGCATTGGCGAACAGTTCGCCCAGTGCCAGGTCGACCCCCAGTTGCTGGCGAACCTGGGACACCATGCGCATGGCCAGCAACGAATGGCCGCCCAACTCAAAGAAATGATCCTGGCGCCCCACGCGCTGCACCTGCAGCACGTCCGCCCAGATCTGCGCCAGCATGGTTTCGATGTCGCCGTGGGGCGCCTCGTATTCGCGGGTGAAGACGGCGGCCAGGTCCGGCTTTGGCAGCGCCTTGCGGTCCAGTTTGCCGTTGGCGGTCAGGGGCAACGCATCGAGTTTCACGTAGGCCACCGGCACCATGTAGTCCGGCAAGTGCGCCACCAGATGGGCGCGAATCGCGCCCACCTGAAGCGGCTCGAATTGCGGGTTTTCGGTGAAGTAAGCCACCAGCCGTGGCTGGCCCGGTTGGTCTTCACGGGCCAGCACCACGGCTTCCTGAAGGCCAGGCAGCTGGTTGAGGCGGGTTTCGATTTCCCCCAGTTCAATGCGCACACCGCGGATTTTCACCTGGTCGTCGTTGCGGCCCAGGTACTCGATATTTCCGTCCGGCAACCAGCGCGCGAGGTCGCCGGTGCGGTACATGCGGCCCGAATTGAATGGGTCATCCAGGAAACGTTCGGCGGTCATTTCCGGGCGATTGAGGTAACCCCGCGCCACGCCCTTGCCGCCCACGTACAGTTCACCGGCAACCCCCAAGGGCACCGGGCGCTGCTGTTCGTCCAGCAGGTAAACCGTGGCATTGGCGATGGGTTTGCCGATGTGCAACGGCTGCCCGGGCTCGATCCGCCCGGAGGTCGCCACCACCGTGGCTTCCGTGGGGCCGTAGTTGTTGATCACCTCGAAACGCTGGGCCCGGGTGAACTGGCGCAGGCGGTCGCCGCCAATCAGCAAGGTGCGCAGGGTCGGGTGCTCGATGTTCTGGCTGAACGCATATTCGGCCACCGGCGTGGGCAGGAAACACACGTCCAGCGGTTGTGCGCGCCACCAGTCCAGCAGCGCGTCGATATCTTCAGCGCCGTCGTGGGCCGGCGGCAGGTGCAAGGTGGCCCCCACGCACAGTGCCGGCCAGACTTCCCAGGCCATCGCGTCAAAGCCAAACCCGGCAACGCTCGCGGTGTGGCGGCCTGCGCACAGGTCAAACGCGGTGCAGTGCCAGTCCACCAGGTTGGCCACGGTGTGATGTTCCACCATCACGCCCTTGGGCAGGCCGGTGGAGCCGGAGGTGTAGATCACGTAGGCCAGGTTGGTGGGCGTGACGGCCACCTGCGGGTTGCTCGCCGAATGGTGGTGCCAGGTAAAACGGTCCAGGTTGATCACCGGCACATCGAGCGCGGGCAGGCGCTCCAGCAATGCATGTTGGGTCAGTACCGCGACCGGGGCGCTGTCGCCGAGCAGGTAGCTCAGGCGCTCGGCCGGGTGCGACGGGTCCACCGGTACATAGCAGGCGCCGGACTTGAGGATCGCCAGCAACCCGGCCAGGGTGTCCAGCCCGCGCCGGGCAACGATGGCCACGCGATCGTCGGGTTTTACCCCCAGCGCCAGCAGGTGATGGGCCAGCAGGTTGGCTTGTTGATTCAACTCGGCGTAGGTCAGCTGGCGGCCTTGATACACCGCGGCCACCGCGTCCGGGGTCAGCAGGGTCTGGGCCTCGATACGCCCATGCAGGGTGGTGCCTTGCGGGAAGTCGATGGCTGTCGCGTTGAACTGCTCCAGCAAGTGCCGCTGCTCCGCCTCGGGCAACACCGACAAGCGATTCAAGGGTGTTTCGGGTGCCTGTTCCAGCGCCTGAACCAGGTTCCCCAGGGCAGTTTGCAGATAAGCGCACACCCGCTGCGGATCAACCTGGGCGCTGGCCAACAGGCTCAGGCTGAAGTCTTCGCCCAGGTCGTCGACGCTCAGGGTCAACGGGTAGTTGGTGCGTTCCTCGGAGCGCAACGCTTGAATACCCTGCCAGGCCGAGACCGCTTCGGCGCTCGCGCCGCCTGCGCTATGGCGGTAGTTGAGCAACGCGCTGAACAGCGGCGTCGGCGCCACTACACCGCTGCAACGCTGGGCCAGGGCCAGCGCCGCGTGTTCGTGACGCAGCAAGGTGGTCAGCCGGGCATGGGTCGCCTTGACCCCGGTGCGCACGTCTTCGGCGCCTACATCCACCCGCAATGGCAAGGTGTTGATAAAGATCCCCAGGGCACGGTCGGTGTCGTGGCTGCCCTGCATGCGGCCCATCAGCACCGTGCCGAACACCACCTGTTCCTTGCCCGCCAGCACTCCCAGCACCTGGGCCCAGCCCATGTGGAACAGGCTCGCGGCGCTGACGCCCAACTGCCGGGCCTGGGCGCGCAAGCGCCGGCTCAGCTCCGGGGCCAGCGGCAGGCTGATCTCCTGGATGTTGTCGCCGTCGCCCTGCACATCCTGCAGGCCGTAGGGCAAGGTCGGCTCGCTGATGTCGCCGAGCATCTGCCGGAAGAACCCTTCGTGCTCCTGCTCGCTGATGCCCAGGCGCGCCTGGGCGACATAGTTGCGAAACGGCACCGCCTGGCCCAGTTCAGCCGCCCTGCCCAGCAGGCAGGCTTGCATCTCGTGGCAGACCACTTCCAGCGCGCTGTGGTCCAGGGCCATGTGGTGGAACAACAGCATCGCCACCACCCGTTGGCCGGCTTCATCCCAGGCCCGCACCAGGCGCAGCAGCGGCGCGCGGGTCACGTCCATGCGGTAGTGGCGGCCATCGAACAGGCGATGCAACTGGGCGGCGATATCGCCGTCTGCCGGGTCCAGTTCAATCGCCTGCACCGGCAGGCGCGCCGTGCGCCAGACCACTTGCGACGGCTCTTCCAGGCCTTCCCACACCACGCCGGTCCGCAGGATGTCGTGACGGTCGATCACCTGTTGCAAGGCCAGGGCAAAGCCCTCGAAACGCTCAAGGCTGTCGAAGGCAAACAGCGACTGCATGATGTACGGGTCGCCGTGCTCGGCACTCACATGATGGTAGAGGATGCCCTCCTGCAACGGTGCCAGCGGGTAGATGTCCTGCACATTGGCGACGCCACCCTCGACGGTCTCGAGGATACGGTCGATGGACGCCTGGCTGAGGGTCGACAGGCTCAGCATCTGCGGGGTAATCGAGGTAGCGCCCGGTGGAATGCCATTGGCCGGCACCTGCACCTCACCGGCCTTGGTGGCCGAGTACTCCCCGGCCTTGATCAGCTCGATCAGCGCCGGCTTGTGTTCGCGCAGCGAGGCCACCAGTGCCGCGTCGCTCAGGGCCTGCTTGTTGCCTTGCACCGACAACTGATCGCCCTTGAGCGCCAGTTGCACATCCTTGGCCTTGAGTGTCGCCAACAGTTCGATGATGCTCACAGGACGATCTCCATTCGTTCGGTAATTGCGGCGTAGCCGGCCAGGGTCGGCTGTTCGAACAGGCCCCGCACATCGGCTTCCATGCCTTCCTGACGCAAGCGTCCGATCAAGCTGACGGCCAGCAACGAGTGCCCGCCCAGCTCGAAAAAGTTGTCGTGACGCCCGACCCGCTCCACCTTCAGCAGCTCGGCCCACAGCCGCGCCAGGGTGATTTCGGTAGCGCCCACCGGGGCTTCGTACTCGCGCACGATCAGTGATTCCACACCCGGCGTCGGCAAGGCCTTGCGGTCGAGCTTGCCGTTGGGGCTCAGGGGCAGAGCGTCGAGATGGACGAATACCGCGGGCACCATGAAGTCCGGCAAGCGCGCCAGCAGGTGCGTCCGCAGTTGTTCGATATCGGCTGGCACGCCGGTGTAGTACGCCACCAGGCGTTCGTCGCGGGCCAACACGGCCGCTTCCTTCACCTGTGGGTACTCGGTCAGCCGCGCCTGGATTTCTCCGAGTTCGATACGCAGGCCACGGATTTTTACCTGGTCGTCATTACGGCCCAGGTACTCGATATTGCCATCCGGCAGGTAGCGCCCGACGTCACCGGTGCGGTACATCCGGCCTGGGTTGAACGGGTCCTTGAGGAAGCGCTCGGCCGTCAGTTCGGGACGGTGCAGGTAACCGCGAGCCACTTGCACACCGGCGATAAACAGCTCGCCCACCACGCCCAGCGGCACCGGTTGCAACCGGGCATCCAGCAGGTACATGCGGGTGTTGGCAATCGGCTTGCCGATAGGCGTGTTGTCCGGCACCACGGGCCTGGCGCAGTTCCAGGCGGTCACGTCCACCGCGGCTTCCGTCGGGCCATAGAGGTTGTACAAACCGATGCCGGGCAATTGCTGCTTGAAGCGCCGCACCAGGCCGCCGGGCAAGGCTTCGCCGCTGCACATCACCCGCAGCAGCCCGGCGCCCTGGCTGACATCACCGTGGGCCAGGAACACTTCGAGCATCGACGGCACGAAGTGCAAGGTGGTGATCTGTTCTGCCGCGATCACCTCGCACAGGTAAGCCGGCTCCTTGTGCCCGCCGGGGCGTGCCATGACCAGCCGCGCACCGGTGAACAGGGGCCAGAAGAACTCCCACACCGACACATCGAAGCTGAACGGGGTTTTCTGCAGTACCGCATCAGTGGCGTTCAGTCCGTAGGCGTCCTGCATCCACAACAAGCGGTTGACCACGCCCGCGTGCTCGTTGATCACGCCCTTGGGTTGGCCGGTGGAGCCGGAGGTGTAGATCACGTAGGCCTGGTGCTGCGCGGTCAACCCGGGAACCTGTGGGTTGGACACCGGCTGGTGCGCCCAGGTGTTCTGGTCAAGATCCACCACCGGCACCGTCACGTCGCCCAGCAACGAACGGGTAGCGCCCTGCACCAGCAGCGCCGCGGGCTGGCTGTCTTGCAGCATGTAGGCGAGGCGATCCAGCGGGTACGCCGGGTCCAGCGGCACATAACCACCACCGGCCTTGAGGATCGCAAACAGACCGATGACCATCTCCAGACCACGCTCGACGCAAATCGCCACCCGCGCATCCGGCTGCACGCCCAGTTCCCGCAGGTGGTGCGCCAGTTGGTTGGCGCGCTGGTTCAGCTCGGCATAGGTCAGGCATTGCTCACCCGCCTTCACCGCCAATGCATCCGGAGTGCGCTCGACCTGGGCCTCGAACAGGCCGTGCAGGGTCTGCGCCAGGTCGTAGTCAACCTCGGTGGCATTGAAATCAAACAGCAGTTGCTGACGCTCTGCAGCCCCCAGGATCGGCAGGCGGTCAAGGGCCTGGTGCGGCGCGTGCTCCAGGGCCTCCACCAACTGGGTCAACGCCATCTGCATATAACCGCAGACCCGTTGTGCGCCTACCTGGGCCGGGGTCAACGCGGTGAAGTCATAACCATCACCCAGGTCATCGACGTTCAGGGTCAACGGATAGTTGGTGCGCCCGTCATTGGTCAGGGTCTGCATGCCTTCCCAGGCGTGCTGCGCGTCCTGTGAACGGGTGGCGCCGCCCCGGTGGCGATAATTGAGCATCGAGCTGAACAGCGGCAGCGGCGCCGCCACCCCGCTGCAACGCTGGGCCAGGGCCAGGGAAGCATGTTCATGGCCCAGCAGCGCGGTGAGCCGGGCATGGGTGCTGCGCACGCTGTCGCGCACGCCTTGCCCGTCGATATCCAGGCGCAATGGCAGGGTGTTGATGAACACGCCAAGGGCCCGGTCCGCGCCCTCGCCGCCCTGCATCCGGCCGACCAGCACCGTGCCAAACACCACATTCGGCTTGCCCGACGTCACCGCCAACACCTGCGCCCATGCCAGGTGGAACAGGCTCGCGGTGCTCACGCCCAGCAGGCGTGCCTGGGCCCTGAGGCGCCGGCTGACGGCAGCGTCCAGGTGATGCGTGAATTCTTCGATATCCCGACCATCGCCCTGCACATCCTGCAAGCCAAACGGCAGCGTTGGCTCATGGATATCGCCAAGCATCTCGCGGAAGAACCCTTCATGTTCCTGCTCGCTGACACCCAGTCGCGCCTGCGCCACGTAGTTGCGATAAGGCATCGGCGCGGACTGCGGTGCGGGGTGCCCCAGCAGGTAGCCCTGCATCTCCCGCAGCACCACGTCGAACGCGGTGTGGTCCAGCACGATGTGGTGATACAGCAGCACCGCCACCACCCGCTGATTGGCCGGGTCGTTGGCGTACATCAGGCGGATCAGCGGCGCCTGGGCGATGTCCAGCCGGTAGCGCCGGGCGTCGAAACGCTGATGCAGGCCGGCCAGCACATCACCGTCCAGATGCAGCGCTTCGACCGTCAATCGAGCCTTGCGCCACACCACTTGCACCGGCTGCGCCAAGCCCTCCCAGACCACGCCGGTCCGCAGGATGTCGTGGCGGTCGATCACCTGCTGCAAGGCCTGGGCGAAGCTGTCCAGGCGCGCCTGGGTATCGAATGCCAGGTGCGATTGCAGCAGGTACGGATCGCCCTGCTCCGCCGTGATGTAGTGGTAAAGAATGCCTTCCTGTAACGGTGCCAGCGGGTAAATATCCTGCACGTTGGCGGCGCCACCCGGCACGCTGGCGACGATCTGGTCGATCATCGGCTGATCCAGCTCCACCAATGGCAGCATCGAGGGCGTAATGCGCGGGCAATCGGCGGCGATGGCATTCACCGGCACCACCACTTCCCGGCCGCTGCCCACTGCCGCTGCCAATGCCGCCAGCGTCGGCTGGCTGAACAGCACCCGCACATCGGCGCTGAGGCCGGCCTGGCGCATGCGCTCGATCAGGCTTACCGCCAGCAAGGAATGGCCGCCCAGCTCGAAGAAGTGGTCATGGCGGCCCACTTGCTCCACCTGCAACACCTCGGCCCAGATCCGCGCCAGGGTGGTCTCGACTTCGCCGCGTGGGGCTTCATATTCCCGGCTGAGCACGGCGGCCTGATCCGGTGCCGGCAGCGCCTTGCGGTCAAGCTTGCCGTTGGCGGTCAACGGCCAGCTGTCGAGTTTGACGTAGGCCACCGGCACCATGGCCTCGGGCAGTTGGCTGTGCAGCTCGGCGCGCAGGGTTTCGATAACCAGCGGGGTTTGCTGGGTGAACCAGGCCACCAGGCGGCCGTCGCGCACCAGCACCACGGCTTCCTTGACGCCGTCGACGGCGGCCAGGCGGGTTTCGATTTCTCCCAGCTCGACGCGCACGCCCCGGACTTTTACCTGGTCGTCGTTGCGGCCCAGATATTCAATGTTCCCATCCGGCAGCCAGCGCGCCAAGTCGCCGGTGCGGTACATGCGGCCCGGGTTGAACGGGTCATCGAGGAATCGCTCGGCGGTCAGGTCCGGGCGATTCAGGTAGCCGCGGGCCACGCCGCGGCCGCCTACATACAGCTCACCGGCCACACCCACCGGCACCGGCCGTTGTTGTGCATCCAGCAGGTACACCGTGGCATTGGCCATCGGCTTGCCGATATGCAGCGGCTGGCCGGCGCGCACCCGGCCAGAGGTGGCGACCACCGTGGCTTCGGTGGGGCCGTAGTTGTTGATCACCGCGAAACGTCGCTCATGGCTGAACTGGCGCAGGCGATCACCGCCGATCAACAGGGTGCGCAGGCTTGGGTGCTCAAGGTCCTGGCTGAACGCGTACTCGGCCACCGGGGTGGGCAGGAAGCTCACGTCCAGCGGCTGGGCCAGCCACCAGGCCAGCAGTTCGTCGATGTTTTCATTGCCGACATGGGCCGGTGGCAGGTGCAAGGTCGCCCCCACGCACAATGCCGGCCAGACTTCCCAGGCCATGGCATCGAAACCGAAGCCGGCCACGCTGCTGGTGTGGCTGCCGGCCTGCAGGTCGAAGGCTTCACAGTGCCAATGCACCAGGTTTTCCACGGTGCGGTGTTCCACCATCACGCCTTTGGGCTGGCCGGTGGAGCCGGAGGTGTAGATCACATAGGCGAGGTTCGCCGGGGTCAGGCTGGCGACGTGGGGATTGGTGCCGTCGGGATAGGCGCCATGCAGATCGACGATGGCGATATCACCGAGCACGCCACGGGTGCTCTCTTCGGCCAGGACCGCGACCGGTGCGCTGTCTTGCAGCAGGTAAGCGATGCGCTCGGCCGGATAGGCCGGGTCTACCGGGACGTAGGCCGCGCCCGCCTTGAGAATCGCCAGCAGGCCCGCCAGCATCTGCGGGCCGCGTCGGCAGCAGATCGCCACACGGTCGTCGGGCTGTACGCCCAGCGCCAGCAAGTGATGGGCCAATTGGTTGGCGCATTGGTTGAGCTGTTGGTACGTCAGGTGCTGGCCGTCCTGGCTCACGGCAATCGCCTGCGGCAGGCGCAGGGCCTGGGCTTCGAAAGCGCCGTGCAGGGTCTGCCCTTGCGGGTAGTCGCGGGCGGTGGCGTTGAAGCTGCGCAGCAGGTGTTCGCGTTCGCGGGCAGGCAGTACCGGCAACTGATGCAACGGCGTTTGCGGCGCGTGCTCAAGGGCCTCCACCAGTTGCTCCAGCGCACTGTGCATGGAGTCGCACAGGCGCTGCGCGCCGATGGATTCCAGCGCCAGTACCGTCAAGCCGAAGCCCGTACCGAGGTCATCCACACTCAAGGTCAGCGGGTAGTTGCTGCGTTCTTCGCCGCCGAGCAATTGCACGCCTTCCCAGATACCGTGGCCGTCGCGGGCCATTTCGCCCGGGGTGCTGTGGCGGTAGTTGAGCAAGGCACTGAACAACGGCATCGAGGTCGGCACGCCGCTGCACCGCTGGGCCAGCGCCAGGGATGCATGCTCATGGCCCAGCAAGGCACTGAGACGGGCGTGAGTCGCCTTGACGCCGGCACGTACCGCGTCGGCACCCACCTCCACCCGCAGCGGCAAGGTGTTGATGAACATGCCCAATGCCCGGTCGGCACCTTCGCCGGCTTGCATGCGGCCCATCAATACGGTGCCGAACACCACGTCCTGACGGCCCGACACCAGCCCGAGGACCTGGGCCCACGCGAGGTGCATCAGGCTCGCAGCGCTGACCCCCAGTTGCCGCGCCTGTTCACGAACCCGCAGCGCCAGCCCTGCATCGACGGGCAATTCGGCCTCTTCGATATCCCGGCCATCGCCCTGCACATCCTGCACGCCGAAGGGCAGCGTGGGCTCGTCGACATCGGCGAGCATTTCGCGGAAGAACTGCTCGTGTTCCTGGGCGCTGACACCCAGGCGCGCCTGGGCCACGTAGTGACGGAACGGTGCCGCGGCCGGCAAGTCATCGGCCTGGTTGAACAGGAACGCCCGCATTTCCTGGCCGACCACTTCCATGGCGGTGTGGTCCAGTGCCAGGTGATGGAACAGCAGGATCGCCGCGACCCGCTGGTTGGCCGGGTCCTGCGCATACACCATGCGCAGAAGCGGCGCCTGGGTGATATCCAGGCGATAGTGGCGGGCATCAAAACGCGCGTGCAGTTGTTCGATCACATCACCATCGGCCGGGTCCAGCGGGATGTTCTGCACCACCAGTTCGGCCTGGCGCCACACCACTTGCACCGGGCTGTCCAAGCCTTCCCACACCACGCTGGTGCGCAGGATATCGTGGCGCGCCACGACCTTTTGCAGCGCGCCCATGAAGGCCTGCAAACGCTCGACGCTGTCAAACGCCATGCGCGATTGCAGCAGGTAGGGGTCACCCTGTTCGGCGCTGATGTGGTGGTAGAGGATGCCTTCCTGCAACGGCGCCAGCGGGTAGATATCCTGCACGTTGGCCGCACCGCCGGGCACCGTCGCCACGATGCGGTCGATGGCCGGCTGGTCCAGCTTGACCAGGGTCAGCATCGACGGCGTGATGTGCTCGCAGCCAGGCGCAATGCCGTTGGCCGGCACCACGATTTCCCGGCCACTGCCCACCGCCGCCGCCAGCGCCGCCAGGCTTGGCTGGTTGAACAGCACCCGCACATCGGCGCTCAGGCCGGCCTGGCGCATGCGCTCGATCAGGCTCACCGCCAGCAACGAATGGCCGCCGAGTTCAAAGAAGTGGTCAAAACGCCCGACACGCTCGACCTTCAGCACGTCCTGCCAGATTTGCGCCAGCAGGGTTTCCACCTCGCCCTCCGGGGCTTCGAAACCACGGCTGAGCAGCGACGCCTGATCCGGCGCAGGCAGGCCCTTGCGGTCCAGCTTGCCATTCGCGGTCAGCGGCAACAGTTCCAACCAGACATAGGCCGACGGCACCATGTAGTCCGGCAGCCGGCTTTGCAGGTGCGCTCGCAACGCTTCAATACTCAGCGGCGCCTGGGCGGTGTAGTAAGCCACCAGGCGCTTGTCGCCGGGCTCATCTTCACGGGCCAGCACCACCGTGTCTTTCACGCCGGAATAGCTGGCGAGGCAGCTTTCGATTTCACCGGGCTCGATACGGAAACCCCGGATTTTCAGCTGATGGTCGTTGCGGCCCTGGTACAGCAAGGTGCCGTCCGCCTGCCAGCTCGCCAGGTCGCCGGTGCGGTACAGCAGCCCATCGCCGAACGGGTCGACGATAAATTTCTCGGCGGTCAATTGCGGCTGGTTCAGGTAACCCTTGGCCACACCCGCGCCACCGATGTACAGCTCGCCAACCACGCCCAGCGCCACCGGCTGCTGCCGTGCATCCAGCACGTAGGCGCGGCTGTTGCCAATCGGTCGACCAATCGGAATACCGCCCTCACCCACCGACTTGATCTCGAAGGTGGTGGAAAACGTCGTGGCTTCGGTGGGGCCATAGCCATTCAGCAGGTGCTGCGGCGCGCCGTGCTCAAGCACCCGGGCGATCACCTGCGGGTCGAGCACATCGCCGCCGACGATCAGGTAGCGCAGTTGCCGGAACATCGGCATCAACCCATCGGCGTACTGATGGAACAGCCCGGCGGTCATCCACAACACGCTGACGGATTGCTCCTGCAACAGGGCGCCAAACGCGGCCTGGGACAGCAATGTGGCATGCTCGACCACCACCACGCAGCCGCCGTTGAGCAACGGCGCCCACACATCGAGGGTGCTGGCGTCGAACGCCGGGTTCGAGGCGAAGGCCACCCGGTCGCGGTGATTGAAGTCGGCATAGCCGTTGTTGATCACCAATCGAGAGACGGCGCGATGGGGCACCTGCACACCCTTGGGCGCGCCGGTTGAGCCGGAGGTGTACATGATGTACGCCACGCTTTCGGCAGACTGGGACAGGTTCGGATTATGGACCGGCTGATTGTCGAGGTTCAGCCCGTCGAGATCACGCAGCACCTGCCCGGCATGACTGTCCTGCACCATGAACGCCTGGCGTTCGTCCGGCGCATTGATATCCAGCGGCACGTACACCGCCGCGCACTTGAGGATGGCCAGCTGGCTGACCAGCAGGTCGATGGAACGTGGCAGCGCGATGGCCACGCTGTCGCCCGGTTTTACACCCTGGTCGATCAAATAGTGGGCCAGGCGATTGGCCCGCAGGTTGAGTTCGCGGTAAGTAAGCGACACGTCGCCGTGCACCACCGCCAGCGCGTCGGGGCTGGTCAGGACGCTGGCTTCGAAGATCCCGTGCACGGTGTGCGCAGCCGGGTAGGCGCGAGCAGTGGCGTTGAAATCCACCAGCACTTGATGCCGCTCGGCGGCTGGCAGGATCGACACTTGATGCAGCTGTGTGGTCGGCGCCTGTTGCAGTGCCGTGACCAGGTTGCGCAAGGCGCTGAGCATGTAGTCGCCGACGCGCTGCACATCCACCTCCGCCACGCCTTGCACGGTCAAGGCAAAGCCTGCGCCGAGGTCGTCGACGTTCAGCACCAGCGGGTAGTTGCTGCGCTCCTCGGAACTGAGGATTTCGATCCCGGCGTCGGCGAACGGGCTGGCGCCCGGCGCTTCACCCGGCGCGCTGTGGCGGTAGTTGAGCAAGGTGCTGAACAACGGCAGCGCACCGGACACGCCACTGCATCGCTGGGCCAGGGACAAGGAGGCATGTTCATGCCCCAGCAACTGTGCCAGCCGCGCATGGGTGGCGCGCACGCCAGCCTGCACGCCCACCGCGCCGACACTGACCCGCAACGGCAAGGTATTGATGAACATTCCCAGCGCCCGATCGGCGCCCTCGCCGCCGTGCAGCCGGCCCAGCAGCACGGTGCCGAAGACCACGTCGTCCTGGCCCGAGACCTGGCCGAGGACCTGGGCCCATGCCAGGTGCACCAGGCTTGCGGCACTCACCCCCAGTTGCCGGGCCTGCTCGCGAAGGCCCAGGCTGAGGGCCGGTTCCAATGCCACGTGCGCTTCGCGCACACCGCTGCCGTCGCGGTTCACGTCCTGCAAGCCGAAGGCCAGGGTCGGCTCGTCGATGTCGCCGAGCATTTCGCTGAAGAACGCCTCATGCTGCGCAGCGCTCACACCGAGGCGCGCCTGGGCCACGTAGTTGCGGTACTGCACGGCGTCGGGCAGCAAGCAGGTTTCGCCTGCAAGGCTCGCGCTCATTTCCTCCACCAGCACCTGCAACGCGGTGTGGTCCAGCAGGATGTGGTGCAGCAGCAGGATGCCGACGTAACGGCCCTGATCCTCGGCGTAGGCAAACCGCATCAGGGAGGCGCGGGACAGGTCGAGGCGGTAGTGGCGTGGGTCGAAGCGTTCCTGCAGTTGCGCCAATACGGCGCTGGAAGGATCGGCTTCAACCTGCTCAACCACCAGCAGCGCCTGGCGCAAGACCACCTGTACCGGCTCGTCCAGGCCTTCCCAGACAATCCCGGTACGCAGGATATCGTTGCGCTCGATGACACTTTGCAGCGCACGGATAAACGCCTCGACCGGCTCATGGCCGCTGAAGCTGAACTGCACCTGCAACACGTAGGGATCGCCTTCGGTGGTTGCCAGGTGGTGGTAGAGGATGCCGGCCTGCAACGGGGCCAGGCCGTAGATGTCCTGCACGTTGGCGATGCCGCCGGGGACACTGGCGATGATATGGTCGATGGCCTGCTGGTCGAGATTCACCAGCGGCAGCATGTCCGGGGTGATGTGCCGCGTCGCTTCGCCGATCAGGTTGGCCGGGACCTGCACTTCATGTTGCCCGCCCACCGCAGCGGCCAGCGCAGCCAGGGTCGGCTGGCCGAACAGCACCCGCACATCGGCGCTCAGCTCGAGCTGGCGCATGCGCTCGATCAGCTTGACCGCCAGCAACGAATGGCCGCCCAGCTCGAAAAAGTTGTCCTGGCGCCCGACCCGGTCGACCTTGAGCAGGTCTTGCCAGAGACTCGCGATCGCGGTTTCCACCGCGCCTTGTGGCGCTTCATAACCACGACGGGCCAGGGCATCGGCGTCCGGTGCCGGCAAGGCCTTGCGGTCGAGCTTGCCGTTGGTGGTAAGCGGGAACGCGTCGAGCAGCACAAAGGCGCTGGGCACCATGTACTCGGCGAGGGACAGCAGCAGGTGGTCACGCAGCTCAGCGGCAGTGGGCGTGTGTTCAGGCTGGGCAATCACGTAGGCCACCAGCCGCTTGTCGCCCGGTTCGTCTTCGCGGGCAATCACCACGGCTTCGCGCACACCTTCGCAGGTGGCCAGGCGTGCTTCGATTTCCCCCAGTTCGATACGGAAACCGCGAATCTTCACCTGGTCGTCGTTGCGCCCCAGGTACTCGACACTGCCGTCGGCCAGCATCCGGCCGAGGTCACCGGTCTTGTACAGGCGCAGGCCGGTTGCGGGATCCGTCAGAAAACGTTCGGCCGTCAGCTCATCGCGGTTGAGATAACCCCGCGCCACGCCGGCACCGCCGACGTACAACTCCCCGACTACGCCGCTCGGCACCGGTTCGCGGCGGGCGTCCAGCACATACAGTTGCAAGTCGGGAATGCGCACGCCAATCGGGCTCACGCCCACCCGCTGTGCATCCGCCGCCTCCAGGGCACGGTAGGTCACATGCACGGTGGTTTCGGTGATGCCATACATGTTGACCAACCGCGTACCAGCGTTGGTCACCCGGGCGTACCACGGCTTGAGAATCCCCGGTTCCAGGGCTTCACCGCCGAAGATCACCTGGCGCAGCGAGTGCAGTTGCTGGCTGCGGCCCTGTGCCGCGATCAACTGGCGGAACGCGCTCGGCGTCTGGTTGAGAATACTGACGCCGGCTTCGCACAGCAGTGCGTAACACTCGTCCGGCGAGCGGCTGACCAGCTGCGGCACCACCAGCAACTGCCCGCCATGCATCAGCGCGCCCCAGATCTCCCACACGGAGAAGTCGAAGGCAAACGAGTGGAACAGCGCCCAGGTGTCATTGGCGTTGAACTTGAACCAGTGCTCGGTGGCGCTGAACAGTCGCGCGACGTTGCGGTGTTCGATCATCACGCCCTTGGGCAGGCCGGTGGAGCCGGAGGTGTAGATCACATAGGCCAGGCTGGACGCGCTGATTGCAACGTTGGGGTTGACGATGGGCTCGTGCTGCAGGCTGTTGAGGTCGATCGACGTGACGTCGCCCACCAGGTGGCGGGTGTCGTCCTGCACCAGCACCGCCAGCGGCGCGCTGTCTTTCAGGGTGTAGGCGATACGGTCCAGCGGGTAGGCCGGATCGATCGGCACATAACCCGCCCCAGCCTTGAGAATCCCCAGCAGGCCAATGATCATTTCCAGCCCGCGCTCGACGCAGATCGCCACCCGGTCGTCGGGGCGGATGCCATGCTTGAGCAGGCAATGCGCAACCTGGTTGGCGCGCTCGTTCAGCTCGCGGTAGCTCAGGTGTTCGTGTTCAAAGCGCAGCGCGATGGCTTCGGGATGGCTGGCGGCATGAGCTTCGACTTGCTGGTGGATCAGGGCTGAATCGGCGTAGTGCTGGGTGCTGGCGTTAAGGCCATGCAGCAGATGCTGGCGTTCGGCGGCAGGCAGGATGCCCAGGTTGTGCAACGGTGCATCTGGCGTTTGTTCCAGGGCCAGCACCAGGTTTTCCAGGGCGGTGTGCAGGTAACCGGCAATGCGCGTCGCGCCGATGGAGGCGTCCACCATCACGGTAAAGGCAAAGCCTTCGCCCAGGTCATCGACGTTGACCGTCAGCGGGTAGTTGGTGCGTTCTTCGGCGCCCAACACCTGGATGCCTTCGGCGATGTCGATCACCGCCTGGGTGTCCGAGGCATCGCTGTGACGGTAATTGAGGATGGCACTGAACAACGGCGTGGGTGCGGCCACACCGCTGCAACGCTGGGCCAGGGCCAGGGAGGCGTGTTCGTGATCGAGCAATTCGGTCAGGCGTTTATGGGTGGTTTGTACGCCCTCGCGCACGCTTTGTTCGCCTACATCTACCCGTAGCGGCAGGGTGTTGATGAACATGCCCAGGGCCTGGTCGGAGCCCTCGCCTGCGCCCATGCGGCCGAGCATCACGCTGCCAAATACCACGGTTTCGCGAGCCGAGACCTTGCCCAGCACCTGGGCCAGCGCCAGGTGCATCACACTGGCGGGACTGACACCCAACGGTCTCGCCTGGGCCCTTAGACGGCGACTTAGATCGCCGTCGACGGCAATGCGGGTTTCGTCGATGCCATGCCCATCACCCTGCACATCCTGCAGGCCGAACGGCAGGGTTGGCTCGTCGATATCGGCGAGCATCTCGCGGAAGAACGCTTCGTGAGCCTGTTCGCTGACGCCATGGCGGACCTGGGCGATGTAGTTGCGAAACGGCACCGGTGCACTGGCGTGTTCGGTCTGGCCGGCGAGGTGCAGCTGGATCTCCCGGCGCACTACGTCGAGGGCGGTGTGGTCGAGGATGGTGTGGTGGAACAGCAGCATGGCGACCACACGCTGGTTGCGCGGGTCTTCGGCGAACACCAGGCGCAGCAGTGGGGCCTGGCCGAGGTCCATGCGGTAGTTGCGGGCGTCGTAGAGGGCTTGCAGTTGGGTCATTGCATCGCCATCAAGGCGGGCTTCTTCGCAGACCAGGTAGGCTTTGCGCCAGACCACTTGCAGGGGTTCGTCGAGGCGATCCCAGGCCATCGAGGTGCGCAGGATATCGTGGCGGTCGATGACCCATTGCAAGGCCTGGGCGAAGGTTTCAAGACGGGCACGGCTGTCGAACACGAACTGCGCGTGCAGCACGTAGGGGTCGCCCTGGTGCGCTGACAGATGGTGGTAGAGCATGCCTTCCTGGAGGGGCGCCAAGGGGTAGATATCTTGCACATTCGCCGTCCCGCCGGGGATCGCGGCGACGATGCGGTCGATGGCGGGTTGGTCGAGGTTGACCAGGGGCAGCATGTCCGGGGTGATGCGATAGGCCGGGCTGAGCCAGTCGCCGCCGTGTTGGGCGACGAGGTCGAGCAGTTGGGGTTTGTGGGCGATCAGTTGGTCCCATAGGGCGTCATCCAGCGCGTCGTCGTCACCCAGGATGATCAGGTCGCCTTCGTCCATTTGCAGGCGGATCGGGTGGGTGGAAAGAGCTGCCAGTAATTTGCTGAACTGCATGGGGTAACCTGCTTTTTTGAGTCGGATACGGTTGAGGAGAAAGTCCGTTTTCAGCTGTCGCGTAAGTGCCTGGGAGGCCCGGTTTAAAGCGCGGGCGCAGTCGTGGGCCGGGAGGCTTCCCGCAGGGTTGGGAAATTAGAGGATTCGGGGGGTGGGGGGTGACATGGGAAGCGGGGACAAAGCGGCTGGCGTGGGGGAACTTTCGTATTTGTTGGATGGGGGGCATATCCGTTATTTGGGTGATGGCTTCGATTGGTTCCGCTCTTACAGCGGCTCACTTTTGAACAGCGCAAAAGTAAGCAAAACGCTCTTGCCCCACCACTCGGCACCTCGCCTGGGCTCGGTGTGCCCTCACTCCGGCTTTGGACCGTGGGCCGCCGTCATGGGCCATCCTTGGCCCAGGACGGCTAACCTGGCGTCCTGCCAGGTTACCCACGCTCCAAAGCCTGCGTTCGGCCAG
>Ga0153921_1000383_pt1 | contig 25084 bp, 20 predicted proteins | sample TSNJ005MetaG_FD_104691 | JGI IMG/M metagenome (GOLD analysis project Ga0153921, IMG submission 104691) | Attine ant fungus gardens microbial communities from New Jersey, USA - TSNJ005 MetaG | ecosystem: Host-associated > Fungi > Mycelium > Unclassified | place: USA: New Jersey, Brendon T. Byrne... | reverse complement strand
ACGCTGGCCGCCTCTGATCACTCCGCGGTTTCCTTCCTCGAGGTTTATTCAACGCCTGCCCACGCGCGTTATCGTTGGCTCGTGAGCCTTTGGTCGAGGGCAGGCGTCGAACAAACCTAAACGAAAGTACGCACTGCGACTGTCCGTTTCCCGGCCGCTGAATTCGAGTGACCGCTTTCGAACGATGAGTTAGAGAAGCGGACTGACGCAGCCCGACCCGATCCAGCCACCGGGTCCCGTGATCGAGCGGAATCGATTCGGCTACGCGTATTTGTCACCTACCGTACTGCGAATCGGATAGGTATCGTAGACGATGGTCATCCGCTCGATTAGCCCGTCGTCGTCGAATTCGAAAACGTCGACGCACTCGAAACGCACCGCGGACCCATCCTTTAGTCCCCAATCATAGACAAAGTAACCGGTCGCACGTCGAGCCCCCGTCGTGCTAACGCAGATGTCGATAGGCGTTATTTTGCTTTCTCCGGACGCTGCGGTGACCTTCACAAAGAATGGCGCAGGGCGCATCCAGCCGAGAAACGGCGAGAAGATTTGGGCGTCCGGCGTGAACAACGCGCAGATCGCCGCGACATCGCCGCGCTCCAGCTCCTCGAGATAGTTACGAACCTGCCGTGTGTAAAGTGCTTCCGACGATAAGGCCATCTTCATTCTCCGATCATTCGCTGACAACTCCGCGCGTCCGGGCGGACGCGCATCCGTACAGCACGATATCGAAGCACCGATGATCGAACAATCGAAAAATTCACAACCTGGGTATGCAAGGCATGCATATCCAATGGCGGACGTTACGCGCGCGTTGCCGTCGCCGACAGCGTTCCAGTCATTCGTCGCCGCAGCGCAACGGGAGTATCAGCAGAGGCGCTGACCAGCTGTGTCGAACGCAGAGCGCGGTGAGCCGTCAATTCAACAACTGGAAGCGCACTACGGGTGTGTACTTTTCGTGCGCCATGCATTGGGGCTGACGCTGACGGGGGAAGGAAAGCCAACTGTTGACCGTGGCCGTAAGCGTACTCACGCCACTGGTTCAGCACGCAGACATTCACGCCGAGACAGCGTCTATCGTCACCCAGCGGTTGCCATCCACGTTGGCGATTCGCTGGTTGCTCCACGGCTGGCAGAGAAATAACGCGTTGCCTTAAAAAGAACTCCGCATGTCCACGTCGGCGGGCGACACGCAGATTTCTCTATGCCTGACTTGACGCCATCGTTGTTCGTGGAACCGGGCAGTGGGCGGGTATGGACGCGGTTCCGCGGCTCCGTTGTTCGCGGAGCAACTCACACCGATGCGCACAACCGAAATGGCCGGCCATGCCCATTGGCGCGCTAGGTGAACCGTTCAGCAAGGATGCGCAGATTCTGTAGTGTCGCGACGCGGGACGCCAAATTCAATTCGGTGTGGACTGTGGGACGGTAAAAAACGCCGCCCTTCTGAGAGCGGCGTTGCGAACAGTCCTGACGACTTAACAAACCTGCAGAGTCTGAGTCCTATTTCAAAGAGCGATTACTTTCTGTTGATGCCTCGAATCAATATTTCTTATACCGCCGTAGGGTAGTATTACATATAGCTTACGATCAGGGGACCCGAACGCTGCGTGCCGAGGCTCGACCGACACATGCTGGAGCCCGAAACCTGTGCCTGTGTAGGCGTCGGACTTGGCCTCTCGCCTTCGAGGCGTGTGACGCCTCCGCTTACAATTCGCTAACACAGAGTCCCACCATCCGCGCGTCATTAGCCTCGGATTACTGGGGGACAGGTTCAGTATGTGAGACCACAGCCGTTATTGCTTCAGTGAAAGCAACGTATTAATACCGCCCTGAATATATTGGCGACGACGCCATCTGAACAGCAGGCTGGTGATGAAACGTGGTTGCGACGCGCGACCAGCGATACCGACTTTCTTTTTTGATGCCGGTTCTCGTTCTTCAGGGTATGCCCAGTTGAAGTCGAGATTAGAAAATTACGACAGTGGTCGGAAGTGTACGTTTTAAGGCGATGTCGAGATGGCCAGCATGTAGTAACAATTGTCAAGAAGCTCTAGAGGGATTTACCGTCAACCTGAGCTGACACGCAATTTGAATCAAACGTTTGCGGTCGCAAACATTATCTGTGGCGTTTCAACGCGCAACCGTAGAATTAAGGCAAATGATGACTATTACAAAACGACTCTTTCTTGCTTTTGGATTGCTTATGACGGCGCTGATCGTCACCGGCGCATCGGCTATCCTTCTGCTCTCGCGGTCTCAAGAACGGTTTGAATACATCCAAGTCAATACCATTCCCAGTATTGCCGACATTGGCAAGACAATCGCTGAAACATCGAATCTGAGAGCCCTGCTTTATCAGTACGTGGTCGTGACCGACGAGTCCAAACGCTCGGATGGCGAAACGCGCATTAACGCCAGCCTGAACAAGCTTGGCGAACTCGTCGAGTACTACAACAAAAACGACATTACCGATGCAAAAGACCAGCAGATGAACGATCAGGTCAAGGCGGACATTGCGACGATCAGGGCGTCTCTGACTGAGTTTTTGCCTAAATCCCGGGAAAGTGTTTCCGGTGGCGCCGAGCTGCTTATCGACGGAAAAGGCATTGGGGGCGCAGTCGATAAGATCGTGGCCGACCTGAATACCCAGATTAACTATAACGTTGAATTCGGTAACGGACTGCGCAAGGAAAACAAGGCCGCGTACACCACGGCTCTGTGGGGCATGGCGATCGGCATTCTGGCTGTCGTACTCATTATCGGCGCGTTCGCGGTCCAGGTCGTGCAAGGCGTCCGGGCGAGCTTGAGCGGCATCCAGCGCACGTTGAGCGATGTCAGCAAATCTCTGAACCTCACGCGCACGGTCAGCGTGAACCGCATGGACGAAGTCGGTCAGACGGCAACCGCCTTTAATTCATTGCTCGCACGTGTTTCGGGCGTGCTTACCACCGTGATCGGGTCCACGGAATCGGTCGGCACCGCGGCCAAGGAAATTGCGGCGGGTAACGTCGATCTTTCGGCGCGCACGGAAGAACAGGCCGCGTCGCTCGAAGAAACGGCGTCGAGCATGTCGCAATTGACGGTCACTGTGAAGCAGAATGCCGACAACGCACGCCACGCCAACACGCTGGCCACGACGGCCACCGAAATTGCAGATGCGGGTCACGACGCGGTCCAGACCATGGTTGGCACGATGGGGCAGATCAGCACCAGCTCGGCGAAGATTTCGGAAATCACTGCATTGATCGAAGGCATTGCATTCCAGACCAATATTCTCGCGCTCAACGCAGCCGTTGAAGCGGCGCGCGCAGGCGAGCAGGGCCGCGGCTTCGCGGTCGTCGCGACGGAAGTCCGCACGCTGGCGCAGCGTTCGTCCACGGCGGCCAAGGAGATTAAAGACTTGATCGAATCGTCCGTCGGACTGGTTCAGGATGGTTCAAAGCAAGCCGCCGATATGGGCGTCACCATGGGGCAGGTGAAGCAGGCGATTAAGCAGGTTTCCGATATTGTCGGCGAGATTGCAGCGGCGTCGCATGAGCAAAGCCGTGGCATCGAGCAGGTCAATCAGGCCGTGCATCAAATGGATGAAGTCACTCAGCAGAACGCCGCGCTGGTCGAACAAGCGGCCGCCGCCGCACAATCGCTCGAAGAGCAGGCGGTGACGTTGAAAGATGCAGTGTCGGTATTCACTGTGGCGGCTAACCAGGCGGCGGGAAAACAGATTGCAACCGCTCAACAAAAGCCGCGCGCCGTGTTTCCTCGTACAAAGCCAGGCACTGTTGCTTCGAACAAGCGGTCGGAACCGAAGGCCGTCGCGGCATCGAAAGAACCGGCAACTGCCGAGACCGCTGACACAGCGTGGGAACAGTTCTAACACCAATACTGAGTGCTGCTTATCGGATCGGGGAAGGTCGCTTCCGGGCCTTCTTCGGTCTTTTACCCGCCCAATTCCATGAACACACGAACAAAAGATTCGACTTCCGGCACGCCACAATTCCTTGCATTCGCACTTGGAGCCGAACAGTACGCGGTAGGCATATTGAGTGTGCAAGAAATCCGCGGCTATGACGCCGTAACACGCATTGCGAACGCGCCAGAACACATCAAGGGTGTGATCAATCTGCGTGGTCAGGTTATTCCGATCATCGACTTGCGAGTGCGGTTCGGGCTCGCAAACGTGACGTTCACCGAACAGACCGTCGTGGTGGTCTTGAACGTGGAGGGAACCGTAGTAGGTGCAGTGGTTGATTCCGTGTCCGATGTTGTCGAAATAAGTGCGGACGATATTAAAGAAACACCGGCCTTATCGACTAACCTCAACAGTGACCATATTACCGGGATTGCGACGCTCGAGGACCGCATGTTGATTATGCTAGATGCAGAAAGCTTTCTCGTTGGTGAGCAGCTAATGCAAAGCATGGCTTGAGCGATGCGTTGAGTCATTCGCTATTCAAAGCCGGCTCAGGTCGGCGTCATTGGCAGACGCGACTCGCCGACCGCATGCGTCTCACGCCGGCCGTCCTTCGGGCGGCAGTGAACCGGGCGTAAATTGGCAACGAAGGTGGCCGAGACTGTGGATAGCAAGTGCGAGACACCAGCCTGCGATGTTCCAATAATCGAAGTGCGGAGGCGCTGCTAGCCCGCTTAAAACTGGTACAAGTCAGCGGGATTGTCGACAAGAATCTTGCGGCGCGCTTCGTCCTCCTCGACGAGATGCATCGCCCAGTCGAGCATGTGGGCGTCGTCAGGCAGTGGCCGCACGTTGGGATGCGGCCAGTTCGATGCCCAGAGTCCCCGCTCCGGATACCGCGAGGACAGCTCGCTGACGAGCCACGCGACATCGTCGAATGCGGCGCCACCGACACGGGAGCTTTCATACGGCGCCGACAGCTTGATCCAGCAGCGCCCGCCATCCAGCAGACGGCACAGCGACGAGAAGCCTTCGCTCTGCGGCGTGACAGGCGCGAGGAACTTGCCAAGGTGGTCGATCACGAGCCTGGACCCGAGACGCGACAGCATCGCCTCGTGTTGCGGCAACGTATGTCCGTCAAGCTGCAGGTTGATGTTCCAGCCAAGTGGCGCGATACGCGCGGACATCTCCGCTAACACGTCCCACGGCAGAACGCCACCCGCAAGCATCATGAAGCGCACGCCACGAATGCCGGCGTCATGCAGACGCTGCAGTTCATCATCGCCGACATCGCTCGGCACGACCGCGATGCCGCGCGCCCCATGGCCCAGATTCGCTATCGCGGCGAGCGTGCAGCGATTGTCGAAGCCGTATCCCGTGGGCTGCACGACGATTGCGCGGGACAGCCCAAGCGTGCGCTGCACTTGCGCATACGCCGATGCAGGCGCCGGTGGCGGGATGAACGTTGCGCTCGGAGCAAGCGGATAGCCTTGTTCGTACACGTGGATGTGGCAATCGCACGCGCCTTCGAAAGAATGCGGCGCTTTCATCGCGCATCCGCCGGAACGCCGATGCCCGCGTGGCCCCAGCGCGCCAGCCGGAAAGCGTGCGCCGCATTAACCGCGCCGTCCGGCATGCGCCCGTTGAACAGCGCCTCCGTCTGGGCGACCGTCTCCATCGACTGATGCTCGATCGCGCCCGGCGTCAACCCGCCGACATGAGGCGCCGCGATTACGCGCTCATGCGCAGCCAGCCGAGGCGATGGCATTTGATCCGCCGCGCGCCCGACATCGAGCGCGCATCCCGCAATGTGTCCGCTTTCCAGCGCGGCGAGCAGCGCGGCGTCATCGACCAGTTCACCACGCGCCGCGTTGATGAAATACGCATCGGGCTTCATCGCAGCGAAGGCGCGCGCGTTCATCAGATTCGCGGTCTGCGGGTTTGCCGGCGCGAGACAGACGACGAAATCGGCCTGCGCAAGGAGGGTGTCCAGATCGACCGCGTGCACGCGTGCATCGTCGATTTGCGCGTATGGATCGGACACGATCACGCGCATCCCGAATGCGAGTGCAAGCTCGCACAGATAGCGCGATATCTGTCCGTACCCGATCACGCCGAGCGTGCTGCCCCGCAGTTCGCGGCCCATCTGCGGGACGGGCGCTTCGTTACGGTGATATGCCGACGCATACGCGGTCGTCGCGCGTGCGAGATCGAGCATCGCGCCGATCACCCATTCGGATACCGCCGGCACGAAGCCCGCGCTCGCCTGCGTAACGAGCACGCCATGTTCGTTCGCGGCATCGACATCGACGGTGCGAATATCGACTGCGCAGCGCACGAAGGCAGCCAGTTTCGGCAACGCCTCGAACAGCGCGCGCGGCGCAGGCGTCTGCCGATACGCGATGACGACATCCGCGTCGCGTGCCTTGTCGGCAAGTTCGGCGGTGGTCAGCTCGCGGTCTTCGGTGTTGTAGGCGACGTCGGCGATCTTCGCCAGCGCGGCCGCCGCGCGGGCGCCGAAATAATGGTCCAGCCTGTGCCGGGGATGACTCACGAATACCTTGTTCATGTCCTGTTCCTGGATTGCATCTTTATCGGCATGGCGCCGCACGGACGCGCGACCGATTCGCGTTCGACGAGCGTGATATCCGTGAACAGCGCCTGCTCCGATGCGGGCATGGGCTCATCGTGCGCACGCATCACCCGTTCGACCATCGCGGCGGCCATGGCAGGCACTGGAAGTTGCACGGTGGTGAGCGCGGGGTTCGAGATCGCCGCCAGAAAGTGCCCGTCCATGCCGACGATGGACATGTCCTCGGGCACGCGCAGCCCCGATTCGCGCAAGCCCGCCATCAGACCAAGCGCCATCAGGTCGTTGACCGCGACGATGCCGGTCGGGCGGTCATCGTCGGCCGCGAGCCGGCGCGCGAGCGCGCGGCCGTTCTCCGCGATCATCGAATCGCCGTATTCGTTGACCGGACCGCTGTCGAGCACCTGCCCGCACTCGGACAGGCCGGCTTCGCTGGCAGCGGCGAGAAAGCCGTTGATCTTGTCGCGTCGGCTCATCGTGACGCCAGTCAGCGTCGCGAACGCGAGCCGCGTGTGACCGTGCCCGATCAGATGACGTGTTGCCATCCGCGCGGCCTCGAAGTTGTCGGGCGTGACGTGATCGACGCGCGTCGCCTCGCCTTCGGTCGCGCGGCGGTCGTAACTCACGACGACCATTCCACGTCCGGCGGCGGTTTCCAGATGACGCTCATTGGCGAGGGACGAGATCACGATCACGCGGCGCACTCCCTGCGAAAGCAGGTCCTCGAAGAACGAGGCTTCCTTTGCGGGATCGCGATATGTGTTGCCGATCATCACCCGATAGCCGAAACGCTCTTGCGCATACGTCTCGACCTCGCGCGCAATGTAGCCGTACATCGGATTGGCGATGGACGGCACCAGCAGTCCGACGATCGGCGTCTGCCCGGTCTTGAGCTGACGCGCCAGCGTGCTCGGGCGATACCGAAGCGTGCTCATCGCGGCCTGTACGCGCGCAAGCGTTTCCTGGCGCATCTGGTCGGTGCGACCGTTGAGCACGTTCGATACCGTGCTCACGGACACGCCGGCTTCGCGGGCCACATCCTGAATGGTGCTCATAAGCGTTGACTTCTGCCGGCTACAGGCCGAGCCGGGTCGGCAGCCAAAGTGAAAAAGACGGCACCAGGACCAGCGCCACCGGTGCGATGCACAGCACCAGCATATATTTAAGCATGGGGCGCGCCACGGCCTTCATGTCCGTGCCGGTGATCGCGCAGGTCGCGAACAGGCCGAGACCGACCGGCGGAGCGAACAGGCCGAGACCCATTGCCACGACGATCACAGTGCCGAAGTGCAGTGGATGGATGCCGAGCTGGGTCGCGATCGGCGTGAGCAGCGGCCCGAAGATGATGAGCGCGGGCGCACCTTCCAGCACCGCGCCGAACACGATCATGATGAGCACGGACAGCAGCAGGAACATCGTCGGGCCGTACTGATGCGCGAAAGCGATCATCGAATCGGACACGAGCGCGGGAATCTGCTCGATGGTCAACGCGAACGAAACGCTCGATGCCGCCGCCACGATGAACAGAATGCTGCTCGCCATCGAAGCCGAGCGCACGATTACGCGCGCAATCGACTTCGGCGTGAGTTCGCGGAACGCGAGCCAGCCGACGACGAGCGCATAAACCACGGCGAACGCCGACACTTCCGTCGATGTCGCGATGCCCGAAGTCACACCCTTGCCGATCATCGCAATCATGACAAACGCGACGAGCGCGCCGCCGAGCAGCGGCAGCCACGCACGCGGGTTCGTCAGGGCATCGGCAATATTGATGCGCCGGCCGAAGATCACGGCGACGATCGCCAGCGCCACTGCGAGCACCGCGGCGGGCACGACGCCCGCGAGAAACAGCCCGGCGATCGAAATGTTCGCGACGAAGCCCATGATGATCATGTTGACGCACGGCGGGATAGTCTCCGCCATCACGGCGCTGCATGCGAGCAGGGCGGCTGCTTCGTTCGGGTCCTGGCGGCTCTGGCGCACGGCGGGCATCACCACGCCGCCGACCGCGGCGATATCCGCGAGCTTGGAGCCGGACACGCCCGAGAAGAACGCCGTCGCCATGATGGTGATCAGTCCGAGTCCGCCGCGTACCCGCCCGAAGATGCGTAATAGCAGTTCAATCAGGCGGGATGACATGCCGTTCGTTTCCATCAGGAGACCGGCAAGCACAAAGAACGGAATGGCGAGCAACACGAAGTGATCGGTGCCAGCCATCACCTGCTGCGAATAGACGAGCATCGGCAGGGTAGGTTCTGCGAGAAAGTAGAGCAGGGCCGAGAAGGCAAGCACGAAGCCAATCGGCACTCCGAGCACGAGGCCACCGATGAAGCCGATGGCGAGCAGCGCGCCGGCCCCGAGCGCATGACCCGGTACAAAGACGTTCCACGCATACACCGCCGCCGCGACCACCACGCACTCGATCAGCGTGCCGAGCACGATCCTGCGGGTGCCGTTGAGCGCATGGGCGAGCGCGAACACTGTCATTAACATGCTGCCCGCGACGAGCGGATACACGTTGATCCACGCGGGCAGGCCGCTTGGCGTCATCTGCCCGTACGAATCGACGAGCAGCAGACACGACGACACGCAAAGATTGGCGGCGACGCCCGCAATCACCCAATGGCCGGCATGCACCAGCGCCGGCTGCCAGCGCTTGGGCAGCATGCCGCGAAAGAGATCGACGCCAACGTGCTGGCTGCGCCCGAGCACGGTGGCCGCACCGACGAAGACCAGCACGATCATCAGCGCGCGGGCGACTTCCTCGGCCCAGTCGAACGGATCGTGCAGGAAATAGCGGTAGATCACGGACAAAAACACCACCAGCACGTCCGCCGCGAGCACGGCCGCACAAAGATATTCGATGCCGTGCATCAGGCGCACGAGACCGCGCGCGAGCGGTGTCTCGTGACCGAAGCCCGGTGCGGCGAGCGTCGCTTCGGGGCCGGGCGTCGCGGAGAAAGTGGTCATGGCGTCCTTCCTTCGATCAGGCCCGAGCCGAGGCGATGGCTGTAAACAGCGGCGCGGTCGCGGGATACTGCTTCGCGAAGTTTGCGTACAACTGCGTCTGCATTTCCTTGCGCGCGGTGTCACGATCGGCCTGCGACATCGGATAGAAGGTCATGCCGCGCTTTTTCAGTTCCTGCTCGGCGCTGGCGGCGGTCTGAATGGCCGCGACGCGCTGCCTCGCGGTGGCGTCCTGTGCGGCCTTCTGGAACGCGGGACGCAGGTTCTCGGGGATCTTTGCGAGCGCGCGGCGGCCCATTACGACGACGAGCGGGCTGAAGACGTGCTGCGTTTGCCAGCATGACTTTACGACCTCGTCGTACTTGCTGGCGAGCACGGTGGCGCAATCGTGCTCGAAGCCATCGACGACGCCCGTCTGCGCGGCCATGTACAGCTCGCCGATGGGAATGGGGGTCGGCACCGCGCCCATGAGCTTGAAGGTTTCCATGAACGCCGGCGTGGGCAGGACACGCAGCTTCACGCCCTTGATGTCCGCGAGCGATTGCGTCGGCTTCTTGGTGAAGACATTGCGGCCGCCGAACGAATAGCCCCACGTGATGACGGAGCAGCCGGCGCGCTGTTGCAGCATGCTGTCGAACGACTTGCCGACGCTGCCGTCCATCGCGCGGCCAGCGTGGTCGAAGCTGTCGAACACGTAGCCCAGATCGAGCATGCCGAGCTCCGGCAGCACTGTCGCCCAGATCGACGAGCCGGTGACCATCATGTCCACGGCGCCCACCTTGACCTGCTGCACGACGTCGCTTTCCTTGCCGAGCTGGTTGTTCGGGAAGTAGTCGATGCGGATCTGGTCGCCCACGCTCGCCTTCAAGTTGGCGGCGAGATTCTCATACCACACGTAGTGGGCGGCGTTTTGGTTCGCGGGCATCGAGGATGACAGCCGTAGCGTGACGGCCGGCTGCGCCCGCACGATGGCGGGAAAGCTCGCGCCCGCCGCCGCGAGCGACGCTGCCGAGGCTGCCTGAAGGAACCGCCGCCGGGAATTCGAGTGCATCGTGTGTCTCCTGATTGCCGCGTGAGCGCGGACGAGTCTGTTTCGCGCGTGCAGAGAGGCGCCGCGCGTCTGTATCGATTTAGTGTATCGATACAGTAGACGGACGGCTGTCTCGGGTCAACCGAGCGTTTTCCCGTAGGTTGTCTTCGTATCGCCGATCGCCGTTACCTTTTGGGCCGGAATAGAAGCATCTCTTTACGTCCCACGGGATGATTGATCCGTTAGCGTTTCGGCGGCCGAGACAGTGGCGTTGGGGATAGAGGACGTGCGGTTCCCCAACCTCAACATGCTCACGGGGCTGCCGAATCGCCGGCAATTTTTCGAGGAACGGGGCTGTCGATGGCCTACGGTTTTGCCAGGCAAGCAGGCTGCGCTCTTGCCGTTCACTCGCAGCCCGGCCACGGCACGCCCGTTAGGCACTACTCCCTGCAGAAGCGGCTGAGCCGTCGACCGAACAACACGGCACGTGATAAAGCCGCAGCGCGTTAAAAACTTCTTCCGAATTGACTCCGATAGCGCCACACAGCGACTAGGGGTTATCCCGAATATCGCAACTATGCGTTGTTCAATCGCTCATTAATCTTAAGCATACGCTTACTTATACTTAAGTCACTGAAACGCAAACAGGGCTGTTTGCGAAAACAAAGACTTTGGAGGTAAGCATCATGAAACTCGCAACTATGATCGTCGCCGCTGCACTCGCTATCCCGGCAGTTTCTTCGTTCGCTCAAGGTCAACCGCTGACCCGTGCGCAGGTAAAGGCTGAGCTGGTTGAGCTCGAACGCGCCGGCTATAACCCGAGCATGGACCGCACGACGTATCCGGCACAGATCCAGGCAGCGGAAGCAAAGGTTGCTGCTCAACACGGGCAATCGAGCTATGGCGGTGTGGCAGACACTTCGTCGGCATCGGGCGGCCCCGCTCACACCGGCAATAGCATCGCCCCTGTCTATTTCGGTCACTGATCGACCGATAGAGCCAAGACGCTCGCCGTAGTTACTAGAGAACTGGCCGCTGCCAAATATCGCAGACGGTCAGTTTGCTTATTAGCACCTCCGCCACCGGCATCGCCGATGGCTTGCCCAGCACTCAACTCGTCCTGGGCTTTTTTCGTTCGTGGTCTAGAGGAAAAGGATAGCGGCGATGTCGCGGGCGCAATGCGGGACGTGAATAACGTCCATGCGGTCCAGCTGCCCGTGACGCGGTAGAAATCTGGTAGCCCCCTTGAATCCGATGCCGGACGCCGCGATCGTCGTAGCGAGGCACGAAGGGGTAGGCGAGCGGCATGTCTGCATGCCTGATGCACTTTTCATGCTTTACTCTTCGAGCCGTAACGGCTCGTTTCAACCAGATTCTTCTTCCGAGTTCTGACTTCGCCGCTCTCGCTAAAGCAAGCGCCGCGCGTCAGCCACAAGTGTGGTCAAGCCCAGCGCCGCGCATCGGTTGTCCCCGCCCTAAGGATGGGAAACAGAGCTTTTGCACGGCGTTAGCCGAAGCATCAGGTATGAGGATTGTTGACATAGGGTGTCTCCTCCTCGTCTTACCTTCTCTCGGTGGACGAGAATTCGCCCGCACTCAGGCCCGAGTGCGGGCTTTTCTTGAACGTTGCGGCATCGCATCTAGGCTGTTACTGCGCTCTCTTGGCTCCGGGCGCGCTGTGGTAGATCGCATCCGAGGTTTAACCCGCTAACGTCCCGTGATGCGGGCTTTCTTTTGCGTCGCAATCGGTGTCTCGAGAACTCAATAGCAGTAGTACGCGCGTCGGCGCTTGTACTCTCGGCGCTCCGCCGTTCCCGGCACCGTGCTATTCATGCTCACGCCACTCGCGTTGGCGCAAGTCCTCGCCAGAAACGACTGGAAGGTTTCGCCGCCGAAAAGGTGCCAAGTCGCGAGTGACCAGGTGCTCCGGTTCGTGCGCTCGGAAGCGCTGGGGGAGGTCGACGAGGCCATAGCGCAGAATCGGAGGGAAAGTAAGCACTCTAGAGGCAATCGTGCGCGCGAGCGAATATCGGTTCGTTACCGTCTGGAAAATCGGGGCGCCGCTTCAGGCGGTATGGGACGCCATTCACGATCCGGCTGCGTGGCCGCAATGGTGGATATGCGTCGAGCATGTGAGCGAAGTGGAAAGCGGTGCGGCAGATGGCGTTGGCGCATTGCATAGTTATGTGTGGAAAGGGCGCCTGCCCTATCGAGTGCGCTTCGATATGCGCGTCACGCGCGTCGAGCCGCTCGCGTTGCTCGAAGGCGTGGCGAGCGGCGATGTGGAAGGCATCGGGCGATGGACGTTCTCACCGAGCGATGAAATCACCGCCGTGCGATACGACTGGCGCGTGCGCACCGGCCGTGGCTGGATGAATCTGCTCGCGCCCGTGGCGCGCCCCCTCTTTGAATGGAACCACGACTACGTCATGCAGAAAGGCGGCGAAGCGCTTGCAAGGCGACTTGGCGCGACGCGGGTGAGCATCGGTCATCGCGAGCCGAATAACCGATGATGAACGGCGTCACGCAGCCAGCGACTGCCTGCCTAGGTCACCGCCTGGCGGCGGCTGTAATTGAAGGCGGCGGGCGGGAGAGGCGCAATAGACAGGCGGTGCCCCGGTGGCAGGTACCGCATATCCCGAGCCATCGACCCTTACTTGGAAAGGGCCTTACTCGCGAAGCCCGGCATCTGTCCAAACTTCGGATAGCCCTTCAGCAGGGCATCAATAGCCGTAGTAGGCCCGTCGCCGCTCGTACTCTTGGCGCTCCCGCAATTCACGGCGCTCCCGCCATTCATGTTCACGCCACTCGCGTTGTCGCCAGTCTTCGCCATAAACGACCGGTGCTGGCGCCGTTTGATAGACCACAACCGGCGGAGGCGGGGGAGAATAATAGACAGGTGGCGGCGGGGGCGGGGCGTAATAAACAGGCGGTGCGGCGTACACGGGCGCCGCATATCCCAAGCCGATACCCACGCTGACGTGTGCTGAGGCGCTGATCGACGCCAACGACAATCCGGTGGCAAGAGCGATCAAGATCCGGACGGAAGGTTTTTTTGCGCAAGACGTCTTGCTCGCGCTGGTCATGCTGGCCATGTCGGCTCCTTGATGATGAGCGTTTAACGCGTCACGCCCGGGGCCGGTGCACAAGAGATTTGTGAGTAATGTAACGAGGGTCGATGGCAAATTGCGGGGTTTCGTCCCGATGTTGGGTGCGGCGATCCCATAACGGCTCATAAGTTGCTCGACTGATTCGCGCAAGCCTAGTCGCCGGTCGGTTTGGGGGAGGTAAAGCGCTGGATAGAAGTCGTTGCGCTGAATGCGAACGCTAATCACAGTTCCGTCCCTTCTCGCCTACGCAGCTCGTCGGCGACACGCCCGCCCGCTACGCTTGCCGCAAGCAGATGCTCAGTGCGCACAAGCCGGCGGCGCGTTCGACGGACGATGCGCATCGCGTCCGGGTCTGCAGAATCTGATAACGAGACCATGCGCATGCTTGCAGTCGGACGGGCTAGCATGCCTTCGCGAGCGCGGCGAATGCCGCATCCGCTACGTCAGCGACGCTAGGTCGCCTACCGGCAGTGCGGATCTCGATAGCCATTCGAAGATCGCCGTCTATCGCGACGGAGATGCTCACATCCATCGCGTGGAGGTCACAGACGACTCTGGCCTCTGTTTCGACAGACGTCACCCCTGCGGTATGCCGTTCGACAACAAGAAAGACCACTGGCGGGCAACGCGGTACCTCGTGCGCTAGCCGGTAGCCCGGCGCGCGCACGGTTTCTAGTGCGCACTTCCACGGCGGGCGCCGCGGGTCAAGTTGCACATGTGTAAAGAGGCTCCCGACCCCCCAAGCCCGCTGGAACGTCGGCAGTAAAAGCCTTGACGAAGTGCGGCTGAAACCGTTGCCCACGCCTTCGCGAATGCTCGAAGCGTTCGATACTCACGGTCGTTCTTGAGCAGGTCAATGGGCATGCGATTCCCCAGTGCGCCCGACTTTAATTTCAGAAATTTCAGCCGAAGTTCGGGCGGCGCCGGCATGAGTAGCCTCGCGACCTTCCGGAGTCGGCGCAGCAGCATTGGTTCACGCCGGAGGCTGCTCCTTCGCACGTTTCGTGGCCTCTGGTGCGTCGCCGGATCCCTGCGTCCTTTGCGGCCGAAGCTAGTCGAGACACGGCGAAGACACGGTCTCTTGCGATAAGCGCCGCACTCGGGTTTCAAAAGAGTGGCTTTTTTTGCACGAACCGCGCCCAGCCGCTAAAGCGATCGGTAATCTTGCCGTAAATAAGGGTTTCTACTGACCGACTAGTTATGAAAAGCATTCCGTTCCGGGTCCGCATGTGGATCCCTTTGGCGATCAGCCTCGTGTGCCTAACCGCACTGTCCATCTTCGATGCGTTCGAAATGCGCGAGATCCGATTCGAGGAACGTCGCGCCACGCTCGGCGCGGTCACGGACGCTGCCCTCAATACAATCAAAGACTATGCGGCAAAAGTGCAGACGGGGCAGCTCACGGATGCCGAAGCGCGCAAACAGGCGGCCGAGCGCGTGCGCGTGATGCGTTACGGCGACGATGGCTATTTCGCCATCATCGATCCCAATGTCACGCTGGTAATGCACTCAACGAAGCCGGAGATGGAAGGCAAGAGTGCAAAGGACATTCAGGACAAGGACGGCATCCATATGTGGTCCGATGCGGTAGCGCTTGCACAGCGCGACGGCGAGGGCTTCCTTCGGTATAGCTGGCCAAAGCCGGGCGCAAGCGAAAGCGTGCCCAAGCTCAGCCATGTGGCCTCATACAAGCCGTGGCAATGGACGATTCTGACGGGTGTCTACCTCGATGATCTTGAGGCGGACTTTATGCGGTCGGTATATCGCGCGCTTCTGGTGCTCGCTGGCATGGCCACGCTGCTTGCGCTGGCTACAGTGTTGCTTAACCGTTCCCTGCGACGCACGCTTGGCGGAGAGCCCGAATATGCGGCTCGAATCGCAGACGGGATTGCGGGCAACGACTTATCGGTGTCGGTCGTGACCGAACCGGATGATCGCACGAGCCTTCTGTATTCGATTAGCCGTATGCAGCAGCAACTGAAGCAAACCGTCACGGCCATTAAGACGTCTGCGGATTCGATCGCAACTGCGTCCAAGCAGATTGCGGCCGGCAACCTCGACCTTTCCCAGCGTACGGAAGAACAGGCGGCATCACTCCAGCAGACTGCAGCAAGCATGGAAGAATTGACGTCAACGGTTACTAACAATACAAGTAACGCGCACGAAGGGAATCGTCTGGCTTCTGCAGCGGCAGACGTCGCCAACCGTGGCGCAAGTGTGGTCTCCAATGTTGTAGCGACGATGGAAGCGATCAACAGCGACTCCAAGCAGATCGCGGAGATTGCCGGAATCATCGAGGGGATAGCGTTTCAGACGAACATCCTGGCACTGAATGCTGCCGTCGAAGCCGCGCGAGCGGGCGAGCACGGGCGAGGCTTTGCGGTGGTCGCCTCGGAGGTGCGATCCCTTGCGCAACGGTCGTCAGCGGCATCGAAAGAAGTGCGCGATCTGATCGACAGGTCGGTTGATCGAGTGCGCGCTGGAACCACCCACGTCGAGGATGCGGGTGCAACCATGACGCAGATTACAGAAGCCATTAGGCGAGTCACTGGACTGATGAGCGAGATCGCCGCTGCCTCTGAAGAGCAAAGCAAGGGCATCGGGCAAGTCAATCAGGCGGTATCGCAGATGGACCAGGTCACGCAACAAAATGCGGCGCTCGTTGAAGAGGCCGCGGCTGCCACGAATGCGCTAGAAGCTCAGGCCGGCGGGTTGCGCGCGTCGACGGCGGTGTTTGTTGTCTGATGCGTGGCTGAAAACTACCTGTATGTACTGACGAGGACGGCTGAAACGCCCTACTCATGATGGGTGGGCGCGTCTCAAGTACTTTGGACGCGCCCGTTCCGGCTGCTCAGGTCGGAACGGCCGGTACGGTCGACAAGGAAGTTCGTTGTCGGAGCCACGATGGCCGATAACCGGACAGTCGGTGACGTTCGTAACGCTCAGTAATTGCCTCTGACACGATCGGCTTGATCAATACGTGTAGGCATTGATCGCGCCTCGCACCGTTCCTAACGACTCACGCAGCGATGTCAGATCAACCGATCCAAGCGCAAGACGAATTGCGTGCGGTACCTGCTCCGTCGTCGCAAATGGTTCTGCTGTCGAGACGGCAATGTTCTCGCGTATCAGCGCCATCGCAACGAGATCTGCTCGCACGTCCTCTGTGAAGGGCAGCCATATGAAATATGAGGCTGGGTGCGCGATGCGTGTGATTCCCGTTAGCACTTCGGCAGCGATCTGTTGCCGGACCCTTGCATCATCGCGTTTCTGGGCCTCTAGCTGGCTGACTGTGCCGTCGACAATCCAGTTGCAGGCAATCGCCGTCATCACGCCGGCGGTATTCCAAGCCGTGGCGCGAATGGCGCGTTCAATCATCGGCACATAATGCGCTGGTGCTGCAACGAACCCGACGCGCAGCCCGGTCGCGACGCTTTTCGACAAGCCCGACACATAGATGGTCAGCTCTGGCGCTATTGCTGCAACGGGAGCCGGCGCATCATCGACAAGAAAAGCATATGCCGCATCCTCGATGATGAGCAATTCGTGCTTGCGGGCAATCGCAACTAGCTCTTGCCGTCGCTCAGATGTCATCACACAGCCTAGAGGATTGTGCAGCGTCGGCATCGTATAGACCGCCCGAACATGGCGGTCTGTGCAAATGCGCGCCAACGCGGTGAGGTCCAGGCCATCGCTGCGGACGGGAACAGGTGCGAGGTCGAGTCGCATCGTTTCCGCGAGGAGCTTGAAACCGGGATAAGTCAACGCGTCGACCGCTACTACATCGCCCGGGCGAAACAATCCCAGCACGACGGCCGCCAATCCATGTGTCGCCCCATTAACGATCAATATCTGTTCCGCTGCTGCTTCGATTCCTCGCGCCAGGAGGTGACGGGCAAAAATGGCTCGCTCATGTTGCCTTCCGGCGTGCGGCTGATAGCGGAGAAGCGCCTCCAGATCTCCCGACGACGCTAGTTCGCGCAGGGCACTCCGGAGCATTTCGCCTTGGCCCGGTAGCGATGGCGAATTGAAATTCAGATCAGTCAGACCCGAAAGGGCGGCTTGTTGTTCGATGCCAAGCCCCGCCGGGAGTGAAGTTTCCCTGACGAAAGTACCGCGCCCGGTCTCGCCAACGACCAGCCCAATTGCCTCGAGCTCCGCATAGACGCGCGAGGCGGTAACGAGCGCGACTCCCTCCCGTCTTGCTAGCTGGCGGTGGGTCGGCAGGCGAGCGCCCGGCGACAGCCGGCCCGACCTGATATCTGCGGCGAAAGCGTCGACTATGGCTTTGTAGCGCGGTTGGACCATCGGAAAGCGTATGCATGACAATTATTTGATTGTCTTAATTCTCTCGCATACGATGCGTGCTAGGCAAACGCTGGCATCTACCGACATCGGCGACGCCCTCCGACAGCACATCCAGCCGCGACCGGACGCTGCGCGCGGCGATTCAACTAGGGACGACCTTATGCATATCGCCATCCTTACCTTCGACGGTTTCAACGAACTCGACTCATTGATCGCGCTGGGCATCCTCAACCGAGTTAAGCGGAGCGACTGGCGCGTGTCCATCGCGAGCCCCTCGTCGCGTATCTGCTCGATGAATGGGGTCGTGCTCGAGGCCCACGTCCCGCTGACGGAGGCTGCCAACGCCGACGCGGTGATTGTGGGTAGCGGAAGCAAAACGCGCGAGGTCGTCGCAGACGCAGGGGTGATGGCTCAACTGCGGCTTGACCCGTCGAGGCAGTTGATCGGTGCACAGTGCTCAGGGACGCTCGTACTCGCAAAGCTGGGACTGTTGGATGGCGTGTCGGCCTGCACGGATCTGACTACCAAGCCTTGGGTTATCGAAGCAGGCGTCGACGTGTTGAATCAGCCGTTCTTTGCGAACGGCAACATCGCGACGGCAGGCGGATGCTTCGCGTCCCAATATCTTGCGACCTGGATCATCAGTCGTCTCGTGAGTACAGAAGAAGCCGCCAGCGCGATGCATTATGTTGCACCCGTAGGCGAGAAAGATGAGTACGTTTCGCGAGCGATGCGGCATATTCAGTCGGCAAGCGCCTAAAAAACCCTTACGGTCTGAACGACGCGTCGCGAATCGACCTTCCGGACGCGCGGCCACTCTTGCCGCTTAGCGTCGAATCGACGATTAGGACACAGGAAGAGTGGTCGCTGCGGCGGACTCGAGAAGAAACCGAGATACGAACAAGGTGCTGTTTGAAGCAGCGTCGCCGCAAAGCATGGCGCTCGGCACTTTATTTGCCTCTCCACTCGCTTGCCGTGGCGAGTGCGAAGTCACGGTAGTTGCGCGGCGCACGCCCGAGCAGTTGGCTAAACCTTTCGATCTCGCCAGCGGATGCCACTGCCCCATCCTGCTGATAACGCTGCAGCATCAGCCGCATGTCATACGCGAGCCACGGCGGCGTCATCGTCTTCATATACGATTCGAACCGATCCAGATCATCGCCGCCGTACTGCACTTCGCGGCCGAGCGCTTCCGACCAGATCGCCGCGACATCTGCCGACGTGATCGCGTCCGGGCCGACGAGCGCGTAAGTCTCCGAGGGCAGTGGCACGTCCGAACGCTCGCGGCGCAGAAGCTCGCGCGCGGCTGCATCGCCGATATCGCGGACATCGACCATCGAAATTCCCTTGCTTCCAATGGGCATGCCGAAGACGCCCTGCCGGAGCATCGGCTCCTTCTGCCGCACGTCGTTCTGCATGAAATACGCGGGACGAAGTATCGTCGCGGGCATGTCGAACGCCTCGATCATGCGTTCGGCGGTGCGCTTGCAACTGAAGTGCGGAACATCGACGTATTCCTCGCCCTTGAACACCGACAAATAGACGATCCCGCGTACGCCTTCCTCGCGGGCGATGCTTAACGCCTGCAGCGATTGCGTGAGCTCATCGGCGGCGACGGGCGCAAGCAGGAACAGCGTCGTCACGCCTTGCATTGCGCGGCGCAGTCCGTCGACATCTGCAAGTTCACCCTGCACCCGCGTCACGGCTGCCGGAAGATCTGCGCGCTCGGGCGAACGCGTCAGCGCGCGCAACTCGGCACCGCTGTCCTTGAGATGGTCGAGAACCTGTGTGCCGATGATGCCCGTACTGCCCGTAACGAGAATGCTCATGTCAGCTCCTGGAAGGTGAAGGCTCGGTGCGAGCCGGTGACTGCTACGATAGGCGTTCCGAAAATCCTGCGAAAGCGCCGAAATCAAGACACGCTGTCTCGTCAGCGGAACGATAAAGGAAAGGGTCATGGATCTGAACGCGCTCGCGGATTTCATCGCCGTCGCACAACGTGGCGGTTTCGGTCCGGCCGCGCGCGCGACGGGCCGACCGAAGGCGACGCTGTCGCGGCGCGTCGCGGAACTGGAACAACAGCTCGGCGTGCGGCTCATCGAACGCGGCGCGCGCACGACGCGCCTCACCGAAGAAGGACGCGCGCTGTTCGAGCGCACGAGCGGTCTGCTCGCGGAGATCGACGAAGCGGGCGACGACATCGCATCGCGTGCGCCCACACCGCGCGGGCGCCTGCGCGTAAGCGCACCGATGGTCTATGCGCATGTCGTGCTCGCACGCGCCGCCGCGAGCTTTGCGCTGGCGTATCCGCAGGTCGAGCTGGAGGTTGTTGCGGAAGATCGTATCGTCGACCCGTTGCAGGACGATTACGATCTGGTGATACGCGTCAATCCTTCGCCCGACGAGTTGCTCATCGGGCGCGCGATCGCCACCGATCGCCGCGTGCTCGTCGCCACGCCCGCGCTCGCGGAATCGCTCGCGAACACGTTGAGCAATGCGGCTCCTTCGCTGCCCACGGTGGTGCTCGCGCGTGCCAGTCATCCCGCATGGACGGTTCGATTGAGCGACGGCAGCGAGCGCACTGTTACGCCGCAGCCGATGCTGCGCCTGTCGTCGCTTCTGATGGTGCGCGAAGCGGTGCTCGACGGCGCGGCTGCCGGCTTGCTTCCTCACCTGCTCGTGGAATCGGATATCGCTGCGAAGCGGCTGACGATGATCGGCTGCGAAGCGGGCCCCGGCGTCGAGATATGGGCGCTTTACAGTTCCCGACGCCTCTTGAGCGCGAAAGTGCGGGCGTTTCTGAACGTGCTGGTGAGCGCCGAACCGGGTTCGTGAATCCGCGCTTCCTACCGCAGCTCATAGGGCACGCCATCGATGCTCGAACGACGCGCGGGCCCGGTCACGCTGTTAGTCAGCGCAAACGCAATTGCACTCGGCAGGGGTTGTTGGAGAAAGACAATCGTGAGGATTCGGTGGGCGATGTATCGAGGTCTGAAGCGCATCGACCAACTCTGTTGCTGCAACCCGACGCGTACGCGAACGCTGGCCGCTGGGGCGGCATTCATCTCCCACGCAGCACGCTCACGGCCGCGAGCACCGGCTGCGCAATACATCGGTCTGCTGGCCGCGCATACCTCGGCGGGCTATTCACGGCCGACGATGGTTATGGAAATACCGAAGCCACTTGCACCACTTCGCGAAGAAGGACTTATCGACGAAGTCATCGGCCGATCGATGAGCGGCAAAGAGGCAACAGTCCACGTCGTGCGCCGCGGCGGATCGACGCGTTGCGCAAACGTACATAAGGATGTGAAGCAGCGCAGTCATCTAATGCCCGTGCGAATGAGCCGGGCGTCACTCTCCGATGATCCGGTCATCCACCTCCTTGGCATCCGGCAGCGGGATCGGTTTTCGATGTGCTTGCCGTCTTTTGTTTCCGGATTGCCAGGAAGCTCATCAATCCGCTGAACGGCTTAGTCGGCAAGCGAACAAGCCTTATAAAGGTAGTAAGACTACGTTCAAAAGTCGCCGACACCCCGCCTCGTGCAGCCTATGGTCTGGCGGAAAAACGTCCGTATGCAAGCCGATTCGCCATCTAAACGCGTAAACCCTAGCTTGCCCGTGCGACGTCGTAGTCAGTATATTTTGATTGTAATACTACGCAACAAGGGAACATCACTAGCATCCAGTCGAGCTATCCGTGGCACGCGCCGCTGCCCATATCGGTGTTGAGGAGACAACAACTATGGAAGAAGCACAGGAAGTCGCATCGCGTAGAAAGTTTCTGGCGGGTCTTGCCGCCACGGCCGGCGGCGTTGCGCTGTCGTCGGTATCGAAGCTCGGTTTTGCGCAGCAGAAAGTGTTCGTGCCGTTCAGCAACAAGAGTCTCGACTACTACTTCTTCGTCACGCAGCAGGAAGCGGTGAAGCGCGCCGTCGAAGCGAAAGGCTGGCAGTTTCAGGCTGTCAACGCCAACTTCAGCAATACGTCGCAACTAGAGCAGTGGAACAGCCTGATGCTGAAGAATCCGTCGGCGATCATCGCAGATCCGATCGACAGTCAGGCCATCGTCAGTGTCATCAAGAAGTACAACTTCAAGAAGATCCCCGTCGGCATCATCGACACCCCGGCGCTCGGCGGTGATGTCGCGATCACCGTCGATTTCGACAACAAGGCGGGCGGCGTCATGGCCGCCGAGACCATCGTCGCCGCGCTCAAAAAGAAGAACGGGTCCGCCAAGGGCACGGTGCTGAACTGCTACGGCGCGTTGCAGTCGGTCGCGTGGCGTCTGCGCAAGGAAGGTTTCGAAGAAGCGATGAAGAAGTATCCGGACGTCAAGGTCATCAGCCGTCCGACAGAAGGCCTGCTCAAGAACATGTTGTCGGTCACGCTTTCCACGCTCTCCGAGTATCCCGATCTCGACGCCGTGCATGCACCGAGCGATTCGCCGGCGCGCGGCATCGTCACGGCCTTGCAGCAAAAGGGCAAGTGGAAGAAGGTCGGCGAACAAGGGCACGTGATCTTCGTGAATATCGACGGCGAACCGGCCGCGCTGCAATGGATCGGCGACGGCTACATGGACGCCGTGGTCTCGCAGGACCCGATCGCCTATGCGCAAATCACGGTCGAGATGCTCGACAGGTATTCGCTCAAGGGACAGCCGGTGCCGCACGGCGACTACCAGAACAATCAGTACTTCTGGGAAAAGGCGGTCGTGACGAAGTCCGAGACGGGACCGAGTCTCGTCATCCAGCCGTTCATCGTCGATGCAAATTCGGTGAAGGACAAGCGGCAGTGGGGCAACATCGCCTTTAACGAATGGGGCATCCGTTATTCCTGATTCGCGCCAGTCCGAACGAGTTGGACGGCGCGCAGTCAGCGCGCCGAATGCGGACCGGAGACTTCCTGAATGTCGGATATACACAGCAACGATTACATCCTGCGGACCCACGACGTCGTCAAGCGTTACAAGGCCGTGCTCGCGCTCGACCGGGTTTCGATCAACATCCGGCGCGGCACGATCCACGGTCTGCTCGGCGAAAACGGCGCGGGCAAGTCCACGCTCGTGCGGCTGATCAGCGGGCAAACCGCGCCGAGCGAAGGGCGCATCGTCTTGGACGGCGAAGACGTACAGGGCTCGGACGTTCAAGAGATGGAAGCGCGCGGCGTGTTCCTGGTGACGCAGGAACCGATGATCGTCGATTCGATGTCCGTCGCGGACAATCTGATGCTCGGGCGCTGGCCTCTGAAGCGCGGCATCACGGGTCGCGTGGACCAGCGCGCGTTGATGGAAAGCGTCGAAGCCGCGCTCCAGGGCACGGATTTCGATCCGCGCATGCCCGCGCGTCTCTTGTCCGCGGTCGCGAAACGCAAGCTCAACATCCTGCGTGCGTTGCACAGCGGCGGCAAGCTGCTCATTCTCGACGAACCGACCACCGCGCTCACGCTCGCGGACCGCGAGCACCTGTTCGACTTCATGCGCACTCTGAAGGCGCGCGGCGTGAGCTTCGTCTTCATCTCGCACTACAACGAAGAGATCCTCGATATCTGCGATGGCGTGTCCGTCTTGCGCAATGGCAGGCTCGCGGGCGAGCACGACGACCTCTCGACGATCGACTCGGACGGTCTCTCCGAACTCGTCATCGGGCGTGACGTGCCGTTGTTCTATCGCGAACGGCGGGAAGCGGCGGCGGCTGGCCGTGAAGGCTGGCGCGTCGAAGGTCTCGCGGCGCCGGGCGTGCGCGTGGACGCGTTCTCCATCGCGCCGGGTGAGATCGTCGGGTTCGCCGGACTGCCGGGGTCGGGGGCGAAGGAATTCGCGCTCGCGCTCTTCGGCACGAATCGCGCGACGCGCGGCCGGATCACGCATGACGGCAACACGAGCGCGCCGGCCGTTCATCCGGGCGAGGCGTTCCAGCGGGGCATCGCGTATCTGTCGGACGACCGTCATCGCGACGGGCTCGTCGGGCTGCAAAGCATCGCGCACAACATCACGTTGTCGAGCCTCAAGCACGTATCGAAGGCCGGCGTCATCGATTCGAACGCGGAACGCAGTGTCGTCGCGCGTTACTTCGAGCACTTGCGCGTGAAGGCGACGACCGCCGAAGTGCTGCTCGGCACGCTTTCCGGAGGCAATCAGCAGAAGGTCTGCCTCGGCCGCGTGCTCGCCACGTCGCCGAAGCTGCTGATCCTCGACGAACCGACGCGCGGCATCGACGTGGGCGTGAAGGAGGAAGTGCATCGCATCATCGATACGCTGACGCGCGAGGGATTGAGCGTGATCGTCATTACGAGCGACCTGGACGAGATGGTGCGTCTGGTCGATCGCGTGTCCGTGTTCGTCGGCGGGCGGATCGAGCGCGAATACACCGGCGCGGAAATCGCGAAGGACGCCATTCTGCAGGCTGCCTTCAATGGGGAGCAGGCGTCGAACGACAGCGTTCGTGCCGAGCCGCTGGTGAATCAATCATGAGGAGACAGTCCATGCAAACACGAAGCGACCTTTCTTCGTCGCCTGCGCCAGCGGCGCTCGCCGGTCAAGGCGGCGCCGCGCCGGGCACGGGAAGCGGCAAGCGCGGCAAGGGCGGCGTGCAGTGGGTTTTCCAGAACGTCGTCTGGCTGTGGCTTGCGGCGCTCGTCGTCGTTTTCGGCGTGCTCAATCCCTTCTTCTTCACGCTTTCGAATCTGCAGAACGTGCTGGTGCAGGCGACGGTGCTCGGCCTGCTCGCGCTGGCCGTATCCATGCCGCTGATGGTGGCGGAGATCGACCTGTCGATTGCGAGCAACATGGGATTCTCCGCCGCCATCGGCGCGATTCTCTCGACACGGCTCGGACTCACGCCCGCCGTCGGCGTGCCGCTGGGTATCGCGGTAGCGACTGCGATCGGCTTCTTCAATGGCCTGTGCGTGACGCGCCTCAAGATGGTGTCGCTCATTCAGACACTTGCCGTCATGATCGTGCTGCAAGGCTCGCTGCTCGCGGTGACGCAGGGCAACACCATCTCGGACATGTCTACCGGTTATATCTGGATCGGCCAGTACACGGTTAAGGACCGTCTGCACAATTCGTTTCAGAAGCATGCGACAGGCGTGACATGGAATCGACGTGAACATTCGCATTGAGCCCCATTCTGCTCACCGCGCACGAACTGTCTATCCAGGCCGGT
>Ga0153921_1000382_pt1 | contig 25089 bp, 17 predicted proteins | sample TSNJ005MetaG_FD_104691 | JGI IMG/M metagenome (GOLD analysis project Ga0153921, IMG submission 104691) | Attine ant fungus gardens microbial communities from New Jersey, USA - TSNJ005 MetaG | ecosystem: Host-associated > Fungi > Mycelium > Unclassified | place: USA: New Jersey, Brendon T. Byrne... | reverse complement strand
CTAAGGTGCGCGGCTTGTGCATTTTCCCTCCGTCCAAAGGCCTGGCATGAACGACCACACTCCCGATCCGCTGCATGGCGTAACCCTCGAACAGATCCTCAATGCGCTGGTGGCGCATTACGAGTGGTCGGGGCTGGCCGAGCGCATCGATATCCGCTGCTTCAAGAGCGATCCGAGCATCAAGTCGAGCCTGACCTTCCTGCGTAAAACCCCGTGGGCGCGGGAAAAGGTCGAGCGTTTGTACGTGAAGCTGATGCGTACCAAGCGTCCGCTCTGAGATGGATGCTGTTTGCCGGCGCCGCCTGATCACGTTCATTGCCATCCTTGGCTGGAGCGGATTGAGCATTCAGCTGTACCTGATTTTTCTCGCACGCCTGAGTGTCGATGCCAGTCTGCTGGGCGGACTGGTGAGCTTCTTCAGTTACTTCACGGTGTTGACCAACACCTTGGTGGCGACGGTGCTGACCTGCGCGGTCACCCGCCGTGAATCCGCTGCGCAACGCTGGTTTGCGCAGCCGTGGGTCAGCAGTGGGGTGGCGGTGAGCATTGCTGTGGTGGGGCTGGCCTACAGCATTCTGCTGCGGCATTTGTGGCACCCCGAAGGCTGGCAGTTTATTGCCGATGAGTTACTGCACGATGTGATGCCGCTGCTGTTTCTGGGCTATTGGTGGTGCTGCGTGCCCAAAGGTACGTTGCGCCTGTGGCATCTGCCGCTGTGGCTGATTTATCCACTGGTGTACTTCATCTACGCCTTGCTGCGCGGGCATCTGCTGGGGGCGTATGCGTATCCGTTCATTGATGTGGCGCTGCTGGGTTATGCACAGGTGTTCATCAATGCCGGGGGGATATTGGTGGGGGTTGTGGTGATTGGGTTGTTGGTGATCGGGATCGACCGCTGGCGTGGGGCTGAAAAATAGGGCGTAACCCTGTGGCGAGGGAGCTTGCTCCCGCTGGGGTGCGAAGCAACCCTGAACCCGGACTACAAGTTGTGTCAGGCAAATTGCGTTCACAGGTTTTGCGACTGCTTCGCAGCCGAGCGGGAGCAAGCTCCCTCGCCACAAAGGTGTTCATCTTTACAGTGGAGTGAGCGTCATTCTTCTTCGGGTGTGCCCTCGGCCCGCCAGTAACCGACGGCCTTGATGAGCTGTTCATTGAGCCCATGCTCATCAATCAGCACCCGGCGGATCTGCCGCGAGACCTTGGACTCGGTCGCCACCCATGCATACAGATTGCCCTTGGGCACCTGCAACTGTTTGACGGTGGTCAGCAGGTTGTCCTTGCCGCCTTCACGCAGCACCCAGATCACATTGACCTGCGCCGCGCTTTCCAGCACTTGCTGTTCGGCACCGTTTTCCACTTCGATCACCACCAGCGCCTTGCGATGGGCCGCCAGGCCTTCGAGGCGGCGGGCGATAGCGGGCAGGGCGGTTTCGTCGCCGATCAGCAGGTAGCTGTCGAAGATGTCCGGCACGATCATCGAACCGCGCGGCCCGCCGATGTGCAGGCATTGCCCGGGCCTGGCCTGTTCGGCCCAGGTCGAGGCAGGGCCGTCGCCGTGCAGGACAAAGTCGATGTCCAGTTCGAGTTTGTCCAGGTCGTAGCGGCGCGGCGTGTAGTCGCGCATCTCGGGCAGCGGCACATCGCTTTTGCCGGCGCCGAGCACCAGGGTTTCCAGCGCTGCAGCCTGTTCGGCGTTCTGCGGGAACAGCAGTTTGACGTGATCGTCGGTGCCCAGGCTGATGAAGCCTGCCAACTGCGGCCCGCCGAGGGTGATGCGGCGCATGCGCGGGGTCAGGTCGACCACGCGCAGCACTTCGAGTTTGCGACGTTTGATTTCGTGCATCACGCGGTGAATGGTTTGGGTATCGACTGCGCTCATTCGGCTTTCTCCTGGGCAGTGGCAACGGCAGGGCCGTCGACGATGGCTTTGGCGGTGTCGTTGAGCAGGTCACGCACACGCAGGATTTCTTCGGGACTCCAGCGCCCGTGGTGCATTTGCAAAGCGTGGCGCAGGTTGTGCACCGCCTCGTGGATTTCCGGCGGCCGGTCGTGGCCGCGCAACGAACGCTTGCTGACTTCGATGCGCATGCGTACGCCATCCAGTGCCACGGCTTGTTCACTCAAGGACAAGCGACCGGCGTCGGTCACGCTGTAGCGTTTTTTGCCGGCCTCGGCGTCTCCCGTCACCAGATCGCTTTCTTCGAGAAAGGTCAGGGTCGGGTAGATCACCCCGGGGCTGGGGCTGTAGGCGCCGTCGAACATGCTTTCGATCTGGCGGATAAGGTCATAACCATGGCAGGGCTGTTCGGCGATCAGCGCCAGCAAGAGCAGTTTCAGATCCCCGGCGGCGAAGACCCGTGGGCCACGGCCACCGCGTTGTTCGCGGGCGGGGCGTCTTTCGAAGCCGTCGCGGCTGTCGCCATGTTCGCGGTGGGGGGAATGATGGTCTCTCATTTTCTGCTTCTCCTTGTCTCGTTTAGATACAACTTAAGATATATCTTTGCGAGTCTGCAAGGGGCGCCGACCAGTGGTTTTCTCGAAAAAGCAGCAGCGGTGCCCTCAACCGTCAGTCGAAAACAGCTTTTTTTCTGGCGAAAAACGGATCATTAATAAGATGCAAAAGTTTGAGTTAGTGTCCACTCTCTAATTATTCGATTTTCCCCTTTATATATTGAGTTTGTAATATTCTTCTTACAGATAGTGCTGTGGCCTGGTGAGTCGTTATTGCCTTGTATTTGGCGCTGCGTAGTCTCTATCTGACATCCATACAATAACTTTCTTTGTATTTCGGTATTTTTCCTTCCATGTTCAGGGCGGTCTTACTACGCACTCGCAGGAGCTTTCCTGCTTACATTCAGATCAAACCGGTTGATTATGTTGCGGCGCTGAAAACACAAGCGGTCACTCGCTTGTAACTGCCGCCCTTACATACAAAATACAGGTATCTGAAAATGCTTAAGAAGTTCGCACTTGCTCTTCCTCTGGTTGTTCTGTCCGGTGCTGCATTCGCTGCCGATGATGCGCGTACCAGCATCAATATCACCGCTGACATCCCGACGAAGATCTTCCATGCCATGCCGCGCGATCCTAACTTCGGCAAGGATGAGCGCATGACATACAGCCTGATCAACGGCACGCTGAGCAACGTCCAGGCCACTTACGACGTACGTCATACCATGGGCTGGGTCGAAGCGTACATTGATGGCGGCCCGGCCGTGCTGTTCAATGGTGACACCACCAAGAACATTCCTCTGACCACTACCTTCAACGGTGTGGTGCTGAACGGCACACCACAGAAAGTGGTTGAAGATGACGAGTCCAATGGCGGTGTGGCCGCGCAACTGGTCGTCTCGGCAGCGAAGCCGACCAATGATCAGGTGGGCAACTACTCGGGCAACTTCACCGTGATCTTTGATGCTGTGCCACGCGTGTAAAGACGCCCCTGATAAAAATAACAAGTTTGTGCAGTGAAACTTGTCGGCCGAAGTTCTGCTTCGGCCGGATTTAACTCCCCTGCATTTGTACAAGAGTATTCGTTCATGTTCCCTATGAAGCCCATCGCGGTGGCGCTTGCGTTATTCACCTGCGCGACTGCCAGTGCCGCCACGCCTGAAAAAAGTACAACGACGCGTAGTCTGTTGGCACAGTCCAAAGGCTTGCCGTCGGATTTCGAAGAGCACTTTTTCGATGTGCCATTAGTGGTGCGGGTAGAGCGGGATCAACAGTTTCTTGGTGAAGCGAGCATTGTCCTGTCCCGAGACGATCGCCTCACCCTGCTGGAATTCACCGACGTCGGCGACAGCCAGATCAGTGCCAGCGAACGTGACACCTGGAGCGCCTACCTCCAGCAAGGTGTTGCACTGGGACCGTGCACCAGCCAGTGCCCCGAGCAACTGATGGCGGTGCATTACAGCCTGGAAAACTCACTGGTTTCGATCCTCACCGAAAACGCCGAACGCGACCCCGAGGCCAAGCGTTACTACACCCAGCCCGAGGGCGGCAGTACCGGGCTGATGGTGCGCAATCAGCTGAACCTCAATGGCGGCCAGGATCAGGACCTCGGTGGCCGCTACGGCCTGCAGACCAGCAGCAGCCTGGGCAACTGGACCCAGTCGTTCAACCTGCAACTGGCGCGTCTCGGCGGTCCGGACGAGCAGCTCTACCATGCGGTGCACGAGCTCTACACCCAGCGTGAACTGCAAGGCACGTTCCTGCGACTGGGCTATTTCATGCCCAACTCCGAAGGCCTGAGCCGCCAGCCGCGCGCGTTCGGCGCCAGTCCCGACACCACGGTCGGCGTGATGTACGGCAGCTCCGACAGCCTCGCCATCGACAGCCCGACACCCAGCGTGTACCCGATCTACGTCACCGCCAACCGCCAGGCGTCGGTGGAGATTCTGCGCAACGGTCTGTTGATCAACACCCAGGCGGTGGAACCCGGCCTGCAGACCCTCGACACCCGCCCGTTGCCCGGCGGCATCTATGAAGTGGAGGTGCGCCTGATCGAGGACGGCCAGATCACGTCCACCACCCAGGAGCTGGTGTACAAGCCTGGCAACTGGCGCAACCACGAAGAGCGCTGGCGCTACAACGTGTTTGCCGGTGAGGAAAAAAAGCTGTGGAGCAACTGGCAGGAGCAGGCTTCCGGCGAAATGACCGCCGGCGCTGCGATCAACTACCTCCTGCATCCACGGGTGATTCTCGGCGTGTCCGCGCGACAGATCCGCGACAGCCTGCAATACGGCACGTCGGTGGACTGGACGGTGGCCAATAACCTCAGCCTGTTTGCCAATGTCTACGAGACGCAGGATCACGGCACCGGCCTCGACCTGCAGAGCATTTACAACTATGGATCCGGCAATATTTTCCTGACCCACAACCGCAGCTGGCTGGACACCACCAACACCTACGAAACCCTGCCCGACGGCACCCGCGTGCGCCAGCGCAACGTGTTTATCGGCGAGGCCAGCAACTCGTCGCTGGCAGTCAATCATCGGCTCAGCAGCAAAAGCTCGGTCAACGCCCGGGTGTCCCACAGCGAGGGCAACGTCGAAGGCGTCGGGGTGGATCTGGGCTGGACCCAGCGCGGCCTGTTTCTGGGCAGTGATGCCAACTGGCGTTTCTCGGTGTTCGACCGCCCCGGCAGTGTCAGCAGTGGCGACGCGCGCAACCGCGGCCTGGACCTGACCGTCAGCGTGGCACTGGGCGGGCCGGTCGAACAATGGTCGGGCAGCATCGGCACGCGCACTTCGCGCGACGGCGGGCGCGACAACAACGGCTCGCTCACGTATCGCAAGGACATCAAGGATCACGTGCTGCAAAGCGTTTCCGCTACCGCCAGTGCCGACACCTACGGTGTAGGCCTGTCCGGCACCGGCAGTTTTGCCACGGATCAGGTGTACGGCGATGCGTTCTTCCAGCGCTCGTCCTACAACGACAACCTCACCGGTGGCCTGAACCTGGACAGCACGCTGGCCATCAGCGGGAAAAAAATGGTCATGACCAGCCAGCCGCAAACTGGCGGGGCGGGGATGATCGTCGATGTCGAATCCGACCTCGACGGCATCGCCCTGCGTGCCGACGACCTGAGCGGCGGCAGCGTGCACCTGCGCCCGGGGCGCAACTTCATTCCCATCACCGCCTACAAGAGCAGCAGCGTGAGCTTCGATTTCGAAGGCACCGATGTACCGGCGGCGACTATTCAACCGGCGCGCTCGGGCTATCACCTGAACAAGGGCGGCGTCGATTACCGGCAGATCCGCGTGATGAAAACCCTGACCGTGCTCGGCCGTCTGCTCGATCCGCAGGGCAAACCGCTCAAGGGCCACCACATCATCAACCACGCCAGCCGTGGGGTGAGTGAAGTCGACGGCTTCTTCTCGATGGAAATGAACGCCGGCTCACCGACGCTGGAAGTGCGCCGGGGCGATCAGTTGCTGTGCCAGTTCCGCCTCGACACCGGTGCCCTGCGCAATGAAAACAACGTGCTGATGATCGGCGATCTGCGCTGCACCGCCGACACCCTGGCCGATGCGGCCCAACATCCTCAGAAGGCGGGTTGACCGATGATTGCCCCGGAACAAGGAAAGTCCCGCGCATGGCTGGGGGCACTGGCGTTGCTCGGCATGCTGGCCCCCGCGACGGCCCCGGCCCATGACCTGAACATCACCGCGATCTTCAAGCCCGACCCGGCCAACCCGCTGAAAAACGAGTTCAGGAACACCACCCAGCAAAGCGGCTATTGCGATCAGTTGCCGGCCTACTGTGTGAACCCGCCACTGGTGAGTTTTCGCGTGCCGATCGGCTTTGTCACCTCGGAGCCGATTCCTGCGCACCATCCATGGGAGTTTCAAGGTGTGATGCTGCAGGTGCCCGGGCAGTGGCGCCGGCTGCAGGTGACGCACACCGCAACCGGCAAAACCGAGGAGGTGGAAGTTCGGGTCGCGGGCATCGGCACGGTTCACGAGAGCGATATTCCCGTGCAGACCCTGGTCGGCGATCCGGTGGGCACGTCTTCCTATACCTCATGGGGCAAGTTGTGGGAGGGCGGTAACTGGGTGAACGGCGTCGGGCCGTGCAAGTCGACGGGGTATCACGGTGCAAGCTCCTGGATCTATGGCTTTTTCCTGCGTGTGGAAGAAGTCGATGGTGTGTGTGCGAAAAAGGCCCTGTTCGATATTCCGTTGCTGCGCTACGCCTTTCTCGATGTCGGTTACCAGTTGCGCACACCCAGGCCGCTGGACATGGCCACCGGCGTATACGTCGGCACCATGCATTACAACGTTGGTCCCGGTGGCGATATCAGCGCGGGCAATAACCTGCTGCCCCGGGGTGACAACCAGATCAATCTGAACTTCACGCTGACCGTCGAGCACGAGCTGAAAATCGATGTGCCGCCGGGCGGTCATCGGGTGGTGCTGGAGCCTCAGGGCGGCTGGCAAGCGTGGCTGCAACACGGTCGCAAACCGGTGCGGTTGTTCCGCGACCAGACCTTCAACATGCATGCCTCTTCGCGTTTCAAGATGCTTCTGGAGTGCGAGTTCCAGTCAGGCAACACCTGCGCCATCGAAAACAGCGCAACGCACCGGGTGCCGCTGGATATCAGGGTCACCTTGCCCAGTGGCCTGGTGGATGGTGCCGGGGCCGTGGTCGCTCAGCGACCGTTGCGCCTGGACGGAGCAGGCACCGAATTGTTCCAGCCCACCTTCTATGTCGAACGTCAGGCCGGGACGCTGCATTTCGAGGTGCCGTCCAGTGCGGTCGAGTCGATGCTCACTCAGGGCGCGAGCGCGTATCGCGGGCAGGCCACGGTGATCTGGGATTCGGAAGTTTAGGTTTTTCAATCGTACTCAAAGAATGAGGCTGGATTTATGAAACGCTGGATGATGTTGGTGGTGGCGAGCGTGCTTTCGCACGCGGTACAAGCGGCGCCGCAGATCAATGTGGGGGTGGTCTACGACTACCTCGATGGTGACAAAAGCACCTACCTCAAACGGGTGTTCAACGGTGGCGACAGCACCGCGTTCGTCAAGGTCACGGTGCTGGAAATCGTCTATCAGCCCGATGGCACGATCCGCGAACTGCCGCTCAAGAGCAGCAGGGACGGTGCTTCCCGTGATGGCTTGATGGCCAGCCCGGCGCGGCTGATCGTGCCGGCGAACGGCATGCAGGGCACGCGCCTGCTGTTCATGGGCAAGCGTGATCGCGAGCGCTATTTCCGCGTGCGTTTCGTGCCGGTGGTGCCGGAGAAAGAAGACGAGTTTGCGGTGTCCAGCGACGAACGTGAGGCCTACAGGAAAGAGATCAGCGCCGGGGTCAATGTCATGGCCGGCTACGGCACGGTGTTTTTCGTGCGCCCGGCGCAAACCCGTTATGACAGTCAGGTCACGGATACCCCGCAGCAGTACCGCATCACCAACAACGGCAACAGCGTGGTGGTGATCGATGAGTTCAAGGACTGCGCCGTCAGCAAGGAAACCGACTGCCAGCCGACCACCAAACACCACATTCTCGGCGGCAGGACATTCGAGTTCGCCAAGCAGGCCGGACGTGAGTACCGCTTCAAACTGGTGGAAGGCACCAGTGTGAAAAACCTGCAGGTCAAAGGTTGAACCGCCAGCCCGAACAGCGAGCGAGCATCGCTCAGGTGATCCACATGTACAAGAAGTTGAGTTTCATCACCCTCCTGGCCGTCGCGCTGGGGCAAAGCGCTCTGGTGTGGGCGGCCCGGGAAGAAAAGACCTTCGAAGTGTCGGTGACCATCCCGACCCAGGCGTTTTATGTGGTGCCCAGTGATCCGGGCTGGATCCACCAGGAGCAGCGCTTGAAGTGGAATCTGGCCACTTCACGCCTTGAAGGCCTGCGCAAAAATTTCGATGTGCGCCACGAAGCCGGCGCCATCGCTGCACGTCTTGAAGATCCGGCGTATCTGTCCAACGGTGTGGCTGCTGATGACATTGCCCTGCGCGTGGTGTTCAACGGTCAGGAACTGTCGCATCAGGGGCCTGCGCAACTGGTGGTCAGTGCAGCGGATGCGCAGCATGGCAAGCGGGTGCTGCTGGAGGTGACTGCACAGCCGCCGGCCGGCGGCGAATACCGGCCCGGCGCTTACTTTGGCAGCGTCAACATGATTTTCAATGCGGTGCTGCCGGATGCGTAAGTCGCCGGCAGTGGATGACGTGACAGGTCAGGGGCCTACCCAATGCGCTCGATAATTGGCATCTGCACAATGGCTGGCCTGCTGGCCATGGGGGCAGCGACGCCCGTTTTGGCGGTGGATTTCCCCATCACGGCAATGTTCAAGCCTGATTCGGCCAAGCCCAACCAGAACACGTTCACCAATACCACGCCTGTCAGTGGCTATTGCGCGAACTACCCGAGCGAGTGCAAGCAATTCAATATGTTCAGCCTGGATCTGCCGATCCGCTTTGATTCTGTGAAGGAAATTCAACCGGCCCACACCGACCCGCGCCAGGGCGCAATGTTTTCCGTGCCGACCCAATGGCGCCCCCTGACCGTGATCCATGCCGGGACAGGGGAACAGGAAACGGTTGAGATCCGTATTTCCGGCATCGGCTCGCGCTACATCCTGAGTACGTCGGCGGCAGAACTGGTGGGTGAAACCGATATCCTGCGAGGTCACCAGTTGTTGTGGGCCGGAAGCTCCTGGGTCTATCCGGGGCCACCCTGCCTGTACAGTGGCGTCGGCGGCTATGGTGCGAATTACTACCGGTTTTTCTGGAGAACTGCGACGCAGGGTGTTTGCGCCAAACAGGCGCTGCACCGGATTCCCGACATGTATTTCGAATCGCTCAACATCGCCTACGAACTGCGCACGCCCAACCCGCTGGGCATGTCCTCCGGCCAATACACCGGCAACATGACGTACACCGTCGGGCCGGGCCTGGATTTCGACCTGGGCGACGTGATGATCCCCAATGATTCGGCGATCAATCTCAACTTCGAACTCACCGTTGAGCACACGCTCAAGATCGACGTGCCACCGGGCGGCAACCGCGTCGAACTCGTGCCCGATGGTGGCTGGCAAGCCTGGCTGAACCGGGGGCGCAAACCGGGCCGGTTGTTCCGTGACCAGACGTTCAATATCTCTGCCAGTTCGCGGTTCAAGATGCAGATGGAGTGTCAGTACGCCGCCGGTGATACCTGCGCCGTCGAAGATGCTGCCGGCAACCGCGTGCCATTGCAGGTGGCGGTGAGCCTGCCGGCGGGGCTGGGCCGCGAGGACGGCAGCCCGGTGCAGCGCCAGCCACTCAAGCTCAGCGGCGTGGGCACCGAGCTGTTCCAGCCCAGGTTTTACGTTGACCGCATTCCCGGCACCTTGCATTTCGAGATACAGCGCGCCGATGTCGAGCAGATGCTGGGCCGTGACGCCACCACCTACAAAGGCAGCGTCACGGTGATCTGGGATTCGGAGGTGTGAGCGATGCCCTTCAATCCATCCTGGAGAGCGCGTGTTGCCGCAAGTGGCTGCGCAATCACTGGCCGGCCCTGTGCGTGCGCAGACGGCGTCAACATGATTTTCAATACGGTGTTGCCGGGGCATGAGCCGGCGGCATTACATCAAGTTCGTGCTTAGTGGAGCAGATATGCAAATCTCTCGAATATTGGGCATCTGCATGCTCGGATTTCTTTTCGCCATAGTGTCGAGGCCGGTGCTGGCAATCGATCTGAACATCACGGCTTCGTTTCAGCCGGACGCGTCGCGCCCGACCCACAACACCTTTACCAACCAGACCCCGCAGGGCGGTTATTGTGTGTCGTTCCCCGCCGTGTGCAAGAACCTGAACATGTTCAGCCTGGAATTGCTGATCAATTTTTACTCGAATGCGCCCATACAACCCGATCACAACAACCCACGTGCTGGCGCCATGTTCGATACACCGGTCGGCTGGCGGCAGCTGCGGGTTGTCAATTCGAGAACGGGCGAGGAAGAAATGCTGGAAATCCGGATTACCGGCATCGGTTCGTTCTATGTGTTGAGCAAACCCGCCAGTGAACTGGTGGGTAACCCGAATGACGGTAATGCGCATGCCACACTCTGGGGCGGGAGTACCTGGACGGCTGCGCCGCCGCCCTGTACCCCGACAGGAATGTCCGGTGGCAACGCTACGCTGTTCGGCTGGTTCTGGTTTACACCGGCGGCCGGTGTCTGCGCCAAACAGGCAAAATTTCTGATTCCATCGATACGCTACGGCTCTCTCAATATCGCCTACGAGTTGCGTACACCCAACCCGTTGGGCATGTCTTCGGGGCAATACACTGGCGATCTGACGTACACCATCGGGCCGGGGATGGATTTCGACATGGGCGATGTGATGATCCCCGATGATGGGGCGATCAATATGCATTTTTCCCTCGATGTGCAGCACACCCTGAAAATCGAAGTGCCACCCGGCGGCAACCGCGTCGAACTGGTGCCCGAAGGCGGCTGGCAAGCCTGGCTGAACCGGGGGCGCAAGCCGGGCCGGTTGCTGCGCGACCAGACGTTCAATATCTCCGCCAGTTCGCGTTTCAAGATGCAGATGGAGTGTCAGTTTGCAGCAGGTGATACCTGCGCCATCGAGGACGCTGCCGGTAACCGCGTGCCGTTGCAGGTAGCGGTGAGCCTGCCGGCGGGGCTGGGCCGCGAGGACGGCAGCCCGGTGCATCGTCAGCCGCTGAAACTCAGCGGCGTCGGCAGCCAGTTGTTCCAGCCCAGGTTCTACGTGGACCGCACTCCCGGCACCCTGCATTTCGAAGTACAGCGCGCCGATGTCGAGCAGATGCTGACGCGTGACGCCACCACCTACAAAGGTAACGTCACGGTGATCTGGGATTCGGAGGTGTGACAACGATCCCCGGCGCGGGCCGGGGACGTTCAACGGTTAAAGGCGGGCTCGTTGCAACGCCTCGCGTGTCAGGTCGCGGGCCAGTTGGTCCTGCTGATATTTGAGGTCTGTGAACAGCTTGCCGAAGGTCGTATCCGACATGACGTGATCGGTAAAGATCAGCGTCGGATCGATCGAGAGTTTGTCGGCGGCCTGTTGCAGGTCATCTGCAAGTCGTTCCTTGCGGCTGCCGGTTGCCTGTAACCATTGGGCCTGGTTCTCCTGCAACTGCTGCAGCAGCTCCGAACGTTCCTCAAACAGCTGGCGGTTACGCGCAAATTGGCTCGGCCAGGTGTTTTCCAGATACGTGTTCCAGAAATCCAGTTTGAGCATGTTGTTGTACAGACCGTCGCCTGCTTCGTTCGCCTCGATGCTGACTTTGGCGTTTTCAAGCATCTGCTCGCTCACGCCTCCTAGCGGGCTGTACAACATGCCTCTGGATTGCCAGGGCAGATTCAGCCGGTCCGCCAGGCCGGTCTGGTAAGCCAGATAGATCTCTACCTCGTCAATGCGGCCCTCGCGCGAGCGCGCATCACCCCGGGCAATTTCGTCGATCTGCTCCAGCCTTGATGCGCCTTTGGCCAGTGACACAATGGCGCGTTCCAGAGGTTGCGCGGCGGTGGAAAATGCTCGGGCTTCGGCCAGCATGACTTCGATGCCCATCCGGTTGAACAACTGCGCCACATTGTCGCCACACGTAGTGGGGCTGCTGGCTTCGGCAAACAGACGTTCTCGCAGCGAAGTGTCGAAACTCATTGCTTCGACCATGCGCCATACCCGTGCACTGAGCTGCGTCTTCGCCTGGCCGGGTGTCTCAAAGTCCCGGGTTTGCATCAGTCTGCCCAGTACCTTGAAAAAACCTTCGGAGCCGGGTTCGGCCGCGACGTCGCGCCACGCTTCACGGAAAAACGAGTGCATGTACTCCGAGCGCCGTTCCCAAAATGATTCATGGGTGATCTCCCAGTTTTGCATCAGATCCAGGTGTGCGGGAGGATAGGGCGGTTGCAGCGCCGGCATGCCCACCGAGCGCCGATAGTTCTGCCATCGGACTTGCAACACGTCCGGCAGGTCACTCATGCGCAAGCGTGTGCGGGCAATCAGCAGGGCGTTGTCGGAGCCGGCGGGCTGCTCCGGCAACTCGAGCAGCGGATTGTCCTGCAGATTCAGTTTGAAACCCGCAGGGCGTTTTTTGGCGAACAAGCCGTCCGGCCAGCGCCTTATACGGGTATTGGCAAGGTTCAATACCCTGAGCCTTGGCATGCGGCTGACGTCTGGAGCGTCGCCCAGAGGATTGAGGTTGAGGCTGAGTTCTTCCAGTCGCGTCAGGTTCTTCAAATGCCCGATGGCTTCGGGTGTCATCACAATACGGTTGTCGGACAGGCGCAATGTTTCGAGCCAATGCATTTTGCCGATGCTGTCCGGCAGCTCGGTGAGGTCGCAGCCTCGTGCGCTCAATCGGCGCAGTTGCGGTAAATCGGCCAGTATCCGATCGGCGCTGCTGCGCAGGCCGCCATCCAGATTCAGTGTGGTGATTCGATCCGTCCAGTACTTGAGGTCCGGCAGCTCTTTCCACCAGCGCGCGAGGTTGCGTTGCGACAGTTCGCTCGACAGGTCGAGGGTGTAGCCGCCCTCCAGCGTCGATGCGTGCGTGCCGAATGCCTTGGACTTGCGTTCGAAGCATGCGAGCAGCTGTTCCATGATGACGCGGCCACCGTTGTGCTGAAAGTCGTAGCGTTCCGACAACCTGACGGACCCCATCTGGTCCCAATAAAAGCTATCCAGCCGCGCCTTGAGTTTGCCCAGATCCGCTTTTTCCTGCCGGATAAGTGCCAGCGCATCGCCCCTGCTGGCCAGGGACTCGGCATAGGCACCGATCTCGCTATCGCTCATGTGCGGATAAAGCGCCTGGATGTGCTGTTCCACGGTACGCGGCGATTTCCACAGGCCGGGGCCACGCAGCAGGAGCAATGTCTCGCGATCAGCGGTTTTTCTGAACGGTGGCTCCGCCAGCAGCTCACGCCGTACACCCGGTGATTGAGTCTTTCGCAGGAGCCACTGGCGCAGTTTTTCGCCATCGGAAACCTTGTACCCCAGTTTTTTGCGCTGGTAATCCGGCAGCGCACGCAGGATACCTTCGTAGAGGTCGGTCACCGCTTGCGGTGCAACGGCATCGCGGTCGTGCAACTGATACTGACCGGTGTCATCCCTGACCAGAATCCGCACCGTGTCTGCATCGGCCGGGCCGGCACTGGCCCGCAGCGCGCCGCGCACGCTTTGCGCACGTACCTCGATGCGCAGGTTGGCGAACACATCGCCGTCGGCGTCGAGGGTCCTGAGCATCAGCTTTTCGCTGTCGGCCGTCATCATCGACGGCCGGTACAGCCCTTCGCGCGCATGGCAGGCACGGGCCTCGATCTGCATGTCGCGAGCCTGGCTCTTGATACGCAATGGCAGGCGCGAATCGGCAACCATCGTCTGGCGCTCGGCGTCACTGGCGTTCGCCAGGATTCGCTTCACTACAGGTTTCGGGATGTCGGGGACATGGCTGCGAATCAGCGTGCCTTCGGCGGTCAGGCCGCCACTGACACTGTCCAGGTGATTGTTGAAAATCTCTTCACGGTGCCGGCCGGCGATCCTCGCCAGGTGCTGGCGCAAGGTCTGGACTTTTTCCGGCAGCGACAGCGCGCCGTTCAACGTCGTGCCATCGATCTGCAGCGGGGTTTGCTGGTGGTCGAGGGTCTCGATCACGGTGCGCAGCAGATCCCTGGAATTGATCTCGTGTTCGTGCAGTTGCACCACCAGTTTTTTCCCGGCCGGCGCTTTCTCGCCGGTGTGTTCCCACAGTGTGCGGCCCTGTCTGTCGATGATGCGCATCGACACCTGGTCAGGCCACACATGGTAGCGGGTCAACAGGTCCAGTTGGGCAACGGCATCGGCCTTCATGTGCAGCGCCGGATCATCACTGCTCAGTTGCCGCGTCAGGCGCTGCAGCTTGTTGTCGACGCGCAGGCGGCTGAGCTGGTCGTCGAGCAGCGGCGGGATGGGTGCCTGTTCGACATAAGTGCGGCGCAACTGACCGTAGGTGGTGTTGCTGATACGTCGCGCCTGTTGCAGTTGCGCGTCGGTCAGTCCATCGCTGGCGGGGCCGAGGCGGCGCAGCAGTGTCTTGTCGTCCCAGTCGAGCGGCTGTTCACCTTCGAACAGATGGATGCCGCTGCCGTTGTGCAACAGTTGCGGTTGATAGGCCTCGGGTCTGGACGGATGCATCACGCGGCGCTGGCCGGTGGCCGGATCCTCGTTGATCACAAAGACGCGGTCGGCCAGTTTGACGACCTTGTCGTCAAAGTGCTGGTGAACGCCGGTGGCGTCAGGTTCGATCTGCGCCGGCAGGGCACCACGGTATTCATACGGCGCCGGGTCCGGTTTCCACAAACGGGTGCTGCCGCCGGGCAGCTTTACCGCTTCGAGGTTTTCGATGAAGGGCGAAACGGCAAAATGAAAGACCGGTGCCAGTGCCACGGCGCTGGCTACGTTTTCCAGCACATCGGTGATGTGCGCCCAGCCAGCCTGCCTGTCGCCCTCGCTCAGTTCGATGGCGCCTTCCAGGGTTTCATACAGCAGCTGGCCGACCATGGCGACCATCATCACTTCGCCAAGGACCGGCACGAAGGTGGCGAACACACCCAGTGCGACCATGCCGATGTTCAGCAGGTTGGCCAGACGATGGGCGCGGCTTTTGGCGTCTTCGTCCGCATTGGGTACGGCAATGATGCGGGCGTCATTGAACAGCCATTCCACTTCCCGCTCGTGCAGGCGCGCCCAGAGATCGAACGATTCCCAGGGCAATTCGGTGATGTAAGTGACGGTGAGGTTGAAGTTCGGATCATCCGGGGCCAAGAGCCTGTGACCGACGTCAGAGGGGGTGGGCAGGAAATCGAGCTGCTGGAATTCTTCCAGAATGCGCACCCATTCATGGCGACGCCAGGTGGTGATGACGGACTCGGGCATTGCATCGATGACCTTGTCGGTGAATCGGGAAAAATAATAGGGCTTGTGTTGCTGCGCGATAAAACGGCTGAAAAACCGTTGGTACGGTGTTGGCTGGTCGGCCGGGTAAGGCCATGGCGGGGTCTGCAGTTTTTTGCTGAGCGCCTGCCTGAATTCATCGAGCGATTCATAGCGTTTGAAGGGCTGCTGCGGGTCGTCCGGGATGTAGACGATCAGGTAGCTCTGCATGTAGTGATGAAATTCGATCGGGGCGAAGGCCAGGCATTCGCGGGTCTTCTTGCCCATGATGGCCAGGCCAAGGAAATGCACACGTTTCCCGCCTTCCATGATGGTCTGTTCGCCGGCGACCACACGCATGACCAGATCGAAATCGCCCTGACCGATGTCGTTTTTCAGCAGCGCAATATAAGCGGCTGCGGTCATTGCAGCCTTTTTGTAACGAGTGCTTCGCAGGCGTATGAAGTTTTGCGCGAGCGAGTCTTTCGGTTGCAGGAAATCACTGAGATAGGTTTGATACTGCCGGCCGATATCCAGCTCTCGGCACAGTCGGGTGAATTGTCCGATGGTGGCGCGGGTGGGCAATCGTTCGAAGTGACCCAGATGATCGGGGCGAGTGATGAACCGTGAAGCTTCCCCGTAGAAATCGTCTGCGGTCTCGTCTTCTTCGAAGTTGTGCAGAGCCGCTTGTAACAGGGAAAAGGTCTTGACCTGAAAGGCGCCGGTCTTGATCCCGAATATGCCCAGGGTCCTGGGGCAGTACAGGCGCAGCCAGCTGTTGTCGGGGTCGAGGCTGCTGTCGAGCTTTTTCAGCTCAGGGATCAACAGGTCCCGGGCGAACTGTTCGGCGCTCTTGAGTTTGTCGAACAGACGCTCGCGATCATTTTTGGCTTCAGCCAGTTCTTTGGTGTAGCGGGCCAGGGTGTCTTTCTGTGCCTGTGAGGCGTTTTCGTACCAGTCGGGCAGGATCGCCGACGTGGCTTTCAGGGCCTGGCGCTGCACGGGGGAAGCGTTGATCAGGTGGTCGGGCAGTTTGCTTTTGATCAGCTCGAAATGCACGCCTTTGGCAGCAGGCGTCGCGGCAGCGCTGGCTGCCTGTTCGGGAGTGGGCACGGTTCAGATCCTTCTGAGGGTTGAAGAAGGTCTGAGGGTAACGGCGCGGTGACCCGCGCCGTGCGCTACATAGTTATGCCCGTCAGCGCTCGGCCACGGTTTTCTGGCACAAGGTGTTGCCGTCCGGCTGCAGATACGGCGACAGGAACGGGGCCATGCCCTTGAGTACCTGCACCGGCAGGGCCGAGGTGAATTTGAACGCTTCGGCCGAGCGCCCCGGGACGAACGCCGTCAGCGTGCCGAAATGGTGATCGCCGATGTAGAACACGAACGTGGCCGTGCGGTTGATCGACTTCGAACTGAGAATCCGCCCGCCGGAGCCGATGGCTTCGATGCGGTTGTCACCGGTGCCGGTCTTGCCGCCCATGATCAGCGGTGTGCCGTCGGGCGTCTTGAAACTGCCGGAAACCCGCTTCGCGGTGCCCGAGTCCACCACTTGTGACAGCGCTTCGCGCATTGCCGTGGCGACCTCCGATGGCATCACCCGTTTGCCGACATGCGGATCGTTGGTCAGGCGCGTTTCATAGGGCGTGCCGGCGGCAAAGTGCAGGCTGTCGATGCGCAGGGTCGGCATGCGCACGCCGTCGTTGAGGATGGTGCCGATCAGCTCGGCCAGCGCGGCAGGGCGGTCGCCGGAGCTGCCGATGGCGGTGGCGAGTGACGGCACCAGGTGATCGAACGGATAGCCGACTTTCTGCCAGCGCTGGTGGATTTCCAGGAACGCTTCGATCTCGAGCATGGTGCGGATGCGGCTGTCGCGCGCGCCCTTGTGCTTGCTCTTGAACAGCCAGCTGTAGACTTCCTGACGCTCGAACTGGCTGGCCTTGACGATCTGGCTGAACGTGGCGTCGGGGTTGTGCAGCAGGTAGCCCATCAGCCACAGATCGAGGGGGTGAACCTTGGCGATGAAGCCTTGGTCCGGCAGATCGTAAGTGCCCGGGCCGTAGGCGTCGTACAGCCGGATCAAGCGGTCGTCGGTGAGTTTTTCCGTGAGTTTGGCGCCCTTGAGATGCGCCCGCACGAAGGTGTTGAAATCTTCCTGACTGGCGTCGGGCAGCAGATAGCGGTGCACGGCCGCCATGCGGATCGGCGTGGGGCGCATGCTGTCGAGGAAGGTTTCGAGGCGTGCCTGGGTGTCCTTGTTCCGGTACTTCTTCCAGAACTTGAGCAGGAACGAGGTGCCTTCGCGGTCGGCGAAACTGGCCAGGTATTCCTGACGTCGCGGGTCGCGGTCATCCTTGAGCAATTCGGCGCTGCTGTTGGGGCCGGAATAGGTGACGTAACGCACCACATCGCGCATCAGGCGAATGAACGGCAGGTTGATCGACTCGCGCAGGGCATCGCGCAGGGTCGGCATGCGGCCGTTGTCTTCCTTGCGAAAGTTGTGGAACACGTGCAGCCCGCCACCGGTGAAAAACGCCTCGCCCGGGCTGGCCGAGTATTTGCGGTCCAGTGCCGCGCCGAGCATTTTCGGCAGGCTGCGGTCGCTGTTCTGGATCAGGTAATCAACCACCCAGCGGCTCAGGCGATCCTGCTCCGGCACATCGACCTTTTTCAGCTCCGGCACGGTCATGGCGGCGTACTTGTCATGCAGCTCGGAGATGATCTGCAGGTAGGTGGTGAGTACGCGCATCTTCGCTGTCGAACCAAGTTCGAGCTTGCTGCCTTCGTTGATGTCGAACGGCTGGTCGGTGCTGTCGGTCTGCACGCGCACGCGCGAACCGTCCGGGGTCAGTTCGAACAGGGTGAAGCTGTAGCGCACCTGGGTGGTGCTGGTGGGCGTCAGCAAACGTTCACCGATCAGGCCGATCTGCGCGGCGTAGGTCGGGTCGGCGAGTTTTTTCAGGTAGTCGGTGGCCTGGGCCTGCAGGTCGCCCTGCAACGTGCTGGTGGCTGAGAGGTCGAGACGATCGAGGTCATACAGCGGCCGATTGAGCATTGACGCCAGACGACTACGGGCGACGCTGATGCCCTTGTTGGTTTCGATCGGCTGAATGGTTGGCTGGGTCTGCCAGTCGCGGTAAGTGACCTTGCTCGCCAGCGCGGCATCGGCCAGGGCGCTGTCGATCACGCCGTTCTGCTTGAGCAGGCGCAGGTGGCTGTCGGTGAGGTCGGCGAGTTCTTCGCGGCCCTTGGTCAGGTAATGCGAAGGGCGGCGCTGGGCGATCATCAGCGAGAGCATTTCACGCAGGGCCAGGCCTTTGTCGGCCATGGTTTTCGGGTCGGTGGCCGGGCTGTTGAGCTGTTCGTTGGCCTTGTTGAAATCGCTGCCGTACCAGACGCGCAAGCCTTCGGCCATGCCGTGCACTTCCCCGTGCCCGGGCACGGCAGAGAGGGGCACGCTGTTGAGGTAGTCGCGGATGATGTTCTGCCGGGCGCCGAGGGTCTCGGGGCCGGGCTGATAAGCCCGCACACTGGCGGAAATCATCTGGCGGATCTTCTCCGCGCCGGACACGGTCAGGCCGTCAGGCGAATGCCGGTATTTTTCCAGTTGCGTGGCCAGGGTACTGCCGCCAGCCGATTGCCCCGGCAGGTGCAGCAACTTGGCCACCTGCGACCACGCGGCCATGCCGAAGCGCGGCCAGTCCACCGCCGGGTTGGCCAGAGGTTGTCTGGGGTCGAGCAGGAAACGGTTTTCGATGAACAGCAGGCTGCTGACCACCACCGGCGGAATCGCCGAGAAACTGGAATACAACTGCTGCGGATACTTGTACTGATACATCGGCGCAGCCGTGCAGTCAGTGATCGAAAGGCCGGCCTGGATCTTCTCCGAATAGGGCACGAACAGACCTTTGTCGGTGTAGCCGAGCAGTGCCGGAGAGAAACGGGTCTGTTCGGTGATCACGTAATCGCGCTTGAGCAGGCGCGGCAGAAACTCATCGAGAGAGCTGTAGCCCAGACGCAGATCGAACGGCCCGTTGCCCGGATAGCGGATCGCTTCGCTGGGGCCGGGCTCCAGCCGATAGGTCAGCGAGGCGGCGTACTGGCTCAGTTCTCTGGACTGGAAACGCGAAGTGCGCATTTCCTTGCTCGCCGCCAGCCCCACCACGATGGCGATAATCAGCAGCAACAACCAGAACGCCTTCCAGCCATGCCGGTTGCGGCGTTTTTTGGGAGGGACAGGCGCTTCATCCACACGTTCAGTCGGAACCACGGCTTTACTCGAATCGGTTTGCCACAAAGCGCCCATAGTCGATTGATCCATTCACGCAGATTGATCGGACTTGACTCAAGCTTAGACGGTGGTTGGTGATGGGGAAAAAAATGTGCGGGGTTTGAGTGGGTTGGTTTCTGAAGAAAACTGCACCTGTGGCGAGGGAGCTTGCTCCCGCCGGGTTGCGTAGCGGCCCTGATCCCTGCAATCGCGATGGGTCTGAAACACCGTGTGCGCAGGTATTGCGGCTGCTTCGCAGCCGAGCGGGAGCAAGCTCCCTCGCCACAGGGGGAGTGAGAGCTTTAGAGCCAGCAGGCGTCCCAGAGTGGGTAGTCGCCAATCCGCTCCACTAATCCTGCCCTTAGCGGATTGGCGATGATGTAGCGGGCGAACGGTTTCAAGTCTTCACCATCACGGATGGCACGGTCGTGGTAGCCGGTTTGCCAGAACGCGCCGTTTTGGTTCAGCGCACGGTTGATCGACAATGTGCTGCGCGATTTCACCGCTTGCATCAGACGTTCAATATGCATTTCTTCCAGCTGGACCAACCAATGGAAGTGGTCGGGCATCACCACCCAGGCGATCGAATCGACCCATCGCTGGTCATGAGCTCGCCTGAGTTCCGCTACCAACAAACGCCCCACCTGCCAATCGCTGAATACTCTGCGACGTTGATACACCACGGTGGTAATGAGATAAGCACGTCCCAATTCCGAACAACGCCCTCGGCGCAGCCGATGTGAATGTAGGGGATTACGCATTCCGTTGCGTCCTTTGCGATTTCAATCCTTATTCACGCTAGTCGCAGCATTCAAGAATTGGGTCTGTGATGGCTGTACGAAAATTCCGAAAATTTCCAGATATCGCATCCTCTGTGGCGAGGGAGCTTGCTCCCGCTCGGCTGCGAAGCAGCCGTAATACCTGTGCACGCGGTGTTTCAGGCAGATCGCGATTGCAGGGATCAGGGCTGCTGCGCAACCCAGCGGGAGCAAGCTCCCTCGCCACAGGGAATTTGACAGTCAAATTGATCGAAATCGCTGTGTTAGAGCCATCGCCCACGCAATACCACCCATGCAGATACATGACGGTGCACCCATGCTGTGCAATACTCGCCGGCCTTTTCGGTGGCGAAAACTCCTACGCAAAGCAGTTGGTGCCTCTGCGTAAAGGCGGTTTTTGCGAGAGTTCCCGCTGAATGTTGTCGCGTATAAAGTGAAAAGCCCTGTCACAAGCTTTTTATACTGCACGCCCCGCTGATCTTGCAGGTCGGGACCTGCGAGACGCGTTTGCCCACGAGGCAGACGCGGTTCCCTTCGAGTTGAGGCCTATCGGCCGATGCTTCGACACTCGGTGGTCATATCCAATAACAAGACGAGGTTGCACCCCTATGCCAGTTGGCAATCACCTGCCTCACGGCGAAACCGCTCACGGCGGTCCGCTCAAACGTGAACTCGGCGAACGGCATATTCGCCTGATGGCGCTCGGCGCCTGTATCGGCGTCGGTCTGTTTCTGGGTTCGGCCAAGGCCATTGAAATGGCCGGCCCGGCGATCATGCTTTCCTACATTCTTGGCGGTCTGGCGATCCTGGTAATCATGCGCGCCCTCGGCGAAATGGCCGTGCACAACCCGGTGGCCGGCTCGTTCAGCCGCTACGCCCAGGACTACCTCGGCCCGTTGGCGGGTTTTCTCACCGGCTGGAACTACTGGTTCCTGTGGCTGGTGACCTGCGTCGCGGAAATCACCGCCGTCGCCGTGTACATGGGCATCTGGTTCCCCGATGTACCACGCTGGATCTGGGCCCTCGCGGCACTGGTCAGCATGGGTTCGATCAACCTGATCGCGGTGAAAGCCTTCGGTGAATTCGAATTCTGGTTCGCCCTGATCAAGATCGTCACCATCATTGCCATGGTCATTGGCGGCGTCGGCATCATCGCGTTCGGCTTTGGCAACGACGGTGTGGCGCTGGGCATTTCCAACCTGTGGGCCCACGGCGGCTTCATGCCCAACGGCGTGACCGGCGTGCTGATGTCCCTGCAGATGGTGATGTTCGCCTACCTGGGTGTCGAGATGATCGGCCTGACCGCCGGTGAAGCGCGCAACCCGCAGAAAACCATCCCGAATGCGATCGGCTCGGTGTTCTGGCGGATTCTGCTGTTCTACGTCGGCGCGCTGTTCGTGATTCTGTCGATCTATCCGTGGAACGAAATCGGCACTCAGGGCAGTCCGTTCGTGATGACCTTCGAGCGTCTGGGCATCAAGACCGCCGCCGGTATCATCAACTTCGTGGTGATCACTGCGGCGCTGTCGTCGTGCAACGGTGGCATCTTCAGCACCGGGCGCATGCTCTACAGCCTTGCGCAGAACGGCCAGGCCCCGGCCGGTTTCGCCAAGACCTCCAATGGCGTGCCACGTCGTGCGCTGCTGCTGTCGATTTTCGCGCTGCTGATCGGCGTGCTGCTCAACTATCTGGTGCCGGAAAAAGTCTTTGTCTGGGTGACGTCGATTGCGACCTTCGGCGCGATCTGGACCTGGGTGATGATCCTGCTGGCGCAACTGAAATTCCGCAAAGGCCTGAGCGCCAGCGAACGTGCCGGGCTGAAATACAAAATGTGGCTGTACCCGGTCAGTTCGTACTTCGCTCTGGCGTTCCTGGTGCTGGTCGTCGGCCTGATGGCGTACTTCCCGGATACTCGCGTGGCGCTGTATGTGGGGCCGGTGTTCCTGGTGCTGCTGACGGTGTTGTTCTACGTGTTCAAGTTGCAGCCCACCGGTGAATCGCAGGGGGCGGTGCGTTCGGCCACTTGATGTAGCGCGATAGCAAAAGCAAAAGATCGCAGCCTGCGGCAGCTCCTACACGGGATATTTATTCACCCTGTAGGAGCTGCCGCAGGCTGCGATCTTTTGACGTTTTACCGCTGGTCTGAAAGAGCGATCCAACTCACCTGAAAACGCTCACATTTCTATCAGATTCACATTCCGCGCAGCATTGAACAGAGGCGCGAACATGAGGACGAGCGCTTTTTTTGAACGAGAACTCAGTCAGCGTCAGGTCGCGCTGTTCTATCTGCTTGCCACCTCGTTGTACGTCCTGCCACTGATCCTCGCCGACTTCCCCTACATCGACGACAACTGGCGCTCACTGGCCGCCGGCAATGCCTGGACGGGGCAGGGGCGGTTGTTTGCCGACTGGTTTTATCAGGCGCTGACCTTCACCGGTGCTGCACCGAACATCTTCCCCTTGCCGCTGTTGCTCGCCTCGGTTGCGATGAGCCTGGCACTGACCCGCCTGACGTTTCACTACTTCACTGAACCGACACTGGCCTCTTGTCTCGTTGCGTTGCCGCTCTGGTACAACCCGTTCCTGTTGCAGAACCTGTCCTATCAATACGACGGCGCGGTCATGGCCCTGAGCATGGTCGCGGTGATCTACGCCATCACGTTCGACGGTTCATCGCGGGTGCAGCGCTGGCTGGTGTCGGCGGTGTTGCTGGCGCTGGCGGTCGGGCTGTACCAGATCAGTCTCAATGTCTTTCTCGGCCTGTGCGGCGTCGAACTGATCCGGGCGATCCACCACCGACTGCCACGGGCAGACATCTGGCGCATGCTGGGTGAAAAACTCGCGCAACTGGGACTGGCGGTGCTGATCTACAGCGTCACCGCCTACCCATTCATGGACTCGCGGCGCGCTGAATTGCTGGACGGCTCGGCCCGGCCGTTGCTGCAGATTGGCATCAACCTGGGGCGTGTGCTGGAAAAAACCGGACTGCTGTTGCACGGGGGGTACGCCTGGGTGTTTGCCGTGCTGGTGCTGTGTGCGCTGGTCGGAGTGACCGGTGTGCGACCGCCCCGAAAATCCGGCTTTTGCGCATTGCTCGTATTGCTGACGCTTTGGGTGCTCGTACTGCTGGTGCCGGGTATGACGCTGCTGTTTCGCGATTTCAACGAAGGCGCACGCACCCTGATGGGCTTCGGTGTTCTGCTGCTGGCGCTGTTCTATCTGGCGTATCTGGCGCTTGCTGCCGGGCATCGTCGATTGTCCTTGCTGCTGATCATCCCGTTGCTGGCGACGCTCTCGTTATCGTTCGCCTACGGCCGGGTGCTCGCGATGCAGAAAACCTTCGCCAGCAGTGCGCTTTACAGTCTCGGCCATGATATTGCCGAACGACCCGGACTGCGCGCCGCCAAGCGGATCTATCTGTCGGTAACCTACTCGGATCGCTGGCTGGTCGGCGCGGCGGGGTCGTTCGAGCGATTGCCGGTGCTGCGCTATCTGCTCAATGTCGACTACTACATGCTCGCCGAAAACCTGCCCGCGATGGGCATCACCAACGTCGTGGCCGAACGCGAACGGCGCAATGCCACGCGTGTCGGTTATCGGGGTTATCCGCCGTTGGTAGACAGCCTGTACTACCGCATCTACCTGATCGGGGATTACGGTTTCATCGTCATGAAAGAGCCCCCTCACGGTCGATTGCTGCAGTGGTAAAGCGTTGACCGTTCGTCGCACAAACCCGTGTACCTGTAATTTCTGACAGTAGACGCTTCCAGAACCTTGCCCTAGCTTCGAAAGCAAGCCGGACGAAGCCAGGGCGAGGGACCGAAATGAAGGGATGTTCCGCACTGATAGTGATTGCAATTGCCGACGCCCTTATCCACTGGCAGATCTTTTTTGTCCTGTGCATCGCTGTCGAGTTGACCCAGGCTACCAGCAACTTCGCTGCATTCTGCGTGGCGGCGGCGTTCTCGTTGTATGTGAACTTGCTCTACACCTTCGAGAGCAACACATCGGTATTCGGTTATCTGCTGTTCATCGGCCTGATGGGAGCAGCCAGTTTTGGCATCGGCTCGATCGCCGATATTCGTGGCTGGCATGGATTGCTGACGGTGACGGTGTTTACCGCGCTGAACCTGACGTTGGGCTACTGCTTTTTCCGGTTCGTGCTGTTTCGTCAGCAACGGAGCTGAGGCGCCAGCCTGCGGGGCAGACTGGCGCATCGTCGATCAGGCAGCAGCCACTTCCTGCGGCTCAAAACTGTCCGCCCGCGCCATCTGCCACATCCGCGAATAGAACTCGCCATTCACTTCCCCGGTGAGCAATTCCCCCGGTTTCAGAAACACATGCAGCTGCGAGAACAGTTTGATTTCGGTGGCCGACATGCGGCGCACCAGGTGCTTGGCCGACAGTTGTGATGGATGTTCCAGCCCTGCAGCGGCAAGCATTTCCGCCAGTGCCTTGAGCGTGTTGCGGTGGAAGTTGTAGACGCGCTGGGCCTTGTCCGGGACGACCAGGGCGCGTTGGCGCAGGGCGTCTTGCGTGGCGACGCCGGTCGGGCATTTGTTGGTGTGGCAGCTTTGCGACTGGATGCAGCCGATGGCGAACATGAAGCCGCGCGCCGAGTTGGCCCAGTCGGCACCGATGGCCAGCACGT
>Ga0153921_1000379_pt1 | contig 25253 bp, 17 predicted proteins | sample TSNJ005MetaG_FD_104691 | JGI IMG/M metagenome (GOLD analysis project Ga0153921, IMG submission 104691) | Attine ant fungus gardens microbial communities from New Jersey, USA - TSNJ005 MetaG | ecosystem: Host-associated > Fungi > Mycelium > Unclassified | place: USA: New Jersey, Brendon T. Byrne... | reverse complement strand
GGGAACATCTGTCCGTCATCTCGGTCGGCTACAAAGAGTGATATCCGCGACGTACGTCAGAAGCGTGCAGAAACGCGACATTTTTAGTTGATCTCAGGCCCCTCACGCCCTAAAGTTCGCGCCGAACGTCCATGCTGGAAACGATCCATCCGGCTCAAGTACTGACGACGAGACAGCAAGGCCAAGGGCAGTTACGCCCGTGGCCTTTTTGCTTTCGGCGACATGCCTTGGGAAGTAGGCGAACCAAAGTGGGGATACGGAGGGCGTTCATTTGCACCCATTGTTTTTACGAGTTTGCCCATAGGAGCTCCCAGCATGTCGATCCAGGTCGAAGACTATTTCGCGCGCGAAACCTTTCAGAAAATGAAGGCGTTCGCCGACAAACAGGAAACCCCGTTCGTGGTGATCGACACCGCGATGATCGCCCAGGCCTACGATGACCTGCGCGCCGGTTTCGAATTCGCCAAGGTGTACTACGCCGTCAAGGCCAACCCGGCCGTAGAGATCATCGACCTGTTGAAAGACAAAGGGTCGAGCTTCGACATCGCCTCGATCTACGAGCTCGACAAGGTGCTCGGCCGCGGCGTCAGCCCGGACCGTATCAGCTACGGCAACACCATCAAGAAATCCAAGGACATCCGCTACTTCTACGAGAAGGGCGTACGCCTGTTCTCCACCGACTCCGAAGCTGACCTGCGCAACATCGCCAAGGCCGCGCCGGGCTCGAAAGTCTATGTGCGCATCCTCACCGAAGGCTCGACCACCGCAGACTGGCCTCTGTCGCGCAAATTCGGCTGCCAGACCGACATGGCCATGGACCTGCTGATCCTCGCCCGTGACCTCGGCCTGGTGCCATACGGCATCTCCTTCCACGTCGGCTCGCAACAGCGTGACATCAGCGTGTGGGACGCGGCGATCGCCAAGGTCAAAGTGATCTTCGAGCGCCTGAAGGAAGAAGACGGCATCCACCTCAAGCTGATCAACATGGGTGGCGGCTTCCCGGCCAACTACATCACCCGTACCAACAGCCTGGAAACCTACGCCGAAGAAATCATTCGCTTCCTCAAGGAAGATTTCGGTGATGACCTGCCGGAAATCATCCTGGAGCCGGGCCGCTCGTTGATCGCCAACGCCGGCATCCTGGTCAGTGAAGTGGTACTGGTGGCACGCAAATCGCGGACCGCCGTCGAGCGCTGGGTTTACACCGATGTGGGCAAATTCTCCGGCCTGATCGAAACCATGGACGAAGCCATCAAGTTTCCGATCTGGACCGAGAAGAAAGGCGAGATGGAAGAAGTGGTCATCGCCGGTCCTACCTGCGACAGCGCCGATATCATGTACGAAAACTACAAGTACGGCCTGCCGCTGAACCTGGCGATCGGTGACCGCCTGTACTGGCTGTCGACCGGTGCCTACACCACCAGCTACAGCGCGGTTGAGTTCAATGGCTTCCCGCCGCTGAAGTCGTTCTACGTCTGATCATCCCATCCGGGAACGATCACCCTCTGTAGGAGCCAGCTTGCCGGCGATAGCGATCTTCAAGACGCCATCGCCGGCAAGCCGGCTCCTACGGGTTCAGGTGTGTGGCGCGCTCTTTGTAAGCCTCGGCCATCGCCCGGATCTGCGGGTCATTCGCCGCCGCCAGCGCCTTGTGCGCCGTGCGCAGGAACTTCAGGTTGCCACCGGCCAGCGCCTTGCGCAGCCACTCCAGCGCCGCCTCGATCTGGCCTCTGTCGGCCAACACCGCGGCATAACTGAACTGCCCACGAAAATCCCCGGCTTCGGCTGAGCGGCGATACCACGTCACGGCCGTCTCCAGATCCCTGGGGCAACACCGGCCGTCTTCCAGATAGCGCCCCAACAGGTTCATCGACTTGGCATGCCCCTGCTCCGCCGCCTGGCGGTATAACGCCAGTGCCTGCGGTTGGTCTTCAGCGACGCCTCGCCCGGTCGCCAACAGATTGGCATAGTTGTACTGCGCCCAATCCAGTCCGGCCTCGGCTGCCACGCGGTATTCACGCGCCGCGGCGGCCTCATCCACCGCGCAACCCCAGCCATGCTCGAGGCAGCGACCGGTCATATTGCGCGCCATCAAGTGGCCGCCCTTTGCCGCAATCTGGAACCAGCGCAGCGCCAAGGCTTCATCGCGGGCAATGCCACGGCCTGCCAGCAGGATTTGCCCGAGCAGGGCCTGGGCATCCACCACGCCCTCTTTCGCCGCCATCAGGATCGCCTGGGCCGCGCGAACCGGGGAGTCATCGAGCATGCTCTGCAACTGCTCGACGTTGAGCACTTCTTCGCGACGCAACAAAAAGCCCATGTCAGACCTCGACCCAGCGGCGCAGCAGGTTGTGATACGTGCCGGTGAGCTGGATCAGGGCCGGATGGTCAGGCACATCGCGGGTCAGTTGCTGGATCGCGCCATCCATCTCGAACAGCAGGGTGCGCTGGCTGTCTTCGCGCACCAGGCTTTGCGTCCAGAAAAACGAGGCATAGCGCGCACCACGGCTGACGGCGTTGACTTTGTGCAGGCTGGAGCCGGGATACAGCACCATGTCGCCGGCCGGCAACTTCACGCGCTGCAGGCCGAAGGTGTCCTGGATCTCCAGTTCGCCGCCGTCGTATTCCTCCGGGTCGCTGAAGAACAGCGTCGACGACAGGTCGGTGCGCACCCGCTCGTGACTGCCCCGGGCCTGGCGCACGGCATTGTCGATATGGAAGTCGAAGCTGCCACCCGCGGTGTAGCAGTTGAACAACGGCGGGAAAACTTTGTGCGGTAACGCCGCTGACATAAACAGCGGATTTTTCCACAAGCGCTCAAGCATCGCCGCACCGATTTCCTTGGCCAATGGATGGCCTTCGGGCAATTGCAGGTTGTGCTTGGCCTTGGCGGATTGGTGCCCGGCGGTGATTTTTCCGTCGGCCCACTCGGTGTTTTCCAGGGCTTGGCGAATGCGCTGCACTTCCTCACGAGAGAACAGGCCGGGAATGTGCAGCAGCATGGGCAGTACCTGATATCGAAGAGACATCAATGATATTGATTCTTATCCACGCTGTAAAACATGCCAGACGAACGACTTCGTAAAAACCGTAAGCAAAAAGTGTAAAGAATGTAAATTCAGTGCGAATAGCAATGTATCGCAATTGATAGAAAGTCTTGTTGACCCTATATTCCGCGGCCTCACATCCTTGGGGAAAGGACACGTCATGTCGCGCACCACTACAAAAATACCTGCCAGTTCACCACGCATGCTGGCTTCGGCCATCGGCGTCGCCCTCAGCGCCGGCTCTGTTGCCCATCTGGCGCAGGCGGCCGAAGACACTGAACAAAAAGGCCAGCGCAACAGCATCTCCCTGGGCGCCACCAGCATTACCGGGGAAGAGCAGGACACCACGTCCTACCAGGTCGAAAAAGCCTCTTCGCAGAAATACACCGCCCCGCTGGTGGACACGCCGCGCTCGGTCACCGTGGTGCCGCAACAAGTGCTCAAGGACACCGCCGCCACTTCGTTGCAGGATGCCTTGCGCACCGTCCCGGGGATCACCTTCGGCGCCGGCGAAGGCGGCAACCCCCAGGGCGACCGCCCATTCATCCGCGGTTTCGACGCCCAGGGCGACACCTACCTGGACGGCGTGCGCGACACCGGCGGCCAGAGCCGTGAGATCTTCGACATTGAATCCATTGAAGTCAGCAAAGGCCCGAACTCCTCGTTCGGCGGCCGTGGCTCGGCCGGTGGCAGCATCAATCTTGTGAGCAAGACCCCACAAGCGCGGGACTTCACCAACGGCGGCTTCACCTACGGTTCCGACCAGACTCGCCGCTATGTGCTCGACGTCAACCGCCAGTTCCTCGACGACAGCGCCGCGTTCCGCCTGAACCTGATGAGCCACGAGCAAAACGTGGCCGGTCGCGATGCGATCAACTATGACCGCTGGGGCGTGGCGCCGTCGCTGACCTTCGGCCTGGGCACGCCGACCCGCGTCAACCTCAGCTACTACCACATGGAAAGCGACGACCTGCCGGATTCGGGCATTCCGTATGGCTACGGCTCCTCGACGGCCACCGCCCACGTGCATGACAAACCCAACGATGGTGGCGACAGCACGAACTTCTATGGCTTGAAGGACCGCGATTTCCGCAAGACCCGCGCCGATATCAGCACGATCTCCATCGAGCACGACCTGAGCGACACCATGACGCTGAAAAACACCCTGCGTCATGGCAGCACCGGCCAGGACTACATCCTGACGCAACCGGACGACAGCAAATTCAACGTCAACCGGTTCGGCACCGTGTGGCGTCGCCCCAACTCACGCGTCTCCACCACGGAAACCACCACCAACCAGACCGACCTGTTCGGCAGCTTCCAGGCCCTGGGCTTCAAGCATTCCTACTCCACCGGCCTGGAATTCACCGGCGAAGAAACCCGCGCCAGCAGCTACACCGTGCGCACCGCCAACGGTGCCGTCGCAGCCAACCCAAGCGGCGGCTGCCTGCCGAGCCAGATCGGCAGCAGCGGCGGCAACTGCACCTCGCTGGGCAATCCCAACCCGGACGACGCGTGGACCGGCAGCGTCGCGCGCAACTACTTCGGCACCAACACCAAGGCCACCAGCCGTGGCGCGTATGTCTTCGACACGATCGAGCTGGACCCGAAATGGCTGCTGAACGTCGGCCTGCGCTACGACACTTTCGACACTGTGGCCAATACCGACTCCGCCACCGGCCGCACCAAACTCAAGCAAGACAGCCAGTTCTTCAACTGGCAGGCCGGCCTGGTCTGGAAGCCGGTGGAGAACGCCAGCATCTATGCTTCCTACGCCACCTCGGCAACCCCTGCCGGTGGCCTGGTCGGTGAAGGCTCGGACGGCAACCCGCTGTCCGCCGGCGCCGCGACCAGCGACCTGCAGCCTGAAGAAACCGTCAACTACGAACTGGGCACCAAGTGGGACCTGTTCCACGATCGCCTGTCCCTGACGGCGGCGGTGTTCCGTACCGAGAAGAAAAACACCCGCATCCTGGTGGACTCCCTCACCTACGAAAACGCCGGCGAGTCCCGCGTGGATGGCGTGGAGTTGTCGGCCAGCGGCAAGATCACCGATCACTGGCAGGTGTTCGCGGGCTACAGCTACCTGGACAGCGAACTGGTCAACGCCGGCCTCAACGGTCGAAACGGCGTGGTCAGCACGGGCTCAAGCAAAGGCAACCAGATGCCGAACACGCCGAAGAACACGTTCAGCCTGTGGACCACTTACGACATCACCTCCAAGCTCACCGTCGGCGGCGGCGCGTTCTATGTCGACGAAGTCTATGGCGATGCCGGCAACCTCGTTTATGTACCGTCCTATACCCGCTATGACGCCATGGCCAGCTACAAGCTGACCAAGAACGTCGACCTGCAGTTGAACGTGCAGAACCTCACCGACAAGGTGTATTACGACAAGGCCTTCTCCACCCACTTCGCCAACCAGGCGGCCGGGCGTACTGCGTTGTTGACCACCAGCTTCCACTTCTAAACGCGCTCGACGCGCAACCAGGAGCCCCACGCATCGGATGCGTGGGGCTTTTGCGTGTAAAACAGAATGTTTCTCGACAACTCACGGCATAATGCGCGCCGTGGCATTTACAGACAGATGAGCGAGGCGGTCCGACGTGTTGAAGAAAACCCTGTTCCAGTTGCACTGGTTCTTCGGCATCACTGCCGGGCTGGTGCTGGCCTTGATGGGGATCACCGGGGCTGCGGTCTCGTTTCAGGATGAAATACTGCGGGCGCTCAACCCGACGGTGCTCAGCGTGCAAAAACGCGAGGCCGGGGTACTGCCGCCCGCCGAATTGGTACGCAAGCTCGAAGCCACCGAAGGCAAGACCGTGTCGATGCTGTGGGTCGAAGGCGAAAGCGGCAACGCCGCGCGCGTGTTCTTCACCCCGCCGCCCGGCGAGCGCCGTGGCCAGATGCGCTACTTCGATCCCTACACCGGCGACTACATGGGCGACGCTGTCGGCCAGGATGTGTTCGGCTTCATCCTGCAACTGCACCGCTTCCTGGTCATGGGTGAAACCGGCCGGCAGATTACCGGTGCGTGCACGCTGATCCTGGTGTTCTTCTGCCTCTCCGGCCTGTATCTGCGCTGGCCACGCCAGGTGGCAAGCTGGCGTGCCTGGCTGACCCTGGACTGGCGCAAAAAAGGCCGCAGCTTCAACTGGGACCTGCATTCGGTGTTCGGCACCTGGTGCCTGCTGGCCTACCTGTTGTCGGCGCTGACCGGCCTGTCGTGGTCCTACGACTGGTACAGCCAGGGCCTGACCAAGCTGCTGTCCGATGCCCCGCAAAATGAGCGGGTGCGCAAACGTGGCCCGGCGCCCGAAGGCCCTTTGCCGGTGGCCAACTATGACGCGATCTGGAGCAGCATCTACAGCAATGCCGGTCCCGGCCTCAGCGCCTACAACATCCGCATGCCCGCCGTCGCGGGGCAGCCGGCCACCGTCTACTACCTGTTGAAAGACTCGCCCCATGACCGTGCGCTGAACCAGATCAACCTGGACCCGGCCACCGGCGAGGTCAAATCCCACGACCAGTACGCGAGCAAGAGCCTCAAGTCGCAGCTGCTGACCAGCATTTACGCGCTGCACACCGGCAGTTACTTCGGGCTGGCGGGACGCATCATCCTCACCGTCAGCTCGCTGCTGATGCCGCTGTTCTTCATCACCGGTTGGCTGCTGTACCTGGACCGCCGGCGTAAAAAACGCCAGGTGCGCGACGCACGCAAAGGCCTCGGCGCCAACCACAGTGATGCCCCGGCCTGGTTGATCGGCTTTGCCAGCCAGAGCGGGTTCGCCGAGCAGTTGGCCTGGCAGACGGCCGGGCAATTGCAGGCTGCCGGCTTGCCGGTGAAGGTGCAGCCCTTGGGCAGTGTCAGCCAGGAGGACCTGCGCCAGTCGCAGAATGCGTTGTTTGTAGTCAGCACCTTCGGTGACGGCGAAGCGCCCGACAGCGCGCGGGGTTTCGAGCGCAGCGTGCTCGGCCAGGACATGTCCCTCAAGGGCCTGAACTACTCGGTATTGGCCCTGGGTGACCGACAGTACGAACACTTCTGCGGCTTTGCCCGCCGCCTGCATTTCTGGCTGACCAACCAGGGCGGCAACCCATTGTTCGCCCCGGTCGAAGTGGACAGCGGCGACAGCGCCGCGCTGCTCAACTGGCAACAACAACTGGGACAGCTGACAGGGCACGCACCGGCCGCCGCCTGGCCGACCGCCCAATACGAAAACTGGACGCTGAGCCAGCGCACCCTGCTCAACCGCGACAGCAGCGGCTCGGATGTCTACCTGCTCGGCCTAACCAGCACGTCGCCACAGCGCTGGGAGGCCGGCGACCTGGTCGAAGTCCTGCCGCGCAACTGCCCATGGGCCATCGAGCACTTCCTGGAAGGACTGGGCCTGGCCGGCAGCGACGGCGTACTGATCGACGGCCTGGCGCAAACCCTCAACCAGGCCCTGGCCACGCGCCAATTGCCGGACAACCGCGCGCACCTGGTCGGCCTGCATGCCCAGGCACTGGTGAATGCACTGGCGCCGCTGGGCATGCGCGAATACTCCATCGCCTCGATCGCCAGCGACGGCGTGCTGGAACTCATCGTGCGCCAGGAGCGCCACCCGGATGGCGGCCTGGGCGTCGGCTCGGGTTGGCTCACCGAGCATGCGGCCATCGGCGCCGCAATCAGCCTGCGCCTGCGCCGCAACAGTGGCTTCCACCTGCCGGACGCGCCCGTGCCGTTGATCCTGCTGGGCAATGGCACGGGCCTCGCTGGCCTGCGCAGTTTGCTCAAGGCGCGCATTGCCGATGGCCAGCAGCGCAACTGGCTGTTGTTCGGCGAACGCAATATCAAGCATGACTTCCTGTGCCAGGACGAGCTGCAAGGCTGGCTCGCCAGCGGTGACCTGGCGTTGCTGGACCTGGCGTTTTCACGCGACCAGGAGGAAAAAATCTACGTGCAGGATCGCCTGCGTGAATCGGCCGAGGTACTGCGCAGGTGGCTGGCAGAAGGCGCGGCGATTTATGTGTGCGGGAGCCTGCAGGGGATGGCGGCCGGGGTGGATCAGGCGTTGGTGGACATACTCGGCAGTGACGCGGTGGAGCGCTTGATCGAACAAGGCCGCTACCGCCGCGACGTCTACTGATGATCAACCGTGGGCGCTGGCTTGCCTGCTCCCACAGTGTTGAGCGCAGGCCAATCAGGCGGGTTGCAGCTTTTGCTCGAATACCGAGACGCCATCCAGGTCACGCAGGATCACGGTCAACTCCGCAGTCTGCCCATCGATCTGCACCTCGCCAAAAAACTGGAAACCCGCAAACGGCGACGTGTTCTGCGCCGGTGGGGCCTTCTCGAACACCACCTCGGGGCCAAAGGTCTTGTCCAGCGGATTAGGCCCGAAGCTCCCCGCATTCAACGGCCCGGCGACAAACTCCCAGAACGGCTCGAAATCCTGGAACGCCGCGCGGTCCGGGTGATAGTGATGCGCCGCGCAGTAATGCACGTCTGCCGTCAGCCATACATGGTTGCGCACCTGCTGTGCACGCAGGAACCCGAGCAGCTCGGCGATTTCCAGCTCGCGGCCCTGGGCCGGGCCCGGGTCATTGTTGGCAATGGCTTCCCAACGCGGCACACCGGGGCTGACTTCGCCGTCGGGCACGCCGAGGCCGATGGGCATGTCGGCGGCGATGACCTTCCACTGCGCCTGGGAAGCCTTGAGTTCGCGCTTGAGCCAGTCCAGTTGCTCGCGGCCGAGGAAGGGCTTTTCCGCGCCCAGGTTGTCGTCGTTGGGGCCGCGATAGCTGCGCATATCGAGCACGAACACATCCAGTAGCGGCCCATAGCTGAGCTTGCGATAAATGCGCCCGCCACCGTCGGCGCTTTGCCGGCGCATCGGCGAATATTCCAGCCAGGCCTGACGCGCGCGGCCGACCAGGGTGTTGATGTCCTTGGTCTGGTAGCGCTCGTCGAGCTGCTTGCTCGGCGACCAGTTGTTCACCACTTCATGGTCGTCCCACTGCCAGATCTGCGGCACTTCGGCATTGAAGCGGCGCACGTTTTCATCCAGCAGGTTGTAGCGGTAATTGCCGCGATATTCATCCAGGGTTTCGGCGACTTTGCTCTTGGCCTCGGTGGTGATATTGCGCCAGATGCGCCCGCCTTCGGTGGCCAGTTGCGCGGGCACCGGGCCGTCAGCGTAGATGGTGTCGCCGCTGTGGATAAAAAAATCCGGCAGGCGCAGGCGCATGGCTTCGTAGATGCGCATGCCGCCGATGTCCGGGTTGATGCCAAAGCCTTGGCCCACGGTGTCGCCGCTCCACACAAACCGGATGTCACGGCGCTGTTGCGGCACACTGCGCAGGTGGCCGAACCAGGGCTCGCTGGCCACGCCGGTCTGGGCGTCTTCGAAGTGCACGCGATAGAAGATCGCCTGGTCGACGGGGAGCCCGGTGAGTTCGACGCGGGCGGTAAAGTCGGTGCGGCTGTCGGCCAGCGGCGAGACGAATTTGCGCGGGTTGCTGAACACGCTGCGGGTGTCCCACTCCACCACCATCTTCGCCGGGCGGTCGCTGCGGCTCCAGATCATCGCGCGATCGCCCAGCAGGTCGCCGGACTGCACGCCATCGGTGAGTTGCGGGCGATCTTTCACCGAAGCGATCACCGCCGGGGCCAGGCCCGGCAGCAACAGGCCGGCGCCGACGGCTTGCATCACGCGGCGACGGCCGAGGTCGAAGTGGCTCATGCAGGTGCCCTCTTGAGTATCAAAAGGGCAACTTAACCACGCCGGGATGAAAGCCAGATGACACCCCACTGTAGGCGCCGGCAAGCCGGCCCCTACAGGGTCAGGCAGGGGCGACGGCCAGCTCCACCGCTTCCGGGCGCTTGATCAGCGCGTACACCAACCCGGTCAGCAGGCTACCCGCGACAATCGCCAGCAAGTACAGCAACGCATGGTTCATCGCATTCGGGATCACCAGCACAAACAGGCCGCCGTGGGGCGCCGCCAGTTTGCAGCCGAAGTACATCGACAGCGCGCCGGTCAACGCGCCGCCGGCGATGCTGGCCGGGATCACGCGCAGCGGGTCCTTGGCGGCAAACGGGATCGCGCCTTCGGAGATAAAGCACAGGCCCAGGATCATCGCGGCCTTGCCGGCCTCGCGTTCGGTCTGGGCGAACTTGCGCCGCGCTAGGAACGTGGCGATGCCCATGCCGATCGGGGGCACCATGCCGGCGGCCATGGTCGCGGCCATCGGTGCGCCACTCTGCGCAGCCAACAGGCCGACGGAAAACGCATACGCGGCCTTGTTGATCGGCCCGCCGAGATCCACGCACATCATGCCGCCCAGCAGGATGCCCAGCAGCACCGCATTGGTGGTGCCCATGGTGCTGAGAAAATCCGTCAGCCCGGTGAGCATGCGCGCCACCGGTGGGCCGACCAGGTAGATCATCGCCAGGCCGGTGAACAGGCTCGCCAGCAACGGGATGATCAGGATCGGCTTGAGCGCTTCCAGGCTTTGCGGCAACTTCACCGCGCGGGTGATCAGCTTGACGCAATAGCCGGCGAGGAAACCGGCGAAGATCCCGCCGATAAACCCGGCGCCCAGCGTCCCCGCGAGCAGGCCGCCGATCATGCCGGGCGCAATGCCCGGACGGTCGGCAATCGAGTAGGCGATATAGCCCGCCAGCAACGGCACCATCAGCATGAAGGCGCGGTCGCCGACGGTTTTCAGCGCCGCCGCCAAGGTGCCTTCCTGTTCGAATGCGTGGATGCCGAACACGAATGACAAGGCGATCAGCAAGCCCCCCGCCACCACCATCGGCAACATGAACGACACGCCAGTGAGCAGGTGTTTGTAGACGCCGGTTTTTTCCGGCTTCTTGGTCGCCGCACTGCCGGCCGCGCTTTCCACCGCACCTTCGGCCAGGGCCTTGTTGAGGGTCGCTTCGGACTGCTTGAGCGCAATACCGGTGCCGCAGCGGTAAATTTTCTTGCCGGCGAAGCGCTCGGTGGCGACTTCAATGTCGGCCGCCAGCAACACCACATCGGCGTCGGCGATGGCCTGCGGGCTCAACGGCGTGCGGGCGCCGACTGAGCCTTGGGTCTCGACCTGCAAGTCATACCCCAGGCGCTTGGCCGTTTGCTGCAAGGCCTCGGCAGCCATGAAGGTGTGGGCCACGCCGGTGGGGCAAGCCGTGACGGCAACGATGCGCGGGACGTTTTTCGCGGCGACGGGGTCCGTCGCGACATACACCTGCGCCTCTTGCGCACCGCGGCGCAAGACCGCCTCGACATCCGCCAGCGCCTGGGCCGGGGTGCTCTGGAACACGCGCTTGCCGACAAACCGCTGCATGTCCACCGCGGTGCTGCTGACCAGCAACACCCATTCGGCCGCGTCGAGCGTCGCCTGGGACAGCTGGCGCTCCGGACGTTGCACGTCGACCACTTCGACGCTGGTGCTCCAGCCTTGACGCTGCGCGGCTGCGTCCAACAAGCGGGCGCACAGCACACTGGTGACCATGCCGTTCGGGCAGGCAGTAACAATGGCTAACTTCATCACAATCCCTCTTATTGTTCTGTCAGCGTGCGGACGTCGACGCCGTTTTGCAGGTGCGCCAACTGCGCGTCATCGCTGATGCCGAAACCGATCTGCGTCACCGCCATCGCGGCAATCGCCGTCGCGCGGCGCAGGGTGTGCTCCGGTGTATCGCCACTGAGCAGACCGTGAAGCATCCCGGCCAGCAGCGAGTCACCGGCGCCGACCGTACTGGCGACCGTCACCTTGGGCGGCGTGGCATGCAGGGCCCCCTGCGGGCTGTACCAGGTCACGCCTGCGGCACCGTCGGAGACGACCACGTGTTCCACCCCTTGCTGATGCAGTTGGTGGATGACGTCAGTGGAATGCCCCAGGGCATCGGCCAGCTCCTCGGTATTGGGCTTGACCAGCCATGGGCTGGCCTTCAGGCCGGCGCGCAGGGCCTCGCCGCTGGTGTCCAGGGCGACTTTCAAACCCAGGTCCTTGAGTTGCGCCAGCAAACCCTGGAACCACTGCGCACTGACGCCGCGCGGCAAGCTGCCAGCCACCACCACGGCATCGAACTCAGGGCCGATCACGGCGAGCAGCTTGAGCAAGGCGTGTTGTGCCTGCTCGCTCACCAGCGGCCCCGGCGCGTTGATGTCGGTGACCCGACCGTCCTGTTCGGCAATCTTGATATTGCTGCGGGTTTCGCCCGGCACGCGAATGAACGCGTCGCCAAACCCTCGGCTGGCGATCAGCGCCTCGAACGCCTCGGGGTTGGCCGCACCGAGAAAGCCGCCCACGCTCACCTGATGGCCGAGGTCGGCCAGCACCTGCGCCACATTCACGCCCTTGCCGGCCGCGTGGGTCAGCAGGGTTTCGCTGCGGTTGACTTCACCCGGCTCCAGGCGCCCCAGGCGTACCGTCAGGTCCAACGCCGGGTTCAGCGTCAGGGTCAGAATCATTGCCATCTACACAGCCTCCACAAGGGCACGCACTTCGGCGGGCGAACCCACCGCGAGTGCTTTTTGCGCCAGGCCCTGGGCCTCGCTCAGACTGAATTCACGCACGCGCGCCTTCACTTCAGGAATGCTGCGGGCCGACACGCTCAGCTCATCCACCCCCAGGCCGACCAGCACCGGCACTGCCAGCGGGTCTGCCGCCAGCTCACCGCACACGCCCACCCATTTGCCCTGGGCATGGGCGGCGCGCACGGTGATGTCGATCAGTTGCAGCACGGCCGGATGCAGGCCGTCGGCCTGGGCCGACAGGGTCGGGTGGCCACGGTCAATGGCCAGGGTGTACTGGGTCAGGTCATTGGTGCCGACGCTGAAGAAATCCACTTCCTTGGCCAGCACCGGCGCGAGCAATGCCGCAGATGGCACCTCGATCATGATCCCCAGTTGCAGGTCGGCCACCGGGATTTCCAGGCGCAGGCGCTCGGTCATGTCGCGAGCCGCGCGCCATTCATCCACGCTGCCGACCATGGGGAACATGATGCGCAACGGGCGGTTGTCCGCCGAGCGCAGCAGCGCGCGCAATTGCGCCTCCATGATCTGCGGACGTTGCAAGGTCAGGCGAATGCCGCGCACGCCCAGGAAGGGGTTTTCTTCCTCGGCGATCGGCCAATACGGCAGCGGTTTGTCGCCGCCCACATCGAGGGTGCGCACCACCAGCGGGCGACCGCCCAGGCCGTCGAGCACGCGGCGGTATTCGGCTTCCTGGGTGGCTTCATCCGGCGCTTGCGGATGGGCCATGAAAATCAGTTCAGTGCGCAGCAAGCCAATGCCTTCGGCGCCCTGCTCCACCGCGCTGGCCACACCGGCGCTTTCGCCGATATTGGCGAACACTTCCACCGCGTGGCCGTCACGGGTCAGGGCTGGCTCATGACGCTGGGCCGAGGCGGCTTGCAGGCGTTGTTCGCGGGTATCGCGTTCGACGGTGGCCCGTTGCAGGGTGGCGGCATCGGGGTCGACATGCAGGCGGCCGCGCTGCCCATCCAGCAACAACGCGGTGCCGGCAGCCAGCAGCAACACCGTCGGACCGGCGCCCACCAGCGCGGGAATCCCCAGGGCGCGGGCGACGATGGCGCTGTGGGCCGTGGCGCCGCCACGCGCGGTGAGGATGCCGGCGACGCGCGCCGGGTCCAGCCGCGCGACGTCCGAGGGGCCCACTTCGTCCATCACCAGGATGTAGGGTTCGCTCGGCTCCTGGGCGGTTTCGACGCCGCACAGTTGCGCCAGCACACGGCGACCGATGTCGCGCAAATCGGCCGCGCGCTCGGCGAGCAAGGCGTCCTGCAACGACTCCTGCTGTCTGGCGGCAGCTTCGATCACGCTCATCCAAGCCGCTTCGGCGCTCTCGCCTTGCTTGAGGCGGGTGTCGACTTCGTCGGTGAGTTCCGGGTCGTCGAGCATTTCCTGGTGGGTGATGAAAATTTCACGGATAGCCTTGGCCTGGCTGCGATCGATCAGGCCCTGGATATCACCGCGCACCTCGGTCAATGCGGCCTGCAGGCGCTGGCGCTCGATGGCCGAGGACTCGCCGCGCAGCGGGTAGTCGAACACCTGCTGAACCTGGACATGCGCCGGACCAATCGCGATGCCGGGCGCGGCGGCGATGGCCTGGAGCTGGCTCCCGGCCAGCGGTGCGCTGAGCGCCGGTGCGCTATCCGGAGTGGCAGGCTGGGCGCTCACGGTCGGCAGCGGTTCGACTTCTTCGCCGAGGCCGGCTTCAACGGCAGCCAACAGCGCGGGCAGCGCATCACCGGCAATCGCCGGTTCAGCGACAAACTCCAGCACCTGGCCACGTCGGGCGCCGAGGCTGAGCAGCTTGCTCAGGCTCTTTACCGACACAGCGCCTACCGGGCCGTCGACAATGCGCAGGCGGATATCGCCGTCGAAACTTTTCGCCAACTGCGCGAGGATTTTCGCCGGCCGCGCGTGCAGGCCATGGGCATTGGCGAGGGTGACGCGCACGCTGGGCCAGTCCGGCGGCAGTTCGCCACCCAACACTTCGAGCACCGCGCGGCTGCTGGTGGCGCGGCCCAACTCCTGGCCGCGCCCTTCGATCAGCAATGCACACAGGCGCTCCAGCAGGGCCTGGTGCGCTTCGCCCAGGCTGGCCAGGCAGAACAGGCCGTTGAGCGGCTGGCCAAGGTAGCGCATGGGTTTGTCCGGGGTGACAAACGCCAGGCCCGGGCGCTTGACGGTCTGCTCGCTGTGCAACCACCACAGGCCATCGCCCAGGGGCAGCGCATCGACCTGTTGCAAGACGGCGGCGAAACCATTGCTCACACAATCGGCCTGACGCAACAGGCGGGCGCCGCGCCATACCAGCTCTTCAAAATCATCGGCGGACACGCCCAGGCTGATCATCTGCGCGTCCAGCGCCAGCTCCTGTGGCGCACCCTGCAACAGTTTCAGCAGCGCTTCGGCACTGCCGGCACGCCGCAGCGCCTGGCCCAGGTCGGTTTCACCGAGGGCACGGGTGAGCAGTTGCAACAGGCGCAGGTGTTCATCGGACTTGGCCGCGATGCCGATCGCCAGGTAGACGATCTGGCCGTCGCCCCAGTCCACCCCTTCGGGGAACTGCAGCAGGCGCACGCCGGTGGAGAACACCTGGTCGCGGGTTTCGGGGGTGCCGTGGGGGATGGCAATACCTTGGCCGAGAAAGGTCGAGCCTTGGGCTTCACGGGCTTGCAAGCCACTGAGATACCCCTCGGCGACCAGGCCGTCAGCCACCAGTTTGTCAGCGAGCAGGTGCAGGGCGGCAGATTTATCCACAGCCGTCTGGCCCATGGAAATCTGCTCTACAGTGAGCTCAAGCATGCCGTTCTCCTAGTTAGTGCGGGGGCCGCACTAGGTATTGTTTTGAATAAAACAGTGTAAGGGCGTTTCGGGATAACTGACTGAGCAGTCAATTGGCAGTAGGTACTCAGTCGCGAACGTCGTAAAAATACGCTGGCTGAAACGTTTAATCTAGAATTTATGGCAGATTACGCGTTAATTGCGCATCCTTGAAGGACCACTCGGCACTTGCGCTGAGACATTGGTCGCGTGCCGTAATCGGTTACGATTGGACAAAATGTCGGGGCAAGCTCCAAAAAACAAGGAAATCCCGGTTTGAAACTCAGTGATATCGCGCGTCTCGCCGGTGTGTCCGTGACCACCGCCAGCTATGTCATCAATGGCAAGGCTGAACAGCAACGGATCAGCAACGCCACCGTCGAACGGGTGCGTGCCGTGGTCGAAGCCCATGGCTTCACCCCCAACCCCCAGGCCGCCGGGCTGCGCAGCCGGCACACGCGTACCTTGGGGTTTATCCTGCCGGATCTGGAAAACCCCAGTTACGCGCGCATCGCCAAGCTGCTGGAGCAAGGCGCACGGGCACGTGGCTATCAGTTACTGATCGCCAGTTCCGATGACGAGGCCGACAGCGAGCGCCAACTGCTGCAGCTGTTTCGCGCGCGCCGTTGTGACGCGCTGTTCGTCGCCAGCTGCCTGCCCGCCAGCGATGACAGTTACCGCGAGTTGCAAGCCAAGGGCTTGCCGGTGATCGCCATCGACCGGGTAATGGAGCCCGGGCAGTTCTGCTCGGTGGTCAGCGACGACCGCCAGGCCTGCCAGCAATTGACCAGCAGCCTGCTGCAACCGCTGCCCAAGCAGATCGTGCTGATCGGCGCGCGTCCCGAGCTGAGCATCAGCCAGGAGCGCGCGGCAGGCTTCCATGAGGCGTTGCAAGGCTTCAAGGGCGAGGTATTGGTCGAACACGGCGAAGCCTTCAGCCGTGACTGTGGCCGACAACTGATGGAGCAATTACTGCAACGCCTGGGGCATTTGCCTGACGCGCTGGTGACCACGTCCTACGTGCTGCTGCAAGGCGTGTTCGATGCGCTGCATGACTTCCCGTTGAAGTCGCGACCCCTGAGCCTCGGCACCTTTGGTGACACCCAACTGCTGGACTTCCTGCCGTTGCCGGTCAACGCCATGGCCCAGCAGCATCAACTGATCGCCGACACCGCCCTGCGCCTGGCCCTGGCCGCCATCGAAGACGAGCAGTACCAACCCGGCGTGCACGCCATCGGCCGCACGTTCAAGCAGCGTATTCACGAGGCTTGAGCGTGGAGCTGATCGACACCCACACCCACCTGGACTTCCCGGACTTCGACAGCGATCGCCGCGAAGTCCTCGCCCACAGCCGCGCGCTGGGCGTTCGGCGCATGGTGGTGTTGGGCGTGTATCAGCAGAATTGGCAGCGGCTGTGGGACCTGGTGCAAGCAGACGAAAGCCTGTTCGCCGCCTTCGGCCTGCACCCGGTGTACCTCGATGATCATCGACCTGCCGACCTGACCGAGCTGGGCGACTGGCTGACCCGCCTGCAGGGCCATCGGCAACTGTGCGCCGTGGGCGAGATCGGCCTGGATTATTTCCTCGAAACCCTGGACCGCGAACGCCAGCAACACCTGTTTGAAGTCCAGCTCAAGCTCGCCGTGGACTGCCAACTGCCGGCATTGCTGCACGTACGCCGCAGTCACGCGGCGGTGATCGCCACTCTCAAGCGCATCCGCCTGCCACGGGGCGGCATCATCCATGCCTTTGCCGGTAGCCAGGAAGAAGCCCGCGAGTACATCAAGCTCGGCTTCAAACTGGGACTGGGCGGCGCCGCTACCTGGCCCCAGGCCTTGCGTATGCACAAGGTACTGGCGCAATTGCCGTTGGACGCGGTGGTGCTGGAAACCGACTCACCGGACATGGCGCCCGCCATGTACCCTGGCCAACGCAATAGCCCGCAGCATTTGCCGGCGATCTGCACCGACCTGGCCGCGCGCATGGGGACCACGCCCCTATTGCTGGCTGAGGCAAGCACACGCAATGCGTGCGAGGTGTTCAACTGGTAGTGCCGGCATGACCGCTTGCAGGTCCAGGGTGATCCGCTGCCGCGAACGGGCATAACGCAATGCCAGGAAGTGCACCAGCAGCACCACCAATGACACGTTGAGCTGGCCGATCACACTGATCAATCCCACCCACTCCGCCACCAGTGCCACGATCAGCACCACACACGTCAGGACCGCCATGCTCGGGTGCACCAGCGCCCAGTGGTCGAGCGCCTTGAACTGACGCAGTTGCCGCGGACAGCTCAGCTGCAACACCCGATGACAATACGGGCAATCGAAGGGCTCTTCGATGGCGATGGCATTCAACTGCCAAGGCTTGAGCTCAAACGTGATGTCGCAATGGGCGCAGTGCCCTTTGATGCCGATTGCCGTGGCCATCGCCGTGCTCCCCAGTACCTTGAGTGTGTGAAACAAATTCTCACCCATTCACACAGCCACAGAAGAGCGAGCGGCGAATCAAGACACGAACTACGTCATAAGTAGACAATTCCTACTCTTGCGCCTTACACACGAAACGCCCCGATCAGTTGCTTCAATTCGATCACCTGCATCGACAGCTGCCGGCTCGCCGCTTCGGTCTGATGTGCGCCCTCGGCCGCATGCTCGCCGGCACGATTGATTTCGACGATGTTCTGGTCGATATCGTGGGCGACGGCGGTCTGCTGCTCCACCGCGGCGGCAATCTGTTGGTTCTGATCGACGATCATGCCCACGGCCCCGAGGATATTTTCCAGGGCCTGCTGGACTTTTTCCGACTGCCCTACCGTGCCATTCGCCATTTCATGGCTGGTGCCCATGGCCTTCACCGCGGCTGCCACCCCGCTGTGCAAACGACTGATCATCTGCTCGATTTCTTCGGTGGAATGCTGGGTGCGCCGGGCCAACGTGCGCACCTCATCGGCCACCACCGCAAACCCGCGCCCCTGCTCACCCGCCCGCGCCGCCTCGATGGCAGCATTGAGCGCGAGCAGGTTGGTTTGCTCGGCGATGCTCTTGATCACTTCCAACACGCTGCTGATCGACTGGCTGTCGGTGGCCAGCTGGTTGATGACCCGCACCGACTCATCGATCTCCGAGGCCAGCCGGGCGATGCTGCCCTGCTGGGATTGCACCAGGCCACGGCCGCTGACGGTTTCATCATTGACACTGTGGGCACTGCTGACCGCCGCCGCCGCACTGCGCGCGACTTCCTGGGCAGTAGACGACATCTGGTTCATGGCCGTTGCGACCTGCTCGATCTGAGTGCGCTGGCCGGAGACGGCTTGGTTGCTCTGCGCCGAGACCGCTTCCACCTGGCCGGCCTGCAGTTCAACCTGGCTGACGGTGTGACCGACGCGCTCGATCAAGTCATGGATTTTTGCCACGGTGCCGTTGAACACCTGGCCCAGGTCGCCCAATTCATCGCGGCTGTGGGCGACAAAAGTGACGGTCATATCACCGGCGGCGACCTTGTCCATCATCGCCCCCAAACGCCGCAACGTGGTACGCGTGGAGGCGTAGAAGCCTGCATACAAGTAAAAGATCAGCAGGAACACCGCGCTGAGGGCCGACACCAGCACCACCATGTGTGTGCGGTTCTGCGCCAGGCGCTGCTCCAGTTGCTGGCCGATGAAGCTCAGGGTCGCTTCATCCAATTGATACGTCTGCGCCATCAGTTGGGTGACGTTGTCGTAGAACGCCTGCCAGGGCGCATCGAGGGTCTCGGCCATCACCACCTGTTCTTCAAACAGCTCGCTGCCTTGCTTGAGACTGGCGTTGCTGGCCTTGGCCAAACTGTCGAGCGCGGTGTGCGCGGTCTTGCTGGAACCCAACGCGTCCTGCAACTTCAAGCCGTATTCGGCCTGGAGCTTTTCCAACTGCTGCAACAACTCGTCAAAGCGCGTGCTGGAGGATGAATTCAGGAACCCCTGGCCCAGCGAATACGCGCCCATCGCCCGGCCCTCCCCCAGGGTTTGCGTGACCTGCGGGGTCACGCTGGTGATGAGTTCGCTGAGTTGGCGCAAATCGCTCTGGGGGTCGCGGCTCAAGCCGGATTGGCTGGCGATGATCTGGCTGAGCATCTGCGCCTTGTTGAGCAATTTGCCGATCAACGCGCTTTTACTCAGCAGCGAGGTTTCCTGTTGCTGGGCCTTGAAGGCCGCGACCAGCTCGCTGCGCTTGGCGTCAAAGGCGGCGATTTGCTCAGGGTCTGTGGTCATCGCGCTGAGGCCTTGCAGGCGGGTCAGCACGCTTTGCTCCAGGGCAGTGATCTTGCCCTCCAGGTCACCAGCTTTGCCGGCCTGCCCCAGGGTCGCGTTGATCTGCACCTGGTTGTTGAGGGTTTCCAGGTCGCGGCGCAGCGCCAGGCTGCTGCCGAGTAGATCCAGGCTTTGCAGTTCGATACGCGTGCCTTGGAACTCGTGCCAGGAATCACGTACCAGGTAATAGTTGGTTGCCAGCATCGGCAGCAGGAACAGCACGCTGATCAGGCTGAACTTCATGCCGAAACTCAGACGGTTCATCAGCGCGACGGCGGGATAGAGCAAGCTCTTCACAGGTGAACTCCCTTTCTATTATTTTTATTTGAGGCGCAGGGCGGCGGCAGAAAGCCACTATTTGGCGCTCTGTCTGTATAGCTCAATTTGAAAGGGAGTTTTGTAACGTAAAGTTAACGAGATAGGCGCCGGCTTGCCGGCGATCGACGCAACTCGGGTGGTGTAACCACCAAAGTGCTCGTATCGCCAGCGAACCGGGGGTCTGCGAGGATCAGGGCAACACGGTCCAGATAGCGAACCCGGCATACCACAGCACCGCCGCGCGCAGCAGCAGCTCCCACAGGCGGTCCAGGCTGTTGATGCCATCGGCACCGACCACTGGCGGCGGGATTTCGGCGGCAACCAGGCCCACCTTTTCCACCAGTTGGGCGGCGCTGATATCCCAGTTCAACAGCTCGTGCAGCATCACGCGGCTGACCGCCACGAAATTGCCTACCAGGGCGAAGCTGGCTGCCAGCAGGCGAACCGGCAACCAGTCAAACGCATGCCGCAATTGCCCGGCACGCTCGGCCACCAGCGGGTTCTTGCTGTGTTCGCTGGCCAGCGCCAGCAGGCGGTACGCCAGGGCGGCCACCGGTCCCAGCAGGAAGTACCAGAAAATCACCGCGAAAAAGCTCTGGTAGGCCTGCCACAGCAGATGCCCCTGGACGCGTTCGAGCAGCTGTTCGCCGCTGTCGGCACTCAGGCTCAGGTCGCGTTCGGCCACGTGCTCTGCGGCTTGCAGGTCGCCGCGCCGCCAGGCATCGCGAAACGGGCCCAGCCCGGCCAGTAGATCGCCACGCCCCAGGCTGTAGATCACCACCACCAGGTGCACCGGCAGTGCCAACAACCCGTAGGCCACCGGCTCCAGCACCAGAAGCAACAGCGCCAGCAACGCCACCGGCAGCAACACCATCACGGTCAGAATCAGCCAGGGCTGCTTGCCCATGCGCGGGCTGGATTCCAGCTTGGCCAGCTCGCGCAACCAGCCGCCATCGCGCTGCACACGCCGGCGCAGGGCCGAGAATTTCTCGATCCAGACCGCCAGCACCAACACCAGAAAACTCATTGTGCGTGTCCTCCATCCAGCAGGGCGCTGCGAAAGCGCGTCCAATCAAAAGCGGGGCCGGGATCGGTCTTGCGTCCCGGCGCGATATCGCTGTGGCCACAAATCCGCTGCGGCGTGATCCCTGGGTAGGCCGCCAGCAACTGGCGGGCCAGGTCGATCAGCGACACATACTGGGCGTCGGTGAACAGCAGGTCATCGGTGCCTTCCAGCTCGATTCCCAGGGAAAAATCATTGCACGTCTCTCGCCCTTCGAAGCACGAGACCCCGGCATGCCAGGCGCGGTCGATGCAGGACACAAACTGCGTCACCGCGCCATCGCGCTCAATCAGAAAATGCGCGGACACCCGTAGGTCAGCAATCCCTTCAAAGTAGGGATGTTCCGTGACATCCAGGCGGTTCTGGAAAAACTCCTGCACCTTGCCGGTAGCGAACTGCGCGGGCGGCAGGCTGATGTTATGCACCACCAACAGTGAGATTTCGCCTGCGGGGCGCTCGTTGAAGTTGGGCGAAGGGCAATGACGAATACCCTTGCACCAACCGCTGGCGGAGTCCAACTGCATACCGGTTCCTTGAACGAGACAAAGTGTCACCAGTATGCCGCGTTCGCCCATGTGGTTGCGATCACTTGCCGCGATTGAGTTGTCGCAGCTTGCCCACCACCGCCGCCAGCGCGCGCTCGAACAAGGGCCCATCGTCGAGCCTATGCAGCGTGCCAGCCTTGAATGCCGCCGCCAGTTGGCCGGGGCTTTGCTCCAGGACCTTGAGCCCCGTGCGACTGACAAAGATGTAGCGATTGGCCGGCGCCATGATCATCGTGAGCTTGCATCGCAGGCTGCTGGCAGTCTCGCGTTGGAACTCCAACCACTGCCCCATCCGCAACTGCCGAGCCTGGAGCAGCTCGGGATCGTTGTCCGGCAGGTCTTCATCGGCCTCATGCGGGACCGCCCCAAGTACAAAGGGCTCACTCACCTCGATCAGCTCATCGAGGTCGTCAGTCGCCTGCCTATGCAGGGCCTGCAGCCGCACAAAAAAATCACGCGTGCTGAATGGGTCGAACGCAGCGCTGGTCAATCCGTCACGCAACGCCTTGAGCAACCCCGGCAACTGCTCCAGCAAGTGGCGCCCGGCTTCGGTGTCTTGCTGCAGGCTGACACTCCAGATCAGTTCGTCGAGGGTGCGCAGCCCCGCTTGCCATTGCACCGACTGCTCACCGTGCTTGAGGCTGGCCAGCAACAGCACCTGGCTCCAGGCCTGCTGCAGGAACTGCACCACCGTGCGTGGCAGGACCTTACCCAGCAGCCGCCGGTTGAGCACATCAGCCACTCGCTGACGGGCCGCTTCAGTGCGTACGCGAGCTTCTTCGGCCTCGCGGGTGTGCTGTTCGAGCAATTCGCTGGGGTGCCGCTCATCGGCGGTAAACGCACTGAACTCGGTCAACAACCCGGAAAAAATCGCCGGGTCTTCGACATAGTCGTTGAGCAGGCGCTGCACCACTTGTTCGATACGCAGGTACAGGTGGTCGCGCTGATAGTCATCACACGGGCTCCAGCCCATGGCCGCCGCCGCGACTTCATTGAGCAGGCGCCGCGCGGGGTGGTTGGCGCGGGTGAAAAAGCTCTTGTCCAACACCGCGACTTTGAGCATCGGGATCTGCAATCGGCCGATCAAGGCCTTGAAGGCATCAGGCACCGTGCGGTCATTGAGGATGAACTCGAACAACAGCGCGACCAGATTGATCACGTCTTCGTCCGCATCCTCCACCACCCGCGACTTGCCACTCTTGACGCTGACACGCGTGAGCAGTTGTTCAAGCTGGTTGCGCAGGTCGAAGTCGTCTTCAAGCTCCGGCTCCGGCACATACTGCTGCAAATGGGACAGCAGCCTGAGCAGGTCACGGGTGGCGATTGGCTGGGGCTCGGCGCTGGCTTCGAGGGTGGGGGCCACGCTGCCGCGCACGGCTTTGAGCAGCTCCTGCAGGACGGCGAACGCTTGCTGGCCGCTGTCATCGACAGGCTGCTCGGCGCCCGGCTGCGCATCCGGACTGGGTTGTTCACGGGCGGCACGCCCACCGGGGCGGCGCGAGGGGGCGGCCTTGAGTTCCGGCAACACCCCCGTCGCGACCAACAATTGGTTGGCTTCGCCGTACAACTGGTCGGCATCGCTGAGCACGTATTTTTCGAAGAGCTTGAGCATGATCAGCTTGACGCGAATTTCCACGCCGAGGCTGCGCCCCGCCCGCAGGAAAAACTCGCAGAGCAGCGCCGGACCGAGCGGGTTCTCCCGATCGTCCAGGCGATTGCCGAGCAATGCACTCAAACGGGCGGTCAGTTGCCCCAGCGCCAGGCCGTCGCGGTGATGCACCCGACCCAGCATGGCCTCCAGCGCCACGGCTTTTTCCAGCTGATCCCTGGAGGTACCGGGTGCGGCGTCGTAGGACATCACCGGCACCCACTTCAACGCCCCCCGCCCCGCGTCGCCCAGGCTGGCAAAGGCTTCGAACAGGCGCTCCATGAACACGCGCTCGAAATTCTTGCGCTTGAGGCGCAGGTCGCGCATGGCTTCGAAGAAAATATGGTGATCGACGTTGTTACGGGCCTTGTCGGCCATTTCGAACAACGTGTCGTCGGCGTTATCGAACAGTTCCTGCAGCCCCTGCTGCAGCTGTTGCGCCGCCTTGTCGCGAACCTGCAGCAACACCACCGGCAACCGGGCGAGCGGAGATGGCGTGGCGTGTGCCTTGTTGATTGGCACCACCTTTCCGTCATTGTGCATCCTGGCCTCCTGAAACGGCGGTATTGAGTGGGGCAAAGACCGGCTACAGGCCCGCGTGGGCACACTGGATAGCCGGTGATTACCATGACGTCAAAGCTATGACGCCAATTGAAAGGCGCGAGATTATCTTGCAAATGAGGGGGGTTGCGCCAGCAAACTCTGCGACGGCGCGGTAAATGAGCAGCGAGTGTGGGTTCGGACGCGCACTGCCCCTATAATCGGGGCACTTTGTTTGTGGAGCCTGTTATGCCGAATCTCCGTCTTGCCGACCTCACCGCCGAAATCGAAGCCAACGTGCGCCGCGCACTGCTGGAAGACATCGGCAGCGGCGACATCACCGCACAGTTGATCCCGGCCGAACGGCTGGCCACGGCCGCCATCATTACCCGCGACAACGCAGTCATTGCCGGCACGGCCTGGGTCGACGCAGTGTTCCGCCAGTTGGACCCACGCGTCGCCGTGCATTGGCAGGTGGCCGACGGGGAGCGCGTCAGCCCCAATCAGGTGCTGTTCCGCCTTGAAGGACCGGCACGCTCGCTGCTCAGCGGCGAACGCTGTGCGCTGAATTTCCTGCAATTGCTCTCCGGGGTCGCTACCCGCGCGCAGTATCTGGCGGATTTTGTCGCGAGCACTCAGGTCAAGCTGTTGGACACCCGCAAAACCCTGCCGGGCCTGCGCCTGGCGCAGAAGTACGCGGTGACCTGCGGCGGCTGCCACAACCACCGTATCGGTTTGTACGACGCGTTCCTGATCAAGGAAAACCATATTGCCGCCTGTGGTGGCATCGCCCAAGCCATCACCGCCGCGCACAAGATCGCCCCCGGCAAACCGGTGGAAATCGAAGTGGAAAGCCTGCAGGAACTGCGCGAAGCGCTGGCGGCGGGCGCCGATATCATCATGCTCGATGAGCTGAGCCTGGAAGACATGCGTGAAGCCGTGCGCCTGAATGGCGGCAAGGCCAAGCTGGAGGCCAGCGGCGGGATCAATGAAAGCACGCTGCTGCCTATCGCCGAGACCGGGGTGGACTACATCTCCATTGGCGCGATGACCAAGGATGTAAAAGCGGTGGATCTGTCGATGCGTCTCAGCATCTGAGGAAAATCTGCAGGAGCCGGGTTGCCGGCTCCTGCAGGCTGATTCAAACGACCAGGCCGTTCATCTCGCAATATTCTTCCCATTCGACGCCCAGCACCTCGGACGCCTCTTTGTGCAAGGCGAGCCTGGCGGCTTCGAATTCTTCCGGTGTCGACGTGTAATAGAGGGTCAGCTCCCAGGGCTGGTAGCCCCGGCTCTCGGCCTCGTCCTCGAATGCCCACTGAATCTGGTCGCGCTGATCATCGGCGCTCAGGTCCTTGATCTCTTCTTTAAGCTGCGGCGATTCCTCGAGGAATCATCGGCGCTCAGGTCCTTGATCTCTTCTTTAAGCTGCGGCGATTCCTCGAGGTATTTTT
>Ga0153921_1000376_pt1 | contig 25357 bp, 24 predicted proteins | sample TSNJ005MetaG_FD_104691 | JGI IMG/M metagenome (GOLD analysis project Ga0153921, IMG submission 104691) | Attine ant fungus gardens microbial communities from New Jersey, USA - TSNJ005 MetaG | ecosystem: Host-associated > Fungi > Mycelium > Unclassified | place: USA: New Jersey, Brendon T. Byrne... | reverse complement strand
TGCGACATACCGAGCGAGAACCCGCCGGCCTTCTTGCCCGCTACCTCGGACAATCCGACCAACCCGAGCACCTCGTCGACGCGGGACTTCGGGATCCCGTTCGAAGCAGCCATCCACTGCAGATGCGCCCGCGCACTGCGATTGGGGTGCACCCACTTCGCATCCAACAACGCGCCGACAGTCCGCAGCGGTGTCTTGAGCTCGCGGTACGGCTTGCCGTCGATCAACGCCGCACCCGACGTCGGCTGATCCAAACCCAGGATCATCCGCATCGTCGTCGACTTACCCGCACCGTTCGGGCCCAGGAAGCCCGTCACGATGCCCGGCTTGACCGTGAACGACAAATCGTCCACCGCTTTCGTCGGTCCGTAAACCTTGGTCAATCCCCTCAACTCGATCATGAGGACCAGTCAACCATGAAAAACCGAACTGTCGGAACTTTCGGACGCCAACGCAGAAAGCCGTTGCGTGCGTTCACTGTCGGCGCTAGTATCGAATGTATGTTCGACACTACCGGGGGGGGTAAAAGTGACGACGCAAGTATCTGAACAGGCGCTATCCGAAGAAACGATCGGACAATTCCGAGCGTCACTCGTCAGCATGGATCGTTCCATCGACAACGCAGCTCGCGTGGACCTACTACGCGCACTGGAAGAGCTGAAGGCCAGTTGCGCTGGGGCCCAGGCTTTGCTGGCTGCCGATCTCGACACGGTAACCCGCAAGGACCGCGGCGAACGGGGAGTTCTGCGCTCGTACCAGGGCCGTGGAATCAACGCGCAGATTGCCCTCGCACGGCGAGAGTCGGCATGGTTCGGAACTCAGCATCTCAACCTGGCCCGCGCACTGAACGACGAGATGCCGCACACACTTCGACTACTCGTCCGTGGCTCCATCAGTGAGCATCAAGCGGCAATTCTCATGCGTGAAACTGCGTGTCTCACAGTCCAGGATCGCGCTGCATTGGATCGCGAGTTCTGCTGCGACGCTGCGATCTTGGACGGATGTGGCACCCACCAACTGACAGAAAGAATCCGCGCACGCACTGCGGAAATAGACGCCGACAGTGTTGCCAGACGAGCACGCAAAGCCGTACGAGACAGACGTGTGACGTCTCGGCCTGCGCCCGACACGATGTGCTGGCTCAATGTCCTACTTCCCGCTGCCGCGGGTACCGTCGTATATGCCACGCTCGGCCGCGATGCAGATTCCGTACTTGCCGGCGGGGACGAGCGCACGCGAGCTCAGATCATGGCTGATCTCCTGGTGGAGCGAGTCACCGGAATCGGCCGCGCCACACCGACACCCGTCACGGTGAATCTGATTGTCTCCGACCAGTCGCTACTCGGCGACGGTTCCGACCCTGCCCACGTCCACGGGTACGGACCTGTTCCAGCAGCCATCGCACGTGAATGGATCACCTTGTCCGGCGAGGACTCCGAAACCATGACAACGGTTCGAAAGCTCTACGCACGCCCCGATACGGGCGCACTGACCGCAATGGAATCCACCGCGAGAACCTTCCCGAAGGGTTTGGCACGATTGATCGAACTTCGTGATCGAAGCTGCCGCACTCCGTGGTGCGACGCGCCGGTTCGCCACCGCGACCACATCCGCGATCACTACAGGGGTGGCCTCACCAGCGCAGCCAACGGTGCCGGGTTGTGCGCGGCATGCAACTACGCGAAACAGGGCTCGGACTGGTCTGCCGAACCTGTACCAGGTACCCGGCACACCTTCACCACGACGACGCCTACCGGGCACCGATATTCGTCTGAGGCTCCGCCACTTCCGACCCCCTGGGCCGGTCCCGACGCGGCCTGAGTTCCTCGGTGTCGCTCACGATCCTCGGTGAGCCAGTGCGTTCACAAACACCTCGGAAATCTCCGAGGGGTCACGAGCGATGTATGTCGAACCGCCCGTCACGCGGGAGATATCGGCGAGCGCCGCCGCATCGGCGTCATCGGTGATGCCGATGGTGACGATGATGACCGGACGCGCCGGATCCTGCTCGCGTGCAAGAACATCGAGCAGCTGTTCACGGCTGATGCTGTCGGGATCTTCGTTTGCACCGTCGGTCAAGATGATGACGCTGTTGACCGCTCGCGGATCGTACGATTCCTGCACCTTACGGAAGGCGGCCAGCGTCGTGTCGTACAAACCGGTGGCGCCACGCTTGAGTTCGGTGAGCCGGTTCGCCTGATCAGCCATCAACTTTCGCTGAGTCATGCCGTCGACGATGGTGTCGTAGCGCCTGATCGGCACCAATTCCTGAAAGTCCTGGGTTCCGTTCATACCTTGGGAGAACGCCCAGAGACCGGCAGCGACACTGTCCGGGAAGACCTGATTGCCGGCGAGAGCGGCAGCAGTGGTCAACTGCATGCGCGTCTTGCCGCCTGCTGCCGGGTAGTCCATCGACGCAGACACATCGATCGCAACGAGTGTCCGGATCGGCTTGGCCATCAGAGCCCAAGCGCCCAGCGTTTGATCGGCCACCGACTGTTCGGAGACCGTCAAGGCCGTCACGTCACCAACTCCACCTTCGACAGCGCCACCGCCGGAAGTACGGAAACCGCTGCGTGTCAGCACTTCCTGAGCAGATTCACTGTGCAACAGGTCGGCGATGGCGTCACTCTTCTTCGCTGCCGCGTAGTGCCGATCCGGCGCCGAGGCACTGACCACCAGGGGGTAATCCATGATCATGGTTCCAGTCGCCGGTACTGTCGCGGAAATCTTCGACTCGGCTTTCGTGAACTCGACGACCTGTTGCTCGGTCGAAACACCGACCTTGCCGGAGCTGACCAATTCGGTGAGCATCTTCTGCCCTACCGGCTGATCTTCGGTACGAACGCTCTCTGCTTGGGCATGGGGTACGAGGGCCGCTCGAACCGATTCGGAGGTGGCCCCGGTCTCCGCAAGGGCTCCGAGAATGGGCGCCGACGCAACCCCGGTGAACAACGGATTGCCCAGCGCGAGATCGGGAACCTGAAGCGCCGTGAGCCAACTGGCAAACTGCTCGCCACCGCCGGACGCGAGGACGACAGGCGAGGTGGCGATCGAACCGCCGGCGGCAGCGACCGGCCCCTTGGCCGTCAGTGCAGCTTTGCCGACCCACGCTGTCGAATCCGGTATCCACATGTCCGGTGCGTCCACGCCCTTGCCCAGGGTTCCCGCTACGTCGCCTGGCAACGCAGAGGTGACCGTGATCCGCGAACAGCCTGTCTGCTCCGGCGACGATTCTGCGAGGATCTCCGTGACTGCAGGCGCGATCGCAGGATCTGCTGCCAGCGAGTACTCGTCGACGCTCTCGCAGGAATCGGACTGTGTTGCCTTGAAGACCACCACCCCGGTAGCGACTACCGCGACGGCAACCAACCCACCCACTGCGTAGAACCCGATCGATCGCCCGCTGTCAGGACTCGAATGCCGTCCGCCCGCCATGAAATCTGCCCTTCCGAGGCCACTCGCACTAGGACATACCGACGGCATGCGTGCGACTGGAGCTATCCCTACCGGGCGGTAGTGTAGCCAAGAACACAGAAATTCCAACTAGCGCTGAATCGTCGGAGAACCGACGAGCCCATATTCCGGGACAGTCCGACCGAAGTCACGAACCTTCAAGCGTCACAGCGACTTTTCAGCAAACCACTCTTCTCAGAAGAGCTCGCGCTTCTGGACCTTGCCCATCGCGTTACGCGGCAGAGTCTCGGCGAAGCGAACCTCACGGGGACGCTTGTGCGCCGACAACTCAGCCCCGACCAACTCGACCAATTCAGCTTCGGTGACCTCGGGGCTCCCGGGCTTACGGACTACGACGGCGATGATCCGCTGACCCAGATCGGCGTCGGGGACACCGATCACCGCAACTTCGGACACCGAAGGGTGCCCGAGGATGGCGGTCTCGATCTCGCCGGCGCCGACTCTGAATCCACCGGTTTTGATCAAGTCGATGGATTCGCGGCCGACGATTCGGTGGAACCCACCCTCGTCGATGACGGCGACATCACCGGTCTTGAAGTAGCCGTCCTGCGTCCAGGACTCGGCGGTTGCGACTGGACGGTTCAAGTAGCCGTCGAAAAGCATCGGCCCACGTACCTGTAGACCGCCGATACTCTCGCCGTCGTGTGGCACGTCGTTGCCCTTCTCGTCACGAAGACGAGTCTCGACTCCGCGCAGCGGCACGCCGACCCACCCTGGGCGTCGCTCGCCGTCGAAACGTGTGCTCAAAGTCAGCATCGTCTCACTCATGCCGTATCGCTCGATGGGCGTCAATCCTGTTCGGTCCCGCAGCTTTTCGAAGACAGGCACAGGAAGCGGCGCACTACCGGAAACCAGAAGTCGGGCACCGGACAACGCGCGGGCAGCTTCTTCGTCTTCGGCGATACGCGACCAGACGGTGGGAACACCGAAGTAGAGGGAGCCTTTCGCCCGGGCGTAATTTTCCGGCGTCGGCTTGACGGTGTGGATCACCCGGCTGCCGATCCGGAGGGGGCCGAGGATTCCGAGGATCAGTCCGTGCACGTGGAAGAGCGGAAGCCCGTGCACGAGCGTGTCTCGCCACGTCCAGTCCCAGGCCTCGGCGAGCGCGTCGATCCCGGCTGCGATGGCCGAGCGACTGAGCAGAACGCCCTTCGGTGGGCCAGTGGTTCCGGACGTGTACAGGACGAATGCTGTGGACTGCGGTGCCGGTTCGGGATAGCTGTGCCACGAGCGAGCGTGCAACCGGACGGGAACTACCGGCAGAGTGTCGCAGTGGTCGTCCGTTTCACCGAGCCACGCCTGAGCACCCGAGTCACGCAGAATGTGCTCCCGCTCAGCCTTCCCCGAGTCCGGCGGGACCGGCACAACGGTGACACCGGCAATCAATGCCCCGACGACGGCGAGGATCGTTTTTGCTGTGGGAGTTGCCAATACGGCAACCCGATCGGCCTGCGCCACTCGTTCCGCGACCGAGGTCGCGGCACCGAGAATGGCACTCCGCGAGAGAACCGTGTCACCGATCGTCACGGCGGCGTCGAGGTCGTCACCGCGGGCGACAGCAAGGGGGTTCAGTGATCTCAGCAGCACCACGACAGCATCTCACAGCGCCGATGGTCGCAAACTTTCTCCTGCCCGACGCGCATCTATCGAGTGCGGAGGGAACAGCGTCACCAGCGCCGCCCCCAAGAGCGCCCCGGAAAGAACGGCGAATCCGTGCGCGTCATCGACCGTCACCAGGGTTGCGCCGCCGACGACAATCACGGCCGTCAGAACAATCTCAGGCATTCGCGGGCGCACCAGAACACCGATCCCCGCGGCCGCCGCTGCCAGAGCAAGTGTGGCACCGGAGTTTCCTGCGCCGGTCGACGGAAAGACTGCGGTGGTGAGCAAACCGAACAACAGTTGACCGAGCAGAAAGAGAGCCCAGCCGCGTGCGGCGCCCCAGAGCCGAAACGCAGGCGGTGCAACCACGGCCAGCGTCACGAGATTGGTGACGGTTCCTGCGACCCCTCCGTCCTGGACGAGCACGGAGGTCAGAATGCGCCACCATTGACCGTCGCGAATCAATGCGGGATCACGACGAAACATCTCGAGTAGTCCTGGTATCAGAAGCGCCTGCAGGATGGACGGCACTGCAACCATCAGCCAGAGGAGAGCTGCCGAGAGTGGGAATTCTCCGAAAACTCGACGACTTTTCAACCACACGAGCATCAGTGCAACCGAGGCGACAACGACAGCAAAAATCAGTACCGCGTCCAAGCCGCCGGTCCCTGAGGTGGTCACAGCGCGACCTTACATCGGACCGATACCGACATCAGGGAACCTGACACCTGGGAAAGCACACGGTTCAGGCGGAGAGGCGCTTTGCTGCCGCGGAGATTCGTTCGTCTGTTGCAGTGAGCGCGATCCGCACGTGCTTGCTCCCGCTCGGACCGTAGAACTCACCGGGGGCAACGAGAATCCCACGATCGGCGAACCAACTGACCGTCGCTCGACATTCCTCGCCGCGCGTCGCCCAGAGGTACAGACCCGCCTCGGAATTGTCGACGGTGAATCCGGCGCCTCGAACAGCTTCGATCAACACGCTGCGACGCTCGCGGTACCGCTCGCGCTGGATGTTCTCGTGTTGGTCGTCGCCCAAAGCTGCGGTCATCGCCGCCTGGATCGGCAGCGGCAGGATCATGCCCGCGTGCTTACGCACCTCGAGCAGTTCCGACACCAAAGCCGGATCACCGGTGACGAACCCCGCGCGATAGCTCGCGAGATTGGACGTCTTCGAAAGCGAGTGGACCGCAAGCAAACCGGTCAGATCGCCGTCGTTGACACGGGGATCGAGAATGGAGAGTGCATCCGCTTCCCACGTCAATCCGAGGTAGCACTCGTCGGAGACGACGATCGCGCCGCGCTCGCGCGCCCAGGCCACGACCTTCTGCAAGTGCTCGAGGCCGAGCACCTTGCCGGTGGGGTTCGAGGGCGAGTTCACGAAGATCATCGCCGCCGACTCGGGACCGAGCTTGTTCAAGCCGTCGGCGCGCAGGACGCGAGCGCCTGCCAGCTTCGCCGCGACCTCGTACGTCGGGTATGCCAACTCCGGAATGACCACCAGATCGTCGGCTCCGAGACCGAGCAATGTCGGCAGCCACGCGATCATTTCCTTCGTGCCGATCGCCGGCAGGACCGCTGCCGGATCGACGTCGGGAATGTTGTAACGGCGATCGAGTGACTCCGCTACGGCCTCGCGAAGTGCGAGCGTGCCGTGCGTCGTCGGATATCCGGGTATCTCGGCAACAGAGGACAAAGCCTCCTGGATCACCGGATCAACGGGATCAACCGGCGTTCCCACGGACAGGTTCACGATGCCGTCGGGATGAGAGTGCGCCTTCGCCGTGACGTCGGCGAGCGAATCCCACGGAAAATCAGGAAGCCCAGCGGCCACCGGAGTACGAGACAAGATCTCTATTCCTCACCCATGGGAGGCAGCGCCTTGATGAACGGCGTGTCGTAGTCGACCTTGCCGAGCTTGGCCGCTCCACCCGGCGAACCGAGATCGTCGAAGAAATCGACGTTGGTGCTGATGTAAGCGTTCCACTGGTCCGGGACGTCGTCTTCGTAGAAGATGGCTTCGACGGGACAGACAGGCTCACACGCGCCGCAATCGACACACTCGTCGGGGTGGATGTAAAGCATGCGCCCACCCTCGTAGATGCAGTCGACAGGGCATTCTTCGATGCACGCCTTGTCCATCACATCTACACACGGTTCAGCAATCGTGTAGGTCACTGCCGATCTCCCTGCCTTCCTGTCGTGCATCGCCGCCGCAACACGCAGTTGCAAGGGGCCGAAAATCCGATACGACTCTCACGTACCGCGGGAACAGCCTATTATCCCCCTGCCAACCGACTCTGAGCAGGCGGGGGTAACACATTTCAGCCTACTGCGGTGATGTTCCTCGACCGAATCGCGATCCACTTCTCCCCCGCGGCAGCCGCGCGGACCAAAGCGCCGCGCTCACCGAGATAATCCGCCACGACGCCGACCACCGGAATCTTGCCGAAAATCTCGTACGGTTTTGTCCGCGACGGCCGCTTGTGCAGCTCGTCCGTGATGGCACGAAAAGTCTTGGACGTGCGCCACAAGGTGCCGATGAGCGCGAACGGGCGCCAGGTCTCGTCAGCACCGCTGACCGACTTTTCGGCGAAATCCTCACCGGCGAGCAGATCTCGGGACTTGGTCTCACGCCGGCACAGCACCGACGCCAGGAGGTCCACCTGCTGATCCCGCTCCGTCACTCCGTGTTCACGGGCAACCGCAACGAGCACAACGGCCTGATTCGCAAATGCCAAGAGGTCCTGGATCGGCAGCCGATTGAGGAGGACGCCGAAGATGCCAGGGAACGCGACGGCAACGGTGTTGAGTGCACCCAACCGAGTCGTCCACCACTTCGAGCGCTGCTCGTCGGTCATCACCGACCACGCCGCCGTCCCGGGGAACTTGACGACGTCGAGGACCCAGGCCGCCGCGTCCAACACCATCGCTGCGGCATTTCGCTCGGGATCGGTCGGCTCGAAGGTCCGACGCTTGATACCGAGCGGATCACTGTAGGCGAGATCGAGAACCGGGTTGATCCCCCATACCGCTCGATCGAGAACCTCGACGACCTTGCGGTCCCCCAGAACATCGGCCATCAGGCAATCGCTCCTTCGCGTCGTGCATGTGTGGTGGTTCGTTCGCGCGCCGGGCGTCCGATTCCCTCGGCGATGGCGCGCAGTTCTGCGACGGTCTTCTCGGACCCGTGTTCGGAGCCTGCCATCCGCGAGATCGTCTCCTCCATCAGCGTCCCACCGAGGTCGTTGGCTCCGCCGTTGAGCATCATCTGCGTTCCGGTGATCCCGAGCTTGACCCAGCTGGTCTGGATGTTGGGGATGCGACCGTGCAGCATGATGCGTGCCAGTGCGTGCGCAGCGCGGTTGTCCCGGTTGGTCGGCCCTGGCCGTGAAGCGCCCGCCAGGTACAGCGGCGCGCTCTGGTGAACGAACGGCAGCAGCACGAACTCCGTGAATCCACCTGTACGGTCCTGGATTCCACGAAGAACGTTCAGGTGCCCGACCCAGTGGTGCGGCTGATCGACATGCCCGTACATCATCGTCGAACTCGACCGCAGTCCCACCTCGTGGGCCGTTGTGACCACTTCGATCCACTCCGCCGTCGGCAGTTTGCCCTTGGTGAGGATCCAGCGCACCTCATCGTCGAGGATCTCCGCTGCCGTACCGGGAATGGTGTCCAGGCCCGCCTCACGCAGAGCGGTCAGCCAATCCCTGATGCTTTCACCGCTGCGCGATGCACCGTTGACGATCTCCATCGGCGAGAACGCGTGGACGTGCATCGACGGCACGCGCTTCTTGACGGCCCGGACCAGGTCGGCGTAACCGGTGACGGGAAGTTCCGGATCGATACCGCCCTGCATGCACACCTCGGTCGCGCCGGCGACGTGCGCTTCCCACGCACGGTCGGCGACCTGCTCTGCCGACAGCGTGAAGGCGTCGGCGTCGCCCTTGCGCTGCGCGAATGCACAGAACCGGCAGCCCGTGTAGCAAATGTTGGTGAAGTTGATGTTCCGGTTCACCACGTAGGTGACGTCCTCGCCGACGGCATCCTTGCGTAGCGCATCCGCCAGTGCCACAACAGCTTCCAGGCCCGGGCCCTCCGCCGTGGCAAGGGCCAGGTACTCGTCGTCGGAGCATCCGGCCGGGTCGCGTTCGGCACTGCGCAGCGCAGCCAGCAGATCGGTGTCGACGCGAATCGGAGCACTCAGCTCGAGGACCTGTTCGCGCACGGTCTCCCAGTCGCCGAACGCACTGCCCAGGTCACTGCGGGTCTCGGTGTTGCGCCCGTCCGTGTCGATCTCGGTATTGAGATCGACGCGTCCGCTCGATTCCCACGACTCGTCCGGTTCCTGCCACGGCCGACCCACCGGCTTGGTGTCGGGCAGGGCGAGGCCGGTTTTGGGGTCCGCCAGTGCCTGCACGTGGCCCGCAATGCGCGGATCGATCCACGGAGCCCCGGCCAGGACATATGCCGGCTGAGCCGCAGTGCGTTCGGTCAGGGTGAAGCCGCCTTCGGCGCTGATCTCCGCCAAGGTCTCGAGATTCGGCCACGGACGCTCCGGGTTGACGTGATCGGGGGTCAACGGTGACACCCCGCCCCAGTCGTCCACACCGGCGCCGAGCAGCGCGAGGCACTCGCTGTTCGAGACGAGATTCGGCGGACTCTGAATCCGCATCGTCGGCCCGAGCAGCAGGCGTGCGACGGCGATGGCCGCGAGAAACTCGTCGAGTCCTGCATCAGGGGTATCGCGCATCGCGGTATCAGGTTTGGCCAGGAAGTTCTGGATGATCACTTCCTGGATGTGCCCGAACGCCTTCTGCGACTTGCGTATCGCCATGATCGATTCGGCACGCTCGAGGAAGTTCTCCCCGATGCCCACAAGAATTCCCGTGGTGAACGGGATGTTCAGTCGGCCTGCGTCGGTCAGGGTGCGTAGCCGAACCGCCGGGTCCTTGTCCGGGCTGCCGTAGTGGCATTCGCCCTTGTCGGTGAACAGGCGGGTTGCGGTCGTCTCGAGCATCATGCCCATCGACGGCGCAACGGGCTTGAGCCGCGAGAGTTCCTGCCAGCTCATCACACCGGGATTCAGATGCGGGAGCAGTCCGGTCTCCTCGAGTACCCGGATCGACATCGCCCGCACGTAGTCGAGGGTGGAGTCGTAGCCGCGTTCGTCCAGCCACTGCTTTGCTTCCGGCCAGCGTGCCTCGGGGCGATCACCCAGCGTGAACAACGCTTCCTTGCAGCCCAATTCGGCGCCTGCCCTGGCAATGTCCAAAACCTCGTCCGGCTCCAGGAACATGCCGTGCCCAGCGGCACGCAGTTTCCCGGGCACCGTGACGAACGTGCAGTAGTGGCACTTGTCCTGGCACAGACGGGTCAGCGGAATGAAAACCTTCCGCGAATACGTCACGGTGTTCGGCCGACCCGCTGCCAGCAGCCCGGCATCGCGAACCTTGGCTGCCGAGGAACACAGATCGGTCAGATCGGTTCCCCGCGCCTGCAGCAGCGTTGCCGCCTCGTCGACGTTCAGGGTTGCTCCATCGCGTGCGCGACGGAGAACTCGCCGCATCGCCGACGCTGACGGGCCGGGCGACGGACTGGACGAGGCGGACGCGGAAATACCTGGCATCGGAAGCATGGTGGGTTTGCCGGAGTCATCACCAGTTCGGTTCACCTAGCGATCATGCGCCATGTGGGACGACTAGTGCCACCCGGTGCCAGAAGTAGGAGGCCTTACCGCCCCGACACGGCCTCGATCACGACGGCCGGTAGTCGTCGTCGACCGCGACCTCGACTCGTTGATCCACCACGTCAGCCACTGGCGCGTCGAGTGGAATGTCGGTCAGATCGGGTTCTTCGGGGGCGTTCGGATCTACGGGTGTCGATTGTTCGAGCGCATCTGATTCCGGAGCCTCCGGGTCGAATGTCGCATCTTGTTCGGTCATCACGTGCTCCCTTCGCAGTCGCCACACTCCACGATAGGGCCGATGTCGACAGATCGCCCCTCACTCGACCAAAGTAGTGCCCATGACTGCCCCGCAACCGCTGACCATGGCCGACCCGTTATGGCGACCCAGCGCCAAAGCCCCGAGGCTGTGGGCAATCACTGCCTCGCTGTTCTGGGTACCCGTCATCGTCGCCGAAATCGTCTGTGCCGTCTTGATACCCGGAATCCCGTCCTGGGTGGTGGGCCTGGTCTTCGCAGTCACCGTCCTGTTCGCGGCCACCTACATTCTGATGGTTCCGGCGTGGCGGTATCGCGTCCACAGATGGGAAATCAGTGACACTGCGGTGTACACACGCACGGGGTGGTTCACCCAGGAACGACGGATCGCACCGATATCGCGCGTGCAGACCGTGGACACCGAACGCGGACCGATCGACCGCATGTTGGGTCTGGCAACCGTGACCGTCACTACGGCGTCGTCGGCCGGGGCTGTGAAGATCTCCGCGCTCGACCAGGAAATCGCCGACCGCACAGTGGCCCAACTGACGGAGATCGCGGGCACCAACGTGGGAGACGCAACGTGAACGAGAAGCAGTTGGGCGACCCGACCGCGATCGAAATCCCGGTCGAGGCGGAAACGGCAGCTGCCGAGGCAGCCGAGGAGGAACAGCCATGGCTCCGCCTCGACCGCCGCATGCTTCTGGTCCACCCCGTCAACGAAGTCGTCAAACTGCTCCCGGTCCTGCTCGTCTCCGTAGTTCTCGGCAGCCAATCCGGAAACCACTGGTGGGGACTCGGCGTCGTCACTCTGCTCGTCGTCTTCGGTCTGTTGCGGTACTTCACCACCACGTACCGAATCGGGCCCGTTCACGTACAACTGCGCACCGGGGTATTCCAGAAAAAGCTGCTCTCCGTCCCGCGTAGCCGCATCCGATCCGTCGACGTCGAGGCCGGGGTCATGCACCGACTGCTCGGGCTGTCGATCGTGCGCATCGGGACCGGCCAGCGCGCCGGGATCGGCCACGATTCGAACAAGTTCGAACTCAATGCCCTCTCGACTGCCCTGGTTCCGGACCTACGTGCCGCACTGTTGGCCGGCGCGCAACAGGCACGGCGACTGGAAACCCCGGGCACACCGGTCGAGAACATCGCCGAACCGGTCGACACCGAGATCGGTCACTGGGAGCCCAGTTGGGTTCGCTACGCTCCCTTTTCGTTCACCGGAATCGCCATCATCGCAGCGATCATCGGCATCTCGTTCCAATACGGCATCGGCACTGCCGTCGCGAAATCGTCGGCAGTAAGCGACAGCTTCGACTCACTCGAGAGCCTCGGCATCGCGCTGATGGTCGTCATCGCACTCGTCGTGCTGCTGGTGCTGTCGAGTGCACTCGCCTGCGTCCAGTACCTGATCGCGTTCGGCAACATGAAACTCACCGACAACGGCCGCATCCTGCATGTCAGTCACGGCCTGTTGAAAACTCGGCAAACCACACTCGACCGCGCCCGCCTCCGCGGCACGACGCTCAAAGAACCGCTTCTGCTGCGATTGGCCCGCGGCGCGCGGCTCGACGCCATCATGACCGGGGTCAGCGCCGAGAAGAAGGAATCTTCGCTGCTGCTCCCGCAGGGACCACGCAGGGAAGCCGAGCGAGTGATGGCCACCGTCATCGGTGACTCACGTCAGGCGTCCGCCCCGCTGATCCCGCACGGCCCGGCCGCGCGGCGTCGCCGGTACACCAGGGCACTGTTTCTCGCTACAGTAGCGTTTCTGGTCTGCGTGGCGTGCGCGGCTTCTGGTCTGGATGTACCGATCTACGCGTGGTTCGGGGTCGCCGTACTCGCCATCGCTGGCGCTGCCCTCGCCTACGACCGATACAACGGCCTCGGCCACGCAGTCCTGCCGGGATGGTTGATCACCCGAAGCGGCTCGCTCGATCGCCAGCGCCACAGCCTCGAATCCGAAGGTGTCATCGGATGGACGGTGCGCGAGACGTTCTTCCAGCGACGCGCAGGCGTGGCAACCGTCATCGCCGCGACGCCAGCAGGCACCGGAAGCTACGAGGTGATCGATCTCCCCGCCGAGAACGCGTGGGCATTGATCGAAGCCGTCACTCCGGGCGGTGGCGACGTTTGGGCAGGTCGTCGATGATGAGCCTCGCCAGCGAACCGAGACGCGATCGCTCCGGCTGGATGGTCGGAACGCCGAGCAACTCCAGCGGGGCGGCCGTCACCGGTCCTACGCAGTAGGTCGGTACCGGTCCGCGCATAGCTGCGACAAACCGCTCCAGTTCGCCCATTTCTTTTGCCGTGCTGAGCATCGAGGACACCGCGGGGGCACTGGTGAAGGTCAGCGCGTCGATTGCACCGGAACGAACTGCAGCGACCAACGCGCGGACTGGCGACTGATCCGGCGGCCGGATCCACCGATAGACCGACACCGGGGTGACAACCGCGCCGATGTCGGCGAGGGAGGCGCTCAGGTCCGTCAACGGCTCCCATTCGGTGATGGTGCCGTGCAACTGGACTGCGACGCGTAAGCCTGCCACTCCCTCGCTTCCGAGGTGCGCCAGAACTTCCTCGGACGACTCACCCGAAGGCGACCATTCCTCGCGCAGTCCGGCGCCCCGGATGGCGCCCGTCGCCTTGGGGCCGCGGGCGATGATGCGCGTGCGGGCCAGAGCTCCGAGGAACTCGTCGGTCAAACCCCACGACGCGACGGCGTCGAGCCAACCCCGAAAGCCGATTCCGGTGCTGATCACGACCAATTCCGGTGGATCGGAAATCAACGCGGACGTCTGAGTGCGCAGGTCTCGATCGTCCACCAACGGCAGCACATGGATCACCGGTGTCCGCACGATCTCCGCGCCTCGACGTTCGAGGAGCGTCGCAAATTCTTCGACACGCCGTTCTGCGGTCAAGGCGATAGTCGCACCCGCCAGATCATCTTCAGCCACAGGCTGAGTGTCCCTTATGGATGGGTTACTTTCCTACGCGCGCGCCGAGAACTATTGCGAACTGAGGGTGGCAAGCCTGTTGATCGCTACTTTGAAGAGGAAAACCGCGGCCGGAGCGATTGCGCCGACCAGCAGTAAGAACGTCAGAGGGGACGAGAGCACCAGCACGTCGCCGCCTGGACCGCCGACCATGCACACCAAGAACCCGACGATCCAACCGGCGAGCGGCAATGCGGCCATACCCGGCGTCGTAACCGTGCGCGCGGCGATCACCAATACGAGGTTCGCGGTCGCTGCAACGAGAATGCTGATCGGAAATGCCGTCGTACCGAGATGAGTCGGCAAGAACAGGACGGACAACACCGCGCACAAGAACCCGTCGAAAATCAGGACACCGAGGATGACAGGGTCGAGCCACGACAGCGACGTTTCTGTCGAAGCGTCTGTGTTGTTCTCGGCCGTGATCATGGTTTTGATAGTGGTCTATCGACGGCCAACGCGCGAGCGCGGGGTCCCTCCCGACAAGCACCCCGGCTCGCGCCCGAAAAGCACGAAGTCGATCAGGGAACCGGCGGGAACCCGAGCAGCGTCAGCAGATGACTTTGCTGATCTGCAAACGCGTAGAGCGATCCGTAATACATGTCGTGGTAGTAACCGGCCATCGGACGCAACGAATCGACGAAGGCGACGATCTGGTTCTGCAGGTCCCAGTTGTACATTTCTTCAGCCCCCAGGCTTTGCTGTTACCGAAAGGACCACCCATCCGGTGACACGCATCACACACCACTACGGCGTCGATCGCAATGCCTGTGAGCCGACGCCCAGGTCAGCTGTGCAGCCCGCCGAACAGATCGCGCTCGCGACCGTCCTCACCCACCGGACCGAGCGTGCCGGCGGCCAATACGAAATGCTCGACCGTCAGGATCGGTTGGACCACGTTGTTCGACAACGCGAACTCGGCTCCACTCGGGGCTACCGTCACCTGAGTGGCGTGGGCGCTCAATGCCCTCGCCTTCGCATCGACGACGCCTCGAACATCGATTGCCGTCGTCACGTCTGCGTCCTCGACGCTCGGCAATTCACCGGGCTCGGGCAGACGCCAGTTCTCCGGGAACTCGGAAATCGCAGCGATGCCGCGTTCGAGTCCGCTGCGCTCGGTCACGGTCCAGTAGAACTTCGGAGTCGACCACGGTTCGCCGGCCTCGGGATATGCGGTCGTTGCTGCAGCTTCCACGGCCGCTGTCGTGATCGCGTGTGCCTGGATGTGATCCGGGTGCCCGTAGCCTCCGTTGGGGTCGTACGTGATCACGACGTGCGGCCGAATCTCACGAATGACGGCGACCACCGCGCCGACTGCCTCGTCGAGTCGAGCATTGACAAAGGCACGGGGATTGGAGGCCGAAGGTGTGCCGATCATTCCGGAATCGCGATACCGACCGGCACCGGCGAGGAAGCGAGGAGCGGCACTGCCCAAAGCCGACAAAGCAGCGCTCAATTCGGCGATCCGGTAGCCCCCGAGTTGATCGGCCTCGGCAGCCACGAGCCCTGCCCACGCGTCACCGATCACTTCGCCTTCCTCCCCCAACGTGCAGGTGAGGACCGTGACGTCGGCGCCTTCGGACGCGTAACGCGCGATAGTGCCACCGGTGGTGATCGTTTCTTCGTCCGGATGTGCGTGCACCAACAGAAGTCGCTTCGCCGACGCGGTCACTTTGCCACCCTCACCCAGTCCGTAGCGTTTCCGAATATCCCCACCTGCACCGGCCCGTCGAGGACCACGCCCTCGACTCCGGTCCCGACTGCAACCAGCGCTCGGCTCTGCACGATCGGCAAAACCGCCGCAAGATCCCACAGCTTGGGTTCCGCATCGGCGATCAACGACCCGAGATCCCCGATGCCACTGAGCGCTTCGTCGATCCGACCTTGCAACGCCGGATCACACAGCCCGGACAGGTTGCTCGGAGCCTCGACGCTTGTCGTTCGAACAGGCTCCGGAGACTGCGACGGCGTGGGTGTGGACACCGCCGAACCTGTCGCAGGAGCGGAAGGTGCTGTCGGGCAACTGAACCGGGAGGCCAGCGAAGTTGCGGTGTCAGCGCCTGCTCGGCTCCAACCGACGATCATGTCGACGCGTCCTGTGGTCAGATCCTCGCCGTAGAGCTCCTCCGGCGGCACCGATTCGACGGTCGCCAGGATCCCCACGTCACGCAATTCGTCGGCAGCGGTGTTTGCCACGGCGATCGCGATGTCGTCGTTTTCGGGAGCGCCGATCAGCAGCGTCAACTGAGCGCCGTCCCGGACGATCGATCCGACCGTTCCAGTGCCAGTGACGATTCCGGTGGGCGGTGCTGTCAAGTAACCGGCTGCGGTCAGCTCGCCCAGCGCCTGCTCTCTGGTCGGTTTCGGCGGCGCGGTTGGCGCATATCCCGGATCCGACGGCGCGAGGATCTGAGCTTTCACCGGGGCCGACGCCGATTCACTCCCGGCCGCCACTACGGCGAGCAGGTCCGGATCGAGCAGTCCCAGAACACCTTTACGCACCCGAACGTCCGCGAAGTTCTTACTGCGCCCATTGACGTTGATGTCGAGAGTGCGCGGAACGTAGGAGAATGCAGTACTGACACCCGGGATTGCAGAAAGCTGAATATCCGTGGCACTACCCGAATGAACTTGCGCCACTTGAGCATCGTCGGTACGCAGTGCATCCGCCAACTGCGAAGCCGTTCCTCCGCGGCGCAGAACTATCTGATCCGGATCTGAGGGCTTGCCCCAGAATCGGTCGTTGCGTTCCAGCACGATTTCGTCTCGACCACGGTCGACCGAGCGCACGTGAAAGTGGGCTCCAGACACCGGAATCCCCTCACTCAAACCGGTGCTGAAACCGCCGGGAGTGTCCTTGATCAGGTGGGACGGAAGAATATCGGTGAACAACTCTCGCCACGCCGGATACGGCGCACGCATCACGACGTTGACCGTCTTGCCACCGCCGGACGAGTTCACGTCGTCGATCATCTGATAGCCCGCGGGGTTGACCACACCGGGAACCGAGATCATCTGCTGCCAGAGGTAGCGAAAGTCCTCTGCCGCAATGGGAGCGCCGTCCGACCATTGAGCTTCGTTGCGCAGTTGGTAGCGAATAGTGAACGGAGCCTCTGACGTCACTTCAGCCGAAACGAGAAAAGAATCGTCGATCGCCCACTCCGTCGCACCAGGCTGCGTCGGCGAATTGATCGGGCGAAACGCACTGGGCAACACGAGGTTGCTGACTGCGGAGTTGACCGGCGACTGATCCGCGAGCAGGTGCGGGTTGAATCCGCCTCCTACCTCGTCGATCGCCACAGTGACCTGCTTCATCGCCGGAACAACCGGAGTCGGTGTGGGCTTGACGGTTTCGGTGCTCTCGACCGGAGGCGGCGGATCGGCCGTACACGCAGTCAGCGACAACGCCGTCACTGCCACTGCCAACGCCAGGTAGCGACGTCCTGAGGCCACAGACAATTCCTTCCGTACGGGGCCGCGTCGCCCCTTCGCACTCGATTTCCGGGCAGAACTTTCGCCCGGAAACCATGAAGGCGAATGTACCTTTCCGCCGAAAACTCGGCTGAAAGGCACATCCGCCTGTCAGGTGGTAACCGACGAAAGACTACAGAGCAGCCTTGTCGCGAGACTTGCTACGCGAACGCTCGCGAGCGCGCTCGGTTGCATTGAGATGCACCTTGCGGACGCGGACGTCCTCGGGGGTGACCTCGACGCACTCGTCGCCGGAGCAGAATTCCATGGCCGCTTCGAGCTCGAGCTTGATGGGCTTCGCGAGGGTCTCCATCACGTCTGCGGACGACTGACGCATGTTGGTCAGCTTCTTCTCGCGGGTGACGTTGATGTCGAGGTCTTCCTGACGGGGGTTGATACCGACGACGTGACCCTCGTAGGTGTCTGCGCCGGGCTCGACGAAGAAGGTTCCGCGGTCAGCCAGCTGGATCATGGCGAACGGCGTCACTGTGCCGGAACGGTCCGACACGAGAGAACCGGTGTGGCGAGCACGAATCTCGCCGGCCCAGGGGCCGTACCCGTCGAAGACGGCGTTGGCGATGCCGGTTCCGCGGGTATCCGTGAGGAATTCCGTACGGAAGCCGATAAGACCACGCGAAGGAACGATGAACTCCATACGAACCCAGCCCTGACCGTGGTTCGACATCTGAACCATCTTGCCCTTGCGGTTGGCCAGAAGCTGAGTGATGGCGCCGAGGTACTCCTCGGGGCTGTCGATGGTCAGCTCTTCGAAAGGCTCGTGGATCTTACCGTCGACAGTCTGAGTGACCACCTGCGGCTTTCCGACGGTCAGTTCGAAGCCTTCGCGACGCATCTGCTCGACGAGGATGGCGAGCGCGAGCTCTCCACGACCCTGGACCTCCCAGGCATCGGGACGTCCTATGTCGAGGACCTTGAGCGAGACGTTACCGACCAGCTCCTGGTCCAGGCGAGCCTTGACCATGCGCGAAGTGAGCTTGTGACCCTTGACGCGGCCGACCAGCGGGGAGGTGTTGGTACCGATCGTGACCGAGATAGCCGGCTGATCGACAGTGATGCGAGGCAGCGCAACCGGGTTGTCGAGGTCGGCAAGCGTGTCGCCGATCATGATGTCCGGGAAGCCCGCAACAGCGCAGATATCGCCGGCAAGCGCAACCTCGGCGGGAACACGCTCGACACCGATGGTGGTGAGCAGTTCGGTGATCTTGGTCTTGGTGATGACGGGCTCGCCGTCGACCTCGCGGCACCAGGACACGGTCTGGCCCTTGCGCAGCTCGCCGTTGTGGATGCGAACCAGCGCGAGGCGACCGAGGAATGCCGACGCGTCGAGGTTGGTGACGTGAGCCTGAAGCGGCGCGTCGACCGTGCCCTTGGGGGCCGGGACGTACTCCATCAGAACCTGGAACAGAGCGGTGAGGTCCTCGGCGTCGGGCGCCTGACCGTTCTCGGGCTGCACCGTCGAAGCCTTGCCCTCGCGGCCGGAGGCGTAGAGAACCGGCAGCCCGAGCGCAAGCTCGGCAGCTTCGGCGGCCTCGTCGGAGAGATCGGACGCGAGGTCCAGGAGCAAGTCCTGAGCCTCGGAGACAACCTCTTCGATGCGAGCATCGGGACGATCGGTCTTGTTGACAACCAAGATGACGGGCAGTGAGGCAGCAAGTGCCTTACGCAGCACGAAACGCGTCTGCGGAAGCGGGCCCTCGGACGCATCGACGAGCAGAACGACGCCGTCGACCATGGACAGACCGCGCTCGACCTCGCCACCGAAATCGGCGTGGCCCGGGGTGTCGATGACGTTGATGACGGTGACCGAACCATCCTCGTTGCGCTTGTGCACCGAGGTGTTCTTCGCGAGGATCGTGATGCCCTTCTCGCGTTCTAGGTCGCCGGAGTCCATGACGCGATCGACCAGCTCGGCGCGCTCCTCGAACGCGCCGGACTGACGAAGCATGGCGTCGACGAGGGTGGTCTTGCCGTGGTCGACGTGTGCGACGATGGCAACGTTACGGAAGCTGGTGGTGGTCACGCGATGGCTCTCCTGGCTGAGTTGATTCGGCCACGCGAAAGTCAAGTCGCACGGCTCTTCTGGTGGCCGCTGCACGAGTGTGTGATCCGAATCAGGGCACGAATCGCCTGAATAGGCACCGCGGCCTAGTAAATACTACTCGCTCCGAGCGGATACTCCTGCATTGTGCGGCCTCTATCACCGCCCCCACCAGCCAATAGTGATCTGCACCACGCTGAAGCGAGTAGGATTACGACCTGGAGAAACAGGGTGTTTAAGGGTACGCTAACCTCGTTCCAAGAGCGGGCTCTCCGCCGTAGTGAAACAGGAAAGCCGCAGCGTCACATGGGAAAAATCAAGGCAAGCAAGGTCTCGAAGCTCAAGCCGAAAAAGAAGTGCTGCCGGAAGAAGACACGGTGCATCAAGTGCCCCGTTGTCATCATGCGGATGAAGAAGCTCGAGAACGAGGGCGCATCCAAGAAGGAACTGAAAGCCGGTCTCAAGAAGGCCCGCGCGGCGTAAGCGCCCTCAACTCCTCGAGCAATTCGGGGATCCAGGCTCGATCGTTGTCGACCAGATCCATCGACACGAGTTCTTCGGCATCGACCCATGCCAACTGAGCGTGGTCGAGCGCGACCGGTTCGCCGGACACCAACTCCGCCCGGTACGCCCGCAGGACCAACCCGGCCGGCAGTTGCACGTCGACGCCGATTCTTGTTCCGCATCGAACCTCTACCGCAAGCTCCTCGCGCAACTCGCGGGCCAACGCAGCCTGCGGCGTTTCGAACTCCTCGACCTTCCCGCCCGGCAGTTCCCAGCGACCGGCCAACGCCGGCGGACTCGTCCGCTGCGCGAGGAGCAGCCTTCCCCCACGGAAGATCGCACCGGCGACAACTTCGCGATCCCTTGCAGGCACATCACTCATCGCACCATGATGGAGCATGGCCACTTTGTTGTCCGACTCCGCGATCCAAAGCGCTCTCGACGAACTGCCGGCCTGGCAGCTGTCGCCGGGCTCGATCACTCGTACCGTCGATTCCGCGACTTTCCCGGATGCGATCGCGCTTCTTCAACGCATCGCGGCAGTCGCCGAGGCCGCAGATCATCATCCCGACATCGACGTTCGCTGGCGAAAGGTCACGTACACGCTTTCGACGCACTCGGCGGGCGGTCTCACGGAACTGGACTTCGACCTTGCCCGTCGAATTGACGTACTTGTCGACGATTCGGTCCGATTTGACTGATCTTCCGATGAACAAACCTCGGAATCTGACGTAACAGTTGCATCAACTTTCACATAGATCACTTCAGTCACAGGTATGGTCGCCGTAAATCACGATCGAGGCCGGTCATGCCATAGACTCCCCCCGGTGCGTAGCTGCTCAGCAACTGAACAGCTGTACAACCCGGGGGCTCTGTACATAGAGTGACCCCTCGAGCCGTCAAACGCGGAGCTCGCCTAGGCGCCCGCGCGGTATGACTAAGGATGGGGAAACAGTGCTTCGAACCCGAGGTATGCGAAAGGCGTTCACCGCCGTCGCTATTGCCGCAGTAGCAGGACTGGCATTGCCGGCACAGGCAATGGCCGATCCGGCAGCACCGCCCGCACCCGAAAGTGTGCCGATCGAGTTCCTCGCATCGTTTGCGCCCGCCATCATCGGCGCCGCTGCAGGTCCGGCTGACGTCGCCGGCGGCCCGCAGCAAGCGTTGCTCGACCAAGCTCGCGCGATCCTGAACTCTCCCGGCATTCCGCCCGAGATCAAAGCCACCCTCGAGAAGGTCATCACCTTCCTCGACGGCAGCGGCGGCGGCGGACCGGAAATCCCGAACGAGAACGCCCCCGTCATCGCGCAGTTCCTCTACCCGACGCTTGGCAAGGGCTGCATCTCGGCCACCGCCGATTCGGTCGGAACCGCGCTTGCTGTTCCGGGCCCGGCTCACCTGCCCCCTCCCGGCCCCGCTGCCGGTCAGGCCGGGTTCGTCTTCACCGCTCTCGGAACGGCTCCCGCCGTCGACGACCAGCCGGTGCCGATGACCGTGACTTGGGTCAACATCGACAACCAGCGCAGCGCCACCCAGAACCTGACCAACGCGTCGCGCATCAACCCGGATGGTCCCGCCACCTTGTCGGCTATTGCCGATACGGGTCCGGGACGCGTCCTCTCGGTGATCAGCGGTTCGCTGACCACCCAGCCGGAAGGCGCAGATCGCATCACCTGCAGCTTCCTCCCGACCGTGGGTATGTTCGCGGTCGCTTGATCGAAGTCTTGTGAAAGGGACCCGCCGAATTTCGGCGGGTCCCTTTTGCATCTCCGATCACCGTGATAGACCCGATAGATGGGACATCTACGAGTGGACATCACGCATGGCCGTCCAGAGCAGACATCAAGGCCAGACGACCAGTCGATACGGTCTCACAAGTCGAGTCGATCGATACTGTCCATCCGATCCGAGGGGTCCATTCTCTCGATCGGATCGGCGTACTCGATTCTCTCGATCGGTAGCGTCGGCTCTTTCCTTTCGATCGGGAGCATCGGGTCTACGGCATCGGCGCTGAGTTCGGGCTCGTTCGCCAGCCTCGGGTCGGCACTGTCCGGTCTCTCACGGTGGTCACTGCTTTCCTGGCGGGGAAATCACACCGCCCCCGAGGAACATCCGAAACTTGTTGTCATTGCGCCGGAATCGGATTCGAGCGATCCGGACCGATCACTGCGGTCCGTCTCGCACTCTCAGACCTGATTCGGTCGCGGCCATTCGCGGCCTTCCAAGGACTCGACCGAGGTATTGAATTGCCGCAGTAGGTCACCGAGCGCGAAGCGCTGCTCCGGCGTCCACTCACGCAGCGCCTTTGCGACTCCTGCTGTCGAATGTGCGCGGTCTGCACGGAGTTTCGCCAGACCCTGCGCCGTCGGCCGAACTTTTCGAGCCAGCCCACCGTCCGGATCCTCCACCCGCTCCACCAGACCCTGCCGCCTCAGAGCGCCGATCTGCCGGTTGATGGTCGAAATGTCGAGCGAGAAAGCACAAGAGAGTTCCTTGAGGCTCATGGGCTGCTGCAATTCCAGTCGTCCGAGCAACAGATACGCGGACCGGTCCAGAAGAAGTTCGGCTCTTTGAGCCAGCGCGTGGTAACGCGAGAGCAGGGTCAACTCGTACTCGATGTTCACCAGTTCGGGTTCTCGATCCATACTCATATTGTGCAGAATACACACGATGTGTAGCGTGCACATTGGGGCGAACGCACCAAATCAGAACAATCCATGGCGGGAGCCGCATGTCCGTGCACGCAGATTCGTCGAACGTCGACGAGAAATCCCCGGACAAGAAAACCACGGTCACGAACTACGCACCTTCGGGTCCCGTGCTCACAGTCCTCGGGCTGTGCGGAATCGTCGTCGCACTGATGCAAACACTGGTAGTCCCGATCATCCCGCAGTTGCCTCACCTACTGAATTCCACCCCCACCGACACCTCGTGGGCGGTCACCGCAACACTCCTCGCTGCCGCGGTGATCACGCCGATCAGCGGGCGGCTCGGCGACATGTTCGGCAAGAAGCGAATGCTGCTCGTCAGCCTCGGATTGGTCGTTCTGGGCTCGGCCATCTGCGCGATCGCACCTTCACTCGTGGTGCTCATTATCGGACGTGCACTTCAAGGAGCATCTATCGGGGCGATTCCATTGGGCATAGCCATCATTCGCGATGTACTGCCGCCGAAAAAGGTAGCCGGGGCCATGGCGGTCATGAGCGCCACCCTCGGCGTCGGTGGTGCGATCGGATTGCCCATCGCTGCGGTGATCGCTCAGCATGCCAACTGGCACTTCCTCTTCGTCACTGCGGCGGCACTCGGATTGATCTGCGTCGCACTTGTTGCGTTCGTCATTCCCGAATCAACGGTACGACGCCCGGGCCGTTTCGACTTCGTCGGAGCCCTCGGCCTCACAGTCGGCCTGATCACTCTGCTGCTGCCCATCACCAAAGGCGGGACTTGGGGATGGGGCGACGCAAAAACGCTCGGGCTCTTGGGCGTATCCGCCCTCAGCTTCCTGATTTGGGGATGGTGGGAGCTTCGACGCAACGCACCTCTAGTGGACCTCCGAGTATCGGCCCGGCCGCAGGTTCTCTTCACCAACTTCGCGTCGATCGCCGTCGGATTTGCCATGTACGGCCACTCTTTGACGCTCCCCCAACTCCTCATGGCACCGACATCCACCGGCTACGGACTCGGATTGTCCATGGTCGCAGCAGGACTCGCGCTGGCTCCCGGTGGACTCGTCATGATGGCACTCTCACCTGTGTCCGCTCGAATTTCGGCGTGGCAAGGCCCGCGAATCACGCTGATGCTTGGCGCGCTGATAATCGGATTGGGTTACACCTTTGCGTATTTCACGGTTTCGAGCGTGTGGCAGGTCTCCGCTGCCGGAATGATCATCGGTGCAGGCGTCGGACTGGCGTACTCGGCGATGCCCGCCCTCATCATGGGCGCTGTGCCCATCACGGAATCTGCGGCCGCAAATGGACTGAACTCCTTGATGCGATCGATCGGCACATCGACGTCTGCCGCGATCGTGAGCGTCGTTCTGGCCGGAATGACCATCACCGTCGGCACCGCAGTGATCCCCTCGTTCGAGGCGTTTCGTGCCACGTTCCTGATTTCCATCGCAGCCGCCGTTGTGACGATGGTGTTCGCCGGATTGATTCCCAAACAGAAAGTCACGTAAGGGAATCAACCCGGCAGAGGACTCACTTCTCCGAAGAGCCTTCGATGCTGCCAGTCTGCAACTTCGACAAAAGTGTGTAGATGAAACTGATGATGGTATCCACGCGTTGCCCTCTCACATATTGGGTCCCCGACCCGTCAACGACGGTACCGCAGAACTCGTCTGCATCGAATCGCCGACAATCAATTCTGCAACGTGTTCTAATTTGAGGCGACCACTACCCGAGGAGCCTTTCATGACCTGGACGCGTACCGAACTCGAAGACGCCTTCGCGGGGTACCAGAACACCGTTGTCGAGTGCACTCGTTCCGGCGATTGGAACGCCTTCGCGGACATGTTCACCGAGGACGTCGTCTACGTGGAACACGCTTTCGGCACCCTCAATGGCCGAGAGGCTGTACGCAAGTGGGTCACTCGCACAATGACAGAGTTCCCGGGGCACCGCATGACCGAATTCCCGGCCAACTGGTTCGTCGTCGACGAGCAGCGCGGATGGATCGTGTGCGAGATCGACAACCCGATGGAGGATCCGGGCGACGGATCCAAGCACGGAGCCGCCAACATCACGATCCTGCATTACGCCGGCAACGGATTGTGGTCTCGCGAAGAAGACGCCTACAACCCGATGAACTTCCTGTCGATGGCAAAAGCATGGTGCCTCGCCGCCGAAGCGGCGGGCACCCTCCCCGATGACGCCAAAGCCTGGCTCGCCAAATTCGGCGCTATGGTGCGATAGATCCTGTCGGCAACGAGGATCCGACGGGCTGGACCGGACCGACCGCACCGGCCAACGACCACTGGCCGTAGTCGCGAGTGAGGATCGAGTTCAGATCCACGCCCACGCCGTCGACCTTGCGCTTGTCGATCTCGAACTGGTGCAGGTTTGCCCTCGGGTGCACATATCCTGCGGGCGACCCCCAGTTGTGCTGCCAGAACCAGGTTCCGACGCCGGCGCTGATCATTGCGTCGATCACGCGAGTGTTTCCGTAGATACCGAGTGCTCCGTTGCCGACGACCGAGGCCCACCCCTCGAGGTACGGCGCGATCAGGGTGGTGATTTCGGTACTGGTCGGGTTGTCGTCGATCGACGCGTAAATCGGCCGACCGGACGGCCCACCGGC
>Ga0153921_1000374_pt1 | contig 25409 bp, 23 predicted proteins | sample TSNJ005MetaG_FD_104691 | JGI IMG/M metagenome (GOLD analysis project Ga0153921, IMG submission 104691) | Attine ant fungus gardens microbial communities from New Jersey, USA - TSNJ005 MetaG | ecosystem: Host-associated > Fungi > Mycelium > Unclassified | place: USA: New Jersey, Brendon T. Byrne... | reverse complement strand
TCGGCCACGGTTAAATTGCTTCATTTTTTCATCTAATGCACGAACGTTTGCTTCATCTGTTTCATAACGAGCAACGAATTCAGCACCTCGTTGGCTAAACACCCAATCAGACACACCTAGAATATTGTCGGTTAGTGTTTGATATAACTCATTTTTGGCATATTTATGTTTTTCTTGACGCGCACCATTCACTAGAACTGAAACAAGTGGTAATAGAAAAACAACCACTCCTAACATCAGTAACATGCATAAAGCAAACCACCAAGAAAAGAAACCTAACGCAATCACTAAAAAGATATACAAAATCCAAGCAATAACAGTTGGGAAAATCGTTCGTAAATACAAGTTTTGGATATGATTAATATCCTCCGAAAGCAAACCTAAGATATCCCCAGTGCGATATTTTGTCTTAAAGAAAATCGCATCTTTTTCTAGCACATTATAAAGTTTCAAGCGCAGATCAGAGGTCATTTTTAACACCCAGTTATGACTCGTTAGACGCTCCACATAACGAAAAACAGGACGGCCAATCCCAAATGCTCTTGTTAAAACAATGGGAATATAAATTAATAAAATATTCTCTGGTAAGGAAGCCGCACGACTGATTAAGTAACCAGACGTAAACATTAATGCCCCTGCGCTAAAGAACGTCAAGAAGCCTAAAAGTAAGGCAAAATACAAGGTTTTTTTATAGCGTTTTAAAAAAGGACGAACCCATTGATCGTTTTTCCAAACGTCTTTCGTTGTCGGCTGTTTTTCCATCATTGGCGTCCTCCTCTCATTTGCTTCATTAATTGAACATAGTAGCCATCTTTTTCAATCAACTCTGCTAGCGTTCCTTGTTCCACTAATTGACCTTTTTCCATCACTAAAATGTAATCCATTTCTTCCATCCAATGCAGACGATGTGTCGCAAAGAAGACAAGATGATTGTTCATTAATGGCAACATGCGCTCTTTCATTTCAACTTCTGTTTCAATATCCAAATGCGCTGTCGGCTCATCAAACAGCAAGACGTGGCGTTTTTGATCGACAAAGGCGCGGGCCAATGCTACTCGTTGCGCTTGTCCCCCACTTAACATTCGACCACTTTCCCCAATCAAGGTATGAATTCCTTCGGGAAGGTCTTTAACCAGCTCGTCTAAGCCAACTAACTGAATCGCTTGCTGAATCGCCTCATCTGTCGCTTCAGGTGTATAAAAGCGAATATTGTTTGCCAAAGTATCTTGGAAAATATATGGTGCTTGCGGAATATAAAGGATTTGTTTTTGCCAGTCTTTTTGTAAAAAATGTGGAATCGTTTGACCATTTATCGCCAATTGACTCGTTTCTTCTGTTGGTAATAAAAAGCCACTTAATAAATTAATTAACGTTGACTTACCAGAACCACTCGCCCCGATAATTCCAATCTTTTTGCGACCATCAACAGAGAATTGCAACGATTGAATCGCTTCTTGCGTTGTATCTTCATAGGAAAAATTTAACGCTGTGACTGACAACTGACTTTCTTGATGCCAATCATCTAACGTGAGCACATCGGTCTGTTCTGCTTCTGGCAATGCTAATACCGCTTGGATCGCTTGAAAAGAGTTTTTTCCATCTAAGGTTGCGTGATAATCACTTGAAAAATCACGAATCGGTAAAAAGAACTCGGGTGCTAAAATTAAAGTAACCAAGGCAGGAAATAATAAAATCGTGCCGTTTAATAAACTTAATCCAAGGAAAACTGCCACAACAGCTACCGATAATGTCGTAAAAAAGTCTAACGCAAAGGTTGATAAAATAGCAATTTTCAACGTACTCATGGTCGCTTTTCTGAATCGTTCACTTGTATGGTAAATACTCCCAGCATATTTTTTACTCAACCCAAACAGTTTCAGCGTGTCAATTCCTCGCAAGGAATCAATAAAATGATTGGAAAGCATTTGAAACGCCGCATATTGCTTGTCCGCTTTACTTTGTGCTGCATAACCTAACACAATCATAAAAATAATAATAATCGGAAAAACAATCAGCAATGTTACGCCTGAACGAATATCTTGTGTAAAAACAAAGGCCAAAATAATCCAAGGAATAATCATCATATTCATCATTTTTGTCAAAATCAATTGTAAATAATTTTCGGTTTGACTGATGCCTTCTAAAGCCATGGTAACCATATTTCCAGTTCCATTTTTTTGAACAACATTTGGCCCCAAACGGAAAATTTTGGTTAATAATTGTTCGCGTAATTCTTTCGAGCGTTCATAACTAAATGTATCGAGCATTCTCTCACGAAAATACGTAATAACATGTCGACCAAGATAAAAAATAAAAAAGAGTAAAATACTCTGTAGTTGTTGGTTAAGATGCCCGCCACTCCAAAGGCCGACAATGGCTTTTGAAAGAAAAAAAGCTTGCCCAATTATAAAGACTGCTTGCAGGAAAGAAAAACCTGCAAGCAAGACAAGAATTTTTTTGATTTTAGGCATCTGTAAGATGTCTTTATCAATCATAGATTTAATACCCCTCTGGTACGGCTGTCTGTGAAATACGTTTTCTGAAAATATAATAGGACCAAGCAGTATAAGCTAACACGAATGGTAAAATGCTTAAAGAAATCCACGTCATAATTTTTAGTGTATATGGTGTGCTTGTTGCATCTTTAATCAACAAATCAAAACCTTCACTACCAATCATAACACGTGGGAACAAGCCACTGAACAAGAGAGCAACTAGTACAACTAATGTTAAACCACTCGCTAGAAAAGCTAACATCTCTTTGCGTTTAAACACCCCAACATTGGCAATGACCGTTAAGACCACAATTGCTAACGTTAAAATTAAAGTGACCGCAAAGTTCTTTTCATAAAAGTCCGTTTTGAAGTACATCAACACTGCAAAAACAACTAAACCGACATATAAAACGCCGTATAAGATTTCTGCATAATTTCGAGCACGTTCGCGAATTGGGCCTTCTGTTTTTAAAGCAATATAGTTCATACCGTGTAAGTAGCAAAGTAATGTTAAGGCTACTCCACCAACAATTGAAAACAGATTAAAATAATCCGTAAATTGCGCATGCATATTGCCGTTTGCATCTAAAGGCATCCCTTGGACTAAGCTGATAAACAAAATACCAAAGAAGAACGGTACAAGGAAACTACCAATTGATAGCGTCCAGTTCCACATCCGACGACGTTTACCTTCCGGCATGTTGTGGCGGAATTCAAAGGAAACTCCGCGAATAATTAAGCCAAATAAAATCGTAAATAGAATTAAATAGTAGCCACTAAATAATGAAGCATACCAATATGGGAAAGAGGCAAACATTGCGCCGCCCGCTGTTAATAGCCAAACTTCATTTCCATCCCAAACAGGTCCAATTGTTGCAACGACTTGATCTTTTTCGTCGTCATTGTGTGCCAACGTTTGAACGGCCATTCCAACACCAAAGTCAAATCCTTCTAAGAAGAAGAAACCTGAGAACAAGACGCCGATAAGGACAAACCATAATAATTGTAGTGTACTCATTCGCCAAATACCCCCTTATCAAATGGATCCAACGCTGGTTCATTTTCTTTCGCTAATTTTTTCGCTTCATAGTCCGGTCCTTTACGTAATTCTAAAATGACCAAGTAAACCATGACACTACCTAAACCAGCAAATAATAAGAAATAAATGACATTTGACGTAATTAATGAAGCAACCGATACATTTGGTGAAACACTTTGTTCAATCGTAAATAATCCATAGACAGTCCACGGATAACGACCTAATTCAGTGACTAACCAACCTGTTGTATTGGCAAGGAATGGTGCGAATGTACATAAAGCAACAATCCACAGCATCCATTTCTTCTCGTACAGCGATGGTTTTTTCTTCCTTGTAAAGAATAGTCCTAAGGCAGCAACCAATAACATTAAGGCACCAAAACCAGCCATGATACGGAAGCTCCAGAATAAAGTGTTAACTGGTGGATAATAATTTTTATCATCCCCATATTTTTCTACCAAACGCTTGTTGACTGTATCCATCCCATCAACCGAACCTGATAATTTATTATACGATAAAATACTTAGCATATACGGAATATCGATACCAAAAACTTGTTTATGTTCCCGTTCATCTGCCCAAGCAATCAATGTCCAAGCAGCAGGATCATCAGAGTCTTCATAGGCCCCTTCCATCGCCGCAAATTTCATTGGTTGTCCTTCAATTAGAGCTTTCATTTGCAAGTCGCCAGCTAATAAAACGCCGATTGAACCGAACAAAGTAACCCATAAGCCAATGCGCATAGATGCTTTGTGGAATGAAATATCCCGTTTTTTCAACAATTGGAAAGCAGCCATACCAGCTACTGCCATGCCGCCCAATGTAAAGGCGCCCATGATAACGTGTGAAAATTCATACCAAACTTTTGGATTGCTGATGACAGCTACAAAGTCCACCATTTCAGCACGGCCATTATTGATGACATAACCTACTGGATGTTGCATAAAACTATTCGCAACTAAAATCCAGAAAGCAGACATCATTGAACCGAATACGACTAACCAGATAAAGGTTACGTGAACTTTTGGATTCATTTTATCCCAAGTAAAAATCCATAAACCTAAGAATGTTGACTCTAAGAAGAAAGCTAAGAGCGCTTCTACCGCCAACGGTGCCCCAAAAATATCTCCGACGAATCGAGAATAATCAGACCAGTTCATCCCAAACTGAAATTCTTGAATAATCCCGGTTACAACCCCAACAGCGAAGCTTAATAGGAATATATTTCCCCAAAACTTGGCCATTTTACGATAACGTTCCTCTTTTTTCACAACGTACATTGTTTCCATAATTGCTACAACAAGTGCTAATCCTATTGAAAACGGTACGAAGAAAAAGTGGAAAACTGTTGTCATCGCAAATTGGATTCTCGCCAATGTTACAATATCAAACATATTATTTCCTCCCTGATTTGCCTCCACACAAAGAAACAAGCTTACCTGAATTGTTCATTTCCATTAGCGATGACTCCTTTTATCTACGAAACTAAAAGAAAATTCAAGTGAACTTTTCCAAAAAGTGTGAAAATGCATGTAATATAGAATAATTCCAATCTAAGTATACAACTTTCTGAGGCAGAAACCAAACAATACAGAAGCATTTCTCACAATTTTTTTAGGTGCTACCAAGATTTCTTCCCTTTCTTCTATCAATAAAAAAAGCCCTTCCTAAAAAAAGGAAGAACTAATCTCAATCTATCAACATTTTGACTTATCACTTGATTAGCTTCCAAAAATTGAAGCAGCTCGTCTTTGATGATAAAAATTCTAATCTTGTGATGAAAATTACGGATTGCTTGAGGTGATAGTTTGTTTTTAAACAACATGACTATAAAACAAGGGAGAAAAAGCCAAATCAAAAAAGTTTGTTTTGGTACCATTCTAAACAACATGACTCTAAAACTAATCGTGCAGCATTGGTGTGACGGCCATCGTTTTGGTACCATTCCAAACAACATGACTCTAAAACTTTCTAATGGAAAATTGTTTAATAATTGAAGTTTTGGTACCATTCTAAACAACATGACTCTAAAACCCAAGAATGAATTTATATATGAAGAGAAATGTTTTGGTACCATTCTAAACAACATGACTCTAAAACATGAATTTGCAAATGTTTGCTGATGGTGGGGTTTTGGTACCATTCTAAACAACATGACTCTAAAACGCTGTTCGCTGATTTATGGAAATGGTAAATGTTTTGGTACCATTCTAAACAACATGACTCTAAAACATATACTGAAATGATTTCAATAAACAATTCGTTTTGGTACCATTCTAAACAACATGACTCTAAAACCTCGGAGAAGTATTTTTTCTCCATGATTCCGTATTCGCATCACTTATCCATAGCTAGATTTCAGTTTAGAAGGTCTGATTTTTTTCTTCACGTTTATTATACCAAACTTTCTCCTTCTTGGCGGAAAAACCCACCATTTTTCAATGGTGGGTTTTCTTTATTTAGTAGCTGTAACAGCGAGCCAGATTTCACTGTACTTAGCTTCTGCTGGTCCTTGATATTGCGTAAACGAAATTTCTGGTGCTGCAACGACTTGGTAACCAGATGAAGGCAACCATTCAGAGAATATCATTGCCCAGGTTTCTTGTAATGTTTGTGGGAAAGGACCTTCATTTGGAAAAACCGCCCATGTATGAGCAGGTACGCTTAGTTGCTCCAAATCTTCATAGGTATTTTCTTGCGAAGTGGCAAAGCCAATCATGTGTGTCATTTCTCCACCTTCTGTTGTTCGTCCCTCTTGAAAGTCAAAAGAAGCATTTACTACTTGATGAGGATATATGTCATCAAATGTATGCATTTCCGCTCGTTGTTGTGGTGTAATGCGCTGTGCTAATTCCATGATTGCTTGATTTTCCCCTTGATACTGCAAGGGAACCTTCTGACTAACTCCGACTATTTGAAACGCTGGTTTTTCAATCAATTTAACATCCATTGATTGTCCTCCTTTAATATCAATATAGAAAGAGAATTTAGGGAACGTTTTTTGGATTTGTGTTTTCATTACTTCAGAAGGGGCTTGTCCTGACCAATCGCGAAAGGCTCTTGAGAATCCTTCAATACTTTGATAACCATATTTAAAAGCTACATCTGTCACTTTTTCACCAGCAAGTAATGCTAAATTTGCTTCCGCCAAACGTCTCTTTTTAATATATTCAGCCAGACTCATCCCCGCAATAAACGAAAAAGTTCGTTTAAAATGGTAAACAGAAATCCCTGTCTTTTTTGCCAATTCATCGAAGGATACTTCTTCCGTTAAATGTTCTTCAATATAATCCATTGCTTGATTTAAATTTGCGAGCATCCGTGTCCCTCTCTTTCTATTTGAAAGTTTACTAAAGACCAACAAGGATGACTTGATTATTTAGAGCCAACATTCGTCAAGTCGCTACTCTTGATTCATAGCGGCTTTTAAGGCCTGCGCTAAAGCACTTTCTTCTGGTTCGTCTGGTTGTGAATATTTTTTCATCAAACGACGTTCTTCATGTTTAGTCATTTTTTGTTTTCGTTCTTTTTTATCGGGAATTTTTTCAGTAATCGAACAGAATTTACATTTGAAAGAACGACCATTTTTTCCTTCTATGATAACCATTTTTTTATGGCATTGTGGGCAACGGTGATTGGATACTTTAGGATCTTTTCGCCGACGATAAGAACATTCTTGGTTTGTACAAACGTAAATCTTCCCATCTTTCGTATTTTTTTCCCGTAAGTTTGAGCCACAATCTGGACATTTTTTTTGCGTAATGGAAAAATCTTGATATTTTTTCTCGCTTTGTTTAATTTCACGGACTAATTTTTTCGTATCCTCTTCAATATCCTTTAAGAAAAGTTGACTCTTTTGTTGACCCGAAGCGATTGCTTCGAGCGACTTTTCCCATTTTTCCGTTAGTTCAGGTGTCACAAGTGATGGATTCACCAAGTCTAATAGTTGCTTTCCTTTGGCAGAGACACTTAAACCGCTATTGGTTCGTTCCATCAATTCTGATTTAATCAGTTTTTCAATGATTTCAGCTCGCGTTGCCGGTGTGCCTAAACTGTGTTTCTCCATTTTTCCTAACAACGTTCCTTCGGTTAATGGTTTTGGCGGCGACGTTAATTCTTTGTTAATGGTAAAGTTTGGCGCAACGGTCATGCCTTTTTGCCATTGGACAGTGGATAGCGGCTGTTCGGCTGTTGTTTTCCAACCAGCAACAACTACTTTATTTTGATGAAAGACAAATGTTTCTTTTCCAAAAGCGACTGTAACTTTTGTTTGTTTGGTTTGATTTGGCTCAGCAAACAAACCTAAGAATCGTTGAACAATCATTTGATAGATTTTTTGTTCATCATTGCTTAGTTTTTCATAACGAGGACGTTGTTCAGTTGGAATCAACCCATGGTGATCCGTGACTTTTGCATTTTGGAAAACTTTTTGTTGTTTAACAACGGCCCCATTTTTAAGGTAGCCTTTCACTTCTGGTGAAAAATCAGCAATAGCTTGAAGGCGCTCTTTCATCGTTCCTTTCATATCCGTCGTTAGATATTTGCTGTCAGTTCGAGGATAGGAAACAATTTTATGGGTTTCGTATAAACTTTGTACAAGAGACAACGTTTTCTTTGCAGAAAATTGGAATCGCTGGTTGGCTTCACGCTGGATTTCGGTTAAATCATACGGTAACGGCGCATTTTCTGTTTTAACTTTTTCTTGGATATCGGTAACTAAGCCCTTTTGTTTTGAGAGTTCTTTGACTAATTGTTCTGCTTCCTGCCGTTCTTTTAAAGCGTATGGATTTTTTTGGGTCATCTTTGCTTTTTCTGATTCAACAGTTAACGAGATAGTAAAATAAGTTTGAGGCTTAAATTGTTCAATCGTTTTTTCTTGTTGGCGTACCATTGCTAAAGTTGGTGTTTGAACACGACCTGCGGATAAGTTATCTTGATATTTCACTGTCAAGGCCCGTGTGACGTTTAGCCCAACTAACCAGTCAGCTTTTGCGCGCGCCAAGGCAGAGTAATACAAATTATCGTAGTCTTTCGCTGGGCGAATTTTCTTAAACCCGTCTTTAATGGCTTTGTCTGTTTGAGATGAAATCCATAAGCGTTTGACTGGTTTGTTAAAACGGACATATTCTAAAATCCAGCGGGCCACTAATTCACCTTCACGACCAGCATCAGTGGCAATCACGGCTTCAGAAACATCTTTACGATTAGCTAATTGTTTAATCGCTTTTAATTGATGTCCCGTTTTCGGTAACGGTTTAATCCCTAAATTCTTAGGAATCATCGGTAAAGTTTCCATTTGCCACGTTTGCCATTCTTTGTTTAAATCTTCTGGCATTTTTAGTCCTAAGAGATGGCCTAAAGCCCAGGTGACAATCACGTTGGGTCCTTCATAATAATTCTTATTTTTTTGATTTGCTCCTAAAACGCGGCTTAAATCTTTTGCTACGCTAGGTTTTTCAGCAATAATTAATTGTTTTGCAACCACTAGTTTCGCTCCTTTTTGAGTGCTATCTTTTCGTATTATACCAAATATTGGTTCGATTTTCTCTAAATTCCGAGAATAGAAAAAGAGTTTAAAGAAAATTCCCTGAGGTTTTTCTTTAAACTCATGCGTTTCAAATAACTTTCCGTTTGCAGAATTTTGTTTTGCCAAAATGATTGGATATTGTGGTAAACTCAGCTTTATTTTCAAAAGTAACTGCATGATGATTTTCTAGTAATGCTAAACCGAAGTATTGTTGTAAATCTTCATCGCATTCTTCACACCAGCGTTCTTCCCCATCATTCCAGAAAGCCGTTAAATAATTAGGCTTTGTGTTGACGTATGTATAATTCTGAGAAAGTTTTTGCCAAACTTCCACATAATATGTCTCTGCATCGGTCAAGTTATCGAAGGTTTTTTCTTGAACAATGTCCTCTTGCCAATCATCAAAAAACCACCAAGGTTCATTGTCGCCATACATTGTAATTACTTGATACATTGAACCGCTCCTTTTTTTGCTACTGTAGGTATCATAGTCACTTTCTGAAAAAGTTGCAAGGATTTGGTTTCGGACTGAGAAATTTTTGAAATTTATTTTATCCTGCTACTTCTAAAGAAGCAATAAAATCTTCAATCATGCGACGATAACTTTCTTCCGGCGTGGCTTCTTCGCGTTGAAAATAACCTAAAAAACGTAAGGTAATATAGCCATGGATTAAACTACGTAATTCTCGACTTTTGTGCAGTCGTTCTTCATTATTAAATGGATAAAAAGCTAAAAGTTGTAAGATAATTTGATTGGTTTCATGGATGCCTTCAATTAATTGTTGGTTTTGCGTTTTCGGCACACTGATAAGTAATTCATAGACTGCAGAATTTTCAAAAGCAAATTGTTGGTACGTTTCAGCATATATCCGAATTGCTTCTGCGCCACTCTTACCCACTAAGGCTCTTCGCAATGCATCATTTAATTCTTGAATTAGCAAGTCCACTAGAGCATTTTTTACTTCAGCAATATTTTTAAAGTGATTATAGAGTGAAGGATACTTGATGCCTAAATCAACGGCTAAATTTTGAAAGGTTAATTGGTGAACGCCCAATTCTTCCGCTAGGTTGCGGGCACTTTCAAGGATTTTGGCTTTCGTTAAATTCCGTTTTTTTGCCATCTTTCTGACGCCTCCAATTCTTAAATTTTGGACAAGTATTAGTTTATCATATCTATTGACTCTTTTTAAACTATAAATTATAGTTTATAATAATAATTTGTAAACATCATTTTTGAAAGAAGGCTGTTTGGCATGCATATTACCAACCGTTCTCATTTGGCCGATCGTTATGGCAAACGAACCAGTGCAGAATTTTTATTACACGAACGTCCTATTTTATCTTTTCCTATTTCTTTAGCGGCCATTCCTAAAGAAGCCCGCTATTTATCCTGGGAATTAATTGATTATGACACGATTCCTCTAATCGGTTTCCCTTTTATTCATTGGTTAGCTGCCAATGTTCCTGTAACCAATGAGATTCCTGAAGACTTTAGTCGAACAGCACTCAAGCCTACCATTCAAGGAAAAAATAGTCTTGCTTCTCCTTTGGGGAAACAGATGATTCCAGCGCTTGCCACTGAAACGTTACCTGAGTTAACCGAACGTTATCTGGGGTTAAGTCCTCGCTCTGGTGTGCACACCTATACGTTATATGTATACGCTACAAAAAATCCACTAAATTTAAAAGAAGGCTTTTTTGCGAATGAATTGCATCAAGCATTGAATGATCAACGACTCGCCAAAGCCAAATTTGAATTTCTTTACTAGAAAGTGAGGAAATAGAATGTATGAATTAATTAAAAGTAAAATTTTCCGTCCAAGACAACCTTGGGAAAAAAATCTGCTTGTTTTATGGTTTGGCACATTTATGGCTGGTATTGGCTTTAGCTTAGTGATGCCATTTATGCCTCTTTATATCAACACATTAGGTACTTTTACCCACCAACAATTGAATTTTTGGAGCGGAATCACGTTCTCCTCCACTTTTTTAGTCACGACCATTGTTTCACCTTGGTGGGGCCGTTTAGCCGACCGAAAAGGACGCAAGTTAATGTTATTACGCGCTTCATTAGGGATGGCTATCGTCATTAGTTTAATGGGCGCAGTCACAAGTGTTTATCAATTGATTGGCTTACGCTTATTACAAGGTGTTTTTTCTGGTTATATCAGTAATGCGACTGCGTTAGTTGCTACAGGCACACCTAAGGAAAAAAGCGGTCAAGTGCTTGGTACTTTAGCCACTGGTTCTGTTACCGGCACGTTGCTTGGTCCTCTTTTGGGCGGTGTCACTGCTTCTATTTTCGGTTATCGGCCAACCTTTTTCATTACTGGTACGATTTTATTACTCGTTTTTGTTTTGAGTCTCGTCTTTGTCCATGAAGAGTTTGTGCCAATTGAAAAAAATCAAGCCGCATCTGGGAAACAAATTTTAAAAAAACTAGAACATCCCCACGTGATTCTTGGAATGTTTATTACGACATTAATCATTCAAGCTTCCAATAATTCAATTAGTCCCATCATCAGTTTATATATTCAACAATTGTTGGGTGGTCACGGAAATGTCACCTTAATTAGCGGAGTCATTGCTTCTATTCCAGGGATTGCAACGTTAATAGCCGCCCCTCGTTTCGGCCGGTTAGGCGATCGTATTGGCAGTGAACGCATCTTGACAATTGGCTTAATTTTAGCCATTTTCGTTTACCTACCAATGGCCTTTGTTCAAAATGTCTGGCAGCTTGCCATGCTTCGTTTCTTAGTTGGGATTTCCGATGCCTGTTTACTACCAGCTGTTCAAACGTTGATCACTCGTTATTCCCCAAGTGACGCTGCAGGTCGTATTTTCAGTTACAATCAATCTTTCCAAGCGACAGGAAATGTGATTGGTCCTATGATTGGTTCAAGCGTATCTGCCGCTTTCGGTTATCGTGGGGTCTTTATTTCCACTTCTTGTCTGGTTCTCATTAACCTTCTATGGGTTCGTCGAAGCACCGCCGAATTAAAAAAAGAGAAAAATGATGACTAAGTTATACACAGAAAAGTTATCCACAATTTGAATTTTTAATTTTTCTCTTTTTCTTATTTTAAAAAAAATAGGCATATAAAACAAAAAAGAAAAGCGGATATTTACTGGTTTTACGACCAGCATATCCGCTTTTCTTTTGGTTAACTTCATCCTTTTTGTTTCACAACTCGTGAAACTTTTTAGACGTATTGTAGTTCTTTTTCATCTTGGTAGGCGCGATCAATTAAGCCGCCCCCTAAGCATTCCATTCCATCATAAAAAACAACAGCTTGACCTGGAGTGACTGCGCGGGCTGGTTCCTTAAACGTAACGGTTGCTTTTGTGCCATCTTCAGATAAGGAAACATGCACTGGAATATCTGCTTGACGATAACGGAATTTAGCCGTACAGTCAAACTCTTTTGGCATTGGTGTATCAACAGTAAAATGAACCTCACTGGCTTCTAAATGTGTTGCATATAGTTTTTCATGGTGAAATCCTTGTCCCACATATAATGTATTGGTGGTTAAATCTTTCCCAATTACAAACCAGGGTTCTTGTGTTTTACCGCCGCCACCAATTCCTAAGCCTTGGCGTTGACCGATAGTATAATACATCAGACCATCATGTTGTCCTTTGATTTCGCCATCTTCTGTCACCATGTTGCCTTTTTTAGCTGGTAAATAATTACTCAAAAATTCTTTGAAATTCTTTTCACCAATAAAACAAACGCCCGTTGAGTCTTTTTTCTTGGCTGTGGCTAATCCAGCACGGTCAGCAATTGCACGAACTTCTGATTTTTCCATGCCACCCAATGGAAACATTGTTTTTGCCAATTGGGCTTGTGATAATTGGCTTAAAAAATAGGTTTGGTCTTTATTATTGTCAATTCCACGTAACATATGCACTACGCCATTTTCATCCGTTTCTACTTGCGCATAGTGGCCAGTTGCAACATAGTCAGCGCCTAGTTGCATAGCATAATCTAGGAATGCTTTAAATTTAATTTCTTTATTACACATGACATCTGGATTTGGTGTCCGTCCTAACCGATATTCTGCTAAAAAATATTCAAACACACGGTCCCAATATTCTTTTTCAAAATTGACCGAATAATACGGAATCCCAATTTGATCCGCTACTTTTGCGACATCTTTATAATCCTCAGTTGCGGTACAGACACCATTTTCGTCTGTATCGTCCCAATTTTTCATAAAGATCCCAATTACATCATAGCCTTGCTCTTTTAAAAGCAACGCTGTGACAGATGAATCGACACCGCCACTCATGCCTACCACGACACGCGTTTTGCTGTTATCTGCCATTTTATCACCATCATTTCAATTAGATTCTGAAATCATCCACGATTTGAAGGTCGTAACTTTTCAGTGCTTTTCATTATACTATTTTTTTGAAATAAGTAAAGCAAGCCGGGCGTATAATGAGAAAATACTTGGAACAAAGACACAGCCAACAAGCTGTTGCTTTCAAAGAAACAGAAAACCTGAAGGAACAAGCTACTTTCACTTGTTTCTTCAGGTTTCTCTAAATTATTCTACTTTCTCTAATACACCACGACTAATTAAGCCATCCATTAAGAAAAAGTATTTTTCTTTACTCATTTCATGTTGTTCATTCTTGAAAATATTCATTGGTTTTAAACCATTTGCCGTTGTAATGGACATTTTCAACTCTTTTAGATCAGCAGTGATCGTAATTTTCAATTTGAAGCCTTCATTTCTCTGAGGCGTTGGATCTAAGGAACGAATCAATTGAAAGTTCCCTGATTTTGTTTCAGTAAAGCCGTTATCTTTTAATGTATAGCGTTTTGCACTAGGATGTACTTTGTAAAAAACTGTTGAGCCTTCAACAGCAGCCGTTGTTGTAAATGCCATGGGTTCCACCTCGTTATTTTCATTGTTATCTTCATTATAGCGAAAACCTTTAGCTGCCGCAATCAGATTATTTTTTCAATTGTTGAATCACTGCAACTAGTACTTCAGAAAAAGTCGCAATTTCTTCTGGTGTGTTCCCGTAGCCAAAACTAATCCGGATTGATTCTTTAATAGCTGAGGAATTTTCTCCATACATCGCTGTCAACACGTGCGAAGGATCCACAGTTCCCGCTGTACAAGCCGAGCCTGTTGAAATCGCAATACCTCTTAAGTCCAAATGCATTAAGAGCAAATCACTGGGAATTCCTTTTAAATGAAGATTTAAGACATGCGCTAAACGATTCGTTGGTTCACCATTAATTGAAAAATCAATATTGGCTTCTTCTAACGCTTTTAAAATAATCGTTTGAAAACTTTGATAGGCTGTTTTTCTTGCTTGCTTTTCTGCAGAAGTTAGTAATGAAACGGCAGTACCCATGCCAATAATTCCAGCTAAGTTTTCCGTGCCCGCACGTCGTTTTTCTTCTTGTTCCCCACCATGTAAAAGAGGTGGTAATTGGATTGCATCGCTTTTAAATAAAAAACCTACGCCTTTTGGACCATTGATTTTATGAGCGGAAATACTTAATAAGTCGATCCCTAATTCATGAGGTAAAATGACTTCACTTCCATAAGCTTGGACGGCATCTGTATGAAAAATCGCCGAATGATTTTTAAGAATTGCACCAACTTCAGCAAACGGTAATCGATTTCCAATTTCATTATTGCCATACATCATTGAAACCAAGATCGTTTCTTCGCGTAAAGACTTTTTGAATTGATCCATTGAAATCTGACCATTTTCATTCACAGGCAAGTAAGTCACTTCAAAGCCTAACGTTTCTAAGTATTCCATCGTTCGTAACACAGCGGGATGTTCAATTGCCGTAGTAATAATATGTTTTCCTTCCTTTTGACGAGAAAAAGCAACTGCCAAGATGGCTGTGTTATCCCCTTCTGTGCCACCACTATTAAAAATAATTTCGTGGGGTTTGGCTTGTAAGCTCTCGGCAATCGTTTGACGCACTTCTTCCAGAAGACCGTGTGCCTTTCGTCCAAACTGATGAATACTTGATGGATTGCCAAAAGTCGTTTGCATATTTTCAGTCATCGCTTGAATGACCGTTGGATGAAGCGGTGTTGTTGCCGCATGATCTAAATAAATGGGTTCCAAATGACTCGTCCCTTTCCTTATGTTCTGGCGTTATTCTAGCATAAAAAGCTTAAAACACAAAATCAGAATACTTTCTCTTCTATTTATAAAAGAGATAAGAAAAATAGGCCCAACACTATTAAAGTTGTTAGACCTATTTCTAGTTTAAGGAATCACTTATTCTCCTTTTGGTTCTAAACGGAATAATGGACTCATTGGTTTATTTTCATGAATACGAAGTAACGCTTCCCCCATTAACTCAGCGCAAGAAATAATATTCAAGGTTGCTGGTTGGCGGTCTGCTGTCGTATAAACAGAGTCAGTAATACTAATTTCCTTAATCGGCGCATTTTCTAAGGTTGCTTTTGCGCCTTCTGATAACAAACCATGCGAGGCGCAAGCATACACTTCTTGCGCACCATTTTTCATTAAAACTTCCGCCGCTGTGGCTAACGTTTGACCAGTATTCAAAATGTCATCAACAAGAATACATTTTTTCCCAGCGACATTCCCAATAACGTAACCTTCTTGACGCACCCCATCAATCTCTTCATGGTCGACAATTGCTAAGGTCGCATCTAAGTACTCCGATAAACTACGCGCGCGTTGAACGCCACTGTTTTTAGGCGAAACAATCACAATTTCTTCCCCTACTAATGCTTGTTGACGATAATAATGAGCAAACAAAGGCATTGTAAATAAATTATCTACTGGGATATCAAAAAATCCTTGGACTTGAACAGTATGCAAGTCTAATGTTAACAAACGTGTTGCGCCTGCCTCTACTAACATATTAGCAACTAATTTCGCAGTAATGGGCTCTCTTGGTTTCGCTGTGCGGTCTTGGCGAGCATAACCATAGTAAGGCAAAATAACATTAATTGTTTTTGCGCTAGCACGTTTTAATGCATCAATTAAAATAAGCAATTCCATCAAATGATCATTTACAGGGGCATTCGTTGCTTGGATGATGTAGACATGATCGCCACGAATACTTTCTTCAATATTAATTTGAATTTCGCCATCACTAAATTGGCGCACGGTGCTTTTTCCTAATTCTGTTCCTACTGATGCTGCGATTTTTTCAGCAAGTGGTCGATTTGCATTTAAACTGAAGATGCGTAAGGTGTCATCTTGATAGTTTTCGGTCATGATATCCTCCGTCAATATAAAATAATAGTCGTTTTCATTCATATTCTACCATTTTTTGTCATAAAAATCATGGGATCCTCCTTAATTTATTGAAAGAAACGGTTTTCTTTGTGAAAAAAGCGCTTATATTTAGGTGCACCTAAAAATTATTTGCATTTTCTTAAACTATCCCTTATACTGATTTTAAGGCAAACCTAAAAAGGAGGAATTTCATGAGAAAAAGCTTTAACTTAGCTGTTCAAGCGTTAACCGTTCAATATCAAGGACGGACCGCTTTAAATAATATCCACGTTACTATTCCCTCCGGTAAAATTACTGGAATTATCGGACCAAATGGTGCTGGAAAGTCAACATTTATTAAAGGGTTATTAGGCTTGATTAAAACAAAGGAACGTGATGTTTTGTTAAATAATCAAGCGATTGACCAACAAAAAACAACCATTGCCTATGTAGAACAACGTAGCGCCTTGGATCTTAGTTTCCCAATTAGCGTTTTTGAAACGGTCTTGCTAGGAACCTATCCAAACTTGGGACTATTAAAACGCCCAGGAAAGAAAGAAAAGCAAGCAGCCATGGCTGCATTAAAAATGGTGCAATTAGAAGACTATGCGCAACGCCAGATTGGCGAACTTTCTGGTGGCCAATTACAACGTGTGTTTATCGCCCGTGTTTTGGCCCAAGGTGCTGAGGTGATTTTTTTAGATGAACCTTTCGTCGGCATTGATATGTCTAGTGAAAAAGTGATTATGGATATTCTCAAATCATTAAAAAATCAAGGTAAAATGATTATCATTGTTCACCATGATTTGCACAAAGTGTCCCACTATTTTGATGAATTAATCGTTTTGAAAAACCGGCTAATTGCTGCGGGTCCTGTTGAACAAACGTTTACTGCAGAAACGCTCCAAGAAGCATACGGTGATTTGTTAGGTGATTTATTAATACAGGGGGTTGCAAAATGATTGCTGCATTTATTGATGGTTTATTCCGTTATCAATTTTTACAAAATGCCCTTTTGACGTCTGTAATTGTCGGACTCATTTCAGGGGTAATTGGTTCATTCATTATTTTACGTGGGATGTCTTTGATGGGTGATGCGATTTCCCATGCTGTTTTACCAGGGGTCGCTGTTTCTTATATGTTTGGTTTCAATTATATTTTTGGCGCTTCTATTTTTGGCTTATTAGCTGCATTATCAATCGGCTTTATTACCCAAAAAAGTCCACTAAAAAATGATACTGCCATTGGTGTTGTCTTTAGTTCTTTTTTTGCTTTAGGGATTATTTTTATCTCTTTTGCAAAAAGTTCCACCGATTTATATCATATTCTGTTTGGAAATGTATTAGCGGTCGCAGATACCGATATTTTAATTACTTGTGTCGTCGGCGTGATTGTTTTGATTTTTGTGGCATTGTTTTATAAAGAGTTGCAACTCACTTCTTTTGATCCCACAATGGCTCAGGCTTATGGTTTAAATATTCAATTTTTCCACTATGCATTGATGTTTTTACTAACATTAGTCGCTGTTTCTTCTTTGCAAACCGTCGGAACTATTTTAGTCATTGCCATGCTGATTACGCCAGCGGCAACAGCTTATCTATTAACAAATCACTTACCGACAATGATTGGCTTAGCCTCTACTTTTGGGATTTTAAGTTCAGTGATTGGCCTATTCTTCAGTTATTCTTATAACTTAGCTTCTGGTGCGACGATTGTTTTAACCGCCGCCTTATTCTTTTTATTGGCTTTCTTTTTCTCACCAAAGAAAGGCCTAGTATTTGTAAACCGTGAGAAAGAAATGGAGGAATCAACGAATGAAAAAATTTAGTTTATTTTTTTTAACACTTTTAGCAGGGTTAACGTTAGCTGCTTGCGGGAATCAAGCCGCTGAAAAGAAAGAAAAATTAGCAATTGTGACAACGAACTCGATCTTATCTGATTTAGTGAAAAATGTTGGGCAAGACAAAATTGAGCTGCATAGTATTGTGCCAATTGGGACAGACCCTCACGAATATGAACCGTTACCAGAAGACATTGCGAAAGCTTCTGAAGCGGACATTTTATTCTTTAACGGCTTGAACTTAGAAACAGGCGGAAATGGCTGGTTTAACAAATTAATGAAAACGGCCAAAAAAGTTGAGAATAAAGATTACTTTTCTACAAGCAAAAATGTTACGCCACAATATTTAACAAGTGCCGGTCAAGAACAAACAGAAGATCCGCATGCTTGGTTAGACATTGAAAATGGCATTAAATATGTAGAAAACATTCGTGACGTGTTAGTAGAAAAAGATCCAAAAAATAAAGATTTCTATACAGAAAACGCGAAAAATTATACCGAAAAACTTAGCAAACTACATGAGGAAGCCAAAGCTAAATTCGCTGATATTCCTGATGATAAAAAATTATTAGTTACAAGTGAAGGTGCCTTTAAATATTTCTCCAAAGCTTATGATTTAAATGCCGCTTATATTTGGGAAATTAACACAGAAAGTCAAGGAACACCTGAACAAATGACCACGATTATTGATACCATTAAGAAATCAAAAGCACCTGTGTTATTTGTTGAAACCAGTGTCGATAAACGTAGTATGGAACGGGTCTCAAAAGAAGTGAAACGACCAATTTACGATACACTTTTCACAGACTCTCTTGCCAAAGAAGGAACAGAAGGCGATACGTACTACAGCATGATGAACTGGAATTTAACAAAAATCCATGATGGCTTAATGAGTAAATAAATAATAAAGAAGAAAGAACCAAGTTGACTCCCCCTCAACTTGGTTCTTTCTTCTTTATTTAACTAATTCCTCAATATCAATTACTCGATCCACAATTTCCTCATAAAAATCTGCTTCATGGGAAACCAGAAAAACCGTTCCTGGGTAAACGTGAATTGCTTCTTGTAAACTTTTTTTGGCCGCTTCATCAATATGATTGGTTGGCTCATCTAAAAATAACAAATTACTAGTTTGCATCATTAGTTCCGCTAGTTTTACTTTTGTTTGCTCACCACCACTTAACAGGGCTAACGACTGCATTGCTAACTTATCTGGTAAACCTGCTCTAGCCAAATGACTTCTTCGCTCTTTAATCGTTGTATCTGGAAAACGATCTGATAAATAGTCTAGCGGCGTTAACTGCTCATTAGGCCACGCCAAGTCTTGGGTAAAATAAGCAATTTTTGTATTCAGCGGATAATGAAATTCTCCATCTAATGAAGGAATCACTTTGGTTAACGTTTTAATTAATGTTGATTTGCCAATCCCATTAAAGCCTTTCAATGCGACTTTTTCACCGACATGAACCATTAAATCTAACGGTTCTAACAAAGGTTCCCGATAGCCGACAACTAACTTCTGGGTCGTTAGTGCTTGCGTTGCAACTAACCCTTGATAAGGAAATTCAATCGCTGGCTTAGTCAAGGAACCTGGCGGAGTCAATCGTTCTAACCGGTCCAATTGTTTTTGTCGACTTTTAGCCATCGTTGCTCGATTTCCAGCTTTGTATTTACGAATATAGGCTTCCATTTTTTCAATTTTTTCTTGTTGGGCCTGATACTGTTTCAAATAGGTTTGTTTATTCTGCTCTTTTTGTGCAAAAGATTTTTCTACATTTCCAGTATATTTGGTTAACTTGCCAAACTCAATGTCTGCGATGCAATTCGTCACTTCATTTAAAAATTGATAATCATGGGAGACTAATAGAAAGCTTCCTTCAAAATTATTCAGATAGCGAACAAGCCATTGAATATGTGTATCATCTAAATAGTTGGTGGGTTCATCTAAAAGTAACACATCAGGGGCCTCTAACAATAATTTTGCTAAAATCACTTTTGAACGTTGACCACCGCTTAGCTCCCCTAACTTTTTATCCAAACCAATTGCTTGTAGTCCTAACCCATTGGCTAAATCCTGAATAATCGTGTCGATTTGGTAAAAATTACTTTCATCTAAATCTGTTTGTAACTTGCCTGCTTGTTCTAAAAGTTTTTCCGAAGCCGTTTGACTGTATTCTTCATAAAGTTTTGTCAGTTTCGCTTCTTTATCAAAAAGTTCTTGAAAGGCTTGTTTCAAAAAATCAACCATCGTTAGTGATTGTTCTACAGAAACGTGCTGATCCAAGTACCCAATCTTACAATTTTTTTGCCACTGAATCGTTCCTTCGTCTGGCAATACTTCCCCCGTTAAAATTTTAATTAAGGTGGATTTGCCGACCCCATTTTGGCCAGTTAAACCTAAATGATCTCCTTTATTCACTTGCAATGAAGCCTCTTCATACAAGACCTTTTCGCCAAATCGATGCGTTAAATGTTCAATAGTTAAAATACTCATTTTCGTCACTTCTTTCTTGTTAACTGATTATTTTGGGACAACAAAAAAAGAACCACGTCTGCACGTCGTCCATCCTGACAGAAATCCCGACAACCGCTTGTACGTACACTCAAATAAGACTAGCTTTTCTAGTCAAAAAATGTCCTATCAAGCGATGAAGAAATTAATTGCTCGGCTCCACAACAGTGCTTCATCTGTTCTTAAACTATCGGGAGCTACTTTTCTTGTTAATTTATCAGTTAAAACAAAAAACATGTGAATCACCTTTCTTATGCTTGTATTCTACCATAGAATGACAAGAAAGCAAGCCACGTTGGTTTATAACGAAAGGAGCCCACAAACCATCATTTTGTCGGCTCCCTATCCCTATTATTCTGATAAATAGTTTAATGCATAGCGTACGTGGTACTCTGCTGCTAAAAGTAAGGCACGTTCATCAATATCAAATTGTTCATGATGGTGTCCAAAATGGGTAGCAGGATTTTCAGGGTTTCGTGAACCGACCCGTCCATAGATACCAGGAATTACCGCTAAGTAATCAGCAAAATCATCCGCCCCTAAACTTTTAGGATGATCGGTCACAACATTTTCAAAACCAACAATTTCACTGGCTACCTGCTGTGCACGGTTGGTTGCTTGTTCTTCATTAATTAATGGATTCGCTGCCGCATAAACAGAAAAATCAGCAATTTCTGTGCGATGAGACTGGGCAATTTCATGGGCAATTTCTTCGACTCGTTGTAAAACAAATTGGCGCGTTTCCTGACTAAATGTTCGAACAGTACCTTCAATGGTTGCCTGGTTTGCTACAATATTATAGCGTGTTCCTGCTTGTAAAACGCCAATTCCTACTACGACAGAATCTAAAGGATCAATCTCGCGAGCTACAATTTTTTGTAATTCCACAACGATACTGGCCGCTGCTAAAACAGCATCCCGGCCATTCTGTGGTTGGGCGACGTGACTACTTTGACCACTGACTTCAATTTTAAAAATATCACAAGAGGCGTTGGTGGCACCTTTGGTAGCGACTAATTTTCCGACCGGCACACTGGAATCTAAATGAATCCCAAACACTTGGTCGATTGCTTCTAAATAATTTCCTTCCACAAATTGTCGAGCGCCTGCACCAATTTCTTCAGCTGGCTGGAAGGCCAGTTTAACCGTTCCTGAAAAGGTATCCTGATGTTTTTTGAGCACTTTAGCTGCACCTAGCAATGCTGCCGCATGACCATCGTGTCCACAAGCATGATTGAGTCCTGGATTTTTAGAAGCATAGGCAGCACCTGTTGCATCTGGCAATTCCAACGCATCAATATCTGCACGTAACAAAATCGTTTTGCCAGCGCCAAGACCTCCTTCAATGGTTGCTAAAACACCCGTTTCCCCTACTTCTACAAAAGGAATAGCTAAGGCTAGTAGTTCTTCTTTAATTCGCTTAATCGTTTCATATTCTTTTAAACTTGCTTCAGGGTATTGATGAAAATGACGTCTTAAATGGATTATCCATTCCTTTTCTGTAGCAATAGCTTCTTGGATTGTTTGAATCGTTGTTGTACTCATTATAAATGCCTCCTTTATTTTTTACCAAATGTTTCCCAGGCTGGAACATTGGCGCCTTTTGATGTTTCTGCAATGACCTTTTTCGTTTCTTCTTGTTGATATTCTTCTACAACTTTTTGATAAAGTTTATTCTCTTGATCTTCTTCTCTGGCCACGACAATGTTCACATAAGGTTTCGCTTTTTCGTTTACAGGTTCTAAGAAAATTGCATCTTTATCTGGTGTATACCCAGCATCGACAGCCATGCCGCTATTGATCACTGAAGCATCGACATCTTGTAAAGCACGCGCTGTTTGCGTAGCATCTAATTCAGTTATTTTCAATTGGCGTTTATTTTCAGTAATATCACTGACAGTCGGTAGTTGCTGTTTCGCAGGATCAACTTTTATCAGTCCTGCAGTTTGTAATAAAATTAACGCCCGCCCACCATTCGTTGGGTCATTAGGAATAGCAATTTCTCCGCCGTCTTTAATTTTCGTGATATCTTTCAATTTATTAGCGTAAATTCCCAATGGTGCATTGACTGTATTGCCAATTGATACTAATTTCGTCCCATGTTCTTTATTGTAATTGTCTAAAAAGATTTGATGCTGAAAGGCATTTAAATCAATTTCTTTTTCTGCTAATGCTGCGTTTGGTTGCGTATAGTCTGTAAATTCTACCAATTGTAGATCAATATTTTTCTTTTTCAAACGCTCTTTGACCGATTCCCATTCATCGTTTTTTGTTCCTACAACGCCTAGTTTAACAGTTTCTGTCTTAGTATCCTTCGCAGTCCCCGATGCACAACCTGCAATCGTAAAAGCTAATACCCCAATAAGTCCAATTAATTTACTAAATTTTTTCATTTGTCATTTCTCCTTTTTCTAATGTGATGTTTTTTTGATTAATTGATTACTAATGGCTTGACTGATAAATACCATAATTAAAATAATTAACGTGGCCATAAATGTCACATCGGTTTGAAAGCGATTGTAGCCTCGAGTAATCGCTAAGTTGCCCAGACCACCAGCCCCAATCGCTCCTGCCATGGCTGTTAATCCAATTAAATTAATAATTGTCACCGCTGAAACACGAATAATACTTGGTAACCCTTCAATTAGATAAACCCGAAAAATAATCCCTAAGGGACTCGTCCCCATAGCTTCTGCCGCTTCGATAACGCCAGGATCCACTTCTAATAACGCATTTTCAATTTGGCGCGCGAAGAACGGGATTACGCCAATAACTAATGGGACTAACGCTGCGGTTGTACCAATTGTCGTTCCTGCCAAAATTCGTGTTAATGGTTGAATCAGTGCGAGCATAATGATGAAAGGAATAGAGCGGCAAACATTAATAATTTTTTCTAAGACACTATACAGGGGTGGATTTTTCAAAACACCACTGGGGCCAGTACTGACAAGCACGACACCCAACAAGACTCCTAACACACCAGCAATCAAGGCTGTCCAAAAAACCATGTATACTGTTTCCCATGTACTTTGAAGAAACTCTTGTTTTAATTGGACAACATTCGGAAAATATTTCTCAAATAATTGATACATTCTCAGTTCACTCCTTTTTTAAATCACCTGTAAATTCTGCTTTTTCTTCGTTTGCTGATAGGTTTTCAAAACATTGGTTCGCACGCCTTGTTTCGCTAAATAAGTAAGGGCTTGTTGACGCTGGGCCTCATCACCAGAAAGCACCACAATTAAATGGCCAATAGGAACATTTTGAACAATTTCGACATTGCCGTAAAGGATATTCGTATACACCTGATATTGGCTATACAATTGTGCAATTAATGGCTCGTTCGTTTGATCTCCCACATAAGAAAACTCAATTAATTCTTGATTTTTATCTAAGTCAGCTAATTTAGGATGTTCAAGAATCGTGGTTAATGCTTGATCAATATGAGTTGCTGTCCGAATAAAATCTTTGGTTAAAGGTTGTTGGGGTTGACTAAAAATCGAAACAATATCGTTTGATTCGACAACGCAGCCATTTTCCATCACCGCGACTTTATTACAAATTTCTTTAACCACTTGCATTTCATGGGTGATTAAGACAATCGTCAAGTTCAGTTCTTGATTTAACTTTTTTAACAAAGCTAAAATCTGTCCCGTTGTTTTTGGATCTAACGCACTCGTCGCTTCATCACAAAGTAAAATTTCAGGATCATTTGCTAAAGCGCGGGCAATCGCAACCCGCTGTTTTTGCCCTCCTGATAGTTGACTGGGGTAAGCGTCCCGTTTTTCACTTAGTCCAACTAGCTCTAATAAATGGCTGATTTTTTGACGCCGTTCACTTTTACTTAGCCCAGAATATTTTAATGAAAAATCGATATTACTAAATATGGTCCGCTCTTTCATCAAATTAAAATGTTGAAAAATCATTCCAATCTTTTTTCGTTGTTGTCGTAATTCCTTTTTAGAAAAAGTTAAAATATTTTCTTTGTTAATAATAACGGTGCCCGCTGTTGGTCGTTGCAATAAATTAATTACCCGTACTAACGTACTTTTTCCAGCACCGGAATAACCAACGATTCCGTAGATATCCCCTTTATCAATTGTCAAAGAAACATCTTGGACAGCCTGAATTTCTTGTTTTTTTTGTTGAAATGTCACACTGATATTTTTTAGTTCAATCATTCTTTATCCCCCTTCATTCTTACCAACCTGCATTTTTTTCATAAAAAAGAAAAAAGCATCCTCAACGACACAACTCGAGTTGTATCGTTGAGGACGCTTTTTTGCGTGTTACCACCTCATGTTCAGAATTTGCTCACACAAATTCCCTTTTCAAGTACGGAACAATATGTTCGATACCCTAGCTCGATAACGGGAGCCCCCGTCGCCGCCTTGTGTTTAACACTCGGAGCGCTTGCTCAATAGCCATTTTCCAAAACGTCTTTGTCACCTATTCTCAGCTACCTAGGCTCTCTGTTAGACAAATCAAGTCTTGTACTTACTATATCACTGCTTTTTTATTTCTATTCATTCTAAACTGATTTTCGTTTATTTTCAAAATCAAACAGACTAGAGTTCCTACCCCTTCAAGCATCGAGTAATCGCAGATAATAGCTGCTCTCTCTCTTTGCATCAGTCGTAGTGCCCAACAGGATTTGACTGTGGCGAGAATCGTAGGAACACTTTCGTGCAAATGACACAACTTACCCTTCGGTCACCTTGTACTGTTCATCACTTACAAAGGCCATCCTGCGT
>Ga0153921_1000372_pt1 | contig 25519 bp, 11 predicted proteins | sample TSNJ005MetaG_FD_104691 | JGI IMG/M metagenome (GOLD analysis project Ga0153921, IMG submission 104691) | Attine ant fungus gardens microbial communities from New Jersey, USA - TSNJ005 MetaG | ecosystem: Host-associated > Fungi > Mycelium > Unclassified | place: USA: New Jersey, Brendon T. Byrne... | reverse complement strand
CGGGTTCTTCCGCCACCTGTGCATGGCCCAGGAAGTACCGGTGCAAAGCTTTGTGGTGCGCAGCGACATGGGCTGCGGCTCCACCATCGGCCCGATCACTGCCAGCCACCTGGGCGTGCGCACCGTGGACATCGGCCTGCCGACGTTTGCCATGCACTCCATCCGTGAACTGTGCGGCAGCCATGACCTGGCGCATCTGGTGAAGGTACTCGGCGCGTTCTACGCGAGCCGCGACCTGCCCTGATCTCGGCAACTGACTGCGGTCAGAACTGTGGGAGCGGGCTTGCTCGCGAAGGCGGTGTGTCAGCCACTGAATCGGCTGACTGATGTATAGCCTTCGCGAGCAAGCCCGCTCCCACATTCATTTCTACGCACACCTGATCTGTATCACCTGCATTTTCTGCAATCCGGCCTAGACTTGTCAGAATTCCCACTCTGACAAGGCCGTCGCCCGATGATCTCCATGTCCTCCTTCCACGCCATGCTTATCCCTATTGTGATCGGCATGATCATGCTCGCGGTCGGCTTCAACTTTCGTGACAAACCTGCCGGGGTGTTCGGCATGTGGGTGGGCATGCTGCTGATCCTGGGCACCGTGGTGTACAAGATCCTCGCCAAACTGGCCGAATGACAAATGCACTCGCATTGGGCATAGCGGCCTCGTACACTCGGTCAATTCGTCGTTTCCAAGGTTGACCGCCTCGTGCTTTCCCGTCTGTTCGCCCTGCCCTGTTACCTCCTGATCGCTCTGCTCACGCTGCTGCCGCTCGCGCCTGCCCAGGCCGTGAGCCTGCCCGGCCTGCTGGGCAGCACCAACAAGACCCAACCCCAGGCCGAAGTGCCGCTCGGCCAGTCCCTGGACGAGGTGATCAAGACCCTGGAAAACGACCAGCAACGCACCCAGTTGCTGAGCGACCTGAAGAAACTGCGCGAAGCCACGCAAAAGGCCCAGCCGGCTGCCGAACAAGGCGTGCTCGGGTTGATCGGCAGTACGCTGTCGGGCCTTGAGCAGCAGTTCTCCGGTGCCGACAGCCCGCTGGGACGCTGGTCCAATGAAGTCGACCTGGCCAAGGATGAACTCGGCGCGCTGATGCTGCCGGCCAGCGAATGGCTGCCGATCATTTTCGGCTTTGCCTTGATCCTGGCGGTGTGGAGCCTGCTCGCAGCCGCGCTGATCTGGCTGAGCCACCGCGTGCGTGAGCGCTTCGGCCTGCCCGAGGAACTGCCCCAACACCCGCGCACCTGGGACATGCTGCGCTTTGCCCTGCGCAAACTGGGGCCGTGGCTGATCGCGCTGGTGATCACCGTGTACCTGAGCTACGCGCTGCCCTCGTCCCTGGGTAAATCCCTGGCGATGGTGCTGGCCTACGCGCTGGTGGTCGGCACGTGTTTCTCGGCGATCTGCGTCATCGCGTTTTCGGTGCTGGACGGCCCCCACCGTCACCGCGCGCTGTATATCCTGCGCCACCAGGCGTTTCGTCCGCTGTGGCTGATCGGCAGCTTTGCGGCCTTCGGCGAGGCGCTGAGCGACCCACGGATGATGCAGGCCCTGGGACAGCACCTGGCGCACACCGCCGCGACCGTGGCGAATGTGATGGCCGCGCTGTCCACCGGCGTGTTCATCCTGCGCTTTCGTCGTCCGATCGCCCACCTGATCCGCAACCAGCCGCTGTCACGCCGCCTCACGCGCCGCGCCCTCAGCGACACCATCGAAATCATCGGTTCGTTCTGGTACATCCCGGCCTTGCTGCTGGTGGGTATCTCGCTGTTCGCCACCTTCGTATCCGCCGGCGACACCAGCACCGCCCTGCGTCAGTCACTGTTGTGCACGGTGCTGCTGGTGTTGTGCATGGTGATCAACGGCCTGGTCCGCCGCCACGCCCTCAAGCCGCAACGTGGGCACAAGCGCCATGCGCTGTACTCCGAGCGCCTGAAAAGCTTCGTCTACACCCTGGCTCACCTGGTGGTGTGGCTGGTGTTTATCGAGCTGGGCCTGCGGGTCTGGGGCCTGTCGCTGATCCGCTTTACCGAAGGCGACGGCCATGAAATCAGCGTCAAGCTGTTCGGCCTGGGCGGCACGCTGCTGTTTGCCTGGCTGATCTGGATCCTCAGCGACACCGCGATCCACCACGCCCTCACCCGCTCGCGCAAAGGCCTGGCGAATGCCCGCGCGCAGACGATGATGCCGCTGATCCGCAACGTGCTGTTCGTGACCATCTTCATCATCGCGGCCATCGTCGCGCTGGCGAACATGGGCATGAACGTCACGCCCCTGCTGGCCGGTGCCGGTGTGATCGGCCTGGCCATCGGTTTCGGTGCACAGTCGCTGGTGGCGGACTTGATCACCGGCCTGTTCATCATCATCGAAGACTCCCTGGCCATCGATGACTACGTGGATGTCGGCGGCCACCTCGGCACGGTCGAAGGCTTGACCATCCGTACCGTGCGCCTGCGCGATATCGACGGCATCGTGCACACCATCCCGTTCAGCGAGATCAAGAGCATCAAGAACTACTCGCGGGAGTTCGGCTACGCGATCTTCCGCGTGGCGATCCCCTACAACATGGAAATCGACGACGCGATCAAGCTGATGCGCGATGTCGGCCAGAAGATGCGCAACGACCCGCTGCAACGCCGCAATATCTGGTCGCCGCTGGAGATCCAGGGGGTGGAAAGCTTCGAATCCGGCAGCGCGATCCTGCGCGCGCGGTTCAAGACGGCACCGATCAAGCAATGGGAAGTGTCGCGGGCGTTCAACTTGTCGCTCAAACGTCACCTGGACGAAGCCGGCCTGGACCTGGCCACCCCGCGCTTGAGCGTGCAGGTGGTGACGGGAGCGTCGGGCGGGTTGGAGAAAGAGAAGAACGCGTGAGTGGGAGGGGCCTGTGGTGGCCGGGGCCGTGTAGTGGTCTGGGTCTTGTTGGGGTGATCGGGGCTGTTGGGGTGAGCGGGCTTGTTGTGGTGAGCGGGCTTGCCCCGCGTTGGGCTGCGTAGCGGCCCCCTCTCAAGAAACACTCAGTGCATCAGGTAAACCTCAGCGGCTGGTTTTGGGGCTGCTTCGCAGCCCAACGCGGGGCAAGCCCGCTCACCACAACAGCCCTGCTCACCCCAACAAGCTTTGAGGCCACAGCCCCCTCAGACCACAGGAAACCCTCCAACCACAACCCCCCTCCAATGCCACAACAGGCCCGCATACCAAAACAATAGGGCCTGCTTCAGCGCTGGCTCAGGACAGCGCGGCGCCGTCCATCTTCTGGCGCAGGCTCAACGGACGCATGTCGGTCCAGGTTTCTTCGATGTAGGCCAGGCATTCTTTCTTCAGGCCGCTCTTGCCCACGGTGCGCCAGCCTTCTGGCACCGCCTTGTAGTCGGGCCAGATGGAATACTGTTCTTCATGGTTGACCACTACCTGAAACAGGATGTCGTCGCGGTCAAATACTGAGGTCATTGCTGTTCTCCATCGCTCAAAGGCTGGCTGCGCACCACGCGCAGCGCTGATATCTGTAGAAACGTACCAAAGCGTAAAAAAATTAGAGGCTGGCCACCGCTGCGGCCAGGGCGCGCCCGAAGATCTCGGCCACTCGGTCGACTTCGGCGGCGGTGATCACCAGCGGCGGCAGGAAGCGCACCACGCTGCCATGCCGGCCGCCGAGTTCCAGGATCAGGCCGCGCTTGAGGCATTCACGCTGCACCAGCGGCGCCAATTGGCGATGCACCGGTGGATGGCCCTGGATATCCAGGGTGCCCTCGGGGTCGACCAATTCCACGCCGAGCATCAACCCACGCCCGCGAATATCGCCAAGGTGCGGGAATTCACGCTGCAGGATTCTCAGGTGTTCACCGAGGCGTTCGCCCATGGCGGCCGCGTGGCCAGCCAGGTCGTGTTCCTTGAGGTAGCGCATCACCGCCGAGCCCGCCGCCATGGCCATCTGATTGCCACGGAAGGTCCCGGCATGCGCACCCGGCAACCAGGTGTCGAGCCAGTCGCGATACACCACCACCGCCAACGGCAGGCTGCCGCCGATGGCCTTGGACATCACCACCACGTCGGGAATGATGCCGGCGTGTTCGAAGGCAAACATCTTGCCGGTACGGCCAAAACCGCTCTGGATTTCATCCACGATCAACGCCACGCCGGCCTGCTCGGTGATCCGCCGCAAACCGCGCAGCCAGTCGAGATCGGCCGGGATCACGCCGCCCTCGCCCTGCACCACCTCGACGATCACCGCCGCCGGCAGCAACACCCCGGCTTCCGGGTCATTGAGCAGGTTCTCCAGGTAATGCAGGTTGACCCGCACACCCTCGGCGCCGCCGAGCCCGAACGGGCAACGGTAGTCGTAGGGATACGGCAGGAATTGCACGCCATTGCCGAGCAAGGCGCCCAACGGTTTCTTCGGCCCCAGGCTGCCCATCAGGCTCAACGCGCCCTGGCTCATGCCGTGGTAGCCGCCCTGGAACGACAACACCGTGCTGCGCCCGGTGGCGGTGCGCACCAGCTTCAACGCGGCTTCCACCGCGTCGGTGCCGGTCGGGCCGCAGAACTGGATCTTGGCTTCGCGCGCCAGCGCAGTCGGCAACAGGCCGAACAGGTCCTGCACGAACTGGTCCTTGACCGGCGTGGTCAGGTCCAGGGTGTGCAGGGGCAGTTCGTCACTGAGCACCTGCTGGATGGCGTCGATCACCACCGGGTGGTTATGCCCCAGCGCCAGGGTGCCGGCGCCGGCCAGGCAGTCGATGAAGCTGCGGCCTTCCACGTCTTCCACGTAGATACCCTTGGCGCGCTTGAGCGCCAGGGGAATGCGCCGCGGGTAGCTGCGCGCGTTGGATTCCTGCTGGCGCTGTCGAGCCAGCAGCGGGGTTTCGTCGAACTGGTAGAGCGTTTCCGCGGGCGCCGGGCTGGCATGCACCGGGGCATCTTCGATACGGCTGATAGCGACTGACATCTCTCGATCCCTCAATACGCTGATGATGGTGACCAAACTGCCGATCCGTTGGCGTCTGGCCCAAGGGCATGCGCACGGATTTCCTGTTCTGGAAACGCACCAGCGAGAAGAGGATTTAGGGGACAGTGACGGTTAACGGATGGATGAGCCTCGCGCCCGGCGTCACAACCCGAGGTATTTTTCGTTCAGCGCATACAAAATCGCGCAGGTCTCCGCGTCCAGGCACCCGCCGTAATCCCGCGGGCGAAAGTGCATCTGGAAAGCCCGCGTGCGCCGCTCGAACATCTGGCGATTCTGCGCCGGTTTATAGCCATAGCGCTGGAACGCCCGCTCCACCTCCACTTCGGGCGGCAACCCCAGGCGAAACCGGCGCTGGTACATGGCCCGCGTCGACTCGTCAAACCACGCGCCCACTCCCGTCTCGAACAACGTGCGCCACGGCAGGCGCGGCCCCGGGTCACTCTTGCGCCAGTAGGCCACGTCCGAGTGCCCCAGCACGTCGGCCGGGCCGATCTGCGGATGGCGTCCCAGGATGTCGCGCATCAGGGCGATGAGCACCTCCACCTGCGCCTGGCCGTACGCGGGAAAGGTAAACACCCCGCCATCGTCGCGCGCCAGGTTGACGATCTCGATGCCGATCGCCCGGCTGTTGAGGTTGTCACGCCCGCCCCAATGGCTGGCCCCGGCATGCCACGCACGCAGGTCCTCGTCCACCAGGCGAAAGACGCGCAACTCTTCATACCCGGCGGCGCGGTAGCCGGGCTCATCGGGATCGGGCAGCAGATAGTGAGCGCTGACCCCGTTCTGCGTCAGGGTCCGCAAGGACGAGGCGAAAGGCGCCGCGGTGTAGTGCAGGACCACCTGGCGCACGGGCTCGCCGCTGCGTTCGTTGAAGTCCCGGGCAGGGAAACTGGTATCGATGACCAACATAAGAACTGTCCTTTTCAGTACAGGCCGAGTCTTTCGGCCCGTTCAAGCGCAAAAAATTACCGCCATCCTGAAGGGTTGATCTTCAGCAGGGCGGTAACTATTTGGCACATGAGAAAACGGATCAGCGTCGCAACGGCATGCCCAGGTCGACGCGCAGGCCATCTGCCTGGCTGTCGAATGTCAATGAGCAGGAACACCGCTGCACGATGGCCTGCACGATCGCCAGGCCCAGGCCACAGCCTTCGCTGTTGCCATTGCGCCAGAAGCGTTGGGTAAGGTACTGCAGGTCCTCGGCGGAAATCTGCGTGCCGTGGTCACGCACGCGGAACACCACCTGATCGCCAGCGTTGAACACATTCAGCTCCACCCGAGTGTCGGCCGGGGTGTGGCGCAAGGCGTTGTCCAGCAGGTTGCGCAGGGCCGCGACGGCCAGGCCCACCGGCATTTCCACCGGGGCGCTGGTGAGGGTGTCAGCCAGGACCAGGTCGATGCGCTGGTTGTCGCCGGCGTTCGCATCCTCGATCGCCAGCCGCGCGACTTCCTCGGCGCTGGACTGCAAGCCGTCGTCGAATGACAGGCTGCCCTCCACCCGCGCCAGTAGCAGCAATTGCTCCAGGGTCCGGTGCAGGCGGTCGGCGCCTTCCTCGGCGTGGGCCAGCGACTGGTCGCGCGCCGCGCCCTCGGTCATGCGCGCGACTTGCAGGTGGGTCTTGATCGCGGTCAGCGGGCTACGCAACTCGTGGGCCGCATCGCCGGTCAGGCGGCGTTCGCGCTCGATGGTCTTGGCGATGCGCTGCAGCAGTTGGTTCTGCGTATCGAGCAGCGGCTTGAGCTCGCTGGGCAACGGGTGAATCTGCAGCGGCTCGAGGGAATCGGCGCTGCGGCGCATCAGCGCGTCACGCATGCGATTGAGCGGCAACAGGCTCTGGCCAATGCCCAGCCACAACAGGCACAGGCAACCCAGCATCGCCACGCCGACCGGCACCGAGGCAGCCAGCAGGATCGACAGGTTCAGCGCCTCGCGCTCCACCTGGCGGTCGGCGGTGGTGATCAGCAGGTCGCCACGCGACAGGGTAAAACTGCGCCAGCCCACACCGTCGACCACCTGGTCGCGGAAGCCGCTCTTGCGCGACTCCAGGCCCTCTTCCGGGGTGGTATGGCTGCGCGCGAGGATTTCGCCGCGCAGGGAGCTGACCTGGCAGGCCATGCCGCCCGGCACGTGCAGTTGTTCGGCGCTGAAATGCGCGCCGCCGCTGACACTCGCCAGCCCCGGCATTTGCTCGGTCAGCCCGGCCACCATGCGCGCGGACGCCACCAGGCGCTGGTCGAGGGAAAACATCATCTGGTTGCGCAGGTCGTTGAGCATCCAGGCCGCTGCCAGAGCCCAGATCAGCACAAAAGCGGCGCCCAACTTGAAGGTCAGGCGCAGGCGCAGGCTTTTCACGACACGTCCTCTCCCCCGTCCGCCGGCCCGAGGCGGTAGCCCAGGCCACGCACGGTTTCGACGATGCCATTGCCCAATTTGCGCCGCAGGTGGTGGATATGCACGTTGAGGGCGTTGCTTTCCAGTTCGTCGTTGAAGCCGTAGACGCTGTCCTTGAGCTGTTCGCTGGACAGCACCCGGCCCTTGTTATGCAACAGGGCCTGCAGCAGCGCCTGCTCGCGGCGCGACAGGTCGACCGGCTGGCCGCCGAGGAAGGTCTCGCGGCTGCTGGGGTCGTAGGCCAGGCGGCCGTGCTCGATCAGGTTGACGCTGCGCCCCGCCACGCGCCGCAGCAGGGTCTGCAGGCGGGCGGCGAGTTCACGCAGGTCGAAAGGCTTGAGCAAATAGTCGTCGGCCCCGGCTTGCAGGCCGTCGACACGATTGGTCACCGAATCTCGCGCGGTGAGGATCAGCACCGGGATTTCGAGGCCCTGGCTGCGCTGCTGCTGCAACAGCTTGAGGCCATCTTCGTCGGGCAGGCCGAGGTCGAGCACCATGATGTCGAACGTGGCCGCCTTGAGCATCGCCCGCGCCGCCGCCGCCGTGGCCACGTGCTCGACGGTAAAGCCCTGGGCGCCAAGGCCGGCGACGATGCCGCTGGCGATCAGCTTGTCGTCTTCACAGACCAGTACGTGCATGGTGAACCCTTCATGAAAGATGGGGAGGATTAAAGGTGTCGCGGATTAAGCGCCGATTATGCCGTGAAAAGAGGCGCGCTCAGTCATCCCCTTCACTTTAGAATAGCGCCCGGTTAATCATCGGTTAATCAACGCCACACATTGTGTGCCTACTTGCATCGAACTAAGGCTTGACCATGCGGCATCTGTTTACCTTTCTGCTGGTGTTGTTCGCGGGATTCGCCCAGGCCGCGCCGGGCAACCCGTTCGAGACCAAACCCGACTTCCTGCCGGTGGGCAAAGCGTTCACCTTTACCTCCGAGCGCCTGGAATCCGGTGAGACCCAGCTTTACTGGCAAATTGCCGACGGGTACTACCTGTACAAGCAGCGCATGAAATTCGATGGCCTGGCCGAACAGCCAGTGCTGCCGCAGGGCGAGGCCCATAGCGATGAGTTCTTCGGCGAGCAGGAGGTCTATCGCCAGGGCCTTGAAGTGAAGATCCCCGCCGGCGCCACCGGCCAGGTCAAGCTCGGCTGGCAAGGCTGCGCCGATGCCGGCCTGTGCTACCCACCGCAATCGATCACTGTAGACCTGGGCGGCAACCCCGCCGTTGCCGCTACCGCCGAGGCGCAGGATCAGAGCCTGGCCAGCGGCCTGCAGCAACGCAGCCTGGGTTGGAGCCTGCTGGTGTTCTTTGGCCTCGGGCTGCTGCTCGCGTTTGCCCCGTGTTCGTTACCGATGCTGCCGATCCTCGCCGGCCTGGTGGTGGGCAGCGGCGCCAGCCCGCGTCGCGGCTTTGCCCTGGCCAGCAGCTATGTGGTGTGCATGGCGCTGGTGTATGCCGCGCTCGGCGTGTTGGCCGCCTTGCTCGGCGCCAACCTTGCCGCACTGCTGCAAACACCGTGGATCCTCGGCAGTTTCGCCGCGCTGTTCGTGATCCTCGCGCTGCCGATGTTCGGCTTCTTCGAGCTGCAACTGCCGGCCTTCCTGCGTGACCGCCTCGACAACGTCAGCCGCCAGCAAAGCGGTGGCAGCCTGCTGGGCGCCGGGGTTCTCGGCGCGCTGTCGGGCCTGTTGGTGGGGCCCTGCATGACCGCGCCCCTGGCCGGCGCCCTGCTGTACATCGCCCAGAGCGGCAATGCCGTGCACGGGGGCTTGATCCTGTTCGCCATGGGCATCGGCATCGGCATTCCGCTGTTGCTGCTGGTGACCGTGGGCAACCGCTTCCTGCCCAAGCCGGGCACCTGGATGAACGTGCTCAAGGGCGTCTTCGGCTTCCTGTTCCTGGGCACTGCGGTGCTGATGATTCGCCCGGTGGTCGACGACAGCCTGTGGATCGGCCTGTGGGGCGCATTGGCCTTGGTGATGGCTTACTGCGCCTGGACCCTGGCCCGCGAGTACGGCCTGGCCGCCAAGGTGTTCGGCGCCGGTTCGCTGGTGCTCGGCCTGTGGGGCGCGGTGCTGGTGGTGGGCGCAGCCGGTGGCAGCGATGACCTGTTCCAGCCATTGAAGGTCTACAGCGGTTCGCGAGTCGCCACCGCAACGGACGCCCACGACGCCTTCATGACCATCAAGGATCCAGCCGTGCTGCAAAGCCAGCTCGACAGCGCCAAGGCCCAGGGCCAATGGGTGCTGGTGGACTACTACGCCGACTGGTGCGTGTCGTGCAAGGTCATGGAAAAACAGGTGTTCGGCAAACCCGAGGTCATGGCCGCCCTGAAGGATGTCCGCCTGCTGCGCCTGGACGTCACCGCCGACAACGCCGCCAGCCGTGCGCTGCTCGGCCGCTACAAGGTGCCGGGGCCGCCGAGCTTTGTCTGGATCGGCCCCGACGGTGAGGAGCGCCGTGCCCAACGCATCACTGGCGAAGTGGACGCCGCCGCTTTCCTGCAACGCTGGACCCAGACCCGGGACGCCCTCTGATGCTGACCCTGACCATCGGCACCTTCGCCATCGCCCTGAATCACATCCTGTTGATCGGCGCGCTGATTCTCGCCACCCTGGTGGGTTGGCGCGTGGCCAAGCGTGGCGGTGAAAACCCGGAATCGGTGCTGTTCAGCCTGTTCCTGCTGGGCATGCTGGTGGCCCGCATCAGCTTTGTGCTGATGTACTGGAGTGACTACAGCAACGACTGGCTGCAGATGGTCGACCTGCGCGACGGCGGTTTCCTCGCCTGGCCTGGCGTGGTCGCACTGGTGCTCGGCGCACTGGCCTACGGCTGGCGTCGCCCGGCCCTGCGCAAGCCGCTGAGCGCCGGGGTGATCACCGGCCTGCTGTTCTGGGGCATGGCCACCCTGTCCCTGAGCCTGTACGACAAAGGCACGCAACTGCCGGACATCACCCTGCGCAATGCCAACGGCGAGGTGGTGCAACTGGCCGACTACAAGGGCGGCCCGCTGGTGATCAACCTGTGGGCCACCTGGTGCCCACCGTGCCGGCGGGAGATGCCGGTGCTGGAACGCGCGCAACACCAACGCCCGGACGTGACCTTCCTGTTCGTCAACCAGGCCGAAAGCATGCAGAGCGTCAGCACCTTCCTCGCCACCCAGGGCCTGACCCTCGACAACGTACTCTTCGACGCCAGCGGCCGCCTCGGCCAGGCCGTGGGCTCCATGGCGCTGCCGACCACGTTGTTCTACCGGGCCGACGGGCGCCTGATCAACAGCCACCTGGGCGAGTTGTCCCAGGCCAGCCTGGCCCGTGCCATGGAACCCTTCGACACCGAACCTGCCGCCATAAGGAAACCGACATGCCCCGCCTCCGTCACCTGCTGACCCTGCTGCCGCTGACCTTCCTGTCACTCAGCGCGACAGCCACCCTGGCCCAGGCCGAAGACTGGCCGGCACCGATCAAGCAGATCGAGGCCAAGGGCGCCAAGATCCTCGGCAAGTTCGATGCGCCCAGTGGCCTCACCGGCTACGCCGCGCAATACCAGAATCGCGGCATGGCGCTGTACCTGACCGCCGACGGCAAGAGCGTAATCGCCGGCAACCTGTACGACGCCCAAGGCAATGACCTGAGCAGCGCGCCCCTGGAAAAACTGGTGTACGCGCCGATGGCCAAGGAAGTCTGGGCCAAGATGGAAAACAGCAGCTGGATCCAGGACGGCGACAAAAACGCGCCGCGCACCGTCTACCTGTTCAGCGACCCCAACTGTCCTTACTGCAACATGTTCTGGGAACAGGCGCGGCCATGGGTGAAAGCCGGCAAGGTGCAGTTGCGCCACATCATGGTCGGCATCATCCGCGAAGACAGCCCAGGCAAATCCGCCGCACTGTTCGCCGCCAAGGACCCGCAAAAAGCCCTGGAAGAACACGAAGCCGCCGGCAAAGCCAGCAAGTTGCAGGCGCTGGCCAAGATCCCGGCGACTATCGAAGCCAAGCTCGACGCCAACATGAAGTTGATGGATGAGCTGGAACTGTCGGCAACGCCGGCGATTTTCTACCTGGATGACAAGGGCCAATTGCAGCAACAGCAAGGGGCGCCGTCGCCGGAGAAGTTGGTGAAGATTCTGGGGCCAAAGTAAGCAACGCCTGGCCTGACATCATCGCCGGCAAGCCAACTCCCGTAGGAGCCAGCTTGCCGGCGCTGATGTCAGACCACAACGATCAAAGCCCCTCCAGCTCCGCCATCAGGTCACTCAACCGATCCACTTTCTCCGCGCTGATCTCGTTCGCCGCCAGCCCATCAATGTACTCGGCCAGCTCCGCCACCGTGCTGCACTCGAACATGGCTCGCAGCGGTACATCGCGTTGCAGGGACTTCTGCACGCGCGAGGCAATCTGCGTGGCCAGCAACGAGTGGCCGCCCAGCTCGAAGAAGTTGTCCTGCACGCCCACCCGCTCGACTTTCAGTACCTCGGCCCAGATGGCGGCCAGGGTGGTCTCCAGTGCGTTGCGTGGCGCCAGGTAGTCCTGGCTGTGCAACTGGCCGATTTCGAGTGCCGGCAGGGCCTTGCGGTCGAGCTTGCCGTTGGCGTTGAGCGGCAGGCGCTCGAGCCATAACCAGTGCAACGGCACCATGTATTCCGGCAGTTCGGCGCGCAGGCGTTGCTTGATGCGGTCCAGGCGTTCGCTTGAACTCAGCGCTTCATCGGACGCCACCAGGTAGCCGACCAGATGCTTGCCGTTGACGCCTTCCTGCACGCCCACGGCGGCATCACGCACGTACGGCTGCTCGTGCAGGCGCGCTTCGATTTCACCCAGTTCGATGCGGTAACCGCGAATCTTCACCTGATGGTCGATACGCCCGACATATTCCAGCACGCCATCACTGCGCCGACGCGCGAGGTCGCCGGTGCGGTACAGGCGCTCGCCCGGCGCGCCGAACGGGTTCGGCACAAACACCTGGGCGGTGCGCAGCGGATCGCTGACATAACCGCGGCCCACACCGGTACCGGCCACGCACAGCTCGCCGACTGCACCTTGCGGCACCAACTCCAGCGCGCCATCGAGCAGGTACAGGCGGTTGTTGTCGGTCGGTGTACCGATCGGCAGGTAAGTGCCACGGGTCGACGCCACATCGACGCGGAAGAACGCTACATCGTCCGAGCATTCCGCCGGCCCGTAGGCGTTCACCAGGCCAATCTGCGGGTATCGCTGCAGCCACTGGTGCGCGAGTTCCGGCGGCATCGCTTCGCCGGTCGGCAGCATCCAGCGCAGGCCGTCCAGGCTCATGCGCTCCTGGGCCAGCATGCCCTGGATCAGCGACGGCACGCTTTCCAGCACGGTAATGCCCTGGGCCTGTACGTGCGCCAGCAAGCCTTGCGGATCGTGGGCAATGGTGTTCGGCACGATGTCCACCCGCGCGCCGAACAGCGGCGCGGCAAGGAACTGCCACACGGAAATATCGAAGCTTTGCGAGGCGGTCTGGGCGATCACATCCGCCGGCCCGAGGTCCAGGTACGGCACCTTGCTCAACTGGTTGTTGAGCATGCCGCGCTGTTCGACCATCACGCCTTTGGGCAGGCCGGTGGAGCCCGAGGTGTAGATCACGTAGGCGAGGTTGTCCGCTGCGCTGTAGATACCGGGATTGGCACCACGGCCAGGCACTTCTTCCCACACCAGCAGTTGGCAATCAAAACCCTGCAGCAGTTCGATGGCCTGCTCGCGGCACGCCTCGGTGCACACCAGCAACGGCGTGCGGCTCAGGTCGATGATGCGGCTCAGGCGCTGGCTGGGCAGCCCCGGGTCCAGCGGCAGGTAACCGGCGCCGGCCTTGAAGCTGCCGATGATCATGCCCAGCAGGTCCAGGTTGCGCTCAGCCAGCAACGCCACCGGTTGATCCAGGCCCACACCCGCCGCGATCAACGCGTGGCCGAGGCCGTTACTGCGCCGGTTCAACTCGTCATAGGTCCACTGCTGGTCGAGGCAGCTGGCGGCAATCCGCTGCGGATGCGCGGCCACCTGCGCCTCGAACAACTCGATGTAGCTGCTCTCCAGTGGATAGGCGTGTTCGCTCTGGTTGCAGCCGTCTACCAGGAACTCGCGCTCCTGCTCGCCGATCAGCGGCAGGTCGGCCATGTCGCCATGGAAGCCCTGCACCAGCGCCAGCAGCAGGCGCTTGAATTCGCCGAGCATGCCTTGCACGGTGGTTTCGTCGAAATAACGCTGGTCGTAGGACAGGTGCAAACCGAGGTCATCCCCCGGATAACACACCGCCGTCAGCGGGAAGTTGGTGTGGGTGCGGCCGGAGTCCGAAGTGGCATTCAAGCTTTGCGCACGGTCCAGCACCGAGACTTCCACCGGAGCGTTTTCGAACACGAACAGGCTGTCGAACAGCGGTTGGCCCTTGGGCAGTTCGCTGTGTTCCTGAATAGTCACCAGCGGCAGGTATTCGTACTCGCGCAGCTGCATATTGCTGTCGAGCAGGCCGCTCAACCACTCGCGCACGCTGCAACGCTGGTCGTCCTCGGGCAGCTTCACACGCAGCGCGATGCTGTTGATAAACAGGCCGACGGTGCGTTGCATCTCGGGCATTTCCACCGGGCGCCCGGCCACGGTGACGCCGAACAGCACGTCGCGGTCGCCGCTCAGGCGCCGCAGCACCAACGCCCAGGCTGCCTGGGCGAAGGTGTTGACGGTGAGCTGATGGGCCTGGGCCAATTCGCGCAATTGCGCGCCGTCGCGGGCATCGAGGCGGGCGTAGCAGTCGGCCACCACCATGCCGCCACTGTGACCGGCATGTTCACGCAGGAACGGCCGGTCGCTCGGGATCGGCGTGGTGCGCTCGAACCCCTGCAGGTTCTGCTGCCACCACTGGCGCGCTGCGTTCAGGTTCTGGCGTTGCAGCCAGGCGATGTAGTCGCGATAACGCGGCGGCGTAGCCAGTTGCGCCTCGCGGCCTTCGCCGAGGGCCGTGTAGAGCTCAAAGAAGTCATTCATCAGCAGCGAACGACACCAGGCATCGATGAGGATGTGGTGGTTGCTCATCATGAACCAGTAGCGCGCTTCGCCGACACGGATCAGGCGCAGGTGGAACGGCGCCTGGTTGAGCAGATCGAAACCGGCTTCGCGCTCCTGCTTGAGCAGCGCCTGCAGACGCGGCTCCTGCTCGCTCTCCGGGTCGGCGCTCCAGTCCAGATACTCGATCGGCGTGCTGCCGGGTTTGTGGATCACTTGCAGCATGTCTTCGCCGACATTCCAGCAGAATGACGCGCGCAACGCTTCGTGACGGGCAATCACCGCCTGCCAGGCCTGGGCGAAACGCTCGGGGTCGAGCGCGCTGTTGATGCGGTAGCGGTCCTGCATGTAGTAGAGGCCGGTGCCCGGTTCCAGCAGCGTGTGCAGCAGCAGGCCCTCCTGCATCGGGGTCAGCGGGTAGACGTCTTCGATGGCACTGGCCGGCACGGGCAACGCATCCAGTTGCGACTGGGTCAGGTGGGCCAGCGGGAAATCGGACGGGGTCAGCCCGCCCACGCTGTCCTCAAGGCAATGCGCAACCAGGCCTTGCAGTTCGGCCAGGTAGGCATCGGCCAGCGCCTGGAGGGTCTGCGGGTCGTGGCGTTCACGGCTGAAGGTCCAGCGCAGCACCAGTTCACCGCCGTAGACCTGGCTGTCCACGCTCAGCTCATTGGGCAGCGGCGCGTCCGGGTCATGGGCCACGCCGGCGGACTCGTCCAGCGGATGGAACAGCGCATCGGCGCCGAAGCTCTGGTCGAACTGGCCGAGGTAGTTGAAGGTGATCGCGGCACTCGGCAACGCGGCCAGGCTGCGCTTGCACAGATCATCCGCCAGGTAGCGCAGCACGCCATAGCCGAGGCCCTTGTGCGGCACGCCGCGCAGTTGCTCCTTGATCGCCTTGATCGAGTCGCCCTGCCCGGCTTGTGGGGTCAGGCGCAATGGATAGGCACTGGTGAACCAGCCGACGCTGCGGGTCAGGTCGATGTCGTCGAACAGCGCTTCGCGACCATGCCCTTCGAGTTGGATCAGCGCCGAAGCGTGGCCACTCCAGCGGCACACCACGCGGGCCAGTGCCGTCAGCAGCAGGTCGTTGACCTGGGTGCGGTAGGCGCTCGGCGCTTGTTGCAGCAGTTGGCGGGTGCGTTCGGCATCCAGGCGCACGCTGACGGTGTCGGCATCGCGGTGGCGCAGCGACCCTTGCGGGCGAGCGACCGGCAACGCCACCGCTGGGCCCGCCAACTGGTCCTGCCACACGCTCAACTCTTCGCGCAGCGACTCGCTGCCGGCATACGCCTGCAGGCGCGCGGCCCAGTCACGCAAGGCACTGGTCTTGGCCGGCAGGTTGACGGATTGGCCGTCGCTCAGTTGCCGGTAAACCGTCTGCAAATCCTCCAGCAATACGCGCCACGACACGCCGTCCACCACCAAGTGATGGATCGCGAGCAAAAGGCGTTGCTGGCCTTGCGGGCCATCCACCAACAAGGCCCGTAGCAGCGGCCCGTGTTCGAGATCGAGGCTGCGTTGGGTGTCGGTGAACAGCGCGGTGCACTGCGCCATATCACGCACTTTCGCTTGCATCAGCACGCCGCCCTCGGGCACGGCCAGGTGTTCGGCGTGCCACTGCGCATCGCGCGGGGTGAAGCTCAGGCGCAGGGCGTCGTGGTGTTCGAGCACCGCCAGCAGCGCCTGTTCAAGGCGATGGGGTTCCAGCAGTTGCAGCGGTTTGAGCAGCAAGGCCTGGTTCCAGTGCTGCCGGTTGGGAATGCCCGTATCGAAGAACCAGTGCTGGATCGGTGTCAGGCCCGAGGGCCCCGTGAGCACGCCCTGCTCGGCGATGACCTGCTCGGAGCGCGTGGCGACGGCGGCCAGGGTTTGCACGGTCTGGTGCTGGAACAGGTCACGCGGGCTGAAGTGAATCCCGGCCTGCCGCGCGCGGCTGACCACCTGGATCGACAGGATCGAGTCGCCGCCCAGTTCAAAGAAGTTATCGTCCAGGCCCACCTGTTGCACGTTCAACACCGCGCACCAGATGGCGGCCAGGGTCTGTTCCAGCTCGTTGCGCGGCGCCACGTACTGTTGGCGGTTGGCCTCGGGGTCGGGTTGCGGCAAGGCGCGGCGGTCGAGTTTGCCATTGGCGGTCAGCGGCATGCTGTCCAGCACGATCAGGTGCGCGGGCACCATGTAGTCCGGCAACTGCGCCTTGAGGTGCGCCTTCAGCGCGTCACGCAAGATGCCGTGGTCGGCGTCGCTGACCAGGTACGCCACCAGTTGCTTGCCGCTCGGCGAATCCAGCGCCAGCACCACCGCTTCGCGCACGGCTTCATGCTCCAGCAGGCGGGTTTCGATCTCGCCCAGCTCGATGCGGAAACCACGAATCTTCACTTGATGGTCGATGCGCCCGAGGTACTCCACCAGGCCATCGGCCCGTTGCCGAACCAGGTCGCCGGTGCGATACAGACGCCCACCGTTGGCCGCGAATGGATCCGCGACAAACCGCTCGGCGGTCATGCCTGGACGCTCGTGATACCCCTGGGCCAGGCCGGCACCGCCGACGTACAACTCGCCGGTCGCACCCTGTGGCACCAACGCCAGGTCGGCGTCGAGAATGTAGGCCACGCGGTCACCGATAATGCTGCCGATCGGCACGCTGGCCGCGCCCTCCTCCACGTGCTGCGGCGCCAGGCTGGCGAGCGGCATCACCACGGTTTCGGTCGGGCCATAGGCGTTGAAAAACACGTCGGGCTGGAACGCTGCGCGGATGCGCTGCAGGTGCTCGCCGGTGAGGGCCTCGCCACCGGTGATGCACATGCGCACCGGCAGCGTCTGGTGTTGGGTCGCCAGCCATTGCGCCAACTGGCTGCCATAACTCGGGGTGAAACCGAGGATGTTGATGCGATGGGTGCGGATCAGCGCGCAGATTTCCTCCGCATCCCACTGGCCCTGGGCACGCAACACCACCTGCGCGCCGCTGAGCAGCGGCACCAGCAGGCGCTCGGTGGCGGCGTCGAAGTTGATCGAATAGAAATGCAACTCGCAGTCATCCGGGCGCATGCCGAAGCGCTCGATCACCGCCTGGCAGTGCATGGCGATTTCACCGTGGGCGACCACCACGCCTTTCGGCTTGCCGGTGGAGCCGGAGGTGTAGATCAGGTACGCCTGGTGCTGCGCCAGGCTAATGAACGGCAGCTCGCCGGCCGGGTAATTCGCCAGCACCGGCAAGTCATCTTCCAGGCACCAGCAGGCCACGGTGGCCGGCAATTCGCCGAGCGCTGCGAACATCGCCGCATCGCTGAGCAGCAGGCCGATGCCACTGTCTTCGATCATGTAGTGCAGGCGGTCGAGCGGGTATTCCGGATCGAGCGGCACATAAGCGCCGCCCGCCTTGAGGATCGCCAGCAGGCCGATGACCATTTCCAGCGAACGCGGCAACGCCAGGCCGACCCGCACCTGCGGGCCGACGCCGCGCTCGCGCAGCATCCAGGCCAGGCGATTGGCGCGAGCGTCGAGTTCGGCGTAGGTAAGAGTCACGCCGGCGAAGGTCAGCGCCGGGGCATCGGCACGCTTGGCCGCCTGTAGGCTGAACAGTTGATGAATGCACTGGTCGAGGCGATGTTCACCGGCCTCGACGCCCAGGCTGTCCTGCAAGGCTCGTTGCTCAACCGCGGTCAGCAACGGCAGCTCGCTGAGGCGCTGCGCGGGATTTGCGATCAGGGCTTCAAGCAGGTTGCGCCAATGTTCGGCCATGCGCGCAATGCGCGGTTCATCGAACAGGTCGGTGCTGTAGGTCAGGCAGCAACCCAGGCGATGGTCGAGGTCGGTGACTTCCAGGTTGAGGTCGAACTTGGTCGCGCGGGCATCGTTGGCCAGGTACTCGACAGTCATGCCGGCGAGTTGGCGGCTCTGCTGGAACTCCCAGCGCTGCACGTTGCACATCACCTGGAACAGCGGGTTGTAGGCTGCGCTGCGGGGCGGTTGCAGGGCTTCGACCAGATGATCGAACGGCAGGTCCTGGTGGGACTGGCCTTCGATCACGGTGTGGCGCACCTGCTCGAACAGCTCAGCGACATTCATCTGCCCATTGAGCTGGCAGCGCAGCACCTGGGTGTTGAGGAACGCACCGATCAGGCCTTCGCTTTCCGGGCGAATCCGGTTGGCCACCGGGGCGCCGATGCGCAGGTCGGTCTGGCCGCTGTAGCGGTAAAGCAACACGGCCAGGGTCACGGTCATGGTCATGAACAGCGTCAGGCCGCGTTCGGCGTTGAACGCGCGCACGCGGGCGGCCAAGTCGTCGCTCAGGTCGAAGCGGTAGAGCTCGCCCTGATGACTTTGCACCGGTGGCCGCGGACGATCACCGGGCAGTTCCAGCAGCGGGTGTTCGCTGCCCAGCTGCGCCGTCCAGTAGTCCAGTTGGCGCTGGCGTTCGCCGCTTTCCAGCCACTGGCGTTGCCACACGCTGTAGTCCAGGTACTGCACCGGCAACGGCGGCAGCGGCGACAGGCGTTCATCGATAAACGCTTCGTACAGGGCGCTGAGTTCACGGGCAAAGATGTCCATGGCCCAGCCTTCGGTGACGATGTGGTGCAGGGTCAGCACCAGGTAGTGCTCCTGATCGCCCGCCTTGACCAGGCACGCGCGCAGCAACGGCCCGGTCTCCAGGTTGAACGGCGTGTGGGCCTCCTGATCGGCACGTTGCTGCAGGCGCTGCTGGCGCTCGGTTGCGTCCAGCGCCGAGAGATCCTGCCAGTCCATGCGCAGGCCGGTCTGCGCCGAGACTTTCTGATAGGCCACGCCATCGACACTCGGGAAGGTCGTGCGCAGGGTTTCGTGGCGCATGACCAAGGCCTGCAACGCCGCCTCGAATCGCCCCACATCCAGCACGCCACGCAGGCGCGCCATGCCGCCGACGTTATAGGCCGGGCTGTCCGGTTCCATCTGCCACAGGAACCACATGCGCTGCTGGGAATAGGACAGCGGCACCTTCTGGCTGCGGTCGACCTGAGCAATTGCGGTCTGCTGGTTGCGCTGGCCGGAGGCCTGGATCAGCGCCACTTGCTCGGCAAAAGCGCCCAACTCGCTGGCTTCGAACAACGTGCGCAACGGCAACTCGACGTCGCAGGCCTGGCGGGTGCGGGAGATGATTTGCGTGGCCAGCAACGAATGGCCGCCGAGGGCGAAAAAGTCATCGCGCAGGCCCAGGCGCGGCACGCCGAGCACCTCGCGCCAGATCGCCGCGATCTGTTGCTGCAACGCGGTTTCGGGCTCGATATGGTCGCGGGTTTGCCACACCGGTGCCGGCAAGGCACGGCGGTCGAGCTTGCCGCTGGGGCTCAGGGGCATGGCGTCCAGGCGCATCAACAGCGCGGGCACCATGTACTCCGGCAGTTCGGCGGCCAGCGCGGCCTTGACGTCCTGTTCATCCAGCGCGGTGCTGGCGGTGTAGTAACCGATCAACTGCGCGTCGCGCACCAGCACCACGGCCTGGGCGATACCGTCCAGGGCCAGCAGGCGCGCTTCGATCTCTTCCGGCTCCACACGGAAGCCGCGCAGCTTGACCTGCTGATCGAGGCGGCCCAGGTATTCGAGCACGCCGTCGGCGCTCCAGCGCGCGCGGTCACCGGTGCGATACAGGCGTGCGCCGCCCTCGCCCAATGGATCGGCGACAAACCGTTCAGCGGTCAACCCGGCACGTCCGAGATACCCGCGTGCCAGGCCGATGCCGCCGATGCACAGCTCACCCGGCACACCGGCCGGCAACGGATTGAGCTGCTCGTCCAGCACGCGGCAGATCACATTGCCCAGCGGCCGGCCAATCGGCGAGCGCTCGCCGTCTGCGGCCGTGCACTGCCAGTGGGTGACGTTGATCGCGGTCTCGGTCGGGCCATAGCGGTTGTGCAACTGCACTGCCGGCAACTGTGCCAACACACGGTTGCGCAACTCGGCGGGCAAGGCTTCGCCGCCGGAAAACAGGCGACGCAGGCTGGTGCATTCGACCGCCAGCGGTTCATCGATAAACAGCTGCAACAGCGGCGGCACAAAGTGCAACGTGGTTACGCCGTGCTCCTGCACCAATTGCGCAATGCGATGCGGGTCGCGATGCTCACCAGGGCCGGCCAGTACCAGGCGGCACCCGGTGATCAGCGGCCAGAAGCACTCCCACACCGACACGTCGAAACTGATCGGCGCCTTCTGCATCAGCACATCGGTGTCATTGAGTTGATAAGTCGCCTGCATCCACTGCAAGCGCTCGGCCAGGGCCGCATGGGTATTGCCCACGCCCTTGGGCTGGCCGGTGGAGCCGGAGGTGTAGATCACGTAGGCGAGGTTATCGCCCTCCAGGTGCAGGCCCGGTGGCTGGGTCGGCCAGCTGTCCAGGTGCAGGCTGTCCATGGCAATCACGCACACGCCGGGCGCAGCCGGCACGCGGTCCAGCAATGCAGTCTGGGTCAGCAGCAGGTGTACGCCGCTGTCCTTGAGCATGTAGGCCAGGCGGTCGGCGGGGTAGTCCGGGTCCAGCGGCACATAGGCACCACCAGCCTTGATGATCGCCAGCAGGCCGATCAACAGCTGCGGCGAACGCTCGGCGGCGATGGCCACGCACACGTCGGGGCCGACGCCTTTGTCGCGCAGGTAGTGGGCCAGGCGGTTGGCCTGGGTGTGCAACTGGGCGAAGGTCAGGCTAGCGTCCTGCCAGACCAGCGCGGTGCGGTCCGAGGTCTGCTGGTTGAGCAACTCGGGCAGCCAGTGCCGGGCCGGCGCACACGGCGCCGTGCTCCACGCGGGCTGGTCGTCCTGCAGCCTCAACGGCAGGTCGCCGAGGGTTTGCTGCGGCTGCTCGCAGACCGCTTGCAGCAGCTGGATAAAGTGCTCGGCCAGGCGCTGGAGGGTCGCGTGTTCGAACAGTTCATCGGCGTAATCGAAGGACAGGCTCAAGCGCCCGTTACGGTCTTCTTCACTGTGCAGTTGCAGGTCGAACTTGGCTTCGCGGCTGTGCCACGGCAGCTCCTCGGCGAGCATGCCGGGCAGGCGGCGCAAGGCGCTCAAGTCGCGTTGCTGGTGGTTGAACATGACCTGGAACAGACCTTGTTCGCGCGCCTGCGGAAAGGCTTCCAGCAGTTGTTCGAATGGCAAGTCCTGATGCGCTTGCGCGCCTAGTACCGTCTCGCGGGTCGAGGCCAGCAGTTGGCTGAAGGGCAGGCGCCCGTCCAACTCGGCGCGCAGCACCAGGGTGTTGATGAAAAAGCCGATCAGGCCTTGGGTTTCCTGGCGCGGACGGTTGGCATTCGGCACGCCAATGCGGATATCGCGCTGGCCGCTGTAGCGGTAGAGCAGGCTCTGGAACGCCGCGAGCAACACCATGAACGGCGTGGATTGATTGGCCTGGGCGGTCTGGCGAATCGCTGCGCTGAGGCCGGCACTCAAGCGCACACTGTGGCGCGAGGCGCTGTAGCGTTGCTGCGCCGAGCGTGGGCGATCGGTGGCCAGGCTCAGGGGCGGATGCTCCTCGCCCAGTTGCGCTTTCCAGTACGCCAGTTGCCGCTGGCCTTCGCCCTGGGCCAGCCATTGGCGCTGCCAGCTGCCGTAGTCGGCGTACTGCAGGGTCAGTGGCGGCAAAGTCAGGGCCTGGCCCTGGCTGGCGGCGGCGTACAGGCGCGAGAACTCGTCGAGCAGAATATTCAGCGACCAACCGTCGGCGATGATGTGGTGAAGGGTGACCAGCAATTGGTGATCTTCATCGTCCAGGCGCACCAGGGTTACCCACAGCAACGGGCCTTTTTCCAGGTCGAACTGGGTGCGGGCTTCGTCCTCGCGGATCTGTTGCGCGCGGGCCTCACGCTCGGCGGCAGGCAGGTCACTGAGGTCGATGACTTGCAGCTCGAAATCGGCGTGAGCAGCCAAGCGCTGGAAAGCCTGGCCATCGCGTTCGTAGAAACGCGTGCGCAAGGCCTCATGGCGTTGGATCAGTTGCTGGAAGCTCACGCGCACTGCATCTGCGTCCAACTCGCCCCGCAGGCGCAAGCCACCGGGGATGGTGTAGGCGCTGCTCTGCGGGTCCAGTTGCCAGGTGATCCACAGGCGGTTCTGTGCCAGCGATTGCGGCAGTTCGTCCTGGCGCGACAAGGCAGCAATCGCGCCTTGGGCCAGGCCACCATCCTGTTGCAGTTGCGCCACGCTCGCGGCGAACGCCGACAGCGTCGGTGCCTCGAACAGCAGGCGCAGGTTCAGTTCCAGGCCAAGGGTTTCGCGCAGCCGCGCGACCACCTGGGTGGCGGTGATGGAGTTGCCGCCGAGCAGGAAGAAATGGTCATCGGCGGCCACGCTCGGCACCTGCAATTGCTCGCACCAGATCGCTGCGATCCGGCTTTGCAGCTCGGATTCCAACGCCACATCGCTTGCCTGCACGTGCAGGTCGGGGAACTGCGCATAGCTGTCGAGGCTGCCATCGGCGTGACGCAACGCACACGCGGCACGCTGCACTTTGCCGCTGGAGGTCTTGGGCAAGGCGCCGGGGTTGAGCAACACCACCACGCTCGGCGCTTGCTGACAGGCCTCCGCCACCGCTTGGCGGATCGCCTTGATCAGCGCGTCGGGCGGCAGGATTTTCTGCACGCTGCGGCTGATTTCTGCGGCGATGCCGATCCCTTCCAGGCCCTGGTCATTCACCGCGAACGCCGCAACGCGGCCCTTGCGCACCACCTCGACTTCGCGCTCGATGGTCTGCTCGATATCCTGGGGATACAGGTTGTGGCCACGCACGATCAGCAGGTCTTTGAGGCGCCCGGTGATGTACACCTCGCCGTCTCGGATAAAGCCCAGGTCACCGGTGCGCAGCCACGTACGGCCCGCGTGCTGGACGAAAGTCCTCGCGGTGGCCTCGGGGTTGCGCCAGTAGCCATGGGCGATGCTCGGCCCGGTGGCCCAGAGTTCGCCGACGCAGTTGTCGGCCAGTTCACTCAAGGTCTGTGGGTCGGCGATCAGCACCGCGTGGTCCGGCTGGCTGGTGCCGCAACTCATGATTGCACTGCCCTGCCCAGGCTCGGCGCGATTGGCAGCCAGGGCCTGCTCGTCGACACGCAGCACCGGGATGCCCTGGCCACGGCGGCCACCGGCGACAAACAGGGTGGCCTCGGCCAGCCCGTAGGAGGCAAAGAAATTGTTCGGGGTGAAACCGCAGCTCGCGAACTTCTCGGCGAAGCGTTCCAGGGTGTCGAGGCGAATCGGCTCGGAGCCGGAATAGGCCACGCGCCAGCGGCTCAAGTCCAGGCGTTCCAGCGCGGACTCACTGACCCGCTCGCTGCACAGGCGGTAGGCGAAATCCGGTCCGCCGCTGATGGTGCCGCCGTATTCGCTGATCGCTTCCAGCCAGCGCAACGGCCGGCCGAGGAAGTACGCCGGTGCCATCAACACGCACGGCACGCCACTGAAGATCGGTTGCAGCAGGCCACCGATCAGACCCATGTCGTGGTACAGCGGCAGCCAGCTGACGATCACGTCGTCGGGGTTCAGGTCGATACCGAAGCCACGGCGGATCAGCACTTCGTTGGCCACCAGGTTGCCGTGGCTGACTTGCACGCCCTTGGGCAACGCCGTGGAGCCGGAAGTGTATTGCAGGAAGGCAATGTCGTCGGGCTGCAGCTCAGGGGCCAGCCAACGCTCGGCGATGGTGGCATCGAGGGTGTCGACACTCAGCACCGGCGGCGCGTTGTCGATCTGGGCCAGGCCGTCGCCGAGGCTGGCGATGGTCAGCAGCAGGCGCGGTTCGGCATCGGCGATGATCGACAGCAGGCGCTCCTGATGGTGACGGCGCGTGGACTCCGGCGGATAGGCCGGCACCGCGATCACCCCGGCGTACAGGCACCCAAAGAACGCTGCGACGTAGTCCGGGCCGCTGGGGAACAGCAACACTGCGCGATCGCCCAGCGTCGCCTTGGCCTGCAAGGCGGCGGCGATGGTCCGGGCGCGCTGGTCCAGGTCACGGTAACTGAGCACCACGCTGTGCTCGGCCGACTCGGCGAGGAAGCGCAGGGCCACCTGGTCCGGGGTCTGCGCAGCACGACGTTGAAGGGACTCGACCAGGTTACGGGGAAGTTCGAAGGCGTCCATCATGGGGTTCCTGCCTGAAATCGGCTTACGGGAAATTCGGGAAGTGGGGAGCTGTCAGCCGGCGGCCAGTTGCCGCGCCGCGCCATTGCGCCAGCGGGCCAGGTGTTCATCGGCGTAACGGCGCACGCAGCGCAATACGGCGCTTTCGTGCTGCACAAGGAAGAAGTGGTGACCGTCGAACATGTCGAGGGAAAAGCCGCTGGCGGCATCGAGTTGCCAGTCGAGCAACTGGTCGGCGCGCACGCTGTCCTGCTTGCCGCCGAACACGTGGATCGGCATGTCCAGCGGCGTGCGCTGGCCATAGATGAAGCTGCCGCACAGCAGGAAATCGGCGCGCAGGATCGGCAGCATCAACTGCATCAACTCGGGGTTGGCCAGGGCTTCTTCGGCGGTGCCTTGCAGCTCGCGCAGGCGGGCAATCAACTGCTCATCGGTTTTCTCGATGGCGTATTCGCTGACATCCCGGCGCGCCGGCCCGGCGGTGCCGGAGGCAAACAACGCGAGCGGCGCGGGCACACCGCGGGCCTTCAAGGCGTGCGCCAGTTCGAACGCCAGCAGGCCGCCGAGGCTGTGGCCGAACAAGGCGTAGGGGCCGCTCAAGTCGCGGCTGATCTCTTCCGCGAGCTGCGCCGCCAGGGCCTTGATATCGCGCTGCAGGGGCTCGTCCATGCGCATGCCGCGCCCGGGCAATTCCAGCGGGCACACGTGCAGCCATTCCGGCAGGGCTCGGCGCCAACGCGCGTAGACCATGGCGCTGGCACCCGAATAGGGCAGGCAAAACAGGCGCAGTCGCGTCGGCGCAGTCATCGGCCGACGACTCCAAACTGAAACACGCTGTATGCACGATAGAAACCCATTTCGTCCTCCTGCGGGGGCTGATCCTTGGCCGTTTTACTAACGGACCTGTCACCCAGAAGAACGGACGGCACCGGCAAATAATTAGTCGCCGGGGGCGAGCGCGACGTGGTTCACATCTAATAAGAAAGCATAAGATTAGTTCGCCTTCTCATTTGACAATCATTATCATTAAGCATAATTTGTT
>Ga0153921_1000371_pt1 | contig 25538 bp, 26 predicted proteins | sample TSNJ005MetaG_FD_104691 | JGI IMG/M metagenome (GOLD analysis project Ga0153921, IMG submission 104691) | Attine ant fungus gardens microbial communities from New Jersey, USA - TSNJ005 MetaG | ecosystem: Host-associated > Fungi > Mycelium > Unclassified | place: USA: New Jersey, Brendon T. Byrne... | reverse complement strand
CGTGGCCATGGGTTCGGGTATTGGCGGTTTGACCATATCGAAGAAACCAGCCGCACGCTGCATGATTCCGGCCCCCGTCGAATTTCACCGTTCTTCGTCCCGGGCTCGATCATCAATATGATTTCCGGTTTCCTGTCCATCCACCTGGGCGCACAGGGACCTAACTACGCGATCGCCACGGCGTGCACCACCGGTACGCATTGCATCGGCATGGCCGCGCGCAACATCGCCTACGACGAAGCTGACGTGATGATCGCCGGCGGCGCCGAAATGGCCGCCTGTGGCCTCGGTATGGGCGGCTTCGGCGCGTCCCGTGCGCTGTCGACCCGCAACGACGAGCCGACCCGCGCCAGCCGTCCCTGGGACAAGGGCCGCGACGGTTTCGTGCTGTCCGACGGTGCCGGCGCGCTGGTACTCGAAGAGTTGGAGCACGCCAAGGCGCGTGGTGCGACCATCTACGCCGAGCTGATCGGGTTTGGCATGAGTGGCGACGCCTACCACATGACCTCTCCGCCGTCCGACGGTGCCGGCGCTGCGCGTTGCATCACCAATGCGCTGCGCGATGCCAAGGTCAATCCGCAGCAGGTGCAGTACATCAACGCCCACGGCACCTCGACCCCGACGGGCGATTTGGCGGAAGCCGAAGCCATCAAGTCGGTGTTCGGCGAGCACGCCTACCAGTTGGCAGTCAGCTCCACCAAGTCCATGACCGGCCACTTGCTGGGCGCGGCGGGCGCGGTCGAGGCGATCTTCAGCGTGATGGCGATCAAGGATCAGGTCGCTCCGCCGACCATCAACCTGGATGAGCCGGACGAAGGCTGCGACCTGAACTTCGTGCCGCACGAAGCGCAGCCGATGCCGATCGACGTGGTGATCTCCAACTCCTTTGGCTTTGGCGGCACCAACGGTTCCCTGGTGTTCCGCCGGTTCGCCGAGTGATGCACAGCTGGGTCGACGGTCAGCCAGCGGACAGCGTGCCCCTGAAAGATCGCGGCCTGGCGTATGGCGATGGTCTGTTCGAGACCCTCGCCGTCAGGGCCGGGCAACCGGTGTTGCTCGACCGCCACTTGCAGCGCCTCGAAGAGGGCTGCAAGCGCCTCGCTTTAGCGGCGGATCACGCGTTGATCCGCAGCGAAGTGCTGGCTTATGCCGCCGCGCTCGGCGATGGTGTCCTCAAGTTGATCCTCACCCGCGGCGACAGCCTGCGCGGTTATGGTTTCAACCCTGGTGCACCGGTGCGCCGTCTCCTGCAGGGCAATGCGCCTGCTCATTATCCCCAAGCCCATGGAACCGACGGTATCCGCCTGTTTCCGTGTGCCACCCGCTTGTCCGAGCAGCCCTTGCTGGCCGGTCTCAAGCACCTCAACCGCCTGGAGCAGGTGATTGCCCGTGCCGAGTGGCAAGATGCCGAACATGCCGAAGGCTTGATGCTGGATATGTCCGGGCGGGTCATCGAAGGCGTTTTCAGCAACCTGTTCCTGGTGCGTAATGGCTTGTTACTAACCGCCGATCTGAATCGTTGCGGGGTTGCCGGGGTCATGCGCGCCGAGATCCTGGCCCAGGCACAAGCCCTGGGCGTCCCGGTAGCCGTGGCTGACGTGAGTCTCGAGCAATTGCAACAGGCTGACGAAGTCTTTGTGTGCAACAGCGTGTATGGCATTTGGCCGGTGCGTGGCTGCGCTGCGATGAGCTGGCCGGTTGGGCCGCTCACCCGTAAACTGCAGGGCATTGTTCGCGCGCTATTGGATGCTTGAGTTGATACGAAAACTGGTTGTACTGCTGCTGATCGGTCTGTTCTCGGCGGCGTTGCTGTTGGGGTTTTCCGCCTGGAAACTCGATTCCACCCTGAAGCAGCCCTTGAACCTGACCCAGGAGCAATTGCTTGATGTGCCGGCCGGGGCGACGCCCACCGGTACGTTCAATCGCCTGGAAGCCGACGGCGTGCTCGACGGCGCCTTCTGGTTGCGCCTGTACTGGCGCTTTAATCTTGATGGTCAGCCCTTGCACAGTGGCGAATACCGCATGACCCCGGGCATGACCGCACAGGGCCTGATCGGCCTGTGGCAGCGTGGCGAAGTCGTGCAGTACAGCCTGACCCTGGTCGAAGGCTGGAATTTCCGCCAGGTACGCCTCGCCCTGGCCAAGCACGAAAAGATCGTGCAGACCCTCGCGGGCCTGACTGACAGTGAAGTGATGGAGAAGCTCGGTCACCCTGGCGTGTTCCCTGAGGGGCGGTTCTTCCCGGACACCTACCGCTTCGTGCGCGGCATGACCGATGTCGAATTCCTGAAAAAAGCCTACAACCGCCTCGACGACGTACTCGCCCAGGAGTGGAGCAAACGCGCGGCCGATGCGCCGTACACTGACCCTTATCAAGCGCTGATCATGGCCTCCCTGGTGGAGAAAGAGACCGGCGTGCCCGAGGAGCGCGGCCAGATTGCCGGCGTGTTCGTGCGGCGCATGAAGATCGGCATGCTGCTGCAGACCGACCCCACCGTGATCTACGGCCTGGGCGAGCGCTACAACGGCAAGTTGACCCGTGCGCACCTCAAGGAAGCCAACCCCTACAACACCTACATGGTGGCTGGCCTGCCGCCGACACCGATCGCCATGGTCGGCCGCGAAGCGATCCATGCGGCGCTGAACCCGGTGCCGGGCAGCAGCCTGTATTTCGTCGCCCGGGGTGATGGCAGTCATGTTTTCTCCGACAACCTGGATGCGCATAATGCCGCCGTGCGCGAGTTTCAGCTCAAGCGCCGGGCCGATTACCGCTCCAGCCCGGCGCCGGTCGTGAACCCTGCGCAAGACGCAGCACCATCGGCCGAAGCCCCGGCTGAAAAGCCGGCGGAGCCTGCGCCGGACACCGCCGCGCCGCAAAGCCCGCAATGACTCTGACTAAGGACTGCCTGTGACTGGCTTGTTTATTACCCTGGAAGGCCCCGAAGGCGCCGGCAAAAGCACCAACCGCGATTACCTGGCCGAGCGTTTGCGCGCCGAGGGCATCGAGGTAGTGTTGACCCGCGAGCCCGGTGGCACACCGCTGGCAGAGCGCATCCGTGAAGTGTTGCTGGCCCCGGGCGAGGAACAGATGAATGCGGATACCGAGTTGCTGCTGGTGTTTGCCGCGCGCGCGCAGCACCTGTCCGAAGTGATCCGCCCGGCCCTGGCGCGCGGTGCCGTGGTGATTTGCGACCGCTTCACCGACTCCACTTATGCCTACCAGGGCGGTGGTCGCGGCTTGTCCCTGGAGCGCATCGCCACCCTGGAAACCTTCGTTCAAGGCGACTTGCGCCCTGACCTGACGCTGGTCTTCGACCTGCCGGTGGAAGTCGGCCTGGCCCGCGCCAGTGCGCGCGGTCGCCTGGACCGCTTTGAGCTCGAAGGGCAGGCCTTCTTCGACGCCGTGCGCACGGCGTTCCTCAAGCGCGCCAAGGCTGAGCCTGCGCGTTACTACCTGCTGGATGCTGCGCAGCCGCTGGCCCAGGTGCAGCAAGCCATCGATGCCCTGTTGCCGAACCTGCTGGAGCGCGCCCGTGGCTGAAGCCTATCCGTGGCAGGACAGCCTCTGGCAACAACTGGCCGGGCGTGCCCAGCACGCCCACGCCTACCTGCTGCACGGGCCGGCGGGGATCGGTAAGCGTGATTTGGCCGAGCGACTCATGGCCAGCCTGCTGTGCCAGCGCCCGATCAACCTGCAGGCTTGCGGTGAGTGCAAGTCCTGCCTGTTGCTCAAGGCCGGCAGCCACCCGGATAACTACCTGCTCGAACCCGAGGAAGCCGACAAGGCGATCAAGGTCGATCAGGTGCGTGACCTCGTCAGCTTCGTGGTGCAAACCGCGCAGATGGGCGGGCGCAAGGTGGTGCTGATCGAGCCGGTGGAGGCGATGAACATCAACGCCGCCAACGCCTTGCTCAAGAGCCTCGAAGAGCCGTCCGGCGATACTGTGTTGCTGCTGGTGAGTCACCAGTCCAGCCGCTTGTTGCCGACTATCCGCAGCCGTTGCGTGCAGCAGGCGTGCCCGTTGCCGAGCGAGGCCATGAGCCTGCAGTGGCTGGCCAAGGCGCTGCCGGAGTGCTCCGAGGAGGAGCGGGTCGAATTGCTCACCCTGGCGGCTGGCTCACCGCTGGCGGCTGTGAAGCTGCAGGCCCAGGGCGTGCGTGAGCAACGCGCGCTGGTGGTCGACGGCGTGAAGAAGCTGCTCAAGCAAGAGCTGTCTGCCACGCAGCTGGCCGAAAGCGCCTGGAAGGACATCCCCCTGCTTTTGCTATTCGACTGGTTCTGCGATTGGTCGAGCCTGATCCTGCGCTACCAGCTGACCCAGGATGAAAGCGGCCTGGGCCTGCCGGACATGCGCAAGGTGGTGCAGTACCTCGCGCAGAAAAGTGCGCAGGACAAGGTGCTGAACATCCAGGATTGGATCCTCGCCCAGCGCCAGAAAGTGCTCGGCAAGGCCAACCTCAACCGTGTCCTGCTGCTCGAAGCGCTGCTGGTGCAGTGGGTCGGCTTGCTCGGCCGGCGTTAATTTCGGTGGCCGACGGGTGTATCGTTGGCCAGACACTTTCGCGACTCAAGTTGTAGATTCCTATGCTCGTAGACTCCCATTGCCACCTCGATCGCCTCGACCTTGCCCAGCACGGTGGCTCCCTTGATGCTGCCCTTGAAGCGGCTCGCCAGCGTGGGGTAGGGCACTTCCTGTGCATCGGCGTCAGCGCCGAAAATGCCGCAGACGTCAAAGCCCTGGCCGAGCGCTATGCCGATGTGGACTGCTCGGTGGGTATCCACCCGCTGGACCTCAAGCCTGGCGAAGCCCCGGCCCTCGACTGGCTGCTGGGCGAACTCAACCACCCGCGTGTGGTAGCGATTGGCGAAACCGGCCTGGACTACCACTACGAGCCCGAAGCCGCCGACCTGCAGCAGGCCTCCTTTCGCCTGCACCTGCAAGCTGCCCAGCAGACCGGCAAACCGGTGATCGTCCACACGCGTGGCGCGCGTGCCGACACCCTGGCGTTGCTGCGCGAGGCCGCGTTGCCCCAGGCCGGCGTGCTGCATTGCTTTACCGAAGATTGGGACATGGCCAAGGCGGCCCTGGACCTGGGCTTCTACATTTCCCTGTCGGGCATCGTCACCTTCCGCAATGCCGACGCCTTGCGCGACGTGGCACGCCAGGTGCCGGCCGACCGCCTGCTGGTGGAAACCGATTCGCCTTACCTGGCGCCCATTCCTCATCGCGGCAAACCGAACCTGCCGGAATACGTACGGGATGTGGCGGATTACCTGGCCATGCTGCGGGGTGAGTCTTACGAGCGCTTTGCACAGCAGACCACCGACAACTTCAAGCGCCTGTTCCCGTTGGCCCACGTCGCCGGCTGACAGGCTCAAATCGCAGGCAAAAAAAACCCGGGTTCTGGGGGGTGAATCCGGGTTAAGACCATTAGGAGTAAAACAAGGGCACACAGTCCGTCGGTACCCAGGTCGGCGCGTCACTTGGGGGAGATGTCACGCCGACAGTTCAAGTATTGATCAGTATCCCATTCAGTCCAGTCGCATCTGATCGTTTTTTAAACAGATTTGGAATACGCGCGCTTCGCTTGAGTTCTCATTGGCTGGGTGCACGTGGATAGTTGTTGCGTATTATTTCTGACTGAAATCAAAGGAAACGTTGGCGCGCCGAAACTAAAGTGTGCGGCGGGTTCACATAGACGTTGCCCAACGACCGTTCAGTCGGGATAATCCCTCGCACTGGGTAAATCGTATCGCCGCGTATCCGTGGCCCTGCGCAACCCTCCCTATTCCGACCTCTGCAGACCTCTTCCTCATGCACAAAGAACCCCGTAAGGTCCGAGAGTTTCGCCGCCGTGAGCAGGAAATTCTCGACACCGCACTCAAGTTGTTCCTCGAACAGGGTGAAGACAGCGTCACCGTCGAGATGATCGCGGATGCCGTCGGTATCGGCAAAGGCACGATCTACAAGCACTTCAAGTCCAAGGCCGAGATCTACCTGCGCCTGATGCTCGACTACGAGCGTGATTTGAACGAGCTGCTGCATTCGGCCGATGTCGACAAGGACAAGGAGGCGCTGTCCCGCGCCTACTTCGAGTTCCGCATGCGTGACCCGCAGCGCTACCGCCTGTTTGATCGCCTGGAAGAGAAAGTGGTCAAGGGCCATCAGGTGCCGGAGATGGTCGAGGAACTGCACAAGATCCGCGCCTCGAACTTCGAACGCCTGACCCTGCTGATCAAGGGCCGCATCAGCGAAGGCAAGCTGGAAGACGTACCGCCGTATTTCCACTACTGCGCGGCCTGGGCCCTGGTGCACGGCGCCGTGGCGCTGTATCACTCGCCGTTCTGGAGTAATGTACTGGAAGATCAGGAAGGCTTCTTCCAGTTCCTGATGGACATTGGCGTGCGCATGGGCAACAAACGCAAGCACAGCGCCGAGCTGCCACAGGCGCCTGCCGAAACGCCTGCCACCTGATAGTTGCTGTCGGGCGCAGTACCCCAGGAATATACTCAGGCAAGGACCTTGCTAAAAGCTGATTTATAGGTCAGCTTTTAGTGCGCCCGATTCATCCTCTGCCGGAGTGATCCATGATCGTTGATCGTCAAGGCAGGCGTTTTCGCAATTTGCGGATCAGCCTGACCTCAGCCTGCAATTACGCGTGTACTTACTGCGTGCCAAACGGCAAGCGGCTGGTGGCTGCCCAGGACGAACTCTCGGCCGAGGCCATGGCCCGTGGCGTGGCCTATCTGATCGAGGCGGCGGGGATCGAACGCCTTCGCATCACCGGCGGCGAGCCGTTGGTCAGCCCCAAGCTGGAAGCCTTCATGGGCGCTGTCGGCGGGATGGGGCTCAGCGATATCAGCCTGACCACCAATGGCCAGTTGCTCGCGCGCAAACTGCCACTGCTGGTGGACGCCGGTATTCGGCGCATCAACGTCTCCCTCGATACCCTGGATGCCGTCGCTTTTCGCAGCATCGCGCGTGGCGGTGACCTGGCCACTGTGCTTGATGGCATGGACCAGGCCCGCGCCGCCGGGATCAAGATCAAGGTCAATATGGTGCCCCTGCGCGGCCAGAACCTCGATCAGGTGATGCCGTTGCTCGATTACTGCCTGGAGCGCGGCTACGAGTTGCGCTTTATCGAGTTGATGCGCATGGGCCACCTGGCCAAGGACTCGAATGCATTCCTGCAGCAATTCGTCAGCCTGCAGCAATTGCTCAGCCTGATCGGCGAGCAGTATGAATACCTGCAAGCCAACGCCCCGGTCGATGCCACGGCAGTGCGCTACGAAGTGCCGGGCAAAGGCTTCTTTGGCGTCATCGCGAATGAAAGCGTGCCGTTCTGCCGTACGTGTTCGCGGCTGCGGCTGTCGTCCACTGGCTGGCTGCATGGTTGCCTGTCGTCGAGCAACCGTCACTACGTCGGCGACCTGTTGGATCAACCCCGACACCAGGCACTGCCGGCCTTGCAGGGCCTGTTGATGAAGGCGTTGGGTGACAAACAGGAAGTCGCGTTCTCGGGCGGTGCCACCATCATGAAGATCATCGGCGGCTAGCCCAGGCTGGCGCAGAACCCTGTGGGAGCCGGATTGCTCGCGCATATGGTGTGCCGGTCAAAGCAAATACCGACTGATCCGCCGCAGTTGCGAGCAAGCCGCTCCCCCATTTGCTTTACGCCGCTTGCGAGTGGCCTGGATTCTGCATCTCGTGCCCATTCGCCGGTTTTCCGTCACCGGCTTCTGGAGGATTAGGATGCGTAACCTGGTTTTGTTGCTGGCGTCGTTGACGCTGAGTGGTTGCATGACCGTCAGCGATATGGCCGAAGGCACCCGCTATCAGATGAGCGACGCCGGGTTGCTCGACCACAGCGATACCCGCCGGACCGCCTCGGTTCGCATACAGCCGGATTCCTTTGTATTTATCGCCCAGGGTGCGTTCGTCCCACCGGGCAGCGCGTACCCGCGACCTAACGTGGTCGCCGAGGAAGCCTTCAACGGCTTCGTCGAATACTTCCCCATGGTGCGTCGTGCACGTCAGCCCGAAGGCCTCGAACAAGCCATGGCCGAAGCCCGTGCGGCCGGCGCGCACTACCTGTTGTACTGCCGGTTTGCCGCGGCGGATGACCGTATCGGCAATGCCGATGAATGGACCGACCAGCAGGCCCTCGACCGCGTAGGCTTGGACAGCGGCGTAATCCAGATCATGTTGATCGAGACCAGCACTCAGTATTTGATTGATACTGCACGCATTCGCAGTCGTGGCGGTTTACTGACGTTCCACGACAACAAGCCAGAAGACCTGATTGCCCGCCCCCTGGCGCAGTACGCCCGCGGCCTGCTGGGAATGAGCGATCAGTAAGACACAGGAGACCCCCATGACCGATTCCGCCAAGGCCAATGATCTGTTGGCCCAACTGCCCAAGGGCAAGGGACCGGCGCCGGTGCATCTGTGGAACCCGGATTTCTGCGGCGACATCGACATGCGCATCGCCCGCGATGGCACCTGGTTCTACCAGGGCACGCCTATCGGGCGTAAGCCGATGGTCAAGTTGTTCTCCAACATCATCCGCCGCGATGGCGATGATTATTTCCTGGTCACCCCGGTGGAAAAGGTCGGCATCCGTGTCGATGACGCGCCGTTTGTGGCCGTGACCCTGGACGTGCAGGGGCAGGGCGACAGCCAGGTGCTGCGTTTTACCACCAATGTCGATGAGTCGATCGACGCCGGCCTTGAGCACCCTCTGCGGGTAGTCATCGACCCCGACACCCAGGAACCTGCGCCGTATGTGCGGGTGCGCACCAACCTCGAAGCCCTGGTGCATCGCAACGTGTTCTACCAATTGGTGGAGCTGGCGGTGAGCCGTCCGATCAACGGTCAGAACTGGCTGGGCGTGTGGAGCGACGGGGTGTTTTTCCCGATTGGGCTGGAGCCCTGAGGGCGTTTTTCCCTTCCCCCTGAAATAATTCGCTTGCTGTGATCGGGTGGTTTCGGTTATCAATTTGTACATGATTAGACATGTTCGATTTGATAAGAAAAAACGCGTCGTCGACGAACTCATCCGCCGTATCGAGGGTGGGGTGATGGCCGACGGTTTCCTGCTGCCGGGCGAGCATCAATTGGCCGAGGAGTTTGCGGTCAGCCGAGGCACCCTGCGCGAAGCCCTGGCCGAACTCAAGCGGCGCAATTACATCGCGACCCAGAGCGGCGTCGGCTCCATCGTCACCTTTGACGGCATGGTGCTCGACCAGCGCAGCGGTTGGGCCCAGGCGTTGGCTGACACCGGCGCGCTGGTGACCACCGACATTTTGCGCCTGGAAGCGGTCACCCGCCCGGACCTGCTCAGCCGTTTCGGCACTGACCAATTCATCGCCCTCGACCGCCGTCGGCGTACCACCGATGGCACAGCCGTGTCGCTGGAGCGCTCGCTGATGCCTGCTGTCGGTGGCCTCGACAGCCTGCCGCGTGTGGGGCTGATCGACAACTCCCTGACCATCACCCTGGCCGCCTACGGCTATGTGGGCGCCGAAGGTGACCAGTGGATCGGCGCCGAGCCCTTGAGCGATGAAGACGCCGAGTTGCTCGGCCGTCCAGCCGGCAGCGTGTTTCTCAAGGCCTCGCGTACCACTTATGACCGTCGCGAACGCTTCATGGAGTACGTCGAAAGTTTGCTCGACCCTCTGCACTTTCGCCTGCACCTGCAGTTCGGAGCGTCGAAATGACCCGGCAAAATCGCGCCCTCGGCGCTTTCTACGGCCTGGCGTTGGGCGATGCCCTGGGCATGCCCACCCAATCCTTGAGCCGCGAGCAGGTCCGCGCGCGTTTCGGTGCCATTACCGGCCTGGAAGACGCCGACGCCGATCAGCCCATTGCCCCCAACATGCCGGCCGGCTCCATCACCGATGACACCGAGCAGGCGATCCTGGTCGGCGAGTTGCTGGTCGAAGGGCAGGGCAGCATCGAGCCGACCGTGCTCGCCCAACGCCTGATCGACTGGGAAGCGGTGATGCGTGCCAAGGGTTCGCAGGATCTGCTCGGGCCGTCCACCAAGCGCGCCATCGACATGATCCTCGCCGGCCACACCCCGGAAGAATCCGGGCGCTATGGCACCACCAACGGCGCAGCGATGCGCATCACGCCGGTGGGCATTGCCGCCGACGTCAGTGATCCGCTGCAGTTCATCCAGGCGGTGATCCAGGCTTGCCAGGTGACCCATAACACCACGCTGGGCATCTCCAGCGCGGCGGCAGTCGCGGCGGTAGTCTCGGCAGGCATCAATGGCGTGGACCTCGGTGAAGCGCTGAACATCGGCACGCAGATCGCCCAGCAGGCGGAAAGCCATGGTCACTGGGTGGCCGGCGGACGGATTTCTACGCGCATCAGTTGGGCGCGAACCCTGAGCGTCGGCAGCGGCGACAAGGCCCTGTTTGCCGAGCTGCTGTATGAATTGATCGGCACCTCCGTGGCTTCCCAGGAATCCGTGGTGGTGTCGTTTGCCCTCGCCCAGCAAGTGGCGGTGGGTGAGTTGGATGCCTTCGAGGCGCTGTGCCTGGCCGCCAGCCTTGGCGGAGACACCGACACCATCGCCGCGATCCTCGGCGCCATGCTCGGCGCCTGCCTGGGCCTGCAGTGCTGGCCTGAAGCGATGATCGAACAGGTCAAGCAGGTCAATAGCCTGGATTTGCAGCCGTTGGTCGCGGGGCTGCTTACATTGCGCTGAACCCTGTAGGCATGCCCCCCGGCTCCTACACAGGTCGCGTCGAGTCAGGATGACCGGTTAAAGCTTTGATTCTCTGCCACAACCACAACAATACAGGCACCAGGAGCACCCCTCATGAGCAGCACTTCTTCCGGCCAAAGTGCCGGGCAATTGGAAACACGCGGTATCGAACCGGTCCCTGAAGGCGAGTGCAACGGCCATCCGCTGCAACTGTTCTGGGTGTGGTTCGCGGCCAATATCAGCATCCTCGGCTTGCCGCTGGGCGCGACCCTGGTAGCGTTTCGCGGCTTGGCGATCTGGCAGGCGATCATCGTCGCGATCCTCGGCGCCGCCGGCTCTTTCGCGGTGGTGGGCATCATTTCGATTGCCGGCCGACGTGGCCGTGCGCCGAGCCTGACGCTGTCCCGCGCGATCTTCGGGGTACGCGGCAACATCGGACCGACGCTGGTCTCGCTGATGTCGCGCCTGGGCTGGGAAACCGTCAACACCACCACCGCCGCCTTCGTGTTGCTGTCGTTGTGTTCGATCCTGTTCGGCTCGCCGGTCGAGGCCAAGAGCGCGCCGCTGCTGACGCTGATTTTCATCGCCATTTTCGTGCTGCTGACCCTGTCCGTTTCCGGCCTCGGCCACGCGACCTTGCTGGTGATCCAGAAGTGGTCGACCTACGTGTTCGGCGCATTGAACATCCTGGTCGGCGGTTTCCTCTGCGCCACCATCGACTGGAGCGCGGTGTTCAACGCCACCCCGGCGCCGTTGAGCGCGATGATCATCGGTATCGGCACTATGGCGGCGGGTACCGGTATCGGTTGGGCCAACGCCGGTGCCGACATGTCGCGCTACCAGCACCGCAGCGTCAAGGCCGTGCGCCTGGTGGCGTCCGCCGCGTTCGGTGCGGGCATTCCGCTGGTGCTGCTGATTACCCTCGGCGGCCTGCTGTCGGTGGGCAACAACGACCTGGCGTCGGCAACTGACCCGATCATCGCGATCCGCGACATGCTGCCGACCTGGATGGCCGTGCCGTACCTGATCACCGCCTTCGGTGGGCTGCTGCTGTCGAACAACTTGTCGGTGTACTCGGCCGGCCTCACCACCTTGACCCTCGGCTTGAAGGTCAAGCGTGTGCACGCGGTGATCGTCGACATCGTGGCGATCTTCGCCGGCTCCATCTACTTCATGCTGATCGCCGACAGTTTCTACGGCCCCTTCATCACCTTCATCTCGTTGCTCGCGGTACCGATCACCGCGTGGGTCGGGATCTTCGTGGTCGACCTGATCCACCGTCACTACTACAGCCCCAAGGACCTGCTCGACGTCAGCCCCAGCAGCGCCTATTGGTACCGTGGCGGGGTGGAGTGGCGCGCGTTCGGCGCCTGGGCCGTGGCGATCGTGCTGGGCTTCAGCTTCACCACCATCGGCACCACTGCCGAAAACATCTGGTTCGCCGGGCCGTTGTCCGACTCCTGGCTGGGCCACAACGGCCTGGGCTGGATCGTCACCTTCCTGGTGGCCGGCGGGATTTATGCGCTGCTGGGCGGCGCGGCTGACCGTCGTCCGGCTTTAGTCGAGAGTCACAATGTCTAGATTGCTGCACACCGGCCAGGTCATCGTTGACCTGGTCATGGCCCTCGACACCCTGCCCGCGACCGGCGGCGACGTGCTGGCGCAGTCGGCCAGCTTCGAAGCCGGCGGTGGTTTCAACGTGATGGCCGCCGCGCGCCGCAATGGGTTGCCGGTGGTGTACCTCGGGCGCCATGGCCGCGGGCGCTTTGGTGACCTGGCCCGTGCGGCCATGCAGGCCGAAGGCGTGGAAATCGCCCAGGCGGCCAGTGACGACAAGGACACCGGCCTGTGTGTGTCGCTGACCGAAGCCACCACCGAGCGCACCTTCATTTCCCATATCGGCGCTGAAGGCGACTTGACGGCCGAGGACTTGGCAGGCGTCGTGCCACGGGCAGACGACTATGTGTACGTCAGCGGCTACAGCTTGTTGCTCGAGGGCAAGGCGCAGGCGTTGATCGATTGGCTGCTGGCCCTGCCGCGCGCTATACCCGTGGTGTTCGACCCGGGCCCCTTGGTCAAGGCGCCGGACTCGGCGTTGATGGTTGCCTTGCTGCCGCGTATCGATATCTGGACCAGCAACGGCCCGGAGGCGCTCGCATTTACCGGTGCCACGACGCTCGCCGATGCGCTGCTCGCACTCACTCGACATTTGCCTGCCGAGGCCTTGTTGGTGGTGCGCGACGGTCCGCAGGGTTGCTGGGTCAGTCGTCGGGGCGAGGCTGAGCATGTGCCGGGTTTCAAGGTCCAGGCGGTCGACAGCAACGGTGCGGGCGATGCCCATGCCGGGGTGTTCCTGGCCGGTTTGGCCAGCGGCCTGCAACCGGCCCAGGCAGCACGTCGCGCCAACGCCGCCGCGGCTCTGGCGGTCACGCGCTGGGGCCCGGCGACTTCGCCAGGGGCTGCCGAAGTGGACGCGTTGTTGGCAGAATAGGGGCACTCAGTACGGAGCTGTCCCATGACCCAGAACATCTACGACACGCCGGCCTTCTTCGAGGGCTACAGCAAAATGAGCCGCTCGGTGGAGGGCCTCGCCGGCGCGCCGGAGTGGCCCGCCTTGCAGGCCTTGCTGCCGCCGATGTCCGGTTTGAACGTGGTCGATCTGGGCTGCGGTTATGGCTGGTTCAGTCGCTGGGCCCAGGAGCAGGGCGCCGCACAGGTGCTTGGCCTGGATGTGTCGCACAAGATGCTGGCGCGGGCCCGGGCGATGACCTCGGCGCCGACCGTCACCTACGCCATCGCCGACCTGGAACAACTCGACCTGCCGGCGGGCACATTCGAGTTGGCCTACAGCTCCTTGGCGTTCCATTACATCGTCGACCTTAAGCGGTTGTTCCAGAACCTCCATCAAGCGCTGGTGCCGGGTGGGCGGCTGGTGTTTTCCATCGAGCACCCGATCTTCATGGCGCCGCGCAACCCAGGCTGGCAGGTCGATGCTCAGGGTCGCAAAAGCTGGCCGGTGGACAGTTATCAGCTGGAGGGGCCACGGGTGACGAACTGGTTGGCCGAGGGCGTGATCAAGCAGCACCGTACCTTGGGCACGTTGCTCAATCTGCTGATCCAGACGGGGTTCACGCTGAGCCATGTGCAGGAGTGGGGGCCGAGCGAAGCCGACCTCAAGGCCCTGCCAGCGTTGGCAGAAGAGCAAGAGCGTCCGATGATGCTGCTGGTCTCGGCGCATCGCTGATTGGCGACACCGCGCAAAATATGTGGGCGAGTGGTGGCGAGGGAGCTTGCTACGGTTCGACAGCGCAGCCGGAGCAAGCTCCTCACCACAGCCCGGAATGGGTGTTGAAATGTTCGGAAGACTGGCGTCAGCCAGCCTTTCGCAGCGCTTCAATCAGTTGATCCTTGCGCATGCTTGAGCGGCCCGGAATGGCCCTGGCCCGCGCTTCCTGCAGCAAGCTCTGCTTGGTTTGCGTCGCCAATGAGGCCCGGCTGTTGCGCGCATGGCCGTCACGGCTGGCCACGGCGCGCTTTGCCGAATCGCTGCGGGCCTGGGACTTTTCCTGCGGGGCTTTACGCTGACCCGAGCCACCGGCCTTTTCGCCACCGCCAGACTGCTTGTTGTCGGTAGCCCAGGCGCGCGCCTCAGCTTCATCCTTGGCAACGCCTTGGTGCTCGTAACTCTGTTCGATACGGGCAGCCTTGCGCTTCTGTGCGGCGGTGTATTTGGCTTTGCTTCCTAGAGGCATTGCGATACTCCCACTGGCCCTGTCGCCAGGGCCAGACCAGACAAAATGGATTACTGAGGGCCTTCACTTTCAAGCTTGCGGGCCTCGTCGACACCGGAGGCAGTCAGCTTGATCGGCAGGTTCAACGAGTATTCACCGGCGTCGTCGGTGGTCACATGCCCATCCTTGATCAGCCCGCGGTCCTGGAGGAACGCCAAGACACTGGCCACCACCTTTTCGCCGCGGTAGTTATCCAGCACCTCCTTGCCCAGGCCGTTCGGGTGGGCGTGCAACAGGCGGGTGAGGACTTCTTTTTCAAGGTTTCTATCGACGTTCATGCGTACCTCTTCACTGGGAAATGATCGGGTGTTGGTGTTGCTATCGATCCATCAAGGCGCAGGCTGTTTCGGCGCGCCAGGCACGTTCGAGTCGTCGCCTTTGTTGATGTTGGGTTGATTGATCGCGGGGCCCATCTTGCCATTGCCGACGGCGGCCGGAGCCTGGCGTTGGGTGTCGTTGCCCTGGGTGCGCGGGTCTGCGCCTGGCTGGATGATCGCGCCGCCGTTGGTGTCCATGCCGGTGCCCATCGAGTCCTGGGATTCCTGGGTGGCAGGGTTTGGCGAGCTGCCGGCCGGGTCAGTCTTGCCGGTGGACGAGGTGGCAGCGAAGGCGCCCAGCGATGTGGCAGACAAAAGGCCAGTGAGGGCGAGGGCGGCAAACTTGGAATTCTTCATGAGGGTGTCTCCATATGATTAATGTCCTTACCCTCTATTGGTCCGCCCGGCTTCGGCGTTCGTGCCTTGATGGCGACGAACGGTATTAGCCCACCTGTAAGATTTTGTGTGCCGAAAGCCTGCGCGCGATCAGGCGGGCCACGGTGATCATCCAGTTCAGTGTGGCGATGGCCAGCACGCAAAGCATCAGGGTCGACAGGCCGTACTCGACGATGATCTTGCCCGCCAGCAGCGGAAAGCCAAACACGCCGACAAAGTACCCGAGGCTGAATAACAGCAGGGCCTGGGACGTGGTGCCGGGCGGTGCTTCATTGGCCACCAGCCCGTTGATCACCGAGTACGTCAGGCCGTAACCCACGCCCAACGTGGCAGCCGCGAGCAGGTAGCTGAGGTTGCCGCTCACCCCAAAAGCAAACAGGGCGATCGACCCGAGCATCAACCCGGACAACACGCAGGCGGCGCGGTAGGCGTCGCGCTTGACCACGAAGCCGGCGATCAACAGCCGGCTGGTAATGGCGGCACTCAGGAACCCGCCGAAGAACAGCGAATAGTCCAGGCCATGCGCGGCTGCGTAGCTGGTCTGGAAGGATGAAAGCCCACCAAATACGCACCCTCCCAAGCCGACCATTAGGATGGCGAACGCCGCCCTGGAAGACAGCACTCTGCGGCTGGCAGCCCAGGAAATACGGGCGGCAGGCACGTTCGCGTGATGCTTGAGCCGAGCGCCCATACGCCAGAACATCACCACACCGGCGAGGCTGGCCAGCCCGGCAATATAGAACGCGCTGGTCAGGGGCAGGTCCAGCGCGCTGGCGGCCCGCCCGAGCAGGGGGCCGGAGCCGATCCCACTCAGCATGCTGCCCGACAGCAGCGCAAAGTACTTGGCTCGCTGACGTGGTTCTACCAGCAAGGTCACGATGATCGGACCCAGTGTGTAGAACACGCCCCAACCCAACCCCAGGGCCAGCCCGCACACCATCAAGCCTTGGCCAAACCCGGGCACCAGGGCAAAACCCAGGCACGCCACCACCAGCAACACGCCCATCCCGGCAATCGCCCGGGCCGCGCCCAGCGCATCGGCCAAATGCCCGGAGAGCACCACGGCCACGAAGGTGCTGAGCATCGCCATGGAAATCACGCTGCCGGCATCATGGTCGTTGCCGCCGCGCGCGTGAATCAGCAGCGACAGCAAAAACGTCGAACCGTAGGACAGGGACAGCAGGAAGCTGGCAAGGCAGAACAGCGCGAAAGTCTTCGCGCCCACCGGCGGAGTGGCGTGCATGGGCAAGTCTCGAATCGTTGGCGTTATGCCGACTGTTTACCATGGGCGGCCACGGCGATTGTTCTGTGGTTGGTGGTGCTCGGATCACTGCGCGACGGAGTAAAGCACCCGCACCCTCTCGAAATTGCACTGCAACTCGTCATGAAAGCGCCTTAGTATGTGTGCTTTGAAATTGCCCAAGGCTCGCCCATGACCATCGAGATTCGCCCCGCCGTGCCCAGCGATGCTGCGCAGATCCTGGCTTTCATCACCGAGCTTGCCGAGTACGAGAAGGCCCGGCATGAAGTGATCGCCAGTGTCGCGGACATCGAGCGCAGCCTGTTCAGCGAGGGCGCGACCGCCCATGGCCTGATCTGCTTGCGGGACGGCTTGCCGATCGGTTTTGCCGTGTTCTTTTTCAGTTACTCCACGTGGCTGGGCAGCAACTGCCTGTACCTCGAAGACCTGTACATCAACCCCGAGCAACGCGGCGGTGGCGCCGGCAAGAAGCTCTTGCGGCATTTGGCCAAGATCGCTTGCGACAACGGCTGCGGCCGTTTCGAGTGGAGCGTGCTGGACTGGAACGAGCCGGCGATTGCCTTCTACAAATCCATCGGCGCCCAGCCGCAGGAAGAGTGGGTTCGCTACCGCATGGAAGGCGATGCGCTGCGCGACTTTGCCCTCGGCTAGTCCCCCAGCCTGTAGACACTGAAGATCAACAGGTGGGAGCGGGCTTGCTCGCGAATGCGCTGGATCAGTCAACTCATGTGTGACTGGCCACGGCATTCGCAAGCAAGCCTGCTCCCACTTTTTTTGATTTTTGCTCACTATATGGGATGCAAATTTATATATTGAGATATTTCAAAAGATGGGTTTATAGTCGCCTGCATCAGCACTCACTACCAAAAATAAAACAGGTGAAGCGATGCAGCCCCAACCGTTGTCGTTACCCGCTGTGCCCGAGCCCACCTATGGTGAACGGCTGAAGAACAAAGTGGTGATCATCACGGGCGCCGCCCAGGGCATTGGCGAGGCGATCGTCGCCTGTTTCCAGGCCCAGCAGGCGCGCCTGGTGATTGCCGATATCCAGGGCGACAAGGTCGAGAAAGTCGCCGCCCATTGGCGCGAACGCGGCGCCGAGATCGTCGCGCACCCCGTCGATATCACCTCCAAGACGCAGTGGCAGGCGTTGGTCAATGTCGCCATCGAACGCTACGGTCGCGTCGATGTGCTGGTCAACTGCGCCGGGGTCAACGTGTTCCGCGACCCGCTGGAGATGACCGACGAGGACTGGCGCCGCTGCTTCGCCATCGACCTCGACGGCGCCTGGTACGGTTGCCGTACGGTGCTGCCGCACATGATCGAGCAGGGCATCGGCAACATCATCAACATCGCCTCCACTCACTCCAGCCACATCATTCCCGGTTGCTTCCCATACCCGGTGGCCAAGCATGGCCTGCTCGGCCTCACCCGTGCGCTCGGCATCGAATACGCGCCCAAGGGCATCCGCGTGAATGCCATCGCGCCGGGCTACATCGAAACCCAGCTCAACGTCGACTACTGGAACGGTTTCCCCGATCCCCACGCCGAACGCCAGCGTGCGTTCGACCTGCACCCGCCCAAGCGCATCGGCCAGCCGATCGAAGTGGCGATGACTGCATTGTTCCTGGCGACTGACGAGGCGCCCTTCATCAATGCGACCTGCCTGATGATCGATGGCGGGCGGTCCGTGATGTACCACGACTAGAACTTGTAACGCTCAATAACAACAAGAGGTGGCTCATGTTCAAGAAGACACTAGGCACTCTGGCGCTCGCGATAGCGTTCAGCAGCGTGGCACTCGCCGAAGAAGTGAAGATCGGCTTCCTGGTCAAGCAGGCCGAAGAACCCTGGTTCCAGACCGAATGGGCCTTCGCCGAGAAGGCCGGCAAGGACCAGGGTTTCACCGTGATCAAGATCGCGGTGCCTGATGGTGAGAAGACCCTGTCGGCCATCGACACCCTCGCGGCCAACGGCGCCAAGGGCTTTGTGATCTGCCCGCCGGACGTGTCCCTTGGCCCGGCGATCATGGCCAAGGCCAAGCTCAATAACCTCAAGGTGCTGGCGGTCGACGACCGTTTCGTCGACGCCAAGGGCAAGCCTATGGAAGACGTGCCCTACGTCGGCCTGGACGCTTACAAGATCGGCCAGAAACAAGGCGAAGCCATGGCCGCCGAAGCGAAAAAACGCGGTTGGGACTGGAAAGAAACCTACGCCGTGATCAACACCTTCGACGAGCTGGAAACCGGCAAGAAACGCACCGACGGCTCGGTGGAAGGCCTCAAGGCGGCGGGCCTGCCGGCTGACCATATCCTCTTCAGCGCGCAGAAAACCCTCGACGTCCCCGGCAGCATGGACGCCACCAACTCGGCGCTGGTGAAGCTGCCCAGTGGTGCGAAAAACCTGCTGATCGGCGGCATGAACGACAGCACCGTGCTGGGCGGCGTACGCGCCACGGAAAGCGCCGGCTTCAAGGCGGCCAACGTGATCGGCGTAGGCATCAACGGGACCGATGCAATCGAGGAATTGAAGAAATCCAATACCGGTTTCTACGGCTCGATGCTGCTGAGCCCGGATGCCTCGGGCTACAAAACCGCCAGCGCGATGTTCGAGTGGGTCACCAAAGGCACCGAGCCTGCCAAGTTCACCGCCCTGGACAATGTCACCCTGATCACCCGCGACAATTTCAAGCAAGAGTTGAGCAAAATAGGGCTGTGGAAATGAGCGGCGCGGCCCTGCGTTTCAATGGCATCGGCAAGGAGTTTCCCGGTGTGAAAGCCCTGGCGCAGATCAGCTTTGAAGCGCGGCCGCATTCGGTACATGCGCTGATGGGCGAGAACGGCGCCGGCAAGTCGACCCTGCTGAAGATTCTGGGCGGCGCCTACCTGCCGAGCAGCGGCACGCTGCAGATCGGCGAGCAGACCATGGACTTCAAATCCGCCGCCGACAGCATCGCCAACGGCGTCGCGGTGATCCACCAGGAACTGCACCTGGTGCCGGAAATGACGGTGGCGGAGAACCTGTTCCTCGGGCATTTACCGACGCGTTTTGGCGTGGTCAATCGCGGGCTGTTGCGCCAGCAGGCGCTGGCCTGCCTCAAGGGCCTGGCCGATGAGATCGACCCCGACGAAAAGCTCGGGCGGCTGTCCCTCGGGCAGCGCCAACTGGTGGAAATCGCCAAGGCGCTGTCGCGGGGTGCGCATGTGATTGCTTTCGACGAGCCGACCAGCAGCCTGTCCGCCCGCGAGATCGACCGCTTGATGGCGATCATCACGGGGCTGCGCGACGAGGGCAAAGTGGTGCTCTACGTGTCCCATCGCATGGAAGAAGTGTTCCGCATCTGCAACGCCGTCACGGTGTTCAAGGATGGCCGCTACGTGCGCACCTTCGAGGACATGAGCACGCTGACCCACGATCAGCTGGTGACCTGCATGGTCGGCCGCGACATCCAGGACATCTATGACTATCGCCCGCGCGAGCAGGGCGAGGTGGCGCTGAAGGTCGAGGGGCTGCTTGGCCCGGGCCTGCGTGAGGCGGTCAGCCTGCAAGTGCACAAGGGCGAGATCCTCGGGCTGTTTGGCCTGGTCGGTGCCGGGCGGACCGAGCTGTTCCGGTTGCTCAGCGGGTTGGAGCGCGCGACCGCCGGCCACCTGGAATTGAACGGGCAGGCGCTGCCCTTGCGCTCGCCCCGCGATGCCATCGCCGCTGGCGTGTTGCTGTGCCCGGAGGACCGCAAGAAGGAGGGCATCATTCCGCTGTCCAGCGTCGCCGAGAACATCAACATCAGCGCGCGTGGTGCGCATGCCACGTTTGGCTGGCTGCTGCGCGACGGCTGGGAGAAGGGCAACGCCGACAAGCAGATCAAGGCGATGAAGGTCAAGACGCCGAACGCCGAGCAGAAAATCATGTACCTGTCGGGGGGCAACCAGCAGAAGGCCATTCTCGGCCGCTGGCTGTCGATGCCGATGAAAGTACTGCTGCTGGACGAGCCGACGCGTGGCATCGATATCGGCGCCAAGTCGGAGATCTACCAGATCATCCACAACCTCGCCGCCAGCGGCATCGCGGTGATCGTGGTGTCCAGCGACCTGATGGAAGTGATGGGCATCTCCGACCGCATCCTGGTGATGAGCGAAGGCGCCCTGACCGGCGAACTGACCCGCGATCAAGCGGATGAAGCACGGCTGCTGCAACTGGCGCTCCCGCGTTCGCGGGCTTGAAGAATAAGAGGGTTTGGCTATGTCTCAGGTAAAAACTGCAAAGGGCTTCTGGCCGGGTTTCAACCAGCGCAAGTTTCTCGATGACTGGGTGATGCTGCTGGCGGCACTCAGCATCTTTGTGCTCAGCGCGTTGTTTATCGACAACTTCCTCTCGCCGCTGAACATGCGCGGCCTGGGCCTGGCGATTTCCACCGTGGGCATCGCGGCGTGCACCATGTTGTTCTGCCTGGCGTCGGGGCACTTCGACTTGTCGGTGGGCTCGGTGATCGCCTGCGCCGGCGTGGTGGCGGGGATCGTGATCCGCGACACCGACAGCGTGGTGCTCGGTGTGTCCGCCGCCTTGGCCATGGGCCTGGTGGTGGGGCTGATCAACGGTATCGTCATCGCCAAGCTGCGCATCAACGCGTTGATCGCGACCCTGGCGACCATGCAGATTGTGCGCGGCCTGGCCTACATCTTCTCCAACGGCAAGGCCGTCGGGGTGATGGACGAAGGCTTCTTCGTGTTCGGCAACGGCCAACTGATGGGCGTGCCGGTGCCGATCATCATCACCGTGCTGTGCTTTGTGTTCTTCGGCTGGCTGCTCAACTACACCACCTACGGGCGCAACACCATGGCGATTGGTGGCAACCAGGAAGCGGCGCTGCTGGCCGGGGTAAACGTCGACCGCACCAAGATCATCATCTTTGCCGTGCACGGTTTGATCGGCGCGCTGGCCGGGGTGATCCTGGCCTCGCGCATGACCTCGGGCCAACCGATGATCGGCCAGGGTTTCGAGCTGACGGTGATCTCTGCCTGCGTCCTGGGCGGGGTCTCGTTGAGCGGTGGTATCGGCATGATCCGTCATGTGATTGCCGGGGTGCTGATCCTGGCGATCATCGAGAACGCGATGAACCTGAAGAACATCGACACCTTCTACCAGTACGTGATCCGTGGTTCGATCCTGTTGCTGGCGGTGATTATCGACCGCATGAAGCAACGCTAAAGTCGTGCCCTGTGAAGATCAAAATGTGGGAGCTGGCTTGCCTGCGATAGCGGTGTGTCAGCCTGCACATTTACTGGCTGACACGCCCTCATTGCAGGCAAGCCAGCTCCCACAGTGGATCTCCTCTGTTCAGGAGGGCTGCATTTGCCATAATGGCGCCGTTTTCGTACCACCACATAGGCCCGATATGCAGGAAAACGCCCACACTCCCGTCAAAGACGCTGCGCCTACCGGCACCCAGACCCTGCTGCGTGGCCTGGGCGTGGTGCAGGCGGTGGCGGCCGGTGCGCGGGATCTGAAAGAGATCGCCAAGCGCATCGGCACCACCCGCAGTACCACGCATCGCCTGGCCAGTTGCCTGGTGGAAGAGCGCTACCTGCGTGTGGTGCCGCAGGTCGGTTACCTGCTGGGGCCGAAGTTGATCGAGCTGGGGTTCCAGGCTCGCGAAGAGTTGCCGCTGGTGACCCTGGCCATCCCGTATCTGGATGAGCTGTCGGCGCTGACCGGCGACACCATTCACCTGGCCATTCGCGAATACGATGACGTGCTCTACCTGCACAAGAATCCAGGCCGCAACGGTCCGGAAATGCGCTCGCGGGTGGGCCATCGCATGCCATTGGCGCGTACCGGTGTGGGCAAGGCGATGTTGCTGGATGACACCGCGCAGGAATGGCAGCGGCTGTACGAAGCCAGCCTGCCGGCGGGAGGCAAGAGCCTGCAATGGCCGCAGCACCCGGAACAGACCTGGGCGCAGTTCGAGCAGCGCATGCATGAATACGTGGTGGGGGGCTACGCGTTCGATCTGGAAGACAACGAACCGTCGATCCGTTGCGTGGCGGCACCGGTGCGCGATGCCAGCCGGCGAATTGTCGCCGGCATCAGCATCGCCAGTACCGTGCCCTACATGCCGCTGGAGAAAATGGCCGAGCTGATCCCTGTGATCAAACAGGTCGCGGCCCGGCTTTCCGCGGAGTTGGGCGCAAAGGCCTGATCAGGCCTTCAGGGTCGCCATGTCGATGACAAAGCGGTACTTCACATCACCGGCGATCATGCGGGCGTAAGCCTCGTTGATCTGGCGGATGTCGAGCATTTCGATGTCGCAGGTGATGCCATGCTCGGCACAGAAATCCAGGACTTCCTGGGTTTCGGCAATGCCACCAATCAACGAACCGGCCAGCACTTTACGCCCCAGCACCAGCTTGGCCGCATTCACCGGCGGGTCTACCGGCTCGATCAGGCCGACCAGGATGTGCACGCCGTCAAAGCGCAGTACATCGAGGTAGGGGTTGAGGTCGTGTTGTACCGGGATGGTGTCCAGCAGGAAGTCGAAGCTGCCGGCGGCGGCCTTCATCTGCTCGGCATCGGTGGACACGATCACGTGATCGGCGCCCTGGCGACGGCCTTCTTCAGCCTTGCTCGCCGAGCGGGTGAACAAGGTCACTTCCGCACCCATGGCCTTGGCAAACTTGATGCCCATATGGCCCAGGCCGCCCATGCCCAGCACGCCGACTTTATCGCCGGCCTTGACGCCGTAGTGCTTGAGCGGCGAGTAGGTGGTGATGCCGGCGCAGAGGATCGGCGCGGCGCTGGCGAGGTCGAGCTTGGCCGGGATCTTGACCACGAAGTGCTCGCTGACCACGATGCTGTCGGAGTAGCCGCCCATGGTGTTGCTGCCGTCGACGCGGTCGGGGGTGGCGTAGGTCATGGTCGGGCCTTCGAGGCAGTATTGCTCCAGGTCCGATTTGCACGCGTCGCAGTGGCGGCAGGAGTCGACCATGCAGCCCACGCCGACCAGGTCGCCGACTTTGTGCGCGGTGACGCTGGCGCCGACGGCGGTGACTTTGCCGACGATCTCGTGGCCCGGCATCAGTGGGTACACGGCGATGCCCCACTCGTTGCGTGCCTGGTGGATGTCGGAGTGGCAGACGCCGCAGTAGAGAATCTCGATGGCCACGTCATCGGCACGTGGGCTGCGACGTTCAAACGACATGGGGGCGAGGGGAGTGGTGGCCGACTGGGCGGCATAACCGATAGCGGTGTACATGGATAAACCTCGCAAAAGCTTGGACTGGGGAGGTGGCGCATTCTGCGCGCCGACCCCGGGTGCGACCATGGCAAATGCTCCGAGTCTCATGCCTAAAGCTCCGGAGGAGCAGCTAAAAGCGGCAAGCTGCAAGCGGCACGCTATAAACTGCGGACTTTCTTGCAGCCTGTGGCTCGAAGCGAGCTGGCCTGCACCAAGACGTACCTTTGCGAGAGCTGCTTTTATGTTGTTGACCCGCCATCTCGATGCCAACGCCACGCTGGTTTCCTTGATTGAGGGGCTCACGCCCTGCGACGGTTTCTCCCCGACCCACTTGCCCGGCGTGCAGGTCTTGCGCGCCAGTTGCGACGTGGCGCGCGGGCCGCAGATCTATGAACCGAGCCTGATGTTCGTGGCGCAGGGCAGCAAGGTCGCCTACCTGGGCCCGCGCACGCTGGAGTACGGCGCCGGTCACTACCTGATCCAGGCGATGCCGGTACCGTTCGAATGCGAGACCTTTGCCATGGCGCCCGACGCCCCGTTGTACGGGGTGACAGTGGGCATCGATCGGGTGGTATTGGGTGAGTTGGTCATGGCCATGGGCATGCAGGCCGGGCCGCCGCCGACGGCGCAGACCCTGGAATCGATGAGCTCGGTGGTGCTCGACGATGCGATGCGCGGCTGCGTCGAGCGGCTGTTGCAGTGCCTGCACGATCCGCTGGAAAGCCGGATCATGGGCCCGGCGCGGGTGCGCGAATTGTTGTTCACCGCCTTGCGCGGGCCCCAGGCCGATGTACTGCGCGCACTGGTGGAACAGCAGGGGCAGTTTTCGCGGATCGCTACCTCGTTGAATCACCTGCATGCCCATTACGCCGAGCCGCTGAATATCGAGACATTGGCGGGGTATGCGCACATGAGTGCGTCGACGTTCCATGAGCATTTCAAGCGCTGCACCCTGCTGTCGCCGGTGCAATATCTGAAACGGCTGCGCCTGCTCAAGGCCCAGCAGTTGCTGCTGGTCGAAGGCATGGGCGTGGCGCAGGCGGCGCATAACGTGGGATACCAGAGCACGTCGCAGTTCAGTCGCGAGTACAAGCGCTACTTCTTGCGCAACCCCGGTGAAGAGCGGGCTGCATAATTCCATCAGGCACAACTGCGTAAATGTGGGAGCGGGCTTGCTCGCGAATACGCTGGGTCAGTTAACACATTCCTCAACAGACAGACCGCCTTCGCGAGCAAGCCCGCTCCCACATTTGACCGAGGTGACTGGTTTTGTTTCGGGCCACAAAAAAAGGCTCCCGATTGGGAGCCTTTTTGTTCAAGCGACGGACTTACATGTTCGGGTAAGTCGGCCCGCCTGCGCCTTCCGGCGTGACCCAGGTGATGTTCTGCGAAGGGTCCTTGATGTCACAGGTCTTGCAGTGCACGCAGTTCTGGGCGTTGATCTGGAAGCGTTTTTCGCCGTCTTCCTTGGTCACCACTTCATACACGCCGGCCGGGCAGTAACGCTGTGCCGGTTCATCGTAGAGCGGCAGGTTGGTGCCGATCGGGATGCTCGCGTCTTTGAGCTTCAAGTGGCACGGCTGTTCTTCTTCGTGGTTGGTCCCGGAGATGAACACCGAGCTCAACTTGTCGAAGCTCAGCTTGCCGTCGGGTTTCGGGTAGTCGATCTTCTTGCTGTCCTTCGCGAGCTTGAGGCAGGCGTAGTCCGGCTTGGTGTCGTGCAGTGTGAACGGCATCTTGCCGCCGAGAATGTTCTGGTCGAACCAGTTGAAGCCGGCGCCGATGATCGGACCGAACTTGTGCATCGCCGGGCCGAAATTGCG
>Ga0153921_1000370_pt1 | contig 25731 bp, 25 predicted proteins | sample TSNJ005MetaG_FD_104691 | JGI IMG/M metagenome (GOLD analysis project Ga0153921, IMG submission 104691) | Attine ant fungus gardens microbial communities from New Jersey, USA - TSNJ005 MetaG | ecosystem: Host-associated > Fungi > Mycelium > Unclassified | place: USA: New Jersey, Brendon T. Byrne... | reverse complement strand
GCTCGGGTTCCTGGCGAACTTCCTCTCGAAGCCCATCCTGATCGGCTTCGTCGGCGGCCTCGCGCTCGACATCCTGGTGTCGCAGGCGGCGAAGATGCTCGGCGTGAAGATCGACAGCGGCGGGGAGTTCCTCGAGAAGCTCGGCGGCCTGATCACGGGTCTCCCGAAGCTCAACATCTGGTCGCTCGTCATCTCGCTCGGCGCGCTCCTCGTGCTCCTCGTCGGCCGCCGGCTCGCCGCGGCCGTCCCGTGGGCGCTGATCGTCCTCATCGTCGGCACCGTCGTCGTCGTGCTGACCGACGCCCAGAAGGCGGGCGTCTCCGTGCTCGGCAAGGTCGACGCGGGACCCCCGACCTTCACCTGGCCGGTGATCGCGTGGACAGACTGGCTCGCCCTCGTGCCGTCGGCGATCGCGCTCACGATGGTCACGATGGGCGAAGGGCTGCTCGTCTCCCGCTCCTACGGCCAGAAGCGCGACTACCCGACGCGCCCCAACCGCGACCTCTTCGCCTTCGGCGTCGCGAACCTGGGCGCGGGCGTCACCGGCGCCTTCACGGTCGGCTCCTCCACCTCCCGCACCGCGGCGATGGACCAGGCCGGCTCCCGCACCCAGCTGCCCACGCTGATCACCGCGCTCGGCACGCTGCTGCTCCTGATCTTCGGCACGGCGCTGCTGGAGGACGTCCCCTCCCCCGCCATCGGCACCATCGTCGCGGTCGCCGTCGTGCCGCTCCTCGGCATCCGCGACTTCGCCCAGCTCTGGCGGCTGGACCGCTTCGAGTTCGTGATCGGCGCGGTCTGCTTCCTCGGCGCCCTGCTGATCGGCCCCATCGCGGGCATCGTCATCGCCTTCGTGCTGGCCGTGATCAACGTCACCCGCCGTGCCGCGAACCCGCCCATCGACACGCTCAAGGCCGACGGCGACCCGAACGCCTCACTGCTGGCGGAGGCGCCCAGCGGCGAGCAGACCGCGCCCGGCGTCATCGTGGTCCGGCTCGCGGCTCCGCTCTTCTTCGCGAACAGCACCGTGTTCCAGCAGGCGGTCGAGGGCGCGGTCGAATCCGCCGGCGCCGCCCACCTCGTGCTCGACATGGAGGCCGTCACCGACATCGACGTCACCGGTGCCGAGTCGTGGGAGGGGCTGCAGGAGTTCCTGCAGCGGCAGAACGCCGATCTGTCTCTCTCGCGCGTCCGCCCGGGGATCCGGGAGCGGATCGAGCACCTGGGCCTGGGCGACGGCGTGCGCTACTTCGAGACCAACCGGGAGGCGCTCGCCGCGCTCCGCACGGACGCGGACGATCATGCCCGCCCCTGAGTGGTGGCCGTTCCACCGCCGTGCGAAGGCGCCGGAACCCGCACCGCCCACCGCGGCCGACTCCGGCGGCGACGGCACCGGCGCGGGCACGGGACGCGGCGTGCGCATCCTCCTGGCCCTCGCCTCCGCTGTGGTGGTGGCGTTCGGGATGGCCGCCATCGGCAGCATCCTCGCCCCGACCCTCCTTGCTCTCGTGCTCACGATCTGCGCGCAGCCGGTGCGGGTGTGGCTCACCCGGCACGGGACGCCGGAGGGCGTCGCCACCGGTGCGGTCGCACTCACCGTGTTCGCCCTGCTCGCGGGCTTCGCGGCCGTCCTCATCGTCGCCCTCGCGCAGTTCGTGGGCATGCTGCCGCAGTACAAGGGCCAGCTCGAGCAGATCGGCGCCGACATCGGAACATGGCTCCAGAGCATCGGAGTCGGCCCGCAGGAGGTCAAGACCATCGCGTCCGGTTTCGACCCGGCCAAGTTCCTCGACTTCTTCACCGGGCTGCTGGGCGGTGCGTTCGGGTTCCTGTCGTTCGGGGTGGTCGTGCTGACGATGCTCATCCTGATGCCCGCCGATGCGGCCTACACCCCGACGCTGCTGCGGCAGCTCGAGCCGACGCGGCCGAACCTCGTCTACGCGATGAGCGGCTTCGCGCACAGCGTGCGCCGCTACATGGTCGTCACCACCGTGCTCGGGCTGGTGCAGGGCGTGATCAACGGCTTCGCGCTCTGGCTACTCGGCGTGCCGGCCGCCCTCCTTTGGGCGATCCTCGCCTTCCTGTGCAGCTACATCCCGAACGTCGGGTACTTCATCGCGATCGTCCCGCCGATCGTCTTCGGCTACCTGACGGGCGGCTGGGGCACGGTCGTCGCCGTGATCGTGGTCTACGGGATCATCAACGCGGTCGTGCAGTCGATCGTCCAGCCGAAGGTCGTCGGCAACGCGGTGGCGCTCAGTCAGACCCTCACGTTCTTCTCCGTGCTGTTCTGGGCCGTCGTGCTCGGGCCGCTCGGCGCCATCCTCGCCGTGCCGCTCACCCTCCTGGTGCGCGCGGTGCTGATCGACTCCGACCCGCGTGCCCGCGTCTGGCGGGCGGCGATCGGCGATCTGAGCGAGACGAGGGTGCTCATGAAAGAGGAGTCCGCGGCCCGCAAGGCGGAGCGCACGGAGCACAGGGTTCACCACGACGACCGACGAAAGGACTGACACATGGGTGGAGCGATCGGAGACACGCTTCCGTTGGCACTGGGGATCGCGATCAGCCCGATTCCGATCATCGCGGCGATCCTGATGCTGCTGTCGCCGAAGGCGCGCGGCACGAGCGTCGGCTTCCTGCTCGGGTGGCTGCTCGGCATCATCGTGGCGGTGGTCGTCTTCACCCTGCTGTCCGGGCTCATCCCGGCCGCCGACCCCGACGCGTCGCAGCCGATCGGCGGGACGATCAAGATCGTCCTGGGCGTGCTCCTGCTCCTCCTCGCGCTGCGGCAGTGGCGCTCGCGGCCCAAGCCCGGCGAGACCGCGGCGCTGCCGAAGTGGATGGCCGCCATCGACCAGATGACGGCCGGGCGCAGCCTCGGCCTCGCGTTCATCCTGGCCGCGGTGAACCCCAAGAACCTGCTGCTCGCCGCCGGCGCCGGCGTCGCGATCGGCACGGCCGGGCTGTCGGTCGGCGCGGACATCGTCGTGATCGTGATCTTCGTGATCGTCGCCGCCAGCTCCGTCGCGATCCCGGTGATCGGCTACCTGCTGGCCGCGGATCGCATCCGCGGGCCGCTGGACTCCCTCCGCGGCTGGCTCGTCGGCAACAACGCGACGGTCATGTCGGTGCTGCTGCTCGTGATCGGCGTGGTGCTGATCGGCAAGGGGATCGCGGCGTTCTGAGGGAGGGATGCGACAGGCGCGGTCTCAGTGCAGGGCGATCTTCAACAGGATCACGAGCACCCCGAACAGCCCGGTGACCACGGCACCGAGGAGGCAGATCCCGATCGGTCGGCCTCGGACGAGGAAGACCAGATAGCCGAGAAGCGCCAGCATGAGCACGGCCAGCCAGAGCGCGATCGTGACGGCCGTCTCGGCGTCCAGCACGCCCAGCGTCGCCAGCAGCAGAGGGACGCTCGGGATGACCGCCGCCTCCAGCATCCCGGCCGATTCCGCCATGGCATGCCGCAGCGAGTCGCGCAGGCGGTCCCGCACGTGGGCGGCGTCGCCGTGGAACCCGAGCGCGGTCGAGTACACGTGGGCGAGCCAGAACACGACGATGCTGATGAGGCTGAAGGCCAGGATCCGCAGGGCCGAGTCGGGGTGGTCGTCCTCGAGCGACGACGCGGCCACGACGCTCGCGTACACGATGGTCCCGTAGATGGCCGCCGGCGTGCCCCAGTGCCGCCAGAGGGCGCGCTGCACGCGGACGGTCTGGTCGTCGGACTGGTTCAGGTCCATCGACGGGTCGGGCTCGGCGCTCATCCCGCCGCCCTCGCCTGGACGGTGAGGTCGCCGCCGCCCTCCAGCGTGAGCCGGCGCCCCACCCGCACCAGCTGCGGCTCGTCCGAGAAGCCGCCGGCGAAGAGCGCCTCGCCCTTGCGGAACGTCGGCGACTGCTCGAGCAGGTACGACGGGACGAAGCCGAAGACGTCCGCGATCTCGGCGAGGTCGCGCGGAGCGTTCATGCGCATCAGCCCGAGGTTGTCGCACTGCGAGAGCACGTTCGGGTGGATCTTCGACGGGCGCTGCGTGGAGAGGAACAGCCACAGCCCGAACTTCCGCCCCTCGGCGGCGATCTGGATGATCTGCTCGGTCAGCTGACGCTCGATGTCGTTGCGGGCGGTGGGCGGGCAGAAGTTGTGCGCCTCGTCGATCACGATGAGCAGCGGGCGGCGGTCCATCCGGTGCTCCCAGAGATGCTCCAGCACGCACAGGGCCGCCGCCTGAGGCTCGCTGACGTGCGAGAAGCCGCCCACATCGAGGACGGTCGCCCGCGGACGCTCGTCGAGCGCGTCGACCGTGGAGGCGCGGCCGAACGACCAGAGCGGCCAGTCCAGGATCTCGAGGTTGTCGATCCGCAGGCCCAGACGCCGTCGGGCCGGGTCGTCGGAGCGCGACAGCGCGTCGAGGAAGGCACTCTTCTCGAAGTGCGCTGCGCTCTTGTCGAGATGCAGGAGGGCGTTGTACTCCTCCTCGTCCTCGATCGGGTCCAGACGCCCGACGGCGGCCTGCGATCGCACGCTGAGATCCACGTAGCGCGTGTGCAGCTGCGGCTCCTGCATCGTGCTGCTGTGGAACACCCGGATGTCGGCATCGGCATACCGAGCGGCCGTTTCCGGATCGGCGTCGTCGTGGGTCTCGGCCAGGTGCACGAAATCGGCGTTCGGGTCGAGGACGGCCATCGACAGCTCGGTCTCGAGGAGCAGCTGCTCCAGCACGACGCCGAGGGCGTACGTCTTGCCCGACCCGCTCTGCCCGCACCAGAACGTGTGCCGGTTGAACCGGGAGGCGTCGATCACGGCGGGGCGCTCCGGCGGCTCCACCAGGGTTCCGATCGTCAGCGGGATCATCGCGTCGCGTCCATTCCCGGGAGCCTCCCCGTCCCCCGCGATGCTACGAGCGCGGCGCGCGGCGCACCAGACCCGGCACGGCCGGCGGCCACCCTGTTCGGCCGCGACGCCCACCCCGACGTCCACGCGAAGGGCGCGGCGCTGCTGCACTTGCTCCTGCGCAACAACGCCCTGCTGGACGGCAACAAGCGCACCGGATGGGTCCTCTGCGTGCTCTTCTTCCAGCTCAACGGCTGCGAACAGCGGTACGACGAGGACGCGCAGTTCGACCTCATCCTGGCCGTCGCTGCCGGGGAGATCGAAGAGATCGGTGCGATCGCCCGGCGGCTCGCGGTCTGGTTCACGGCGCCTCAGCGCGACAGCGGTCGCAGCGTCTCCGGGAGCGGGAAGGGCAGCGTGTAGTACAGCTGCGGCGCACCCACCGCGCCGAAGTCGTCCTGCTTCGCGACGATGCGGTTCGGCGAGACCTCGGCCAGGCGCACACGCAGCCAGCTGCCGTCGTCCAGACGCAGTTCGTAGAGTTCGGCGAGGTAGCCGATCCCGATGCCGTCGAGCGTCTCCTCGGCGGTGAGCCAGTCGACGGCGCCCGAGACTTCGCGGCCCAGGAGGTCGACGGGCACGAATCCCTCGCCCTCCGGGCGCATCCAGCCCACGCGTTCGCCGTCCGCCCGGCGGTGCTCGATCCAGTCCTCCACGGGGTCTAACCTATCGGCCGCCCCGGCACTAGGCTGAGCGCGCCCGCGAGCGCATCCCGACGCGCGCCGGCGGCTCGCCACGACGCGAGGAGGGTGCAGCATGGACATCGACACCGTCGGCTACCGGGCCGAGACGCCGCTCGACGAAGACGAACTCCGCGAGGCCGGCCGCGGGATGCGCGAGAGCGTCCCGCGCTCCGCGCACGCCGAGTACAGCCCGTCCCCCGGCCGTGACCCGCTGGGCATCCTCGCGACGCAGCACGAGGCGCGCCTGCAGTGGCTCGTCGACCTGCGGGTGCAGCGGATGGGCACCGACGCGTTCTCGTTCTACCGGGGCACCGCGGCCATCCAGTCGGCCGACTTGGCCACCGGCCCGACGACCGGCGCCGAGGTGGTCGTCTGCGGCGACGCGCACCTGTCGAACTTCGGCATGTTCCGCTCCCCCGAGAACGCGATGGTGTTCGACATCAACGACTTCGACGAGGCGACCGTCGGTCCGTGGGAGTGGGACCTGAAGCGGCTGCTCTGCAGCGTCGTCGTCGCGGGTCGCTCGCTCGGGGCGCCGGAGCAGGAGCTCGTCGGCATCGCGGAGGAGGCCGCCGCCAGCTATCGCGACTGGCTCGCCCGCACCCTGAAGAGCACGCTGCGCGAGCGCTACTTCCGGCCGACCTCGGTGAACGAGCGCCGGCGCCGGCTGCAGCCGGACACGGTGCGGATGATCCAGGAGGTCGCCGTCGCGTCCGGCAAGCGCACCAGCCAGCGCGTGGTCCGGCGTGCGCTCGAGGACGACGGCGCCGGAGGGATGCGGTTCGTCGACCGGCCGCCGGTGCTGCAACGGGCGGAACCCGAGATCCGGGGGCTCGCCGACGCGGCCTTCCACCGCTATCGCGAGACGGTCCCGCCGAACGTGGCCTTGCTGCTCTCGCAGTACCGGCTGCTGGATGTCGCCCGCCGTGTCGTCGGCGTGGGCAGCGTCGGCACGCGGTGCTTCATCCTGGCGCTGCGCGGCCCGGCGGAGGAGACGCTCATCCTGCAGCTCAAGGAGGCCGGAGCCTCCGTCGTGGAGCAGTTCGGCGGCATCACCCCGCTGCCGGGCTACCTCGACCCGGCGCTGTTCCCCGAGCAGCAGGGCTATCGCGTGGTGGCGTGCCAGCGGATCCTACAGGCCGTCTCCGACCCGTTCCTCGGGTTCCTGAAGGAGGGCGGCTTCACCTTCTACCTGCGGCTGTTCCGCAACCGCAACGCGTCGTTCGAGATCCCGGCGATGAACGGTGCGCAGTTCCGGGACTACGCGCGCATCTGCGCGGTGGTGCTCGCGCGGGCGCACGCGCGGTCGCCCAAGGCGGCCTTCGTCTCCGGGTATCTCGGTTCGGGCGACAGCTTCCCGCGCGCCGTGGCGCGGTGGTCGTCGGCCTACGCCGATCAGGCCGAGGAGGACTACGCCGCGTTCGTGGAGGCCGCCCGCGACGGACGGTTCACGGTCGCGGCCTGACGCTCGCCCGCGGCGGCGGCACCGGAAGCAGGAACGCGCGGACCGCCTCCACCACCTCCGGGGTGTCGAGGTGCAGCCCGTGGCCGGCATCGAAGGCGCGGAGGGTGGCGTGCGGGATCGCCTCGGCGAGGGGCCGCGCCTGGGCGAGCGGGGTCAGCGCGTCGTGGTCGCCGTGGAGCACGAGCGTCTCGGCGCGGATCGCGGCCAGCACCTCCCGGGCGTCGTGGTCCCGGCTCGCGGCGAAGTGACCGCGGAGGGCTTCGCGCGTGGCGACGCGGGTGAAGAACCCATCCACGACCTCGGGATGCGCGAGCGCCCAGTCGGCGTCGAAGAACAGCGGCGTCATCCGCGCCCGGTCGCCGCTGAGCAGGTCGGCGATCACGGCCGGGTCGCGTTTCTCGCCCGATCGGTCGCTCGCCGTGGTCGCGATGAGCACCAGGCGGCGCACCCGTTCCGGGTCGTCGGCGGCGAGCCACTGGGCGACGCGGCCGCCCATCGAATGACCGACCACGTGGGCGGCGGAGACGCCGGCCGCGTCGAGCACGGCGACGGCATCCTGGGCGAACGCACGCGTCGTGTAATGCCCCGCGTCGCCGAGATCGCTCGCGCCGATGCCCCGATGGTCGAAGACGATGACGCGGAAGTCCTCCGCCAGCGCGTCGGCGAACGGCCCCCAGCCGTGCATCCCGGTCGCCTGGCCGGCGATGAGGAGGACGGGGACGCCGGTCCCCCGCTCGGCGAAGGCGATGCGCGCCCCGTCGTCGGCGATGGCGTAGTCGGGCACGAACGAACAGCCTAGTCCGCGGCGCCTCCGGCCGGCCGCGCCCGCACGTGCATCCGCTCGCCCTGCTTGCCGAAGAGGCTGAGGAACTCGACGCTCTCCCCGTCCGCCCGGTCGAACCAGTGCGGCACGCGCGTGTCGAACTCGGCGGCCTGGCCCGGCTCGAGCACGAGGTCGTGCTCGGCGAGCACGAGGCGCAGCCGGCCGTTGAGCACGAAGAGCCACTCGTAGCCCTCGTGCGTGCGCGGATCCGGCTCGGGGATGTCGGGGCCGGCCGGGATGACCATCTTGTACGCCTGGATGCCGCCGGGTCGGCGCGTGAGCGGCACCACCGTGCGACCGTGGAGCCGCTGCGGACGCAGGTGCACGCGCGGGTCGCCGGTCGGCGGTGCATCGACGAGGTCGTCGAGCGTCACCCCGTGCGCCCGGGCCAGCGGGAGCAGCAGTTCGAGGGTCGGCCGCCGCGTCCCCGACTCCAGACGGGAGAGGGTGCTGATCGAGATGCCGGTGGTCTCGGAGAGGTCGGTCAGCGTCAGGTCGCGCTTGGTCCGCAGGGCGCGGAGCCGCGTGCCCACGCCGTCGAGGGCGTGGTCCAGGTCGTCACTCATCCCTCGACTTTGCCATTCCGGCAAGGATATTTGCCAGTGTCGAGGGCCGGATCGAGGATCGGACCATGCAGAACGAGGGATTCGACGTGATCGTGATCGGCGGCGGCGCCGCCGGACTGAGCGCAGGGCTCATGCTCGCCCGCGCTCGCCGCACCGTGCTGGTGCTCGACGCCGGGGCGCCCCGCAACGCTCCCGCCGCAGCGGTGCACGGGCTCTTCGCCCGGGACGGCGTGCCGCCCGCCGAGCTCGCGGCTCAGGGTCGCGCGGAGGTGCGCCGATACGGCGGCGAAGTCCGGAGCGCCACCGTCACGGACGCGCGCGCCGACGGCGACGGCTTCGTCGTGACCGCGGGCGGCGACGAGCTGAGCGCACGCCGGCTGCTCATCGCGACCGGGCTCGTGGACGACCTCCCCGACCTCCCCGGCGTGCGCGAGCACTGGGGGCACGACGTCGTCCACTGCCCCTACTGCCACGGCTGGGAGGTGCGCGACACCGCCATCGGCGTACTCTCCTTCGGTCCGCGCGCCGTGCACCAGGCCCTGCTGTTCCGGCAGTGGAGCGACGACGTCGTGCTGTTCACGAACGGCTTCCCCGTGCCGGGCGCCGACGAGAGCGAGCAGCTGGCCGCGCGCGACATCCGCGTGGTCGACGGCGCGGTCGCCGCCATCGAGTCGGCCGACGGCCGGGTCACCGGCGTGCGCCTGGAGGACGGGAGCGTCGAGCCGCGCGCGACGATCGCCATCGCGTCGCCGTCGCTCGTGCGCCTCCCCTTCGCCGCCGGCCTCGGGCTGACGATCGCGGAGCACCCGTCTGGCATGGGCGAGCACCTGCCCGCCGACGCGGCCGGCCGCACCGCCGTCCCGGGCGTCTGGGCCGCCGGCAACGTGACGGACCCCTTCGCCCAGGTCGGCGCCGCCGCCGCGGGCGCGGCCTTCGCCGCCGCACAGCTCAACATGGAGCTGGTGCAGGAGGACGTCGAGCGCGCCGTCGCCGAGCGGCGCGAGGGCTGAGGTCTACCCGGCCGTCGCCCGCTCCCGCACCGCCCGGGCGCTCCAGCGCCCCTCCGCACGCTCGACGCGGATGGCGTGCTCGAACGCCCGCGTGACGGTCTCGGTCGTGACGGCCTGCTCGATCGGGCCGGTGGCGACGATGCGGCCGTGGGAGATCAGCAGCGCGTGCGTGGTGGTCTCGGGCAGCTCCTCCAGGTGGTGCGTCACCAGCACGGACGCGAGGTCGGGCGCGGTGTGCGCGAGGCCGTCGATCGTCTCGAGCAGCTGTTCGCGCGCCGCGACGTCGAGGCCGGTCGTCGGCTCGTCGAGGAGCAGGAGCTGCGGGTCGGCGATCAGGGCGCGGGCGATCAGGGTGCGGCCGCGCTCCCCCTGGGAGAGCGTGGGCCAGCGGGCATCGCGGCGGGAGTCGAGACCGACGGAGTGGAGGAGCTCATGGGCTCGCGCGATCTCGGCGGCGGTGGCCTCCCACCGCATCGGCGGTTCGAGGGTGCCGGTGAGACCGGTGAGCACCACCTCGGTGACGGTCAGGGGCGAGCGGACCGGATGCCGCGGGTTCACGTGCCCGATGTGGCGGCGCAGCTCCTGCAGCTCCACCCGCCCCAGCCGGCGGCCGAGCACGTCGACGGTGCCGGAGGTCGGGAAGGTGAGCGCGCCGCAGAAGCCGAGCACGGTGCTCTTGCCCGCCCCGTTCGGGCCGAGCAGCGCCCAGTGCTCGCCGGCGCGCACGGTCAGGTCGATGCCGTCGAGGATGTGCGTCCCGTCGCGCCGGAACGTCACCTCCCGCAGCTCGAGCACGGCGGGGGCGTCGGGCGAGGTCACGAGAGGCGCTCCTTCATCGAGGTCAGGTGGTCGCGGCTGAGGCGGGAGGCGGAGACGGCGTCGCGGTCGGCGATCGCGTCGAGCAGGGCGCGGTGCGCCTCGTGGTCCGCGTCCTCGTCGGCGAGCGGTCGCAGGCGCAGCATCTCCACCATCGCCTGACGCAGCCGCGGGACGAACCCGTCGAACAGCTCGGCGAGGATGTCGTTGTGGGCGGCGGCGACGATCGCACGGTGGAACGCCGTGTCGGCGTCCACGTGCGCCTCGAGCTCCGCGCCGAGCCGGCTGCGGGCGTCGAGGGCGCGGCGCAGGGCGCGCAGCTCCTGCGGGGTGCGGCGCTCGGCGGCCAGCGCGGCGGCCTCCGACTCGATCGCGATGCGCGCCTCGATCACCGAGACGATGTCGGCCCGGCGCAGGACGGCATCCCAGTCCTCCGGGGCGTCGAGCGCGGTGACGAACACCCCGGACCCCTGACGGGACTGGAGGACGCCGCGCCCCGCCAGCTGGCGGATCGCCTCCCGCACCGTCGAGCGGCCGACCCCGAGCTGCGGCGCCAGCGTCGTCTCGCCCGGCAGCTTCTGACCGAGGGTCCATTCACCCGCACGGATGCGCTCCAGGAGCGCGTCGGCGGCCTGGTCTGCGAGCGGGGCGCGGAGCACGGGCATGCGCCGAGTGTATCCGACGGGGAGCCTCCCTTGTCAGCTTGTCTGAGGAGTGACCAGGCGGGACAGCAGAGGCGTCAGGTCGTCGGGGCCGGCGTCGGCGTCGCGGTCGCGTGCTTCGTCGCCGGCACCGTCAGCACGCGCGTCGCGGTGACCGTGTCGCCGCTGCGCGCGCCGATCACGCCGACCCGCTCCCCCACGGTGAAGGAGGACTGCTCGGCGGGCTTCGCCTTCGTCCCGTACGCGGTCGTCGCGGTGAGCCGGACGGTGACGGTCGCGCCCGACGTCGCGTGCAGCGTCCAGGTGCTCCCCTCGATCGCCGCGATGGTTCCTCGCACGCCGTGCGCCGCGCGCCTGTGCCCCGCCTCCTTCTTGGCGGACGCCTTCGCCGCCGCGACATGGTTCTGCGACGTGGAGGCCGCCGGCCGAGCGGTCTGGCTCGACGCCACCGCGGCGGAGACGCCCCACGCCGTCCCGCCGGCGAGGAGCACCACGGCGAGCGCGCCGCCGGCGAGGGCGATCCCCGCGGAATGCCGGCGGTGGAAGGGCTCGCTCTGCGGATCCTTCCGTGCGGCGGCGAGCGGAGCGGCCGGTGCGGCAAGCGGTGCGGCGGGCCGAGCGCCGGCCGGCTGACCGGGTGCGCTCTCCGCAGTGGCGGGGAGGGGCTGGGTGGGGTCGATCTCGTCGTTCATGTCTCCCACCCTGACGGGGCGGTATCAGCGCTGCGCGAGGGGAATGTTCGAGGAGCGTAAAGGTGCCTCCTCCGGGACGGTGACGCGGAAGACCGCCCCGCCCTCCGGCGCGACCCCGGCCGCGATCGTCCCGCCCAGCCGCAGGACCAGCCGCCGCGCGATGGACAGGCCGAGGCCGGTCCCGACCGGCCGCACATCCCGGTAGCGGTCGCGCAGGGCGCCGCGCTCGAACGCGACCTCGGCGTCGTCCGCCTCGAGGCCGGGGCCGCCGTCGCGGACCTCCAGAACCACGTTCCCGCCGTCGGACCGCGCGCCCAGCACGATCGGAGCACCGGACGGGGTGACGCGCAGGGCGTTCTCCACCAGGCCGTCCACCACCTGCCGCAGCCGCATCTCGTCGGTCACGACGGGGAGCTCCTTGTCCGGGAGCTCGACGCGCACCTCCACGCCGACCCGCGCGCACGCGGCAGCCCAGGCCTGCGCGGCGCGCTCGACCGTGGCGCGCGCGTCGAACCGCTGCGGATCGATCGCGAAGTCGTCCGCCTCCAGGCGCGCGAGTTCCAGGAGGTCGTCGACGAACCGGCGCAGCCGCTCGGACTCCGCCGTCAGGACCGCTCCGATCCGTGCCGTCTCGCCGGGAGGCACGACGCCGTCGGCGAGGGCTTCGGCGTAGCCGCGGATCGCCGTGAGCGGGGTGCGGATCTCGTGCGAGACCGAGAGGAGGAACTCCCGCTGACGTTCCTCGCTCGCCGACAGCGCCGCGTCCAGGGTGCGCAGCGCTTGCGCCACCTCGTCGATCTCGGCGACCCGCTGATCGGCGATGACCACGCCCCGATGGCCGCGTGCGAGCTCCCCGGCACCCGCGGCCAGCCTGCTCATCGGGCGGCCGAGCCGTCGCGCCAGGAGCGCGCCGGCGACGGTCGCGACCGCCAGCCCGATCGCGAGGGCCACGATGATCCACCGGATCAGCTCCGCATTGCCGGCCGCGATGTCGGCGACCCGCCGCACCCCGACGACGCCGCCGCCCGCGGAGGGGATGCCGACCAGCACCGCGTCCTTGCCGCCGAGGGTCGTCGTGGTGGAGACGGTGCGCCCCTGCTGGAGCTCGCGCACCACCTTCTGGTCGACCGACGAGCGGGCGGGGCCGCTCACCGTGCCGTCCGCGGCCACGACCGCGAACCGGTCGCCCAGCACCGCGAGCCGCTCGGTCAGCCGATCGAGCCGGGTGGAGGTCGTGGCCGCGTCGGCCACGAGAGCTGTCGCCTGGGCCTTGAGCTGCTGGCGCGCCTGGGATTCGGCGACGGACTGCACCACCTGCACCGAGACCACCGCGGTGACCAGCACCGCGATCAACGCCACGGCGAACGTCACCAGCACGATCCGGCCCGTCAGCGAGGCGGGGCGGCGCCGGCCGCGCCGCTCAGCCATCGCCGTCGGTCGCGCTGTATCCGACGCCGCGGACCGTGCGGACGACTCCGGCGGCCTCCCCCAGCTTCATCCGCAGCTGCGCCACGTGCACGTCGACCGTGCGGCTGCTGCTGTAGTCCGCGACGCCCCAGACCGACGACAGGAGCTGCTCGCGGGTGAACACGCGGCCCGGCTGGGACATCAGGTGATCGAGGAGGTCGAACTCGGTCGCCGTGAGGTCCACCCGGCGTCCATCGACCTCCACCCGCCGTCGCGCGGCGTCGAGGCTCACCGGGCCGAGCCGCCGCGACTCTGCGACGGGCGTCCCGGAGGACCGCCGCACCAGGCCGCGCACCCGTGCGACGAGCTCGCGCGGCGAGAAGGGCTTCGTGACGTAGTCGTCGGCGCCGAGCTCCAGCCCCACGATCCGGTCCACTTCGTCGTCGCGCGCGGTCACGAACACGACGGGCGTCCAATCGCCGCGCCCGCGCAGCGTGCGGCACAGCTCGATGCCGTCCAGGCCGGGCACGCCGATGTCGAGGACGATCGCCGCGGGGCGCAGGCGGCCGACCGCGTCGAGGGCGCGCCGGCCGTCCGACTCGACGTGAACGCCGAAGCCCGCTCCGCTGAGATACAGCCGTTCGAGGTCGCTGATCGTCGGCTCGTCCTCGACGACCAGCACCAGCCCGCGCTCTTCACCCACTCGCCCATCCTCCGGGGGCGGCGGGCACGGTGTCCCTGTTCCACCGGGGATTCAGGGTGCTCTTACCGTTTCTTTACATTCGGCTCTCACGAGGCGGGGGCCGGGATGGCCGCGACACCGGGAGGTCACGGTTCGGTCACTTTCAGGAAACGTTCGACCGCCGCATGGGTTTCCCCCAGAGCCCCTCCTTACGCTCCCCCCTTATGACGACGCAGCCGCTCAGGGTCGGCCCGCTGACCCGGCGCCGCCTGGAAGAACGCGCACGGCACGATGCCGAGGCGCTGCGCGGCGCGCCCGCACCCGAAGCCGGCGCGCCGCCCACCGTCGCGGCGCTCCAGGCCCGTGCCAACGCCTATGCCCGCCGGGAGGAGCAGCGCTTCCACCGGCGCGTGCGCCGCGAGCTGACGGAGCACCGGCTCCTCACCGCCGCCGTGCGCACCGATCTCGACGCGTTCGACGACCGGCTCGACGCCCTCCCGCCCGCCGAGCGCGACCACGCCCGCATCGCCGTCGGCGACGGTCCCGCCTACGCCGAGCTGCGGCGCCTCGAACGGCGCATCGCCCGGCGACACCGCCGCGCCGAAGAGCTCGCCGCCGTCATCCGCGCCCGCTTCACCGCCGCCCGGCTGCGCGCCGCCCGGCACTTCGACCGGTCCGACGAGAAGATCGCGGTCTACTGGGGCGCCTACCGCGCCGCCCTGCCCCGCGACGCCGTCGACCGCGACCCCGGCCGGGAGGGGACGCCCGAACTGCGGCGCTCCGACTGGCTGACCACGCGCACCGACGCAATCGAACACTGGCAAGGGGGAACCGCCGATGGCCAAGCGTGACCGGCTCACCGAATACCGCGTCCCGAACGTCTCGCGGCTGAAGCGCCGCATGCTCTGGCGGCTGCGGAGGCTGCGCGACGCGGTCGACGTCGAGACGCTGGAGGTCTTCGAGCACGAGCTCGCCGCCTTCGAGCGCGCCGGCGCGGCCGAGCTCGAGCGCCAGCGCACGCGGAACATCGCGGTGTGCTCCGCCCGGGTCGCCGAGGCGCAGGCGCGCGAGGAGCTCATCCGCAGCGCCCTCGAGCGCACGGAGGCCGACATCCTCCGCGCCGACGAGGCCGCCCAGCGCCTCGACGCCCGTCTGCTCGGGAGCGATCCCCAGCTCCACAACTACGCCTGAGACAGGAAGGACGACCATGGCCAGGGACATCGTCACCCGCCCACCCCGCCACCGCCCGACCGTCGGGCACCTCTCCCCCGTCGCGCACGTCTTCGTGTACGTGCTGCTCGTCGCGATGCTCGCGGTGGACTACATCCTGCTCTCGCAGGCCCTCACGCTGCTGCTGCGCAACGACAGCCAGTACGGCTCGATCGGCCTGCAGATGTACGTCATCACCCTCGGCATCTCGCTTGCGGTGGTGACCCTGCCGCACGCCGTCGCGATCATCCTGCGGCGGGTGCAGGCGCGCGTCATGGCGAGGGGATGGATCCCCGCCGCCATCGCGCTGTCCCTGGTGTGGGCGGCGCTGCTGGCCGCGATCACCGTGGCCCGGATCAAGGCGGGGATGGACGCGTCCTCGTCCGGCGGCCTCACCGGCCTCGTCGGCGGCGACACTGCTCCCGCCGCGCCCACGTTCTCGTGGACCGCGCCCGACACGATCATGGCGTTCCTCATGCTCGGCGTGCTCGCCACCTCCGGCGCCGTCAGCTTCGTGATCGCGTGGATGACGACCAAGCCGCTGCTCACCGCGGCCGAGAAGGCGCACGCGCACGCCGAGCAGCTGCGCGTTCACCGCGACAAGCTCCGCGGGGAGGCCGTGGCCGCCGCCGAGGCCACCCGCCTCGCCTACCAGCTCGACGCGCACGACGCGGTCCGTTACACCGGCGCCCGCGTCACGTTCCACTCCCGGGTGGACGTCGTGCGCGCGCAGCTCGGCGTCCGCCTCGCCCAGCGCGAGCGCGACCCCGAGAGCACGAGCCAGATCATCCGCGAGCTCAAGGCCCGGCGCAGCAGCGCCGCGGTCGAGGCGGGACCGGGGGCGCACGCCGCCTCCACCCCGCCGGCCGAGCACCCCGCCTGGCCTGCCCAGCCCTGACCTCGAGGAGCACTCGTGCCCACTCTCCCCCGCATCCGCACCGCTCTCGCCGTCGCCGGCGTGCTCGCCCTCGCGGCCGGCCTCACCGCCTGCTCGTCGGCGACCGCGTCCGGCCAGGCGTGCGACCAGTCCGCACCGCGCAACCTGGGCGTCGTCGCCGGCAGCACCGCCAACGCGCCCACGACCGCCCTGCCCGCCTCGGCCACCAGCCAGCTGAAGGCCGTCGGCGCGAGCAACGGCAGCGTCACCGTGGTCATCCCCTCCGGCACCCCGCAGGTGATGGGCACGACGCTCATCGGCTCCACCGCGCAGGACGCGATCGTGTGCCAGAACGAGCAGCGCACCAAGCTCACCCAGATCACGCAGTACATCGACGGGCTGAAGGCCGCGAACCCGCAGGTCGACTTCCTCGGCGCGATCGACCAGGCCGCCCGCAACCTCGGGAAGAACCCGATGGGCGTGCTCGTCGTCGGCAGCGGCCTCCAGACGACCGACCCGCTCGACTTCGCCGGCAGCGGCCTGCTCTCGGCCGACCCGGCGCAGGTCGTCGCCGATCTGACCTCCCGCAACCTGCTGCCGACCGACCTGAAGGGCGTCACCGTCTACTGGTCCGGGATGGGCGACACCGCGGGCGATCAGCAGCCGCTCACCATCCCGGCCCGCAGCAATCTGGAGGCCATCTGGACCGCCGTCGTGAAGGCGGCGGGCGGCACGCTCTCCCTGCTGCCGGAGCCCGCCTCGGGCGGCGCGACGACCGGCCTGCCCGCGGTGACGCCGGTGCCCGTCGAGGCCGTCGCCACGAAGACGGACTGGTCGCACCCCGTCGTGATCCGCGACAGCGAGCTGCGCTTCACCAAAGACACGGCCACGTTCGCCGACCCGGCCGCCGCGCAGCAGACGCTCGCGTCGCTGGTCCCCGCCATCCAGCAGAACGGCCAGGTCGTCACCATCACCGGCACCGCCTCCAAGGACCAGGCCACGAGCAACACCGCCGACCTCGCGCTGTCGCAGCGCCGGGCGGAGGCCGTGAAGACGGCGCTCGTCGGCCTCGGCGTGCCAGCGGCCGAGCTCACGACCGCCGGCGTCGGGCACGACTGGTGCGGCTGGCGGCCCGAGACGGACGCGAGCGGCGCGTACTCCGACGCCGTCGCGGCGCAGAACCGCACCGTCGTCCTGACCTCGGCGGGCGTCGGCCTCTGCGCGTGAGGTCGCTGGGTCCGGGAATGCCGCGTGCCCCGCACCGGTTCGCCCGAGTATGACAACCATCGGACTCATCGGTTCCGGCCACATCGGCTCCCAGCTCGCCCGCCTCGCGGTCGCCCACGGCTACAGCGTGGTGCTGAGCAACTCGCGCGGCCCCGAGACGCTCTCCGACCTCGTCGCCGAGCTCGGCCCGCAGGCGCGCGCGGCGACGCCCGCCGAAGCGGCCGCGGCCGGCGACCTCGTCGTCGTCACCGTGCCGCTCGCGGCGGAGGCGACCCTCCCCGTCGCCGAGCTCGCCGGCAAGATCGTCATCGACACCGACAACTACTACCCGCAGCGCGACGGCAACATCCCGGAGCTCGACGACGAGTCGACCACTGTCGCCGAGCGCCTGCAGGCCGTCCTGCCGACCTCCAAGGTCGTGAAGGCGTTCAACCACATCGGCGCCGCCTCCCTCACCACCGAGGGCCAGGCCGCGGGGACCCCCGGCCGCCGCGCGCTCGTCGTCGCCGGCGACGACGCGGCGGCCCGCGACCGCGTCGCCGCTCTGATCGACCAGTTCGGCTTCGACGCCGTCGACATCGGACCGCTCGCCGAGGGATGGCGCATCCAGCGCGACACCCCCGGCTACGTCACGCGCTTCGACGCCGACGGCCTGCGCGAGGCCCTCGCCGCGGCCAAGCGCTACCGCGACATGTAATTCGCCCCGCCTCCGCCCCGCACACATTCGGCACGAATGTCGTGAAACGCTCGCCGTTTCGCGACATTCGTGCCGAATGTGCGTGCGGGAGGGCGCCGATAGTTGAAGCATCAACTAAAACGCGCTACCATTTGGTTGACGCGACAACCATTCTCCCGATCGAGGACCCCGCGATGACCACCGACCAGCTACTCGACGCCTCCACCCGCATGGCGGCCCCCACCCTCCGCGTCGGCGACCTGGAGCTGATGTCGTCGTACTACTCCGCCGCGTTCGCCTTCGAGGCGCTCGACGAGAAGGCCGACGCCCGCGGTCGCGAGGTGCACCGCGTGCTCGGCCGCAACGGCGTGCCGATGGTGTCGCTCATCCACACGCCCGACCTGCCCGCGGTGGATCCGCGCCAGGCCGGGCTGTTCCACAACGCGTTCCTCTTCCCCGACGCCGCCAACCTCGCCGCCACGGTCTACCGCGCCGCGCAGGACCCGCGCAGCCGCTTCGTCGGCTCCAGCGACCACCTCGTCTCGGAGGCCTTCTACTTCACCGACCCCGAGGGCAACGGCGTCGAGCTCTACACCGATCGGCCGCGCGACACCTGGAAGCACGAGCGCGGGCAGATCCTGATGGACACCACCTGGCTCGACCCCAACGCGTACCTGCAGGCCAATCTGGCGCAGGATGTCCTGGATGCCGGTTCCGCACTGAACGGCACCGTCGGCCACGTGCACCTCCAGGTCGGCGACATCGCCGCCGCCAAGGCGTTCTATGTGGACGCGCTCGGCTTCGAAGCCACCATGAGCGAGGTCCGCGGCGCTCTCTTCGCCTCCGCGGGCGGCTATCACCACCACATCGCCATGAACACCTGGAACAGCGCCGGCTCCGGCCCGCGCGCGGCCAGCCTCGGCCTCGGCGAGGTGGCGATCACCGTCCCGGCCCGCGCCGAAGTGGATGCGCTGGCCGCCCGCCTGCGCGACCACCGCCTCCCCTTCGCCGACGACGGCCGCTCGATCGTCGTCGCCGACCCGTGGGGCACCCAGGTGAGCGTGGTCCTGCCCGACCAGACGGCCGACGACCTCCTGACCCGCTGACCGCGGGCCCGCCCATCGAGGCGGGTGGTCCTCGCGCCAATCAGAGCGCTGGCGCCGGCTTCGATCTCAAGCGCCGAGAACGGATGCTCCGCAGTACTCGCGCTGACTGGTCCCGGTTGAGGCTTGTCGCAACGATCAAGGTTCCGATCATGATCAGACTGAAACTCCACAGTCCGATGGTGAGGATGATCGCGATGTGTAGAAACGAGCCCAGGACAAGCGCGACCATCCGCATACGAGCCGTTCCGAGACACATGACCCCCAACGCAGTTTCAAGGATGATCGTCCCCCATGAGATCAGCGCAGTGCCAACAGGCAACGACACGAACCAGAGGAAAATCGGTTCGATAGGACCCGAGACGCCGAAATTACTGGACTGAGCGATGTAGAACTCCGCAGATCCGTTCAGCCAAGCGTCCGTTCCCAGCTTCGACAAGCCGCCGTGGATGTAGATCGCTGCGAGCTGCAGTCGAACGAACAAGAGTATGGCCAGCGACACACCCTTCTTCGTGGGCGAGGCCGGGCGCTCGGGCCATTTCCAGTGCCACTTTCGATCGTCCAGCCAGAGGAGCGGCACAAGGAGCAAGGTGATGATCTGGGCGACGCTTTCACCACCATCCGGAAGCGAAATGGACTGACAGAGCGTGAATGATACCCAGAAGTGCGGTAGAGCTGTCCATCTCGGGAATATGCCAACCAAGACGACGATGAGAACCGCGATCATCACCCACCGCCAAACGGCCACGCCACCAAGGCCTTGACCGACACACAGCATGCTCATGGCATTGAATCCGTCGCAGTACGGTGCGTCCGGTCGGTGCAGGACCGGAACGAGAAGCGCTTCAATGGGTGTGAACAGGAGGATCGTCAACTGCGCCAAGGCCAGCACACTTCTGCCCCCTCCCACCCATGGGGTCCTCGCGTCGAAGCGTTCCGGATCGAATCCGTTGAGGTTCAAGTTCACGAGGAGCCCCCCGCCCGACAGCGGGCTTCGATATGTGCACTTCGTTGAATGCGATATCGATCACCCACCAGATTCCTGTAAGACCAGGGGCGCGGCTTCTCCACCGTCAGGATCACCCCGCCACACACGGTGGGAACAGGCGAATTGTTGTCGATGGCAACTGGATCGGCGGCAAGCGCTTCACGCAAGCATGCGTCATTCGCGCCCGTACAGTCGAGCCAGTTCGCTTCATCCATGTAGTGACTGAGAATGGCGAGCTCAGTGCCTTGGGCACGAGAAGCCCGCGAAAGTCCGAAAAGGTTCGAGGGCCGGCCCTGCGGCGTGGTTAATACGCTCGCAAAAGTATGGTCATCCGCCTCGGCATAAACGCCGAGGGCAACGGAGTCGGGATCCTTAGTGAAGAAGCCCCACCCTTGGGGCCAGAAGCCATTGACCACCGGCCTGACCTGCTCGACGGCGTTCGTGGTCAGCACGGTCTTGGGCATCGCGACAAAGACCGATGCGAGGAAGAACACTGCAAGGATCGCGCTCGTCGCAACGAAAGCGCGCCCGCTTACGCGAGCTTTGCGATCAGGAGTCTGGTGCAACATGAGGGGCGTCCATCCAGCGAGCCGCCCTCGCCACCCAGGCGAGAGCGGCCACATTGTCGATGATCACAGTTCAGACGCGATCAGGGCACTGATTTCCTGCACCCCGAACTGCGTTGCATTGGCGCTAGCCAACCAAAAGGCTTGGTTGCTCCACAGTGCGGCCTCGTTGTAAGCCGCAGCCTGCGCGACCACAGCAGCAGTGTCCACCAGGACAAGGGGGTTGAGGAGCAGCAAGCAATACCCGGTCATGTCACCGTTGTCGTCTCGCGTTACGACGATTTCAGCGACCTCATCTAAGCCGTCCTCAAGGGCCTGGAGTCCAGCCTCGACGCGATAAGGGTCCCCGGACAGAATCTCTTTCGACACAGATTCCGCAAAATCAGGGACGGCAGCCTCCAGCTTGCCGGTCAACTCAACCAGTACCTCGTCCGGCGTGCCTGCCGGACCATATGCGAATCCAAGACCCTCGGCCAGGCCTGGATGAGCATCCGCGAGGTCACCGCTGCCGTCGACCAGCAAGGCCACGACGTCCAGATTGCTTCGATCGGTCTGAGTCTGTTGCGGCGAACGCGCGAACGCAGGCGCAGCGATCGCTAGTGAGGCGGCGGAAACCGTCGCCACGATGGCGCTCGCGAGCATTCTCTTGAACTTCATGGTGTTCCTCCTCATTGAAGATCGGCACGATCCGCCGGCTGGCGATCGACCGTGACGGTCACACATCCGGCGACCTCCTGGTCGGATGGAGTTTTGTTGACCGATTTGTTATGCAACAATAGATTACTGAAATAATTCATACAAGGGCTGAAATGCGGTGGCCGTGAGAGACGAGAATGAGCGACGAAGATGGCGCGGAGGCGCCCGGGGATTTTTCACTGACCCCCGGCAGCGCCCCTGGTTCTGGACCTGGGACGGGCACAGTTCGATACCCACGAGCTTGTTCGTCTGGATCCTGACCATCCTCGGAGCGGTGGCACTGGGGGTGCTCATGAGTTGGCAGCACGGTGCGACCCTCGGGTAGCCGCGTCCGTGGGGCGCGGTATCCTCCAACCGGAACGAGTCCAGGGTGGCGATCAGGGGTCCGGTTGAGATGGCGCTCGATCGCTGTGTTTGTCACCGTGACCTACGGTCTCGCCTGGCTCACTGCGCTCCCCTTGTGGTTGACCGACACCGGTAGCGCGTCTTACACCATTCTTGCGAGCGTCCTTCCACTCGCGATGATGATGTGCCCCACCGTCGGCACCCTCATCGTCGTCCTCGTTATGAAGACACCTGCACGAAGGCGGCTTCTATACCTCGGTATCTGGCCTCTACGACCTACTGCGAAATTGGTGGGCCTGATTGCCCTCTCCACGGTGGGACCGCTCGTACTCGTCCTGGCTTGCATCGGCGTATCCGCCCTTTTCGGCTGGATTTCCCTCGATCTCATACACTTCTCAGCCTTTCAGGCGACACTCAACGCGCCGATCGAGGAAGACTTGCTTTGGCCGGTGGTGTTGACGCAGCTCGCTGTCATCCCATTCGCCGCCATCTTCAATGCCCTTCCCGCTCTCGGTGAGGAGTTGGGTTGGAGAGGCTGGTTGGTCCCGGCGCTCGCACCCCTTGGTTTGTGGCCGACGTTGGTACTGAGCGGCGCGCTGTGGGGCGTCTGGCACGCGCCCCTCACTCTGCTCGGGCACAATTTCGATGAGCCAAACGTCTGGGGCGTTCTGCTGATGACCATCGGCAGCATCGCCTGGGGAGTGCTCTTCGGTTGGCTTCGACTACGGGCCGATTCAATCTGGCCGGTCGTCATCGCGCATGGCTCCCTGAATGCCTCGGCCAATCTCGTACTCATCGTCGGCTCAGCCGATGCGCCATTGGATCTGACTCTCGTGAATCCTGTTGGGGTGTCCGGCTGGATCGTGCTCTTAGTAGTCGTGGGCATCCTCGCGCTCACCGGCCAGTTCAGGCGCGGACGTCTACTCAGCTACAGCCGTTCGACACGTTCGAGTCCGTGATCGGGATTGTGCCCTATTGCGATCGCGCTATGCAGGCGCCGTCTCCTGCAGCGCCCTGATCAGGGTCTGGGCGTCATAGGGGCCGATGTGGCGCCGGCCGTTGATGAAGAAGGTCGGCACGGCGGTGATGTCCATCGCCTCCGCGTCGAGCATGTCGTCGCGGACGCGGGCCGTCACCTCGGGCGAGGCCAGGTCGGCTTCGAAGCGGTCCAGGTCGAGGCCGAGCTCCTCGGCCCGCCGCAGAATGTCGGACGGCAGCTGATGCTCCTGGTCGGCGAACAGGCTGCGCTCGAACTCGAAGAACTGCCCCTGGCGGGAGGCGGCCTCCGACGCCTCCGCCGCCGCGAGGGCGTTCGGGTGGAACCGCGTGAGCGGGGCGTGCCGCCAGACGTACCGCACGCTGTCGCCGAGCTCGGCCCGCACCTCCACCACCGATCCGGTCGCCTTCAAGCAGAATCCGCACTGGAAGTCGCCGTACTCGACGAGGGTGTACGGCGCGTCCGGGTCGCCGTAGACGTGGTCGCGCGCCGGGTCGACGGGACGCACGAGGGTCAGCCCCGCCTCATCCTTCGGGCGCCGGGCGTCGGAGATGCGGAAGATCACGGTCGCGACCGCGAACGAGATGACCGTCGCGGCGAGCACCCCGACGCGCGCGGCGTTCTGTGCGGTCTCGTCCGGGATGGCGAGGTCGACGATGAAGAGGGAGATCGTGAAGCCGATGCCGCACAGCGCCGCGCCTCCCGCGAGCCGGTCGACCGTGAGCCCGGGACCGAATTCGCCGATCCGCAGCCGCCGCATCGCGAACGTCGAGCCGAACACGCCGACGAACTTGCCGACGACCAGACCGGCGACCACACCCCACGCGAGCGGCGAGACCAGCGCGCCGGCGAGGATGCCGCCATCCAGCCGCACCCCGGCGTTGGCGAGCGCGAACAGCGGCAGCACGACGTACGCCACATAGGGCGACCACGCCGACTGCAGCCGCTCGTTGATCGAGATGGATTCGCGGAGGCTGTTCGCCGCCGCCCGCGCGTACTCGGTGTTCGGCGATTGGCGGAAGGTCCGCGCGAGGTCGAGCGCGTGCTCCACGTCGCGCCGGTCGGGCCGGTACACCGGGATGAGCAGGGCGATCGCGACGCCCGCGAGCGTCGGATGGACCCCCGAGGCGAGGAACGACAGCCACACCACGATCGCGAGCGTCGCGTACACCGGGCCGCGCCCGGCGGGCAGATACCGCGTGAGGTAGACGCCCACCAGCCCGACCGCGGCGACGATGAGCGGCAGCGGCGTGAAGTCCTTCGTGTAGACGAGCGCGATGATGCTCAGCGCACCGATGTCGTCGACCACCGCCAGGGCGAGCAGGAAGACGCGCAGCCTCCCCGTGGCGTGCGGGCCGATCAGCGCCAGCGCACCGACCAGGAAGGCCGTGTCGGACGAGATCACAATCCCCCACGCGTGCGCCTGCCCGGTCGACGCCGTGAACAGCACGAAGATCAGCGCGGGGACGGCCAGCCCGAACAGCGCCGCCACGACCGGCACGACGGCGCGCGACCAGCTCGTGAGCTCGCCGATCGCGAACTCCCGGCGCACCTCCAGCCCGACCGTGAAGAAGAAGATCGCCATCAGCGCGTCGTTCACGAGCGCGTGCAGCGTGAAGTCGAGGTGGAGGTCGCCGAGGCCGAGCGTGAGGTGCGTCTCCCAGAACGCCTCGTAGCCGCTGAACGAGATGTTCGCCCAGACGATGGCGATGACGGTCGCGGCCAGGAGCAGGACCGCGCCGATCCGGCTGCGGCCGGCCGCGCGGAACCGCTCGGCGACGGTGGGGCGCCGGTCCCGCGACGTGCCCCCGCCGTCGGGATCGGGCGAGCGCTGGATGATGGTGAGGTTGGTGGTCATGGGGTCTCCTCTGGCCGATCCGCCGATCAGGCCTGCCCGACGGTGGCGGGCTCGCGCTCGCCCTGGTACTCGGCCGACAGCAGGCGGTAGGACTTCGTGGTGAAGGCGAGCAGCGCGAGCACCACCATCGCGAGGCCCGAGAACAGGAACACCAGCGCGATGCCGCGGGCGCTCCCCTCCCCCAGCAGCCACCCCCAGGTGCTCTCGCCCGCCCCCGTCTCCATGTACGGGATGATCAGGAACTGCGCGAGCGGGGCGATCAGGAAGGCCGTGATCGGCGCGGCCGCGGACTCGAACGCCTGCGCGAACCCGAACACGCGGCCCTGGCGGCCGAACGGCACGATCTTCTGGATCACCGTCTGCTCCGACGCCTCCACCGCCGGGATGAGGGTCATGTACAGCCAGATGCCCGCCACGTAGAGCAGCCACCACTCCCGGATGGTGAAGAGCGCGCCCAGCACGCCCATCAGGGCGACGAGCAGCAGCATCGTCCGGATCGGGTTTCGGCCGAGCCCGAACCTCGCCACCAGCAGGCCGCCGATGATGAACCCGGTGGACGAGATCCCGAGCACGACGCCCCACCACTCGACGGCGAACAGCTCGAGCCCGTACGGGTCCATGAGCGCCATGTAGACGCCGCCGATGAGGTTGTTGAAGGTGGAGAAGATGATGAGCGCGAAGAGTCCGGGCGCGCTCCGAATGGCCGCGATGCTCCCCCGCAGGTCCATCGTCGGCGCGGCGCCCGACTCGGTCTGCGGCTGCTCCTCCGGGATCCGCAGGAACAGCAGGTGCGCGAGCGCCGCCGCGGTCAGCAGGATGGCGATGACCAGCGTCCACCCCATCCCGAGCAGTCCGATCGCGAGCCCGCTGAAGACGCTCGTGACGATGAACGCCACGCCCTGCACCGTTCCGACCAGCCCGTTCGCGTTCGCGTGCCGCTCCTCCGGCACGAGCAGCGTGACGGTGGTCGAGAGGGCGATGTTGCGCATGTTCTCCACCACCGACCCGAACAGGATGACGCCGGCGAAGATCCAGAACATCGGGCCCTCCAGGTCGAGGAGCGCCGACTCGGGGAAGACGAGATAGAGCACGCCCGCCACGGCGAACGCGACGAGCGTGATCGTGCCCGCGAAGAGCATCACCTGGTACTTGCGGTGCCGGTCGACGATCGTCCCGAACAGGATCGAGAACACGGCGACGAGCAGCATGTAGGCGCCGCCGACGATGCCGGTCGCGAGCACCGACCGCGTCTCTAGGTAGACCCAGAAGGTCAGCGCGAACCAGAGAAACGACGTCGTGACGTTGGCCACGGCCGTGTTCACCAGCACCTGGGCGAAGGTGCGTACTCCCGGAACGGACGTCTCCGTCATGCACAGAGGGTACGGCACCCGTGCCGCCGGTGTCAGCCCGCCGGGCGCGACCGAGGCGGCACGAATGCGCGCGAAAACCCGCGAGACGGCGAACAGTTCGCCGTCTCGCGGGCCGCTGC
>Ga0153921_1000369_pt1 | contig 25753 bp, 30 predicted proteins | sample TSNJ005MetaG_FD_104691 | JGI IMG/M metagenome (GOLD analysis project Ga0153921, IMG submission 104691) | Attine ant fungus gardens microbial communities from New Jersey, USA - TSNJ005 MetaG | ecosystem: Host-associated > Fungi > Mycelium > Unclassified | place: USA: New Jersey, Brendon T. Byrne... | reverse complement strand
CAACAAAGCAGATGCTTCTTTTTATATAATCTTTAACCAGCGCTTCTTCTGGATCAGCTTCCAACAGCAGCGCCAGAGGAAATGGTTCCTGCCGTGGTAAAGTACGTATTCTTATTGTTTCCACTCATGCATTCAGTCCTTTTGTTTGTGTAGACGCTTCTTTTCATCAAGCAGCTGCTGGAATTGCTGCTCCAGCTCAGCTGAAGGTTCAAGGCTCAATCGGCTGAGTACTTCAGTAATCTTCGTTTCCAGTGCAAGCTTTTGCTCGGCTAAGTCATCCGGTGTTTCTGTCGTCTTCGGTGCAAGATAGGCTTCATAGTTGCCGTCAAAAAGCTTTAGTCTATGATCCTGGATGATCAGAATTTTAGTCGCGAGATTATGAATGAAACGGCGGTCATGGGAAACGAACAAGACCGTGCCTTCATACGTTTTAATCAGGGTTTCTAATGCTTCGACAGCCGCGATATCGAGATGACTTGTCGGTTCATCCAATAACAGGGTGTTGATGTCGCTGGAAAAGATTTTTGCAAAAGCGGTTTTTACCCGTTCACCGCCGCTCAGCAAGTGAACCTGTTTATGCACGTCATCCCCATAGAAATGCAGCCTTGCCAGGGTCGTGCGCACGAAGGTTTCACTCTGAACGGAGGAAGCTTTTACATTCTCCAATATCGTATCTTCTGGTGACAGGGCATCAATATTCTGGCTGAAGTAACCGATTTTTACTGCAGGGGTGCTGGTGATGTCAGGGTTTTGATGAATGATTTTTTGCAGCAATGTTGTTTTGCCGCTCCCGTTTGGTCCGATAATGGCGACCTTGTCACCGGCTTTAATATCAAATGGCTGTGCTTTCCAGAGGAGCTTGCTTCCGGCAAATCCTTGGGCATTCCTAAAACGGAAAATGGTTTTTCCGTTTAGCTTTTCGGTGTTTGGCAGAGTCATTTTAACAGCGGGCATTTCTTTAGCTTTTTCTGCTATTTCCAATTTCTCAAGGCGGGTTTCCAGTGCTTTAGCGGCTTTCCGCAATTTTTTCTGCTTATTTGCAAAATAAGGCTTTGACCCTGTGATCCGGGCTTCTGAAGCAGTGACATTTTTAGGGGTTTTGGTTGCCCTTGCTGCTTTTTCTTCCTTTAGCTCAAGTGCGCGTTTCAGCTGCTTTTTCTTTTGTTCATATTGTTCGTATGCTGCTGCCTGCTGTTGCTTTTCCAGTTCTTTCTGCTTTTTGTAGCTGGTGTAATTGCCTTTATACGCATGGATTACACCATCCTCAAGTTCCCAGATTTCTGTGCATACCGCGTCAAGAAATGAACGGTCATGTGAAATGAGAACGAGCGCGCCCTGCCATTGATTCAGCCTTTTTTCCAGTGCTTCCATATGGCTGGCATCGAGATGGGTTGTCGGCTCATCAGCTAGAAGAATGGCCGGATTTGCAGCTAGCGCTCTGCTGATGAATTCTTGTGCAATCTCGCCGCCGCTTTTTCCTTCAATCGCTTCTTTGAGCTGCGGCAGCAGGGTAAGGGTCCCATATCGCTGGATCAAGCCGGAATCCGGCTTTCTTTTTCCGGCAAGCAGTTCCAGAAGCGATGTTTTGCCGGCTCCATTTCGTCCGATCAGGCCAATTTTGTCTTCGTCTTGAATCAAAATATCTGCGTGGTCAATCAAGACCCGGTCTTTTACATAATAGGTGAGCTGTTCTGCTTGAAGCAGGTTCATCTCATCATCTCCCGTCGTTTTGGAGACACAAAAAGCCTCCTATTTGCTCAGAATAGGAGGCATAGATGCACAGTAAAGAAAAAGGGAGTCTGCTCCTCCCTCTGGATGTCCCATCTATTCAGTCCAATCCTATTCTGAAACATTCGAGCGAGCTGCAAAAAAGACAGACTTTTGGCATCTGTTTTCTGCGGCATGGTCCGATTGTTTGCAAAGCAGGATTAGAACTTCATCTGATTGGGTCACCCTTCCAGTTTTAAAAGTTACTGCAACTATAACGAATGAAGAAATTGGTGTCAAGGATCATTTGTTAAGTCATGTTCATTGCTTGTTCAATTCAGAAGGCATAAAATGATAACAGTTAAAGAGATACAGCATGAAAATGGAGGAAAGCTTCATGAAAATTGAAATTTGGTCGGACATTGTATGTCCGTTTTGTTATATTGGAAAACGCCGTCTGGAAGAAGCTCTGAGCGGCTTTTCCGAACGGGAACAGGTAGAGATTCTTTACAAGAGCTATGAGCTTGATCCCAATTCATCTGTCTATTCCGGAAAGAGCATTTATGAATCGCTCGCAAAGAAATTCGGCATGACAGTGGAACAGGCAAAACAGAACACGGAAGGGGTCCGGCAGCACGCAGCCGATGCCGGCCTTGTGTTTGATTTTGACAGCATGAAACCGACGAACACGTTTGCTGCACACCGCATGATCAAATGGGCTGAGGCTTCTGGGAAAGCAGAACCGATGATCGAAAAGCTGTATGAAGCCTATTTTACGAATGGCCAGATTGTCAGTGAAACGGAAACGCTTGCTGAAGTGGCAGAACAGGCAGGGATGGACAGGGAAGAGGCACTGCGTGTCATTGCTGATTCAGCTGTTTTTGCTGAAGATGTAAGAGCTGACGAGACAGAGGCAAGGCAACTCGGCATACAAGGTGTGCCATTCTTTATTTTTAACCGCAAGTTCGCTGTGTCCGGCGCCCAGCCAAAAGCAGCTTTTGAGGAAGCATTGTCTAAGGCATGGGAGGCTGAGCGTCCAGTGCCGTTTGAAATGGTGCAGAGTCAAGCCGCAGCAGATACTGTGTGCGATGAAAATGGCTGTGCCATTCCGACGCGTAAAGACAATCAGGATAATTAAAGCGAGAAAAGCAGGCAACGTCATGTTATACGTAGCCTGCTTTTTTAGTGCTTATATGAAAAGGTGCTGGCAGGTTGGAGCGGTTTGTCACGGTTGCCGCACTCGCTATGTTCATCTGTTTTAGAGAGCAATCCAGGTATAGCTGAGGCCAAACATATAAAGCCCATACAGTAATAGTTAAAGACCCGGTTTGCCTTACTGCCGGGTCTTTAACTTGCTCTTGATTAAGGAGATGTATTTCTCCAAAATGTTGATTTCACTTGTCGCGCTAAGTGTCCGAGAACCAACAATGTCTTCAATTTCATTGAAAAGGAGGCCGCCATCATGGGCGATCAGGAAGTCAATGCCGACCATGCCGAATTCAAAGCGGTCAATGATCCGCTGAATATAGAAAGTTTTTGCGTCAGTCAGATCAATCAGTGAGGCATGTCCGCCAAGTTTAAAATTGGCGCGGAAGTCTTTCTTGCTCTCCCGAAGCACGGCACCGACAATTTCCTTGCCGACGACAAAAACCCGGATGTCTTTGCCGATTTGGACATCGGTTTTCTGGGCAATCAAAGAGGTCTGGGGCAAATTTTCGCGGCAGCCGGCCCAGTCTTTGTCATTGGCAATCCAGTAGACTTCCTTCCCGCCGCGTCCGCCTGTCTGTTTCAGGACAAAAGGATAAGCGAGCGGTGGCTCGTCCTTCAGCAGGCTCGTCTGCAAATAAAGCGTATCGTTCATTGGTACGCCGAGCTGTTGGACGTGGTGATGCGCCAGCGCCTTGTCATTGGCAATCCGCGAGATATCATAGTTATTAAAAACGGCCACGCCTGCTGTTTCGAGATGCAAATTTAATATCGGTTCAATAGTCCGGACAATGGCAAAGTCCGGGGTCTCCGGCTGCCCTTCACGCAAAATTACCGGCTGATTGTCAATAACGCCTGCCGCTATCGTCTCCCGCAGCACCAGTTCAAGGGAAAGTTCCTGTTTTGCGGCTTCTTCAATAAACCAGTTGATATAGCCTTCATTGCCAAATACGTCTTGCTCTTTATAAATCAGCCAGCCTTTTGTCATTTGAGTTTCCTCTCAGCGGTTTTCTTTAATAGATCCTGCACAATATAATCTGCTGCATTGATGCCTGTACAGTCATACAAATTATGAATGTGGGCGTTTGAATTCACTTCACAGACCAGCGGACTTCCGCCATTTCCATAGAGCAGATCAACCCCGGCAAAGTCAGCACCAATTGCTTTTACTGCGGAAATGGCCAACTTTCTTTCTGATTCTGTTGGTGTATGGGGCGCCATTTTTCCGCCATTTGTTACATTGGCACGGAAATCTCCAACTGCTGTCCGTTTCATTGCGGCAACGACTTGGTCCCCGGCTACTTGAAGGCGGAGGTCCACACCTGCACTCGTCTGGACGAATGCCTGGAACATAAACGGTTTTCCGCCAATTTCTTTCACCTTTTCCCGCAGTTTCTCCATGTCTTGTATCAGATAGACTTGCTGGCCAAAGGAGCCGAAGGCTTCTTTAACAATCATGGGAAAGCCAAGTTTGTCAGCGGCCAGGATCAGCATGTTCTCATCTACCGGGCTTTCGCTCAAAAACGTTTTTGGCGCTGCAATTGTATCAGGCATAGGCAGCTTGTTTAAGGCAAGAGCTTGGTGCGTCGCGATTTTGTCATCGCTGATTTCAATTGAGCGGGCACTGTTGAAAACAGGAATGCCGAGCAGTTCCAGCTGCCTTGCCAGGTACAGGTCTTTGTCTGTGAAAATAACATAATCCGGAAGGTCTAAGTTGTTATGACCAAGCAAGGAGAGTTCTGCAGTTTGCATGGAAACGAAAAGATCGTTGTTTTTTATAATATCAGCCCGGCTGCCGGCTTTATTGGCTGCTGTTTGCAGCCACTCGGCAAAGTCGAGAAATTTATCGCCGGGCAATGTGCCGTTGTATATGATCCAGCCATATGTCATCTGTTCAAATCCTTTCCGCTTTGTTGCTTGTTGATCAACTGAATCTTATAATGATTGTACTAGAAAAGAACGGGAAGTGGTGGCACCATGTTTAAAACTTTTATTGAGGCTGAAAAATATTTGCAGGATCGGGACAGGCTTGGCATCAAGCCGGGCCTCGAACGGGTACAAGGCTTGCTGAATGCGGCAGGAAATCCGGAACGTTCTCTAAAGGCAGTTCATATTGCAGGGACAAACGGCAAGGGGTCAACCGCGCATTATTTAATGAACGGCCTGATTAAAAGCGGGCACAGGACTGGGTTTTTTACATCGCCAAGTTTTTCTGGGTTAACGGGTCACATCTTTGTAAATGGCCAGACGATTTCCGAGACAGACTTTTTGCGTCATCTTAATGCCATGCTGCCCGCGATTCATAACCTGGATGAAAAAGCCATGGAGCCGACCGCGTTTGAGATCATTACGGTGCTTGCTTTGATGCATTTGCACGAAGTTGCCGATATCGCGGTCATTGAGACAGGAATGGGCGGCCGATTCGACACAACGAATTGTTTCGAGCCGCTTTTATCCATTATTACAAATATCGCGAAAGACCATGCAGCTTTTCTCGGACATACAGATGCTGAGATTGCCTATCATAAAGCTGGAATCATAAAAGCAGGCTGCCCGGGAATTGTCGGCAAAGTGAGCGCGGATGCACTTGAAGTCATTGAACAAGAAGCTAAGCAAGTCAAGGCTCCTTTATACCAGCTTGGCAGAGATTTTTGGGTTGAACGTTTGTCAGAAGCTGAAGGAAGGCAGCAGTTCACTTGGAAATCGGCTGGCTTGGGCGAGTGTAAAGCCGTTCTTTCCATGCATGGATTGCACCAGGCGGATAATGCGGCACTTGCTCTGATGGCACTCTCCTTGCTTGAGCAAGAAGACATCGCTGTTGATTGGGAAAGCGCGCTTCAGGGCATCGGGGAAACAAACGTATTCGGACGTTTCGAGGTTGTGTCTCTTCAGCCGAAAATCGTGCTGGATGGCGCGCATAATCCGGACGGCATCAGGGCTTTTACAGAAACGGCCGGCGTATATGCAAAAGACAGAAATAAGCAACTGATCTTCAGCGCCTTTAAGGACAAGGAAGCAGATGTGATGTTGGAGATCCTGAAACAGGATTTCATAAGCATTACGCTTGTAACTTTTGACCACCCGCGTGCAATGGATGAAGAAGAGCTGTATGCCCTTGCAAGCCGGTACGAATTGCAGGCTGAGCCGGACTGGCAGCTTGCAATTGAGCGGGCCATGCAGGCTGAAAAAAACGAAGTGACTTTTGTTACGGGTTCTTTAAATTTTATCCTTCAAGTTCGTGAATTTATAAAAAAGCGTCGAATGTTGGATTTTTAGGAAGATAGATTGTCTTATGCAGCTGACAAGCACCGCCATTGTTTGCGTTCTTCCTGTGATAGAGTGAGTAAAACTCTATTGCGGGAAGGCGAGGTGTTGTAGTTGAGTCAGAGAAAACCGATCATTGTGTGGACAAGCCGCCAGCCGGAGAAACAGAAAGAACGTGCGCAGCAGCTGGACTTGGATGCTCAACAAGATACAGCAGCAACCATTGAATTAGCACGGAATGATATTTATTTGCCAGAGCCTCCACCAAAATCTGTCACAGGTTTCAAAACTTTATTTAACCGTTGGCAGAATGGATACAAACTCGTTATCTTAGCAACCATTTCGGCTGTTTTTCTAGGACTTATATTTGGCGCTGTCATGCTGAAACTGTTTGCAGCCGTTGAAGACGAGGCTGGCAAGACATCCACTACCAACAGCCAGCCAGTCCAGTCCGGTGCAGGTCTCCTGACGGGATTTGTGCTTCAGGGCGGTATGTTCAATCAAGACGAAAATGCCCGTACATGGCAGCAGAAGTTTGAAAAACAGGGTGTCCCGGCTATGCTATGGAAACAAAATGGGCATATCTACCTGTTTGCCGGCGCTGCGGCTACTGAAAAGGAAGCTGAGCAATTGGCTGAAGGCATTCGTGAAAAAGGCTTGGATATCTATGTAAAGGCCTGGTCCGTTCCTGAACAGACTGTCCGGATGCCGGAAGAAAAAGAATGGCTCAGGGAATTAAGACAACTATGGAAAGAGTCAATTAGCAGGTCGGCGGGCGGACAAGCTTTGTCTGCAGGCAAATGGGACCAGCTGTTAAACAGAATTCCAGAAGGCTCTGCAACATTGCAGTCAAAAAAAACCAAGCTGCAAAAGCAGGCAGCATCACTGAAAGGGAAAACGGGGGCAGAAGCACAGAAACGCTTATTGGAAATTTGGCATGAGTTTCAGTGAATTTCTTTTTTAATCCTTGTTTTGAACAGAAAAAGCCAGACTGTTTTGTCCAATTGCTTATTTTACTGCCTTGTTCGCATGTGAGCGGTCTTTTTCCGCTTTGGCTGTTTTGGATAAGGGATGCTTATAATGGTGGCAGAAAGGAGTGGCGTCCATGGAACATACGCAAATTATGATAAGGGATGTGCCTGCTGACGACAGGCCGCGGGAACGGCTTCTTCAAAATGGAGCCGGACAGCTGTCAAACCGGGAACTGCTTGCCATCTTGCTTGGCAGCGGTACGCGTTCTGAATCGGTCATGGTGCTTTCCAACCGGGTACTCAGCCAATTTGACGGACTCAAGCTTCTGAACGAGGCCACCATTGAGGAGCTGACTGCCATTAAAGGCATTGGCAAAGCAAAAGGCGTGCTGATTCTTGCTGCTCTTGAACTTGGGAAGCGGCTGAATCAGTACCGGCCTGATGAGCGCATCGCGATCCGCTCACCGGAAGATGGCGCTAACTATGTAATGGAAGAAATGCGCCAGTTGAAACAGGAGCATTTCGTAGCGCTGTTTCTGGATACAAAGAATCAGGCAATCCACAGGCAGACGATTTTTATCGGAAGCCTGAATGCATCCATCGTCCATCCCCGGGAAATCTTTCGTGAGGCTGTCAGAAGATCAGCGGCTTCCATTATTTGCTTCCACAATCATCCCTCAGGCGACCCCGCCCCGTCTAACGAAGACATCCAGGTGACAAAGCGGCTTTGCGAAGCTGGTAAAATGATGGGCATCGAAGTGCTCGACCATATTATTATCGGTGATCGCTGTTTTGTTTCCCTTAAAGAAAAAGGTTATGTGCTATGACTATCCATTTTGGCTTTTTTTTCGTATAATTGAATAGACGCTAATGCCGACGCGCCGTTTTCTGAAATTCGGAAAACTGGCGCTTCTTGGAGTTTACGGGCGGACAGGTCTTATTTACAATTAGATGAAAACGTGTAATATATGTATGGATAGAAAAGTCAGTGGTGCAATCGCACAGGTTGATCATATAAGCGAGTTTTGGGGCTCGGTCAGAAAGGAAGATTTTTTTGGGGCGATTTAGTTTCTCGCAAGATTTAGGAATAGATTTGGGGACGGCAAATACGCTTGTATTTGTTAAAGGGAAAGGCGTCGTGGTCAGAGAGCCGTCGGTTGTCGCGAAGAATATTGAGACAGGCGAAATTGAGGCGGTCGGAAATGCGGCAAGGAATATGATCGGACGTACACCTGGCAATATTTCCGTGATCAGGCCGATGAAGGACGGAGTCATCGCAGATTATGATACGACGGCGCTTATGATGAAGTATTATATTCAGAAGGCTGTTAAGAAGAGACCGTTCTTTGCTTCAAAGCCGAATGTAATTGTTTGCGTGCCGTCCGGCATTACAATGGTAGAAGAGCGTGCAGTCATTGACGCAACGAAACAGGCAGGTGCGAAGGATGCATTTCCGATTGCCGAGCCGTTTGCGGCTGCAATTGGTGCCGATCTGCCAGTATGGGAACCGACAGGCAGCATGATTGTCGACATCGGCGGGGGTACGACAGAAGTTGCTGTCATCTCTCTCGGCGGCATTGTCACAAGCCGTTCAGTCCGAACTGCAGGAGATAACATGGATGATGCCATCATTCAGTTTATCCGCAAACATTACAATCTGATGATTGGTGAAAGATCGGCTGAATCCATCAAGATGGATATCGGTTCTGCCGGTACGGTGGAAATGGATGAGGAACTTGATATCCGCGGGCGGGATCTTCTTACAGGTCTCCCGAAAACCATCACCATTACGAAGAAAGAAGTAGCGGCTTCATTGGCCGATACAGTTGTTTCCATAGTGGATGCCGTAAAAGGCACACTGGAAAAAACGCCTCCTGAACTCGCAGCGGATATTATGGACCGCGGCATTGTACTTACAGGGGGAGGCGCATTGCTGAAAAATCTGGATCAAGTCATCAGCGATGAAACCAAAATGCCGGTTTTCGTAACAGAAAACCCGCTAGAGAGCGTGGCCATCGGCACAGGAAAATCATTGGACTATGTCCAGCATTTCCGCAGCCAGCCTAACGTATCAAATCGTCCTAGTGCGGATTAAGCAGGTGCTGTTATGTCATTTTTCCGAAAGAAAGGTTTATTCGTCCTGCTGCTCGGTATTATTCTGTTAGTCGTACTCGTCGGCTATTCACTGAGCGGCAGATCACAAATCACGCTGCCTGAGCAGTTTGTCAAGGACACTGTCGGCTGGACGCAGAAAATTGTCAATGCACCAGTCAAGTTTGTCACAAACACCATTTCCAATATTGGTGAAATCACAGATACATTTAAAGAGAACAGAATCCTTAAAGAGAAAGTCTCTGAATACAAGGGACTCGTCTATGAAGTCCAGGAATTAAAAAAAGAAAACAAAGATATGCGCAAGCTTGTCGACAAGACCAACTCGATCCGTGACTATAAACCAATCCAGGCTGCCGTAATTTCCCGCTCTCCTGAACGCTGGGTGGAACAGATTACAATTAATAAAGGGAAGCAGGATGGAGTCAAGGAGAACATGGCTGTCATTACGGCAGAAGGTATGGTCGGAAAAATTCAAACGGCAGCCCAGTTCAGTTCGAGCGTACAGCTGCTTTCCGGATTTGACCAGTTCAATCGGATCTCCGCAAAGATCTCCCGTAAAAAAGGCAAAGATGTTTACGGTATGATTGAGGGATACGATGAAGAAAACAAAATGCTGACATTCCGCATTATTGAGGAATCGGAAAAAGGAATCAAAGAAGGCGAGCCAGTCTTCTCCTCAGGACTTGGCGGTATGTTCCCGGCAGGACTTCCGATTGGCAAGGTTAAAGAAGTCAAGCCGGATCAATACGGCTTGACAGAAACGGCGCTGATTGAGCCGGCGGCTAATCTTTACGATCTCAGTGATGTCATTGTCGTTGACCGCTCGCTTGAAACCGACAACGTAACTGAGGAAGGGACGGACCAGTAATGAATCGGATCTATCTTCCTCTCATTCTGTTTGTTGTCGTTGTGCTTGAAGGGGTGGCTTTAAATCTTCTGCCCTCCTTTGTCGTAATGGGCAAGACGTTTATTGTTCCCCACTGGGCATTGATCATCCTGCTGTATTATGCCTTGTTCTATGACCGGCAGGATACATATTACTCTGTTATATACGCGGGCATATTCGGCCTGTTGATTGATATTGTCTACACAAGTGTGCTGGGTGTCTATATGTTCTCCTATGCGCTTGTCATCTTTTTGATCCATTCGATCCGCAACCGGTTCCATGGCAATCTGTATGCTGTTATGCTGCTTGGCATCCTCGGTATCGGACTTGCTGATGGCATCATTTCTATTGTTTATGCACTTGTCGGCCTTTCGAACATGAGCTGGCAGACGTATCTGCTGCACCGTTTGCTGCCGACAGAGCTGGCAAACCTGCTGTTCTTGCTTGTGGCCTATCCGCTGCTTGCTGCCCGCCTTCAGCGCTGGCAGAATGAATTGCCGGGCCACACATCAATTTGACCGGCTGCATGCGCATCAGTACTGAACAATCTACGAATCTAGCAGAATATAGAGAATTCAAGCCGAGGTAGGTGAATATGGCATGCGTGACAGCAAACAGATGATCACAATTAAAGGAACAAGAGACGGACTGACGCTGTTTATTGATGAAACCTGTTCTTTTGAAGAAGCGTATGAAGAGCTGGGCGAAAAAATAACGGCCAACAGTCCTGACAAGGATGAACCAATCGTCAGCGTCACAATCAAACTTGGCAACCGTTACCTGCAAAAAGAGCAAAAAGACCGAATTGAGAAGCTGATTGCGAAGGATAGCCGTTTCACTGTTCAGGCATTTGAATCCAATGTGATTCTGAGGGAAGATGCCTTGAAATGGAAAGAAGAGAGCGAAGTAAAGACCGTTTCCCGCATCGTCCGTTCAGGACAAGTGCTTAAAGTAACTGGAGATCTGCTTTTGCTCGGAGATGTGAATCCTGGCGGACATGTGTGCGCGACTGGCAATGTCTACATTCTTGGCAATCTTTACGGCATTGCTCATGCTGGCTATGAAGGGGACCGCAAAGCCGCCATCATCGCTTCTCATATGAAACCGAATCAGCTTCGGATTGCCGGCATCATCAAGCAGGCGCCGGACGGACCTGGTAAAGGTGTCCTGATGGGCTGTGCGCTTCTGGATGAAACAAGCGAAGACATTAAAGTTGAGAAGCTTCAAAAAATAACGACTAGGCGGCATGAACTTGACGGATTCGAAAGGAGAATGCTGAATGGGTGAGGCGATTGTAATCACGTCCGGAAAAGGCGGGGTCGGCAAGACGACTTCAACGGCCAATCTCGGTACAGCCCTGGCATTGATGGATAAGAAAGTATGCCTGATTGATACGGATATCGGGCTTCGTAATCTTGATGTCGTGATGGGACTCGAAAACCGGATTATTTATGATATTGTGGATGTGATTGAAGAACGCTGCAAGTTGCAGCAGGCGCTGATCCGCGACAAGCGTTTTGAGCATCTTACACTGCTTCCGGCGGCACAGACATCTGATAAAACTTCGGTTACGACCGAAGGCATGAAGAAAATCATTGCTGAATTAAAACAGGAATACGATTATATCCTGATTGACTGTCCTGCCGGCATTGAGCAGGGTTTTCAAAATGCAATTGCCGGTGCAGACCGTGCCATCGTCGTCACAACACCTGAGAAGGCCAGTGTCCGTGATGCAGACCGCATCATTGGCCTGCTTGAGCAGGAGGATATGGAACGACCAAGCCTGATCATTAACCGGATTCGCAGCCACATGATTCAGAAAGGCGATATGCTGGACATTGATGACATTCTGCAAATCCTGGCTATTGATCTGATCGGTATTGTTGTCGATGATGATGATGTTATTAAAGCATCGAACAATGGGGAACCGGTAGCTTTTCAGCCTAAATCAGGCGCATCCATTGCTTACCGGAACATCGCCCGCAGAATCCTGGGTGAAACCGTGCCGCTTCAGGCGCTGGAACAGAAACAAACCATCATGCAAAAAGTGAAGAAGTTCTTCGGACTGCGCTCATCCTGATCATGAGACTCCGTGCTGCTGCCACCCGTGTCGGGTGGCAGCAGCTTTTTGCTTTTCGTCATAAATAGCTTGGACAGGTCATAGAATGGAATGGAAAAGCAGCCAGCCTTTACCGGCATCCGGCTAATGGATCGTAACTACCTCATTAAAAGGGTTGTGAGTGTATTGAGTCAGGTCAATAAAGTGCGGCAGTCCATTGCCCACCGGAAACGAAAACGCGGGTTTGACGTAAAGGAGACACCTGTCCCGGAATTCGGAAATGTCCTTCCGATCATTCCACAGGAGGAAGAAACGCATGGATTTATTCCAATTCCCGAGAGCGCCAGCACTGCTTCAGAGGAGATATCCATTAAAAAATCGGGTGCATCACGCGGCTTGCTTGTAAAAGCGGTACTCTCAGGTTTTATGTTTTTGTTTATGCTGTTCCTGACAAAAACCGAAGTGCCTGCCATCCAGCAGCCAAAACGTTGGGTTACGGAAGCAATGACCGAAAATTTCCCTTTTGCCAAGGCAAATGCCTGGTATATGGATCGTTTTGGTTCTCCGCTTTCGATCTTACCTGGGCGCGGAACAGCACAGGAACTAACCCGGGATGAACAGGCTCTACCCGTTTCAGGCAATGTGCTGGAAACCTTCCGGACAAATGGAGAAGGCGTAAAAATCGCACCTGAAAAAACATCTAAGGTAACAGCCATGCGGAACGGTGTGGTAATTTTTGCCGGTAAAAACCAAAAGACAGAGAAAACGGTCATTATCCAGCATGAAGACGGAAGCAAAACGACATATGGTCATCTGAGCAAGGTCGATGTCCATCCGTACCAGTATGTTGCAAGAAATGAGCCGATTGCCACATTTACACCAACTTCCAAGAGCGATACGGTTTATTTCTCTATTGAGAAAGACAAAAAATTTATTGATCCGATCCCGGTAAAACAAGCTGATGAAAAATCTTAAAGCAGTACCGGCCATACATATTCATCCGGTACTGCTTTTTTTTCTTTTTATTTCATTTATAACGGGTGCCTTTATGCATTTGGCTGTCATTCTTGCAATTGTGTTCATTCATGAACTGGGTCATGTTCTGATGGCGATCCACTTTAAATGGAGAATCCGCAAGATTATGCTTTGGGTTTTCGGCGGTGTCATGGAAACAGAGGAACATGGCACCCGGCCAATTGCCGAAGAGGCGCTTGTTGTGGCAGCGGGCCCATTTCAGCATGTGCTGATTTTTATCTTTCTCAACACATTGGGGGCATCCATCCTGCCAAGTTCAGTTCTTGATCTGGCACATACATATAACGCGGCCATCCTGCTCTTTAATTTGCTGCCAATCTGCCCGCTGGACGGCGGTAAATTGATGTCGCTTGTCTTCTCGAGCCTGCTTCCGTACAGGAAGGCACACGCTATTTCAATCGTCCTGTCCGCTTTGATTGCCATTGTTGTTCTCGCTGTTCAGCTGCTGCTTTATCCCTTTGTGCTGACAGCCTGCTGTCTCATCCTTTTTCTGCTTTTGGAAAACCAGCGTGAATGGAAGCAGCGCTATTATGTATTTGTCCGTTTTCTGTTAAAGCGCAGTGAAGCACAGGGCCAATTTAAGAAAGCGCTGATCAGCGCCCATTCAGGGCAGCCGCTCATTCAGGTGCTCAGCCAGTTCCGAAGAAACCGGCGCCATGTTATTTACGTGAAAGATGCAAGTCCGGCCGGCTATCTTTCCGAGCCGGATTGCCTCAATCTGTATTTTGCTCAAAATGGTGTGCGCAGAACCGCGGGTGAGGCTTTGGATTTACAGCGCTGACACGGGAAATTTCCTTGACAGCAAACCGGCGATTTGATATGATTCTTATGTTATTCCTGTAGCACCAGTGCTACAACCGCTCGGATCGGGTTATAAATCTCTTAGCGAGTACCTGGAATCTGGCGAGTCTTAGACCATGAGGAGGTGCGCACATATGTACGCAATTATTGAAACAGGCGGAAAACAGATCAAAGTAGAAGAAGGACAAACAATCTTCGTTGAAAAGTTGAACGCTGATGCTGAAGAGTCTGTAACATTTGACAAAGTTCTTTTCGTTGGTGGAAGCGACGTTAAAGTCGGTGCTCCATACGTTGAGGGCGCTACGGTAACTGCTAAAGTTGAAAAGCATGGCCGTCAGAAGAAAGTGACAGTCATCAAATTCAAAGCGAAAAAGAACTACCACCGCAAGCAAGGTCATCGTCAGCCTTACACGAAACTGGTTATCGATAAAATCAGCCTGTAATCTGTCATGATTGAAGTATCGGTTTTGTATGAACAAGACCGCATCCGGTCTTTTACATTATCGGGACATGCGGGAAGCGGCCCCTACGGCTATGACCTTGTCTGTGCAGCTGTTTCGGCAGTTGCCTTCGGATCGGTCAATGCAGTGGCGGCGCTCGCTGACCCGGATCTCGAGATCGATCAGGGGGAAGACGGCGGTTATCTTCGGGTCGCGCTTTTGGGTTCGCTCGATGGCGCTGATGCCGATAAGACCCAGCTGCTCTTGAACGGCATGCTCATTTCTCTTGAGACGATTGAACGGGACTATAGCAAGTTTCTATGCATCCGTAAAAAAGAGGGAGGTTAACAATATGCTACGATTGGATTTGCAGTTTTTCGCATCTAAAAAAGGTGTAGGTTCTACTAAGAACGGCCGTGATTCAGAATCCAAGCGCCTTGGCGCAAAGCGTGCTGACGGTCAGTACGTTTCTGGCGGCTCCATCTTGTACCGCCAGCGCGGAACAAAAATTTACCCGGGTGAAAACGTGGGTATCGGCGGAGACGATACACTTTACGCTAAAGTGGACGGCGTTGTAAAATTTGAACGCCTTGGCCGCGACCGTAAAAAAGTGAGCGTTTATCCAGCTGCTCAGTAATGATATGAAACGAAACCCCAACCGCTAAGGCTGGGGTTTTTTTATGCCATTTGGATGAAAGCAGACAGGATGGTGCAGTTTTTGTCCATTTCTGCTATACTTTTCATATTAAATGGGGGAGATAATTTGATGAACGAACTTGAAGTCATTCGTCTGCTTCAAAGGTATCGCCATGATGTAGCCAACCATCTGCAGATTGTACACGGCTACTTGTCGATGGGGCTGAAAGAGCGTGCTGAAGAAAAGCTGCGCGAGTGGATCTCTCTGTGTGAGCAGGAAAGAAGATTGACAAGCCTGAGGGCACCCAAGTTTGCATTATGGATTTTCCAATTCAATGCTTCCTATAATCGTCTTCATTTAACATATCATATACATACTGAACAAAAAGACTTGTCCGCTTTTGATGAGGAGATTGCCTGTCTGTTTGACAAACTGGCGCAGATCGCCCTTGAAGAAGGCGAAGACAATGAATTGTACGAAGCAGAGCTTGCTGTTGAAGAACAGCCGGACGGTGTCGGGTTTGCCTTTTCCATAAAAGGGGCAATCAGCGACCCGGACGAGGCTGTGAGGAAATTGCATAGCCTGGGTCATGCGGAAATGGCAACAGCCGGGCAGGATGGCTTTGCCTACCGTTTTAAGATTCCATATCAACCTTGAGGTGAAAAAACATGTTTGTCGATCAGGTGAGTGTTTATGTAAAAGCAGGTGACGGCGGGAATGGTCTCGCCAGTTACCGTAAAGAAAAATATGTGGCGATGGGCGGCCCGTGGGGCGGCGATGGCGGCAGAGGCGGAGATATTGTCTTTGAAGTGGATGAAGGACTGAATACACTGATGGATTTCCGCTACAACCGGCATTTTAAAGCCAAACGCGGAGAACATGGCATGTCCAAGGGACAGCATGGCAAAAACGCAGTGCCGCTTGTGTTAAGTGTGCCGCCGGGCACGACGGTTATTGATGAGGAAACAGGGGAAGTCATTGCCGACTTGACTACGCATGGCCAGCAGGCTGTCATTGCAGGAGGCGGACGTGGCGGACGCGGTAATATTCGCTTTGCGACACCGAGGAATCCGGCACCGGATATTGCTGAAAACGGCGAACCGGGGCAGGAACGCAACATCAAGATAGAACTGAAGCTGATTGCGGATGTCGGACTTGTCGGTTTTCCGAGTGTCGGCAAATCGACTTTGCTGTCCGTTGTCAGTGCAGCAAAACCAAAAATTGCCGATTATCATTTTACAACGCTTGCCCCGAATCTGGGTGTCGTCGAAACGGCAGATCAGCGCAGTTTTGTGCTGGCTGATCTGCCAGGACTGATTGAAGGCGCTCATGAAGGCATCGGTCTGGGCCACCAGTTCCTGCGTCACGTTGAACGGACGCGGCTGATTGTCCATGTCATCGATATGGGCAGTGCAGAAGGCCGTGATCCTTTTGAAGACTTCGTCGCCATCAATACGGAGCTCGAAAAGTATGATGCCAAGCTGGCTAAGCGGCCGCAGATTATTGCTGCCAATAAAATGGACATGCCGGCTGCGGAAGAAAATCTGGCTCAATTCCGTGAACGCCTTCAGAACGATATCGCAATTTATCCGATTTCGACACTGACCAAAGACGGGCTGCGTGATCTTTTGTTTGCCATCGCGAACCTGCTTGAGGAAATACCGAAAAATGAAGAGCAGGCTGAACAGACAGATGAAACGGTTGTGTACCGCTTTAAAGAAGAGGCTGAACCGTTCAAGATTACCCGTGATCCGGACGGCGCCTATGTGCTCTACGGAGAGAAAATTGAAAAGTTGTTCAAAATGACAGATTTGACCAGAGATGAATCCGCCCAGCGCTTCGCCCGCCAGCTGCGGACGATGGGTGTAGATGAAGCACTCCGGACGCGCGGGGCAGAGGATGGCGATACCATCCGCATTCTTGATTATGAATTCGACTTTGTGGAGTAAAGAGAGAAAAACCGTTTCAGTTGCTTGAAGGGGTAGAGGGGGACGAGAAAGAGAATGACGAAGAAAATCGGCTATCTGGGACCAAAAGGCACATTTACGAAGCTTGCTGTGGACACAGCGTTTAAAGACGGAGATACGGTCAGCTTTGCAACCATTCCCGAATGCATTGATGCTGTGGCAGACGGTTCGATCGATATCGGCGTTGTGCCGCTGGAAAATGCCATTGAAGGAACCGTGCATCTGACTATTGACTATCTGGTGCATCAGAACAGACTGCCGATCGTCGCTGAAATCGTTGTGCCGATCGAACAGCATCTGCTTCTGAACCCATCCTTTAAGGGCGGTCTGGAAGAGATTCGGGAAGTTATTTCCCACAGCCATGCGATTGCCCAGTGCCATCAATTTATCCATAAGGAGCTGCCGCAGGCTGAGATCAGCTTTGCAAATTCAACAGGGCGTGCTGCCGAAATGGTCGCTGCCACAGAGGAACCGGTCGCAGCGATCGGCAATATCCTTGCGGCGCGGGAATATGGACTTGATGTGCGGATGAAGGATATTCATGACTATCCAAACAACCATACGCGTTTTGCAGTTTTGACAAAAGACGGGTCTTCTGTTGACGTGAGCCACAAGAAAGACGGAGAAAAGACAACGCTCCTGATTACGCTCCCGACAGATAATCCAGGCGCGCTTCACCAGGTGCTCTCTGCATTTGCCTGGAGAAAAATGAACCTGTCCAAAATTGAGTCCCGGCCGACAAAAACAGGGCTCGGGGATTATTTCTTCCTAATTGATGTGAACCAGCCTTATGACGATGCCTTGTTCCCTGGAGCAGCAGCTGAACTGGAAGCACTCGGCTGTGAAGTGAATGTGCTCGGCACCTATCCGGTTTATCAAATGAAATAGACTTTGATCAAGCATGCCAGACTGCTTTGCAGCGGCATGCTTTTTCTGTGTCGGCTGATGCCCGTTGATTTATTTTTCAACTTTTGCCCAGACCGTGCATATGATGTTAAAGAACGGTCTGCCGATCCAGGCAGGGAAGGAAAGGAGACGGGTCCAGTTGAAGATCCATATTGTCCAAAAAGGAGATACATTGTGGGAAATCGCTAAGCAGTATGGCGTTGACTTCAATGAGCTTAAAAATTTAAATACCCAGCTGTCAAACCCTGAGCTGATTATGCCGGGAATGAAAATCAAGATTCCCGGAGAATCCAAAGCGGTGAAAAACAAAGCGATCCATAAGGGCGCACCAGCACATCAGGGGCCAGTGCATCAGGGACCAGTACATCAAGCACCCGTACCGGTGCAGCCGCCGAAGGCAAAGCAGATAGAAGTGCCATTTAAGGCGCTGCCGACTGTGCCTGCGCCAGAATTGAAGGAAGATGATCTAAAACCGGCAGTGGAGATTCAGCCTGAAGTGCCGATTTACCAGGCACCGCAGCTGCCGCCGCAGCAGATCACAACCTTGCCGAAAATTGAATTTGATGTGACTCAGCAGCAGATCGTCCAGCAGCAAGTACCACAGACACCGATTGTGCCGCCGATTGTCCAGCCGAAAGCAGAAGCGCCAGCACCGCCGATTGTCCAAGTGCTGCCGATTCATTTCTATCCTGTGCCCCAGCCGTATCCTGTGCCACAGCATGTGCCAAGCCCAAGCCCAAGTCCGAGTCCATGCGGTGGAAAGACTCATCTGCAGCATCACTATGTCAGCCCGTGCGGCAGCCAGCATTATGGCTGGCACCATCAGGGACATGATGCATACGCGCAGCCCTATTCTTATATTCAGGGCGCTGATCCGTACAGCCAGGGCCAAGGCTTTGCACAAGGGCACGGCTGGCGGGAATATGAATCATACGATCAAAGAACTGAAAGTACCCAGAAGGAAGACACGCAGGAAAATCGGCAAGCTGAAACGGCAAACAGCTATACTGAGCAGCCTGCTTATCCGGAAAATCAGTATGGAAATAGCCAGGATACTTATTATCAGGACAATGTGCCCCGTTATTTTAATACAGAGAATATCTATGCTGCCCAGCCGCCTTATCAGTCACCTTATGATCAGCAGCTGGAAAATGGTTTGCAAAACCAGAACATCCAAGGTGACAGCAAGGGAGATCAGGAAAGCAACCGATATTAAACAAATTTCAAGAGACGATCTGATCGTCTCTTTTATTTTTTTGTTCATCCCTGAACGATTTTGGGTACATATCAGTAAGGAATTTTTAAATTCAGCGTCCAGCATGCTACAATCAATTATACGATGCAACAAAGGAGCGTTTGAAAATGGAAAAACATGTAGAAGACATTGTAAAATGGCTGCGTGAAGCAGTCGAGGAAGCCCATGCAGACGGCTTGGTCGTCGGAGTTAGCGGAGGCCTTGACTCTGCTGTTGTGGCCAATCTGATTAAGCGTGCGTTCCCGGACCGATCTCTCGGTGTCATGATGCCGCTAAAGAGCAGTTCGGCAGATATGGAAGATGCCCGAAAAACGATTGAGGCATGCGGCATCAAGTCTCTGACAATTGATTTGGAAAAAGCACATGAAGCACTATTCTCAGAAGTGAAAGAAAACATTACCGATAAAAGCGAATGGCAGCAGGATCATGCCCGCCTTGCAGATGCCAACCTCCGTGCCCGTTTGCGGATGAGCACATTGTATACCATTGCAACAAATTACAACTATCTTGTCGTCGGCACGGATAATGCCGCTGAATGGTATACAGGTTACTTTACCAAATACGGGGACGGCGGTGTAGACCTCCTGCCGCTTGTCGATTTCACAAAAGGTGAAGTGCGTGAACTCGCCAAAATTCTTGGTGTGCCGGATTCTGTTGTGAATAAAAAACCGAGCGCCGATCTTTGGGAAGGGCAGACAGATGAAGATGAAATGGGCACAACGTATGACCGCATCGATGCCTTCCTGAAAGGCGGCGATATTCCTGAAAAGGACAAGGCTGTCATTGAGCGGATGCATGCGCGGACAGAACATAAGCGCAGCCCGGTCAAACAGTTCCATATCATTGAAGGCGAAAAATAGCAGCGTCCTGTGTTTCATTGAAGCAGGGATGCGGTTCGCTCGCTTGTAAGCGGCCTGCCTTTTCAGCACGTGCTTCCTTTGCTATAATATTTTATTGGAATCAGATAGAGAGGAGCATGTCCGATGGCAGGCCATTCAAAATGGAAAAACATCCAAAGACGAAAAAATGCACAAGATGCCAAACGGGGCAAGATTTTTATGTCGCATGCCAAGAATATTTATATGGCAGCGAAGGATGGGGGCGGCGACCCGGATACAAATGCCGCACTGAGAACGATGATTGATAAAGCAAAGGCAGACAATATGCCGAATGACAACATTGAACGTGCCATCAAGAAAGCAACAGGCACGCTTGACGGTGTCAGCTATGAAGAGATCACCTATGAAGGCTACGGCCCTGGCGGCGCGGCTGTCATCGTCCATGCTTTGACAGATAATAAAAACCGGACAGCTGCCGAGGTCCGTCACGCATTCAAGAAGAATGACGGCAATCTTGGTGAAACCGGCTGTGTATCCTTTATGTTTGACCGCAAAGGCTATATTGTCATCAGCAATGAAGCAGGCACTATTGATGAAGATGAACTGACACTGGAAGCAATTGAAGCCGGTGCGGATGATATCGTCAATTCTGAAGACGCCTATGAAATTTATACAGCGCCGGAGCAGTTCAATGCCGTGCTGAACCATATACAGGAGGCAGGCTTTGAGGCAGCAGAGGCTGAGATCACCCTGATCCCTCAGAATTACACGAAGCTTGATCCGGAAAATGAAGAGAAGATGCTTAAGATGATTGACATGCTTGAAGATGATGAAGATGTCCAGGACATCCATCACAACATGGAAGCTAGTGAGGACGAATGAACTTCAGAGAGCTTTCCTCCGGTTCTGCCGGGAGGAAGCTCTTTTTAATTCGGGCACTGCTTTCAAAAAAGCGAATGGATGTGCTACAATGAGGAAAGAACTTTAGGGGGACCGCGGGTTTCTGTGAAAACCGGTGTCCCTTCTTTCATGACAGAAAAGGGGATTGTGTAATCAGTGATTGCCTATATTAAAGGAACGCTTTCCTATATATTGGACGAGACGGTCATCGTTGATATTGGCGGTGTCGGCTATGAAATATTTTGCGCCAACCCGTATGCTTTCCAAGCCAGTCTGGAAAAAGAGATCCTGATTTTTACATACCAGCATGTGAGGGAAGATGCGATCACGTTATTCGGGTTCAAAACAGAGGAAGAAAAATACCTGTTTACCAAACTCATTTCAGTTTCGGGAATCGGGCCAAAGAGTGCCTTAGCCATTCTGGGCGGCGCCAATCCGAACGATTTTATCGCAGCAGTCGAACAGGAGAATGAGAAGTTCCTCGTTCAGTTCCCGGGCGTCGGCAAGAAGACGGCAAGACAGATCATCCTTGACTTGAAGGGCAAGCTCTCGGGCGTTTTCACTCTTTCAGGAGACGGAGGAGAGGCGGAAATGGTGCCTGTCCTGCAGCTGCGTCCTGAAGCACTTCTTGAAGCAGAGGAAGCACTTAAGACATTGGGCTATTCTGCACGGGAAATCCAGGATATTATGCCGGAGCTGACTAAGCTTGAGGGTGCCAAGGCAGATGAACTGATACGAAAAGCCCTGTCACTGTTTGTAAAGAGTTAATGAGGAGGAAACAGGATGGATGAGCGCATGGTCACCGGAGAATTGCAGGCTGAAGATCTTTCCGTGGAACTGAGCCTGAGGCCGACGCTTCTCAAACAATACATTGGACAGCAGAAAGTAAAAGAAAATCTCGATATTTTCATCCAGGCTGCGAAAATGCGTGAAGAGCCGCTTGACCACGTATTGCTCTATGGACCGCCGGGACTGGGAAAGACGACGCTTGCTGCCATCATTGCCAATGAAATGGGCGTACAGTTCAGGTCAACTTCCGGACCGGCAATCGAAAGGGCAGGAGATCTGGCAGCAATTCTGTCATCACTTGAGCCTGGAGATGTTCTGTTCATCGATGAGGTGCACCGTCTCCCGCGTGCAGTGGAAGAAGTGCTGTATCCGGCAATGGAAGATTTTTTTCTTGATATTGTGATTGGCACAGGTCCGGCTGCAAGAAGTGTCCGGATCGATCTTCCGCCATTTACGCTTGTCGGGGCTACGACGAGGGCAGGACTTCTTTCGGCGCCGCTGAGGGACCGTTTTGGCGTCCTGTCGCGGCTTGAGTTTTATCAGGAAGAAGACCTGTGCCAAATTGTGGAGCGGACTGCCCATATTTTTGATACGTCGATTCATAAGGAAGCCGCACTCGAAGTCGCGCGCAGATCGCGGGGAACACCAAGGATTGCGAACAGACTTCTCAAGCGTGTCCGGGATATTTCCCAAGTGCGGGGCGAAGAAGAAATCAACCTGGAAACAACGTCACTGTCTCTGAAGATGCTGCAAGTTGATGATGCCGGATTGGATCATATTGACCATAAGCTGCTGTTAGCGATGATTGAAAGCTTCCAGGGCGGGCCGGTCGGGCTTGATACGATTGCGGCCACGATTGGTGAGGAATCACAAACGATTGAAGATGTTTACGAGCCATTTCTGCTGCAGACCGGCTTTTTGCAGCGGACCCCAAGAGGCCGTGTCGCAACCGAAAAGGCATACAGGCATTTCGGCCTGCAGACTGGCCAGACGCAATGAACGGGAAAGTCTTTATCGCAATCGGGATTGTGTTCATTGTTATCGGACTCATCTGGACGCTTGTCGGCAGACTGCCTGGTGATTTTATGTTTAAAAAAGGCAATGTCACGGTTTATTTCCCGATTATGACTTCCATGCGAGTATTGTGCTCACGCTCATATTATATCTGATTAATAAATTTCGCTAAAAGAAGGTAAGGAGCAATAACAGCATGAATATAGATGAATTTGATTTTGACTTGCCGGAAGAACTGATTGCCCAGACGCCGCTGAAAGACCGCACGGCGTCAAGGCTTCTCGTTCTTGATAAGGAGAACGGCAGCACGGTACACCGCCATTTTTCCGATATTCTTGAATACTTGAAACAAGGCGATTGCCTGGTCCTGAATGACACACGCGTGCTCCCGGCAAGACTGTATGGCATTAAGGAAGATACCGGTGCCAAGGTCGAGGTGCTTCTGCTTGAACAGAAGGCAGACGATGTGTGGGAGGCTTTGGCAAAACCGGCGCGCAAGATTAAAGAAGGGACCGTGGTGACGTTCGGTGATGGCCGGCTGCAAGCTGTATGCACAGGCATCCAGGAGCATGGCGGGCGTCTGTTCAAGTTTTCATATGAAGGAATTTTCTATGAAGTGCTTGATGAACTTGGCGAAATGCCGCTCCCGCCCTACATAAAAGAGCAGCTTCCGGAAAAGGAGCGCTACCAGACTGTCTATGCCAAAGAGCAGGGATCTGCGGCTGCACCGACAGCCGGCCTGCACTTTACAAAGGAATTGCTGGAGGCTGTCAAGGCAAAAGGGATCCAGATTGCTTTCTTGACGCTTCATGTTGGTCTTGGCACCTTCCGTCCGGTAAGTGCCGATACTGTGGAAGCACACGAAATGCATTCCGAATTTTACAGGCTGACAGAAGAGGCGGCTGCCACGCTGCGCGAAACGAAGGCCAGTGGCGGCAGGATCATTGCTGTCGGGACCACTTCAACACGGACATTGGAAACGATTGCCCGAGATCATGACGGGACGATTCAGGCTGCAAGCGGATGGACGGATATCTTCATTTACCCGCCATATCAATACAAGGCGATTGACGGTTTGATTACAAATTTCCATTTGCCGAAATCTACACTGATTATGCTGGTTAGCGCTCTTGCCGGCAAGGAGCATGTGCTCCGTGCCTATAAGGAAGCCATCCAGGAAAAATACCGTTTCTTCAGTTTTGGCGATGCCATGCTGATTATTTAGAAGGGGCACACGACATATGCAACCAATCAGATATGAATTGATTAAAACATGCAAGCAGACAGGCGCGCGGCTAGGCCGTGTCCATACGCCGCACGGATCATTTGAAACACCAATCTTCATGCCCGTCGGCACCTTGGCAACGGTCAAAACGATGAGCCCGGAAGAATTGAAAGAGATGAACGCCAAGATTATTCTCTCCAATACGTACCACCTCTGGCTCCGGCCAGGAGAGGATATTGTTGCTGAGGCAGGCGGCCTCCACAAGTTTATGAATTGGGACGGGGCCATTCTGACAGATTCTGGCGGTTTCCAAGTATTTTCTTTGAGCGATATGAGAAAGATTGAAGAAGAGGGTGTCCATTTCCGCAATCATCTGAATGGTGAGAAGCTCTTCTTGTCTCCTGAAAAAGCGATGGAGATTCAGAACAAGCTTGGACCTGACATTATGATGGCGCTGGATGAATGCCCACCGTTCCCGGCAACACATGATTATATGAAAGCGTCTGTTGAACGGACATCACGCTGGGCGGAACGCTGTCTGAAGGCCCATGCCCGACCAGATGAACAGGGACTCTTTGGTATTGTCCAAGGCGGAGAATTTGAGGATATGCGTGCACAGAGTGCAAGAGACCTTGTTTCACTTGATTTCCCTGGTTATGCAATTGGAGGGCTGTCAGTCGGTGAACCGAAAGATGTGATGAACCGTGTGCTTGAATTCACAACACCGCTTCTGCCATCTGGAAAGCCGCGCTATCTGATGGGTGTCGGATCTCCGGACGCGCTGATCGACGGGGCAATCCGCGGCATTGACATGTTTGACTGTGTGCTGCCGACACGAATTGCCCGTAATGGGACTTGCATGACATCAAGCGGCAGGCTTGTTGTCCGCAATGCCAAGTATGCCCGTGATTTCGGGCCGATTGATGAACATTGCGACTGCCATGTGTGCAAAAATTACTCGCGGGCCTACATTCGCCACCTGATCAAATGCAATGAAACTTTCGGGTTCAGATTAACTACTTACCATAACCTCTATTTTCTGCTAAAATTAATGGAGCAAGTGAGAACAGCTATCAGGGAGGATCGCCTTGGCGACTTCCGCAATGAGTTTTTCGAAGCATACGGACTGAACAAGCCGAATCCGAAAAATTTCTAACATATTATAAAAGGAGGGAACAGCATGGGAGGAAGTCCATTATATTCTTTCGGGATGATTATTCTGATGTTTGTCATTTTCTACTTCCTGCTTATTCGGCCGCAGCAAAAGCGCCAGAAGCAGGTCAGACAAATGCAGTCTGAATTGAAAAAAGGAGACAAGGTCGTCACCATCGGCGGCCTGCACGGTGAAGTGCATGCAATTGATGAAGCGACTGTTGTCATTTCAACTGGCAATGGCACGAAACTGACATACGACCGCAATGCGATTCGTGACGTTACGCCTGCAGCGGCAGCACAACAGCAGGTTTAAGGAATGATACATAAAAAAGTTATGCGTTCAATAGAGCGCATAACTTTTTTTGATTAGCGGGCAGCAGCGGTTTGCCCTGTAATGTTCACACCGATTATTCCGCCGAATACGGCGGCAGCTACATAGGCAAGGTGATGCAGAGACTGTTCCAGCGAAAAGGCGGCGTCAAAGCCCATATACTGAATGAGAAAAGTAAGGAGGGTGAAGCCCAAGCCGGTCGCACCGCCGACAAGCCAGCCTTTCATTTTCCCTTTCACGCCGGCTGTAAT
>Ga0153921_1000368_pt1 | contig 25763 bp, 30 predicted proteins | sample TSNJ005MetaG_FD_104691 | JGI IMG/M metagenome (GOLD analysis project Ga0153921, IMG submission 104691) | Attine ant fungus gardens microbial communities from New Jersey, USA - TSNJ005 MetaG | ecosystem: Host-associated > Fungi > Mycelium > Unclassified | place: USA: New Jersey, Brendon T. Byrne... | reverse complement strand
TTCCGCTATACCGGAACTTAGTATGTAACAACGGAATAGACAGCAGAAAGTGTGCCACACGCAGTAACATAAAAATATTGCGGGATTAATTTCTTTTTAAATCAACGGGATAGATTTTTATCAGCGATAAGGCACTGGGCCAGCCGCTGCAATCAGATTGCTACCGTTGGCTACACACCGGGGTGACAGGCCACATTTGGGTGCGGGGGCGGGTCGTTACCGTGCACGAAAGCGGTGCAGTGGCCGGATGGAAGAATTCCGTGGCTGGGCTAGTCTTGGCAGATGATCGAGCCCCCAAGGAACGCGTTCAGATGAAGATCAGTCTTGTCCTTATGTTGTTGTCGCTGGCATTTGCCACCCAGGTGTTCGCCAAGGATGACCGGCGCGAATGCAAGGCCGAGCTGGTCAGGCTGAAGGCGGCGTTCAGTACGAACTACACCACGCAGAATCATCATGGGTATCGTCGGGCCAAGGATGCCAAGGATCAGGGTGACTATAAGCAGTGCGTGGGGTTGGCGAAGAAGGCTCGGGAGCGGGCGGAGCGCTGAAGGCGCTTTGGGGCTGCTGCGCAGCCCAGCGGGAGCAAGCTCCCTCGCCACAATAGGCTACTTGGAGGTGGGTACCTGTTAGTTTTGACAGTAGACGGTTTTGATCGCCGGGATTAGCGTGGGCCAGGCCTTTCGCTCAAGGAGATCATCATGGGAATTGCAACGGCGGTGATTGCCGATGCCGAGCAGTATCAGCAGTTGCTCAAGACGCATAGAACGGTGTTCATGCTGTTTGTTTCGCAGCACTGCCCGGCCTGCGGGGAAGCCGGGCCACTGTTTGAACGGATTGCCGGGAAATACGCCAGCTCCGTGAAGAGCCTGGTGCTCGACACTGCCCGAACCCCTAGGCATCCCGAGGTTACCGGCACGCCTACCCTGCTGGTTTTCCAGAATGGCAAGATGATCAATAAGCTGGAGGGGTTCGACGAAAAAACGCTGAGGGAGACGTTCGCCAGGACCAGAATCAGTCCTCCAACATCAACCGCGCCGTCCCCGAAACCCGAATCGAGGCACCCTTCTCATCGGTGATCTGCGCCTGCAGGCGCGAACGGCTGCCCATGTCCTCGCCTTGAATGATGTCGATGCGCCCGTTGTGCGGCCAGCCCAGGTCCCGCAGGTAGCCGGCAAAGGCAGCGGTCGCGGCACCGGTGGCCGGGTCTTCGTACACGCCGCCCACCGCAAACGGGTTGCGGGTGTGGAACAGCGTCGGGCTTTCGGCAAACACCAGCACCACGGTGCCCAAACCGGCGTCGGTCATGTAGCGGCGACCGGCTTCCAGTTCATAGTGCATCTGGCTGAGTTTGGCGCGGCTGTCGAGCGCCAGCACCAGGTGGGAAATGCCGGCATGGATGATCGCCGGCGGAATGCTCGGGTCCAGGTCATTGCGGGTGTAACCGAACAAGGTCAGGCCCGCGTCCACCAGGGCATCGTTGGCCGGTGCGCTGCGGGTTGGCGGGGATTGCAGCGCGGCCTCGATCAGGTCGCCTTCGCTGCGACCGCTGACCGAGATATCGCCATTGTTCAACGCCAGGTGGAATTCGCCATCGCCCAGCGCCAGGCTCAAGGCCGCACCGAGGGCGATGGTGGCATGCCCGCAAAACGCAACTTCGGACTCCGGCGCGAAGTACCGCACGCGCCAGCCGTCATCCTGCGGGCAGGCAAATACGGTTTCCGAAAACCCGACTTCGTGGGCGATACGCTGCATTTCTACAGCTTCCGGCAGGCTGTCACCGATCCAAACACCTGCAGGGTTACCGCCCTGGTTGCCGTCACAGAATGCAGAAATCTTAAGCACGTCCAAAGTCATTCGGGTAACCCTTCCTTAACGGTTCAGTGAGCGGCGATGCTATCCAAAGGCCAGCCCAGCGTCGAATGAAATTCACCCGTTAAAGAGGGGCCAGCAACACCTGCGTGACCCGCCGCTCCTCCACCGCCGCCACGGTCAGGCGCCAGCCTTCATGTTCCAGGCTGTCACCGACCACCGGCAGTCGATCCAGCAGGCTCATCACCAGCCCGGCCAGGGTCTGGTAATCCTCCGTCGCCACAGCCTTGAAGCCGGTGCGCTGGCGGATCAGGTTGAGGTTCAAGGCGCCATTGACGCGAAAACCACCCACCTCCTCGACGATATCCGGGCCTTCGACCTCACTCGCATCCGGCAACTCACCGGCGATGGACTCGAGGATGTCGGTCATGCTCAACACCCCGATAAAGTCGCCGAATTCGTTGATCACGAAGGCAATGTGAGTCGACTCCTGACGCATCTGCTCCAGGGCATTGAGAATCGAAAAACTCTCCAGCAAGTTGACCGCCCGGCGCGCCAGGTGCTCCAGGTTCGGCTCGTTACCGGCCAGGTATTCCTTGAGCAACTCCTTCTTGTGCACAAAGCCCAATGGCTCGTCGACATTACCGTTGCGGATCAAGGGCAGACGCGAGTAAGACGAATGCATCAGTTTCAGGCGGATAGTGTCGGGATCGTCCGACAGATCTATAGAGTCCACCTTCGCCCGAGGCGTCATCAGCGTACGGATCGGGCGTTCAGCCAGTTGCAGCACGCCACTGATCATCACCCGCTCGCGCCGGTCGAACAGCGGCCCGCCGTTGGCATCGGGGTTATCCAGCAGGTCGGCGACCTCTTCACCTACCTCCTCCACTGCCAGATTACGCCCGCCGAGCAAACGCATCACCGCATGGGCCGTGCGCTCACGTCTCGGCAGCGTGCCCTGGGCCGACTTCTTGCGGCGCGACCGGGCGATCTGGTTGAACAGCTCGATCAGGATCGAGAAGCCGATGGCCGCGTACAGATAGCCTTTGGGAATGTGGAAGCCCAGGCCTTCGGCCGTCAGGGCAAAACCGATCATCATCAGGAAGCCCAGGCACAGCATGATCACCGTCGGGTGGGCGTTGACGAAACGGGTCAGCGGCTTGCTGGCAACGATCATCAGGCCGATGGAAATGATCACCGCGATCATCATCACCGCCAGCTCATCCACCATGCCCACGGCGGTAATCACCGCATCGAGGGAGAACACCGCATCCAGCACCACAATCTGCGCAACGATCGGCCAGAACATCGCATAGGCCACGTTGCCAGTGCGCTGAGCCACATGCCCCTCAAGGCGCTCATGCAATTCCATGGTGGCCTTGAACAACAGGAACACACCACCAAACAGCATGATCAAGTCACGGCCCGAGAAACTCTTGTCGAACACCTCGAACAGCGGTTGGGTCAGGGTCACCAACCAGGAAATACTTGCCAACAGGCCCAGACGCATCAGCAACGCCAGGGACAAACCGATCAGACGCGCACGGTCACGCTGCTCCGGCGGCAGCTTGTCCGCCAGGATCGCGATAAACACCAGGTTGTCGATGCCCAGCACCAGCTCCAGCACAATCAAAGTCAACAGGCCGAGCCAGGCCGTTGGATCCGCTAACCATTCCATTTTTCAGTATCTCTTCAAGTTTTCAGAATGCCGGGCACGGCAACGCACGATCTAGGGACCGGGTAAGGGTAGGCAATCGGAAGACGGGATGCCTGGCCTGGAGGCAGGCGATCAGCGGGAACGGCGGCAGTGAATGTCTTGGGGAAAGACGACTGGGAGGCTCCGAGAGGGTGTTCATGTAGGTCCTGTTGTGGGAAAAGGACTTGAATCGTACAGGCGAAACGGGAATTTCCTACAATCTAAAATTATTACAAGATCTGTAGGATCAAGCATTCTGATATTAGGGAGAATGTCGTGAGCCAACAATTTTTCACTATGGTTGGGACAGCCCATAACAAATTTTGAGCATTTGATCGTTCCCACGCTCTGCGTGGGAATGCATACCGTGACGCTCCGCGTCACCCTCTCGCCGGACTTCAGCCAGGCTCGTAGCATCAAGCTTTATCGTCGGGCAGATCAACACGATCTTGCTGCTCTTCACTGATCAGGTATTCAAGAAACGCGGTATACGTCGGCCATGAATCCGGCGCAGTCAACAAGGCCTCCCTACCCAGGCGGCACACATCCACGTCATCACACCAAATCACCCGACCGCCTCCGCCCGAGCAATCCATCACGATCAAACTGGCCGGCGGCTGGGCTAATACCAAAAACTGCCGCGCAAGCCCGGCACGCTCTCGAAGACGTCTGGTTTCGTCCAGGACATTCGGCGCAGGCGCCCACCCTATTGCGTGCAAGGGCAAAACGTAGATTCCAGAGCCATCGAAGAACTCGGCAGCCTCACGAAAATCATCCGCAAGCTCCAGGCCAAGGTGGCTCTGCACCTCATCAAGAAACCCAGGCTCAACGGCGCGCGCGCCATTCAAAAGCAAACATTGCTGCCGGATCATTGCCAACGTGGACATCAACACCCGCCCTCGCGTCTAGAGATTTGCCCGCGTGCCAAGAAAGCGCAGATAGCGCCCATCCTCGTTGTCAAAGATCTCGGCCCCTGCGCCCATGTATGCCCGCATCAATTCATCGGCGGCCTGATCATCGTGGCCCTGATCCAGCAAAACCTGCCCCAGGCGCAGATGTAAAAACGGATTTCCGAGACCGCCCGGACAGGTCATCGCATAGTCCAAGGCATCCCGGGCTGAGCCGTTGAATCCGGATAAAAAGCATGCATCAGCGATGGCAGCCAATACCCAGGTGGAGGCTTCCCAATCATTTTTCGGCTCGGGGATCAAGATCCAGGCCTTGTTGTATTGCTCGATGGCCTCTTCATAACGGCCGTCATCGGCCAATTGATCACCTGCACTGCATAACGACTGGATCTCTTCGTGCAGCGACGCTGCAAGCTCAGTGGTCATGAGGACTCCTCCAGAGATCCATCTGCATCCCAGAACGACCACAGCCCAACTTCCTGGCCACGCTCATAAACGCCCTGCGCCGCGACCTGTCCATTGTCGTGGTAGTCCCGCCAGTCGCCGTGTTCGGCGCCATCCACGTAATTCCCCTCGGAAGCCAGGTTGCCGTTTGGGTGGTAGGCGCGAAAAAGCCCATGTCGAATCCATTGCGTGCCGTCCTCGGACAGGTAACGCGAATACCTGAATCGAACCTCACCGGTCTCGTAGGGAATTTCCGCTATGTGTAACGCGTTTGGTTTTTCGTCCATGGCAAACCTGCTGCGGTGTGTTGATGTGCTTTCAGACTCTGTTGAGAAAACTGACTTTAGCCGGCGTTGTACCTTTATGCCCGTTATTCAGAACGGCCCTTTCGTCATCACCCGCTCATCAATGAAGCTACGCAACATCGCAATCCGCTGCGTATAGGCTTTGCTCAGGCAACTGACTTGGGCGCCGCAGGTATGCCGTTGCTTGAGCCACACAGCCTGATCATCCATCAACGAACCGCGCCCGCCCATGGCCATGAAGTGCCGATTGAGGTCATAGAGCAGCGCCATGGTCACGTCCTGATCATTGAGGGAGCGCGTGGCACAGATGGTTTTCTCGTCAGCCGCCTTCGCCCGGTCACAGTCAAAACTGGCCGCCAGGCTCACAGGGCTGAGCCACAACACGGAAAACCCGGCGAGCACTGCGAATACCGCCGGTTTAATCAAACGAACTGCCATGAAAATACCTCCTACAGAGGGCTGCGCGCCACACCCTGCCCAAACCGATAAATCGCCAGGCAATACCCAATCAACGCCACCGCTGCCAGCAACCCGCCCGCCGCGCCGATCCAGGCAAAACCAAAGTGGCTGCCCACCCAACTGCCCATCAACGCCCCGCCACCAATGCCGATGTTGTAGATCCCGGAAAACATCGCCATCGCCACATCCGTGGCATCCGGCGCCAGCACCAGCACCTTCGATTGCAACGCCAGGCCAAAACCCATGATGGCCATGCCCCAGAACACACTCAGGGTCACCAGGTACGACACCTCGCCACTCAACGGCAGCAACAACGCCAGGCACAGCGCCAGTATGGTCACCGCGCTGATCAGGAACCGGTGCGGATTAAAGCGATGCACCAGGCTGAACAACAACGAACCAATAATTCCCGCGCCGCCAAACACCAGCAGGATCAGGGTCACCGTATTGCCACTCATACCGGCAACACCTTCAACAAACGGCTCAACATAACTGTAGGCAGTGAACTGCGCCGTCACCACCATCGCCGTCAGCACATACAACGCCACCAGCGCCGGGCGCTTGAACAACAGCGGCAAGCTGCGCAGCGAACCGGAGTTCTGGCTCGGCAGCAGCGGCAAGGTGCGCGCCAGCCAGAACACCAGCCCGGCGGCAAACGCGCCGATCACCAGGAAGGTGGTGCGCCAGCCCATGGCTTCGCCCAGCAGGCGGCCCAGCGGAATACCCAGAACCATCGCCAGGGAAGTACCGGTAGCCAGCAACCCAAGGGCCTGCACCTGCTTGCCCTCCGGCGCCAAACGCACCGCGAGGGAGGCAGTAATCGACCAGAACAACGCATGGGACAGGGCAATGCCGACCCGGCTGAGCATCAGGATGCCAAAGCTGGTGGCCACGCTGGACAGGATATGGCTGGCGATAAACATGCCGAACAGCACGATCAGCAGCTTGCGCCGCTCGACGTTACGGGTCAGCAGCATCACCGGCAGCGAGGTCAGGGACACGATCCAGGCATAGATGGTCAGCATCAGGCCGACGCTGGCGATGGGCATGTCGAAGCTCGCGCCGATGGCACTCAGCAGGCCGACCGGTACAAATTCGGTGGTATTGAAAACGAAAGCGGCCAACGCGAGAGCGAAGACCGGTTGCCAGTTGGCTTGAGGTGTTGCGGCGGAAATGCTCATTGACAGGTCGTCGTACTCGTTTGCGCGCGGATCAAGCCGGCCCGATGCCGGGCCTTGAGCCGCGCGCAAAAAATAGTAACACGACGATTCAGGGATCGACTTGCCCCATCAGCTCGGGAATCGACTCAGGACGCTTGGCATAGCGCTGGGCCAGCGCCGCGCAGACCATCAACTGGATCTGGTGAAACAGCATCAGCGGCAAGATCAGCACCCCCATGCTCGCCCCGGCAAACAACACCTGGGCCATCGGCACACCGGTGGCCAGGCTTTTCTTCGAGCCGCAGAACAGAATGGTGATCCGGTCTTCCTGGCTGAAGCCAAAAGCCTTGCCCAGCACCGTGGACGCCACCAGCACCAGCGCGAGCAACACACAGCACGCCACCACCAGGCCACCCAGTTCCCACAACGGAATCTGGTGCCAGATGCCCTCGTTGACCGCTTCGCTGAAGGCGCCGTAGACCACCAGCAAAATCGAGCCCTGGTCGACGAACTTCAGCCAGGATTTGTTACGCCCTACCCACTCGCCGATCCAGCGACGGGCGATTTGCCCGGCGATGAACGGTAGCAACAATTGAACACTGATTTTCAGGATCGCATCGACGGTGGAGCCGCCATCGCCATGCACATTCAGCAGCAACGTCACCAGCAATGGCGTCAGGAAGATCCCGAACAGGCTCGACGCAGCCGCGCTGCAAATCGCCGCCGGGATATTGCCCCGGGCCAGCGAGGTAAAGGCAATCGCCGACTGCACGGTGGCGGGCAACGCACACAAATAGAGCATGCCCATGTACAGGTCTTTACCGATCAGCGGCGACAACACCGGCTTGAGCGCCAGGCCCAGCAACGGAAACAGCACGAAGGTCAGGCTGAACACCAGCAGGTGCAGGCGCCAATGACCCGCACCGGCAACAATGGCCTGGCGCGACAGTTTCGCGCCGTGCAGGAAAAACAGCAGCGCGATGGCCAGGTTGGTCACCCAGCCAAAGGCCACGGCGGTCTGGCCGCTGGCGGGCAGCAGGGACGCGAGGATCACCGTGGCCACCAGGGTCAGCGTGAAGTTGTCAGGTAAAAAGCGTGGGCGGGTCATAGGCCAATCTTCCAGGGGTTGCCAAGAGCATCGTCGCGACTCTAACGTAACGGCTTATTACCGACTAACGCCAATGAGCCAGTAAATGCCGCCAAAAGGACATGACAAAACTGTGCGCCGCAGCGTGCCCGGGCTTTCCAGCCTGCCGAGGCCGGTGTATGGCCGCACCGAATCCCTGCCCAACCGCGCGCTGACCCGCCGCCATAGTCACCCGTGGGTGCAGTTGTCCTACGCGATATCCGGGGTGCTGGAGATCCAGACCAGCGTAGGACGCTTCGTCGCGCCACCCCAGCGGGCCGTGTGGATACCGGCCGGCATGCCACACCGGGTGTTCAGTTCGCCCCATACCGAGATGCGCAGCCTGTACCTCGATTGCAGCGTCACCGCCTGGGCGGCCGACCGCTGCCAGGTGCTGGCGGTGAGCAGCCTGTTGCGCGAGTTGATTCGCAACTTCAGCGAATTGCCGGTGGAATACGCCGAGGATGGCCCGGATGGACGGCTGGCCCAAGTGGTGCTGGACCAACTGGCCGCCGCGCCCCAGGTCGACCTGATGTTGCCGCTGCCGGCCGACGGCCGCTTGCGGCAGATTTACCGCAGCCTGAACCTGCACCCGGAGCAGCAAACCACCCTGGGGCAGTGGAGCCAGAAACTGGCGGTCAGCGAGAAAACCCTCAGCCGGCTGTTCCTGAGCGACACCGGCCTGACCTTCCGCGCATGGCGCCAGCGCCTGCGATTGTTGAGCGCCCTGCCCGCCCTGGAACAAGGCGAACGCGTGACCGATGTGGCGCTGGCCTGCGGCTACGAATCCACCTCGGCCTTCATCAACGCCTTCCGCCAGCAGTTCGACGCCACACCCGGTGAGTTCTTCCTCTGATCATCAGACAACAAAGACCTCAAAAAGAGAACAGGGCCCCCGTGGGAGCGGGCTTGCTCGCGAATGCGGTGGTTCAGCCAGCACATGTATTGACTGACCCACCGCATTCGCGAGCAAGCCCGCTCCCACATTTTGTCCCGCGTTGATCCCGTTAGCGTTGCGCCTTGGCCAACACCGCCTGCAACAACACATCCGCCCCCGCCGTCGACCACTGCGGATGAATCTCCTCCGCCTCGTTATGGCTCAACCCATCCACACACGGCACAAAAATCATCGCCGTCGGCGCCACCCGGTTCAGGTAGCAGGCATCATGCCCGGCCCCGGAAATCATGTCGCGATGGCTATACCCCAACGCCTGCGCCGAAGCCCGCACCACCTCCACACACTCAGGGTCGAAGGCAATCGGCGCGTACTGGAAAATCTGCTTCACGCTGTGCTGCAAACCAATCCCCTCGGCGATCCGCGCCACCGCCGCCTGCAACTGCCGATCCTGATACCCCAGCACCGCTTCATCCGGATGCCGAAACTCCACACTGAAAAACACCCGCCCCGGCACCACGTTGCGTGAATTGGGGAAGATATTCGCCATGCCCACCGTCGCCCGCCCTTCGGCGCCCTGTTCCAGGCCGATCTGGTTCACCGCCTCCACCACCCGGGCAAACCCGAGCAATGCATCGAGCCGGTGATCCATCGGCGTCGTCCCGGCATGGGCGCTGCGCCCGCTCAGTTCCACTTCATACCAGCGCTGGCCCTGGGCGCCGGTGACCACACCGATGGTCAGGCCCTGTGCCTCAAGAATCGGCCCCTGTTCGATATGCAACTCAAACGCCGCATGCACCGCCTGGCCACCCACCGGATGCGCACCGGCATAGCCAATCTGCTGCAACGCCTGGCCGATGGTGATCCCGGCCTTGTCTTCCCGGGACAGGCCGTACTCCAGGTCAAACACCCCGGCATACACCCCCGAGGAAATCATCGCCGGCGCAAACCGCGAGCCTTCTTCGTTGGTCCAGTTCACCACTTCGATTGGCCGCTCGGTTTCAATCCCCAGGTCATTCAAGGTGCGCACCACCTCCAGCCCGGCCAGCACCCCGTAGATACCGTCATACTTGCCGCCCGCCGGCTGGGAATCGCCATGGGAACCGGTCAGCACCGGGGCCAGGTGATCCTGGCGCCCGGCGCGACGGGCAAAGATATTGCCCATGGCATCCACCCGAATGCTGCAACCGGCCGCCTCGCACCATTGCACAAACAGGTCGCGACCGCGGCGGTCCTCATCCGTGAGGGCCAGGCGCGAGACCCCGCCCTTTTCGGTGCCGCCGATCTGCGCCATTTCCATCAGCGAGCCCCACAGGCGCTCGCCATTGACCCGCGCCAAGTCGCTCATGAACGCGGCTCCTGGGGTTTGGCCCGGTAGCGGAAGTCACAGTGATGGGCACCGCCCATGATGGTCTGGGTGCGGGTCAGCTTGATGTCCGGGTTGTAGCCGACGATAAACAGTTCGTCGCGGTTGCAGGACAGCAGGTGACCGATCTCGCCCAGGCCCATCTCGTGATACATCTCGGCATAGCGGCAGCGCTTCACGTCATAGTCGTAGTGCTCGGCGTCGCTGGCGATGATCTCGACCTTCAGCGCATCGTCCTTTTCCCAGAGCACTTGCAGCTCGACAAAGCTCTTGAGGTCGGCGCCCTGCTCTTCCAGCTCGGCAAAGTGCTTGCCGGCCTGGATCGCTGCATTGCCCACCGCCTCGCCGATCACCGCCGCCGCAAAGGCCTTGCCCTGCTCGCGCACCAGGATCTCGTAGATCGGCTTGATGATTTCGGCTTCGATCCGCCGCCGGGCCAGGATGCCCAGTTCACCTTCCAGCTTGCTCATTGTGTGCCTCCGTCAGCTCCACAGAATTCGTTTACTTGCCGCCCGCCACACTGACTGGCTGCCACTGATTACTTTTGACCTCATACACGGTGAACGACGGCTTCTTCAAATTGCCCTCGGTATCAAACGCAATGGTCCCGGTCACGCCCTGATAGCTGATGGCGCGCAGCACCGGCAGGTACTTTTGCGGGTCCACCGAGTCGGCCTTCTCGATCGCCGCCACCAACACCCCGACACCGTCATAGGCAAACGGCGCGTGCAGTTCGATCGGCGCCTTGTAGCGATCCTTGTAAGCCTGCTCGAACGCCTTGCCACCCGGCATCTGTGCCACCGCCAGGCCCGGCTCCAGGGCAATCACGCCCTCGCCTTCGTTCTGCGCCAGTTGCAGGAAGGTCTGGCTGACAAACCCACCGGCCCCCATCAGCGGTGCCTTGATGCCCAGTTGCTTGATACGCCTGGCCAAAGGCGCGGCCTGGGAATCGACGCCACCAAAGAAAATCAGGTCCGGGTTCTGGCTTCAGATATTGGTCAGCACTGCGCTGAAATCGATGGTCTTGTCGTCGACGTATTCACGGGATACCACCTTGGCGCCACCGGCCTCGATGGATTTGACGAACTGGTCCGCCAGGCCCTGGCCGAATGCGGTGCGGTCGTCGATCACCGCAATGCGCCGGGCCTTGAGGGTGTTCAAAGCATAGTCGCCGGCCACCTGGCCGCCATCGTCGTCATGGCCCATGATCCGGAAGCTGGTGTCGAAGCCCTGCTGGGTATACGCGTGCCCGGTAGCAACCGGGGCGACTTGCGCGATACCTGCATCGTGATAAACCCGCGCCGCCGGAATGCTGGTGCCGGTGTTCCAGTGGCCGACCACGCCCACCACGCCTTCGTCCACCAGGCGCTGGGCCACGGTGACGGCGGTGCGCGGGTCGGACTGGTCGTCCTCGGACAGCAGCTTGAAGGTCACCGCCTCACCGTTGATTTTCGGGTGCTTGGCGTTGGCCGCGTCGATGGCCAGTTGCGCGCCGTTTTCCAGGTCCTTGCCGATCCGCGCCGACGGGCCGGTCAACGGCCCGGCCAGGCCGATCAATACGGTCTGGTCGGCCTGGGCCATGGCACTCGCCAGGCTGCTCAGGGCCAGGCCGATCACTAGGGTGTGCTTGAAAGTCTTCATCAGTGGTTCCTGTTTCTTTACGGGCTGGTCGGAACACGCCGGGCGTCCGGTAGCGTCAGGGTTGATTCATTCACCGAGGTAGGCACTGCGCACCTCGGGGTGGTCGAGCAATTCATGGGACGGGCCAGTGAGGCTGATACGCCCGGTGTCCATCACATAGGCACGGTCGGTGACCTGCAGCGCGAGCCGGGCGTTCTGCTCTACCAGCAGCAGGGTCATGCCCTGGCGGCACACGTCGTCGATCACCTGGAAGATCTTCTCCACCATGATCGGCGCCAAGCCCATGGACGGTTCGTCCAGCACCAGCAAGCGCGGCTTGGAGAGCAGCGCCCGGGCCAGCGCGAGCATCTGTTGCTCGCCACCGGAGAGCAGGCCGGCGGACTGCTGCAGGCGCTCCTCCAGACGCGGGAAGTGCTCGAACAACTGGCGGATCTCGCGGTTCACCTGCTCGGTGTCACGACGCAGGAAGGCCCCGGCCTGGAGGTTTTCCAGGACGCTCATGCGCGCAAAGATCCCGCGCCCTTCCGGTACCATCGCAATGCCCTGGCGCAGCAATTGGTCCGGCGCCTGGCCGAGGATCGAACGCCCGGCGAAGTGAATCTGCCCCGCCGCTGCCGGCAGCAATCCGGTCAGGGCCTTGAGGCTGGAGGTCTTGCCGGCACCGTTGGCGCCGATCAAGGTCACTCGCTCGCCTTCGCCGATGTGTAAATCCAGGGACTTGACCGCTTCGATGGCGCCGTAGCGCACCTGCAAGCCGTCGACTTTCAATAAAGGTTCAGACATGGGCGCTGCCTCCCAGATAGGCCTGGATCACCGCCGGGTCGCGGCGCACCTCGGCAGGCGCGCCCACCGCGATCACCTGGCCGTAATCGAGCACGCTGATGCGGTCGCACACCCCCATCACCAGCTTCACGTCATGCTCGATCAGCAGCAGCGTGTGGCCGTCGTTGCGGATCTTTTCCAGCAGGCGGCGCAGTTGCACTTTCTCGGCAGCGTTCATCCCGGCGGCCGGCTCGTCGAGGGCCAGCAAACGTGGTTCAGTGGCCAGGGCCCGGGCGATTTCCAGGCGGCGTTGGTGGCCGTAGGACAGGCTGTCGGCGCGGTAATTGGCGAACCCCGCCAGCCCGACATACGCCAACAGGCGATGGGCATGGGCGCGGGTTTGCGCTTCCTCCTCCCGGGCTCGACGATGGCGACTCAAGGCGGCCCACACGCCATTGCGGGTGCGCACATGGCGGCCGACCATGACGTTTTCCAGCGCGCTCATGGTGTTGAACAGGCGGATATTCTGGAAGGTCCGGGCGATGCCAGCCTGGGCCACCTGGTGCACGCTGGCCGGCTTGTAGTCCTCGCCGTCGAGCTGGAAGCGCCCGGAATCCGGGGTATACAGGCCGGTCATCACGTTGAAGAAGGTGGTTTTACCGGCGCCATTGGGGCCGATCAAGCCATAGATCTCCCCAGGCTGGATGCTCAGGCTCACGTCGGTGAGCGCTGCCACGCCGCCGAAGCGCTTGTTCACCTGGTCAATCTGCAACAGCGGCTGATTCATCGCGCCACTCCTTTTGGCCACAGGCCTGCCGGTCGATAGAGCATCGCCAGGATCAGCGCGAGCCCGTAGAACAACTGACGAATGATTTCCGGGTCCACCAGCACCTGGCCGAACAGCGCCTGCTGCAACGGGCCCATGCTCGCGCGCAAAGCTTCGGGCAACGCCGCCAGCAATACGCAGCCGAGAATCACCCCCGGGATATGGCCCATGCCGCCGAGCACCACCATCGCCAGCACCGCGATGGACTCATTGAGAGTGAAGGACTCCGGCGAGACAAAGCCCTGGAACGAGGCGAACAACGCCCCGCTTACGCCGCCAAACCCGGCACCGATGGCAAACGCCAGCAGCTTCAAGCGCAAGGTGTTGACGCCCATGGCCTGGGCCGCTTCCTCATCTTCACGAATCGCCACCCAGGCCCGCCCGATGCGCGAACGCTCCAGGCGAATGCAGGCAAACAGGATCAGCACCACCAGCGCGGCGAACAGGTAGTAGTACAGATAGACCGAAGGCAGGCGCAGGCCGAACAGCTCCTGGGTGCGCCCGAGGTTGATCCCCAGCAGGTTGACCGGGTCGACCTGGGCAATGCCTTTGGGCCCGTTGGTGATGTTCACCGGGCGATCCAGATTGCGCAGCAGGATGCGGATGATTTCACCAAAGCCCAGGGTCACGATGGCCAGGTAATCACCGCGCAGGCGCAAGGTCGGTGCGCCCAACAACACGCCAAAGCCCGCCGCCAGCAACGCGGCCAAGGGCAGGATCAACCAGATCGAGGTGTGCATGCCCGCCGGCAGCAGCGCCATCAGCGCCGGGAATTGCTGCAACAGATGCGGCGAGGACAGCAACGCGGCGAGGTACGCGCCCACTGCGTAGAACGCGATAAAACCCATGTCCAGCAGCCCGGCGTAGCCCACGACGATGTTCAGGCCCAGGGCCAACATGATGTACAGCAACGCGAAATCGAGGGTGCGCACCCAGGTATTGCCACCGGCATGCCCGACAATCCACGGCGCCAGCACCAGCGCCACGGCGAACAATACAAGGCCGAAGCTGGCGCGCTGGCGGGAGATATTCAGGACACTCATGCGCGGGTCGCCAGTCGTTCGCCCAACAGCCCCGAAGGACGAAACACCAGCACCGCGATCAACACGATAAAGGCAAACACATCCTGGTAATTGCTGCCGAACACACCCTGGGTGGCAGCGCCCAGGTAGCCGGTACCCAGGGCCTCGATCAACCCCAGCAGCAGGCCGCCAAGCATCGCGCCCTTGAGGTTGCCGATGCCGCCCAATACGGCCGCGGTAAACGCCTTGATGCCCGGCAGGAAACCCATGTAGAAATGCGCGCTGCCGTAGTTGCTCGCCATCATGATCCCGGCCAATGCCGCCAGGGCGCCGCCAATGGCAAAGGTCAGCACGATGATGCGATTCGGGTTGATGCCCATCAGGCTCGCCACCTGCGGGTTCTCGGCCACGGCGCGCATGGCCCGACCAAAGCGTGTGCGCTCCACCAGCACCAGCAGCGCGACCATTACCGACAGTGCGACGGCAATGGTGGTCAGGGCGGTAGCGTTGGTGATCGCCGGATGCGCCGAAGCTCCGGCGACCACTTCAATCGGTTCCAGCGGCAGCAGTTGCGGGAACATCTGCGGGTTACGCGTCCACACCAACATGGCGATGGTTTGCAGCAACAACGACACCCCGATGCCGCTGATCAATGGCGCCAGGCGCGGCGCATTGCGCAGGCGCCGGTAAGCGACCCGCTCAATCAGCACCGCGAGTACCGCGCAGAACGCCATGGCAATCACAGTGGCTGCCAGCAGCACCAGCACCGGCGGCATCGCCGGCCATGTCACCTGCAACAGGCGAATCACCGAGAGGCCCACCAAAGCGCCAATCATCAACACATCGCCGTGGGCAAAATTGATGATCCGCAAAATGCCGTAGACCATGGTGTAACCCAAGGCCACTAGCGCGTAGAGACTGCCCGTCATCAAACCATTGAGCAGCTGCTGGATAAACGCATCCATGGAAACCATCGACCTCACTACTGACGAGGGCGGCACACTAAGCATCTATTCTGTTTTTATCAAATATCAGAAATTCATATGGTTATGCCAAACGCATAAAGCGCTATAACCGCCATAAATACGGCATTTATGGCTCTTTATTTGCCATCTCACTTAGTATTTAATTCAACACATGAATAATTTAGAACAGTTAGCCAATGACCCGCCGTTGCGTGCCGTGCGCACCTTCGAAGCGTTTGCCCGCCACGGCGGAGTGAATTCCGCCGCCCGCGAGCTGGACGTGTCGCCCTCCGCCGTCAGCCATCAACTGCACCTGCTGGAAAGCTTTCTGCAGCAACCGCTGACCTTGCGCCAGGGCCGCAACCTGGTGCTCACCGAAGAAGGCCGCGAGTACTACCGCGCAATTCGCTCGGCCTTCGCCGTACTGCGAAGCCACCGAACATGTGCGGGAAAAAAGCGCCACACGCCAGGTCACCATCAGCCTGATCCCGCTGTTCGGCATCAACCTGTTCATCCCGCGCCTGGCACAGTTCCTCAAGGACCACCCGGCGCTGGACATCAACGTCACCTACGCCAACCACCGCAGCTACCCCAGCGACGCTGCCGATTTATCGATCCGCTTCGGCACCGGGCACTGGCCGGGGTACCACAGCGAGCCGCTGATTTCCGGGGCGGTGACGCCGTATTGCAGCCGCGCATTCCTGGAGCAACACGGGCCGATCGACACACCTGAGGCGCTGAGTGAATTACCGCTGTTGCACGACGAAGAGCGCGGCACCTGGAGCCAATGGTTCCAGGCCGCCGACGTGCATCACGGGACCGCGTTGAATGGTTTGCTGCTGGAGGATGGTCAGTTGGCGCTGACGGCCACGCTGACCGGATTGGGCTGCTCACTGCTGCGCGCGCCACTGGTTGCGCCGCATGTGGCAAATGGGGAGTTGGTGAAGCTGTTTGATCTACAGGTCGATGATGGCCGCCAGTACTACCTGTGCCGGCGGGCCAACAGCGAGTTGTCGAGCGAGGGGAATCACTTGTACGACTGGATCAAGAACAACCTTGCGGGGAATTGAAAACACCGCAGATCCAATGTGGGAGCGGGCTTGCTCGCGAATGCGGTGGTTCAGCCAGCACATGTATCGACTGACCCACCGCATTCGCGAGCAAGCCCGCTCCCACATTTTTGTGTGCGTTTCAATTCAGAATGGAGTCAGCTGCCGTTCCCGCCGTGCGCCTCTTCAAAGAAGTAATCCTTCCAGCTCCCCGCCTTGTTCTTCAACACCCCCAACTCCTGCAATTTCTCGGCATAGATATAGGTACGCTGCGGCACGATGGTGAAGTCGATTTCCGGGTCCTGGACAATCTTCTCCACCAGCGCCAGCGGTAGCTTCGACTGCTCTACACGAATGTAAGCCTGGGCCGCTGCCGGCTTGTCGGCCTTGATGATTTTCTCGGCCTCGGCCAACGCGTCATAGAACGCCTTGTAGGTCTTGGGGTTCTCGTCGTGGAATTTCTCGGTGGTGTACAGCACGTTGAACGTCGCCGGGCCGCCGAGAATGTCGTAGGAACTCAGCACCTTGTGCACCTTGGGATTCAACAACTCCTGATACTGGAACGGCGGGCTGGAAAAGTGTGCGTTGATCTCTGAACCGCCAGCAATCAGCGCCGCAGTGGCGTCCGGATGCGCCAGGCTGATGGAGATATCGTCGAACTTCTTGTAGTTGTCGTTCCCGAACTGCTTGGCCGTTTCAATCTGCAAGGTGCGCGACTGAAAACCCACACCCGCGGCCGGTACGGCGATGCGGTCTTTTTCGCTGAAGTCCTTGAGGGTCTTCACATCCGGGTTATTGGTCAGCAGGTAGTTGGGCATCGAGCCCAGCGAGGCGATGGCCTTGACGTTCTGCTTGCCCTTGGTGCGGTCCCACAGCGTGAGCATGGGCGGCACACCCGCCGACACCACGTCCAGCGCGCCGGCCAGCAGCGACTCGTTCATCGCGGTGGCGCCGGAGATACTGTTCCACTCCACCTTTATGTCCAGGCCCTGCTCCTTGCCGTGTTTCTCGATCAGGTTCTGGTCACGAACCACGTCGAGGATCAAGTAGCCGATGCCGAATTGCTGGGCGATGCTGATCTTGCCTTCGGCGTGTGCACCAAGGCTGAGGAGCGCACTGGCTGCTGCCAGGAGCGTCAGGGTGGGTCGTTTTATTATCATGAGAACGCTGCCGCGAGGTTGAGAAGGGTTGCGAGCGTAGCGGCCCACGTACAGTGCGAAAAAGAATATCGCGATCTATGGATATACGAAAAACACTGCCCGCCGGCGCTGCTATATTGCGCGCCTGTGCCTGATGTCATCCCCGGAGCCACTCTGCATGCTGCGCACCAACCTCAACGAGATGCTGATCTTCATGGCGGTGGTCGATGGCGCCAGCTTCGTCGCCGGTGGCCAGGCGATGGGCCTGACGCGCTCGGCGGCCGGCAAAGCCGTGGCGCGCCTGGAAGACAGCCTTGGTGTGCGCCTGTTGAACCGCACCACCCGCACCTTGAGCCTCACCGACGAAGGCCGCGCGCTGTATGACCAGGGTCTGGAGATCCTCGCCGCAGTGGACAACGCCCAAAGCCGCATCGGCCAGCCCACCGGGGTACCGCGCGGTTTATTGCGGCTTACGCTGCCCGATGCGTTCGGGCGCAAGGTGTTGCTGCCGCTGTTGAAGAAATACCTGCACGCCTGGCCCGAGGTGCAGGTGGAAGTAAGCTTCAGCGACCGCACCGCCGATATCGTCGAGGACGGCTTCGACCTGGCCATCCGCATCGGCAGCGCCAACACCGACCGCCAACTGGTTTCCCGGGTGGTCGCTCGTTATCAGGCGCTGCTGTGCGCCGCACCGGACTATCTCGCCGAGCGCGGCATACCCCGGGACATGGACGCCCTCGCCCACCACGACTGCCTGTATTTCAGCAGCCGCACGCGCAAGCAAAGCTGGCGCTTTCGCGAATCGGATGGCACCTGGGTCAAGGCGTACGGGCGCAGCCGCCTGCGCCTGGACAGCGGCGAAGCACTGCGCGACGCCGCCGTGTCCGGGCTGGGCATCGCCTTGCTGCCGGACTTCGTGGTGGCCGAGGACCTGGCCGCCGGACGCCTGGCACAGGTGCTGCCCGACCTGGACGCCGGGGACGTGGAGATCCTGGCGATGTACCCGAGCAAACGCTTCCTGGAGCCTCGGGTACGGCGCTTTATCGACCTGATGGTGGATGAGCTGGCGGACTGATCACCGTAACAAGGGCATTGGCGAATGGACGTCCCCACTGAGGCGACCGAAAACTACCCGCCCACGCCCTTCGGCTGGTATCGTGCCGCCCTTGAAAAAACCGCTGCGAGGAAATGGACCTTGAACACTGACGAAAAAATGACCGGGGACCTGTTCGAGGTGGACAAACGCCTGTCACTCAAGCCCGTGGTGGACTTCAACAACTACCTGCGCAGCGCTTTCGGCGATGGCCCCTGCACCTGCATCCGCTGCGTCGCCAGCGAAGGCAACGAGGCCGGTTACGAGTTTCAGCACACCTTCGATTTCGACGGCAAAAAAACCCACCGCCGCTTCGCCTCCACCGCCGGCAGCGACGTGCTGCTGATACTGAAGAAAGCCTGGTTGTCTTACACCAAGGCCGAGCTGCCGTTGAGCGGCGCGCTGGGGCTGGACACGGTGAAAGAGTTTGTCGAGCCGCAATTGCACAAGCGCGTGGCACCGCTGTTGCTGGCCAGTGGGTTGGTCAAGGATATGGAAGGTGAATGGCGGATGCAGCCGCAGGCCGCCTGATCCGCCCTGCGTTGATCAGTAACCCACGCCACGCACCCCACCCGAAACGCGAATGGATTCGCCGGTGACCCAATGGGCGTCGTCGGACGCCAGGAACACCGCAACCGGCGCGATATCATCCGGCTCGCCAAAGCGCCCCAGCGGCGTGCCCGCGATAAGCTGCTGGCCAAATTCACCGGCAAAATTGCCGGCGGTGGCCGGCGTATTTGTATGCCCCGGAAGGATCGAATTGACCCGGATCCCCTTCGGCCCCAGTTCACGCGCCAAGGCGAAGGTCAGCGTATCCACCGCGCCTTTGGTCGCCGAGTAGACGCTGGAGGCCAGGTAGGGATCGGTGCTGAGGATCGAGCTGATATTAATGATGCTGCCCCCTTGGCCAAACAACTTGACGGCTTCCCGAGCAGCCAGGAGATACCCCAGTACATTGAGGTTGAACTGGCAATGGAACGCCTCTTCGGTCAAGTCCTCGATCATCTGGAACACCGCGACACCGGCATTATTGACCAGGATGTCCAGGCGACCATATTCGCTTCTGATGGTGTCGAATAGTTGAATCACGTCGGCTGCCAGGCTCATGTCGGCCCGAACACTCATTGCGGTGCCGCCGTCGGCCTGGATCTGCGCCACCACCCCATCGGCCTCGGCTTTGCTGGATGAATAGTTGACCACCACCGTGGCCCCCGCTGCGCCCAGTGCCTTTGCGATACCTGCGCCGATGCCTTTTGAGGCGCCGGTAACAACTGCGATTTTTCCGTCGAGCTTCATGATGTGACCTTCCAAAGGATAAGTGATACCGCTTGCCTACAGTATTCAGGCCGCAGCGGATGCAGCGGTTGCCGGTTCTTCTCCCGTGCTTGCCTATTCTTCTCGCCTGGCTTGCGTTGCCCGGCGGCGTGCCTCATGTTCAACGCCATGAACAATCAACTCGATGAACTGCGCAGCCTGGTCATGCGTGCTGGCAACCAATGGACTGATACCGGCTTGCCGCGTGTGACGATGGTGCGGGCCGAAGCCTGTGCCGATCAGGTCTACCAGCCGATGCTGCACCTGGTCCTGCAAGGTTCGAAGACCTTGTGGATAGGTGACCAGGAGCAAACCTACGGGCCCGCCAGCTATTTCGTGGTGCCCGTAGAGGTACCCGCCACCGGCCAGATTCACCCCTGCGCGCCGGGGCTGCCTTATCTGGCTCTGAGCCTGACCCTGGACCACAACGTGATCGCCACGCTATTGGCCGACGAGATCGAAACCGGCGAGCGCACGACCGACAGTTGCTTTGCCGCCGTACCTGCACCCGCCGAGCTGATCGATGCCTGGCTGCGCATGCTGCGGCTGATGGACCGGCCCAGCGAAGTTGCGGTATTGGCGCCGATGATCGAGCGGGAGATTCTGTTTCGGGTCTTGCAGGGCCCGCTACGGGCAACGTTACTGGACATGGCCCGTCCCGACGGCCGCCTGGCGCAGATCCGCCGCGCGACCGAGTGGATTCGCCAGCATTTCAATCAACCCTTTCGCGTTGAGCCATTGGCCGCCATGTCCGACATGAGCGTCGCGGCGTTCTATCGGCACTTCAAAGCCATTACGGCCATGACCCCGATTCAGTACCAGAAACGCCTGCGCCTGCTCAGGGCACGCTGGTTGCTGCTGTTCGACACCAAGGATGCAGCGTCGATTGCATTCAGCGTCGGTTATGAAAGCGCCTCACAGTTCAGCCGCGAATATGCCCGGCTATTTGGCTTGCCGCCGGGGCGTGATGCCGCCAGGTTCAAGGCGCCTGGCGGGTGACGAGGGTCCGGTGATTGGCTTACACGTCAATAATCGTGGTACCCGCGATGGTTTCGGCAAACCCCATACCCAACACTCGCCCCGGCGTTGCGAACCCCGGTTGGCGTTCACCGGCCAACACCCGGCGTGCCGCCTCCACCGCCGCCAATGGCGTGTAGGTGTAGCCGTTGACGGTCTCGATCACCGAGCTCACCACCCGGCCATCGGCCCCTGTGACTTCTGCCACTGCCCGGGCACGATGGGCCTCACGCTGTTGAAGACTGGGGCCGTCGGGCAGTTGTGACAGGTCACCCTCGGGAAACGCATCGCCGCTGATGTGCACGAACATGGCGATATTCGGGATGCCCGTGGAATGCCACGCCGTCACCAAATCACCAAAGGACAGCGGCGCACACAGTACCGGGCCATCGCCAAAATCCATGAACTGCGGTTGTGCATCCGGGGTAGCGATGAGCTGCCCGTCCACCCGCACCAGGAGCCCCGCACCGATGATTTCACCCACGCTCAAGGCCGAGCCCCGAGACATGGGACCGGCGACCTGCAGCGCGACTTTCAGCGACTGCGGGTTCTGAACACGGCGCGCCACATGCATCGCCAGACAATCCGTCGGCACCACGTCCCAGCCAACCCCGGGCAACAGCATGACGCCTGCCTCAGCTGCACGCGCGCCCAGTTGCCTTGCCAAGCGGTAAACGTTGATTTCGGCGGTGATGTCCAGGTAGTCGACGCCTGCTGCAATACACGCCTGCATCAGCGCGCCCGCCGTCTGCGCAAACGGCCCCGCGAAGTTCAACAGCACGTCGATGCCATCCAGGGCGTCCGTTTCCAGGGTGTCCGGGCTGAATACTCGGTACGGCACACCCAGTTGCGCAGCCAGCGGTTCCAGCCGTTGGCGGTTGCGCCCGGCGATCACCAGGTCCAGCCCGTGTGCCTTGGCGTTTTCGGCCGCCATGCGTCCGGTGTAGCCCGTGGCGCCGTAGATCATTAAGGTTTTCATTGGACGTGCTGCCAGTTCTTGTAGACAAATTCCAGGCTGTAGCCGTCAGGGTCCAGCACGTTGGCCGCGTAGTAGTTCGGGTCATAGTGCAATCGTGCCCCAGGGGCTCCATTGTCGACGGCGCCCGCGTTCATCGCCGCCAGGTAAGCCGCATCGACCTCGACCCGGCTGCCGGCGACGAACCCCACATGCACCGCCCTGCCCTCGACCGCGCCCTCGCGCAACCAGAAGAAGATCCGCCCGTTCGCGCCGAACCCCTTGAGGTCCGGGTGGCCCGGCGGACCGTCCTTGCCGTCGTAGTCGTGGCGCGTGGTGATGCCCAGCGGCGCAAGTGCAGCACGGTAGAAATCAATCGAGCGTTGTATGTCGCTGACCGACAAAAACAGATGATCCAGCATAGTTCAGCCTCGCTTTTCAGATGAGGTAACCGCCCGCGACCTCGATCGTCTGGGCATTGATCCAGCGGCCTTCGTCAGACAGCAACATGGCGATCACACGCGCCACGTCCTCTGGCTCCCCAACCCGACCAAGGGCGGTTTGTGCAGCCAGCAGCGCTTCGAACTCATCATTGAGCCCGCCGCCCAGTTCGGTACGGATGGCTCCCGGAGAGACGGCATTTGCACGGATATGCCGCTCGCCAAACTCCTTGGCCATGTAACGGGTGAGTACATTCAGCGCGCCCTTGAAGGCTGCGTAAGGTGCTACGCCAGCGGTGGCGACGCGAGTTGTCGCGCTGGTGAGGTTGACGATGCAGGCGTGGGCTTGCAGCAGCGGCAACAGGGTTTGAGTCAGGAAAAACGGCCCTTTGAGGTGCACATTCAGCAGGCCGTCGAACTGGGCCTCGGTGACCGATTCCAGGGGATTGAACAGTCCATAACCGGCGTTATTCACCAGGCCATTCAACCCACTCACACCCCAGGTGGCCGATAACGCCTGCTTTACCGCCTCGGCAAAACCCTCGAAGGCGCCGACGTCAGCCACATCCAATGGCAGCGCGACCGCCTTGCCGCCTGCAACCTCAATCTTCTGCACTACGGCGTGTGCGGCCTCTGGATGGCTGTTGTAAGTAAGGATCACGCCCATGCCTTGCCGGGCACACAACTCTGCAGTGCTGGCACCAATGCCACGGCTGCCGCCGGTGATAAGGATAACGCCCATGTGTGGCTCCACTGCTTGCTCAAATGAGTCACCACAGTAGGCTTGCGCGCCTGCGCCGACGCAGCCGTTCCTGCTCGAAACCTGCCTGTTTCTGCTTTTTGCTTGCACAGGGCACACCTGGGCGCTCAGCATGCCCGGCATGAACACACAACTGATCGAACTGCGTACTCTGGCCGCCAAGGCTGAAAACCGTCGCACTGAAACCGGCATCCCGCGAGTGGCCATGGTCCAGGGCGCGATTCCCGAGCACATGCTGGCCGCGGTGTACGACCCGATGATCAACCTGATCCTGCAGGGCAGCAAATCCATGACGGTGGGTGATCGCACGCTGCGATACGACCCGGCGACCTATTTCGTGATGTCCATCGAACTGCCCGCCGTGGGCACCGTGCACCCGGCGGTGACCGGCGAACCCTACCTGGCGGTCAGCCTGACCCTCGACCCGACGGTACTCGCGACGCTGCTGAGCGACTTGCCCAAACCTGCCGGGCGCTACGACCACGATGCGGGTTTTTCCGTGGCCGCCGTCACCCCCGAACTGATGGACGCCTGGCTGCGCATGCTGCGGCTGATGGGCAACCCTGAGGCGATCACAGCCCTCGCACCGGTATACGAGCGCGAGATCCTCTACCGCGTATTGCAAGGCCCCCACGGCTGGATGCTGCGTGAAATCGCCGCGCCGGACACCGCCATGGCCCGGGTGAGCCAGGCCATCCAGTGGATCCGCCGAGACTTCGCCGAACCGATCCGGGTCGAAGCCCTGGCACAGAAAGCCGCAATGAGCGTGTCGGCCTTTCACCGCCACTTCAAGGCCGTCACCAACCTGAGCCCGTTGCAGTACCAGAAGCGCGTGCGCCTGCTACAGGCGCGCACGCTGATGGTGGGCGGCGCCAGGAACGTCACCAGCGCCGCCTTCGAAGTCGGCTATGAAAGCGCCACCCAGTTCAGCCGCGATTACGCCCGGGTGTTCGGCCTGCCGCCGGCTCGCGATGCCGCGCGAATCCTCGGAGAAAACCGGAGCCCGAAGGCACGCTGACCACAACGTGCTAGCCTGCCATCGCACGCCCCCACGACAAGGAGTTGCCGATGGCCGAGCCAAGCAAAAAGATGAGCCTGATGGGCCTGACCACCCTGGTGGCAATCAACATGATGGGCTCGGGCATCATTATGCTGCCCGCCAGCATGGCGCAATTGGGTGCGATTTCGCTGCTGTCGTGGCTGATCACCGCCGTGGGCTCGATGGCGATCGCGTACTGTTTTGCCCAGTGCGGCCTCTTCTGCACCCGCACCGGCGGCATGTCGGCCTACACCGAAGAGGCCCACGGCAAGTCCGGGTTCTTCCTCTGTTCGTTCCTGTATTTCCTGTCGCTGATCATCGCCAATGTGGCGATTGCGATTTCGGCGGTGGGCTACCTGTCGTCCTTCATCCCGTGGCTGGGCAGCGGCCCCATCCCCTTGTTCATCGGCACCCTCGGGCTGATCTGGCTGACCACCGTGGCCAACTTCGGCGGGCCGCGCCTGACCGGGCGGATCGGCGTGATCACGGTGTGGGGCGTGATCATTCCCGTGGCGGGCTTGAGCGTGTTCGGCTGGTTCTATTTCAAGGCCGAGGTGTTCAGCGACGCCTGGAACCCCAACCAGTTGCAACTGTGGGATGCGATTGGCGCGAGTATCCCGCTGACCCTCTGGGCGTTCCTCGGCATGGAGTCCGCGGCCCAGGGCTATGACGCGGTGGAAGACCCCAAGCGCACCGTGCCGCTGGCCTGCCTGCTGGGCACCCTCGGCGCGGCGCTGGTGTATGTGCTGTCCACCAGCGTGATCCAGGGCATCGTGCCTAACGCCGAACTGGCCGAGTCTTCCGCGCCGTTTGCCCTGGTGTATGCGCAGATCTTCACGCCGCTGGTGGGCGATATCATCATGGCCCTGGCGGTAGTGGCGTGTATTGGTTCGCTGTTGGGCTGGCAATTCACCCTGGCGCAAACGGCCAAGATGTCGGCGGACCAGCGTCTGTTTCCGCGCTTCTTCAGCCGGGTCAGCCGCGCCCACGCGCCGGTGTTGGGGCTGATTGCCTGCGCGGCGTTGCAGAGCTTGATTGCCTTGTCGACCATCTCGCCCACAGCCAGTGCGCAGTTCGGCAAGTTGGTGAACCTGGCGGTGGTGACCAATTTGATTCCTTACGTCACCGCGCTGACCGGGCTGCTGGTGATGATGCACAAAGCGCGGGTGGCGGCGGTGGTGTATGCGCGCAATACCACGGTGTTGCTGATTGCCGTGGGGTATTCGCTGTATGCGATTTATGCGTGTGGTGAGGAGGCGGTGTTTGGTGCGACGCTGGTGTTGGCGTTTGGGTATCTGTTGTATGGGTTTTTGGCGCGGCGGTTTATCACGGCCGGTGGTGGGTGAATATCCGTTATTTTGGTGATGGCTGAGATTGGTTCCGCTCTTACAGCGGCTCACTTTTGAAAAGCGCAAAAGTAAGCAAAACGCTCTTGCCCCACCACTCGGCTCCTCGCTTAGGCTCGGTGTGCCCTCACTCCGGCTTTGGACCGTGGGCCGCCGTCATGGGCCATCCCTGGCCCAGGACGGCTAACCCGGCGTCCTGCCGGGTTACCCACGCTCCAAAGCCTGCG
>Ga0153921_1000364_pt1 | contig 25870 bp, 22 predicted proteins | sample TSNJ005MetaG_FD_104691 | JGI IMG/M metagenome (GOLD analysis project Ga0153921, IMG submission 104691) | Attine ant fungus gardens microbial communities from New Jersey, USA - TSNJ005 MetaG | ecosystem: Host-associated > Fungi > Mycelium > Unclassified | place: USA: New Jersey, Brendon T. Byrne... | reverse complement strand
TATCTTTGGGACCTGAGTGATCCGGCGTCGCCACGGATCTACAGCGAACCCGCGGTGTACGTGAAGGGCATCGTGGCGGTCGTCGCGTTGAATCCCGCCGGAGATCTGTTGGCGGTGTCCTCGCAGGACGACAACAGCATTGCGTTGGTCGACGTTTCCGATCCATCGGAACCGAAGCTGCTGTCGTCGACCGATGTCGGCTCTTACCCGCAGATGATGGCATTTCAACCGGGCGCCGACATCCTGGCGATCGCGAACGCCAAGAACGAAGTGGATCTGTGGGATGTGTCGAACCCAGCGTCGCCCCGGGTGGCGGCGACGGTGGGTGGATTCGAAAGTTACGCATTAGCAGTGTCTTTCGGCGCCGACGGAACGCTGTTGGCCGCCGGAAGTGCGGATCACAGTGTCGCCGTGTGGGACGTACGCACACCGTCGGCACCCGAGGAGCTCGCTCGTCTTCTCGGTCCCGAGGGCGCAATCTATTCGATCTCGTTCAACCGCGCCGGTGATCGGCTCGCTGCCGGTGTCGGCGACGGAACCGTCTGGCTCTGGGATATCGAGACCCCCTCGCGGTCAACACGATTTGCGACGCTGTCCGCCTACCCGGGTCGCGTCAACGACGCTCAGTTCGCCGGCGAGAGTGACATGATCGCGGGCAGCGGGTCGGACAAGACCGTTCGCTTGTGGGGAATCGACCCCGACAGCGTCGTTGATCGATTGTGCCGCACCGCAGGATCTCCCATCAAGGAAGCCGAATGGGAGCGTTACCTGCCCGGTGTTCCCTATCAGGATCCGTGCGCCGGCTGACGTGGGTCAGTTCATCCAGAACTCGAGCGCCGGTTCCCGACCCAGCTCGCCTCCGCTGCCGGTGATCACCAGTCCGGCGGAGGTGAGCTGGTACGTCACGTCCTTGTTGGTGACGGTGAATCCGTTGCCGGTGGGCGTCGGATCGTCGAGTTCGATGGTGGCGCCGTCGCTCAGCCGTTGACCCTTGTAGTAGTAGCGGCCGACTCCCGTTTCGCAGATGACGATTCGTGATCCGGTCGTGACGGCGATGGCGACGGCAGGATTGGTGGAGTTGCAACTGGGGCCGCCGGAGATGAAACCCTGACGGTTGGTGCCAGAGACGGTCGGCGCCGGACCGATCGAGGTTGTGACGCGTGGTGGCGTCGTCGTTTTCGGCGCTGTGGTGGGTGCACTCGGTGCCCGAGTCGTGGTCGTGGAGTACGAGTACGGCGTCGTGTAGGTGAAACTCCGCGAACTCGCGTCATTGGCGGCGTTGCCGAAAGCGGCGGCGAGCAGCCCGAAGAACGCGATCCACACGATCACGGCCAGGATGCCGAGTGCGGTGAAGATGTAGCCGATGATCAGTCCGGCAAGGGCGAGTCCGTCGCCTTCTTCGCCGGTCCGTTTGATCTGGCCGCGAGCGATGTGCCCGAAGACGATCCCCAACGGCGCGATGAGGAACGCGAAGACGAGGGCGAGCACCGCGAGTGTGTTCGTCGGGCGCCTGCCGTACGGATCGGGCTGCCCGTACGGAGCCGGTTGCCAATTCTGATTGCCCTGGTACCCGTACCCACCCTGATCGCTCATGAGGTGAATCTTGGCATGGACTTGGCCGAAGAGTGCAGGTGATCGCTAGTTTCGGGTACGTGTCTCGAGCTGAGGTGCGATGGTCGGCCAGTCTTCGTCGGTCATCGCGAACAGCGCTGTTGTACGCCAACTGCCGTCGACGCGGCGTCGGTGCTTGCGCAGCAGGCCCTCGAACTGAGCGCCGAGCTTTGCGATCGCTGCCCTGGACTGTTCGTTGAACTCGTCCGTGTGCCACTCGACGCGTACGGCCTCGAGCTGGTCGAAGGCGTGACGAAGCAGGAGCAGCTTCGATTCGGGATTGATCCCGGTTCCCTGAACAGATCGCGACAACCACGTGTATCCGATTGCAAGACTGCGGTTTACCGGGTCGATCTGGTACATGGACGTAGTGCCGACCACGGCGTTCGTGGCGATGTTCACCTGCGCGAAGGCGATCCGATTGGGGTCGTCGGTTGCTGCAGCGATGTACTTCCGTGCCTGTTCCCGATCGGTGATGGGCGATGCGGTCCAACGAAAGATCGCCGCGTCGTCGGCAGCAGCGAGCAGAGCGTCGGTGTGCGCGACGCCCAGGGGTTCGAGTCGGACACGATCACCGGTCAGCGTCGGTGATTCGAACCATGATGCAGTCATCAGGCGTGCTCCCGTGAGTGAGTCGGAAGGTTGTTGTCGGAGTTGGCAATCTGATCGGTCCCACCGGCCAGCGGATACCGCAACGGGACTCGCAGGAACAGGAAGAAGAACACGGCGAGCAGGATGACGTGGCCCCACACACTCGCTTGGACGACGGCTTCGTACTTGCTCGGATCGAGATTCATGTCCAGTTGGTAGAAGTACCGGAAGATGCCGATACCCAACGCCGCGTCGGCGATCAGATAGGCGACGATCCAGAACCACCGGATCTTGAACAGGACGAGGAACGGCAGGATCCACAGTGTGTACTGCGGTGAATTGACCTTGTGCAGCAACACGAATCCGCACAACATCGCGGCACTGACTGCAATCCACGGAAAGTAGCCGTCGCGGACGTATCGTCGCCAACCCAGATACATCGCGAGCGCGAACGAGACCAGGATCATGACCGGAGACAGGATGCTCACCAGTGCGTCGTAGTCGGCGTTGAGTTCGCGAACTCCGAAACCGTAGAACGGGCGCAAACCCCAGAACCACACCGAGTTGGTGGTGATGTCGGCGCTTCGCTTCTCCTGGAAGCTGAACGACGCGCGCCAGCCTTCGTACGAGATGAGGGCGAACGGCAGGTTGACGAGGACGACGGTGACGATCGCCGCGCCCGCCGTCATCAGCGCCCCACGAACGTCGTAGCGCTTGCCTTCGGTGCCGCGTAGAAGCACGTAGGCCATGAGCGGCAGCACGAACATTCCCGGGTACAGCTTCAAACAGAAACCGATCGCCAGGATGACGGCCGCCAGAACCGCGCGAGTTCGCAGCGGGATCCGCTCGAACGTCATCAGGAAGATCGCGCCGACGCTGGTGGCCACCACCGGGAGCTCCCAGTTGTGGAATGCGTACAGAACCAGAGGCGGAGTCGCCGACCACACGAGCGCGTACGCGCCGCTCATCTTGCCGAGCATCCACGCCGTGAGCAGTCCGAAAGGAGCCAGGATCAGGGCCGAGTGCAGAAGGAAATCGGTGTCGGTGTGTGAGCCGATACCGCCCAGCCACATCAGAATTCCGCTGAGCACCGGGTATTCGACGGTTCCGCCGGTCAGGAATCCTTCGGGCGTTATCCCTCCGGTGACAAAGGGGAACAGATGTTGATCGATTCCTCGTCCGAGCCAGAGCAACTGGATATCGGAGTAGCAGACGTCGATGTTCTTGTTGACGTCGAAGTTCAGGCTTCGGCCGTCGGGCGCGAACGGTGCACCGCCGCATCTGGCCTTGTTGAAATAGCCCAGCGCCATCGTCAGCCCGCACAATCCGACGACCAACGCCAGGATCGACGCCGGGGTCTTGCGGTCTGTTCGCATGATTCTCACCCTAGGGGGCGCAGTGGCTCGCGGGGTGATGCGTCTGCGCCACGCGTCGCGCATCGATCTGGTGGTCTTCCTGGAGGGCCGGGACGATTTCCCTGGTCAAGGCCCCTCGTGTAACCTACGAGGGTTGCTGACGCAACGACCCTCCTGCCACGGATAGTCCGTGGCCGTTTTCACTTAGTCCACAGGAGGTGATGAGGTCTTATGCGTCATTACGAATTGATGGTCATCCTTGACCCCAGCCTGGACGAGCGCACTGTCGCTCCTTCACTGGATACGTTCCTCAATGTTGTGCGCCAGCACGGCGGCACGATCGACAAGGTCGATGTCTGGGGTAAGCGTCGTCTCGCCTACGAGATCCTGAAGCATGCTGAAGGTATCTACGCGGTGATCGACATCAACGCCACTCCCGCCACCGTCGCTGAGCTCGATCGTCAGCTCGGTCTGAACGAGTCGGTTCTGCGCACGAAGGTTCTGCGCCACAACAAGTAATTACTGTCGGTAGCGAGCTCTACTCTCGCGCCCAACGGTCTTACATCAATGCAGGAGGAACCACATGGCTGGCGACACCATCATCACCGTCATCGGAAACCTGACGGCTGATCCTGAACTTCGTTTCACCCCGGCGGGTGCCGCGGTTGCAAACTTCACGGTTGCTTCCACGCCCCGCACCTTCGACCGTAATTCCAATGAATGGAAAGACGGCGATGCGCTGTTCATGCGTTGCAACATCTGGCGCGAAGCAGCCGAGAACGTCGCGGAGAGCTTGACCCGTGGTTCACGAGTAATCGTGAGCGGCCGGCTCAAGCAGCGTTCGTACGAAACTCGCGAGGGCGAAAAGCGAACTGTCGTCGAGCTCGAAGTCGATGAAATCGGTCCTTCACTGAAGTACGCCACGGCAAAGGTCAACAAGGCCAACCGTGGTGGCGGCGGTGGAGGCGGCAACTTCGGCGGTTCCTCCGGCGGATCGGGTGGCGGACGTCCGAGCGCTGCACCTTCGGGTGGAGACGATCCTTGGGGCAGTGCGCCTCAGGCTTCGGGCTCCTTCGGTGGTGCGGGCAGCGACGAACCGCCCTTCTGATCCGTACCTGATCAGGAACATCCAGAAAAGAGCAAAGACATGCCGAAGCCGCCCTTGCGCGACAAGGTTATGAAGAAGAAGGTCTGCACCTTCTGCAAAGAGAAGAACACGCAGATCAACTACAAGGACACGACGTTGCTTCGTAAGTACGTCAGCGATCGCGGAAAGATCCGTGCTCGCCGTGTCACCGGCAATTGCGTCCAGCACCAGCGCGACGTTGCCATTGCCGTCAAGAACTCACGTGAGGTAGCACTGCTGCCTTACGCCACCGTGGCTCGCTAAGGAAAGGGAGGAAAGAACATGAAGCTCATCCTCACCGCTGACGTGGACAACCTCGGTGCGCCTGGCGACACCGTGGAGGTCAAGGACGGCTACGGCCGTAACTACCTGCTCCCCCGCGGACTGGCAATCGTCGCCACCCGTGGCGCCGAGAAGCAGGTCGAGGGCATCCGTCGTGCACAGGAAGCGCGCGCTGTGCGCGGCCTGGATCACGCCAAGGAGCTCAAGGCAGCTATCGAGGGCCTCGAGTCCGTAACGCTGACGGTCAAGACCGCCGGTGGCTCGGGCAAGCTCTTCGGTTCGGTTACCGTCGCTGACGTCGCTGCTGCGATCAAGGCTGCCGGTGGACCGGTTGTCGACAAGCGCTCCATCGTGTTGCCGAAGGCTCACATCAAGAACACGGGCAAGCACGCCGTGGTCGTGAACCTGCACCCCGATGTGGTTGCCAAGTTCAACCTGAACGTCGTCGGCGCATAGTCGACTGTTCGTCTCGTCGGGCCCCGCACACTTCGGTGTGCGGGGCCCGACGTTTTGTTTCGGGCTGCGGTGTGCCGCCTGACAGCGTCCCGAATCGGACCTGGGGATAACTCTCACACTGTGATGTTCGACTTGGTGATCAGTGACGAATCGGGCGAGGCAACACGCCCGACACGCCGACGCGCCGACTGTGGAAAAACTATTTTCATCAACAGGCCTGTGAAATTGTGGATAGCCATCTACCTGGTCTTTTGTGGTTGCTAGGCAAAGTAGTCCCCAAATGCTCCACAGGCGGTGCACACCGTGGGACGGGAGTTTCCACAAAGCATCCACAGGTTTATCCACAGTCCGGTTTGTATGCGGACCTACTAGTCCCTAACGTCATCTCGGCGTCTATCTACAGCCCGGCCGAATGCGGCTAGGGGATGTCGGTGGGGGCAGGTACAAATGATGAGGGCGCTGCGGTTTCTGGCAGTGTCGTCGAGTGTTTTACGGGAAGGTCTCGCTTGTGGCTGTTGTAGATGATCGAGGACCTTCCGACTTCTCAGGGCCGGACTACCCGGGCCCTCCCGAGGCCGAGCCCGACCAGGAGTTCGGACGCCAGCCACCTCAGGACATGACTGCCGAGCAGTCGGTGCTCGGCGGCATGCTGCTGAGCAAGGACGCCATCGCTGACGTCCTCGAGGTACTGCGTCCGGGTGACTTCTACCGGCCCGCCCACCAGTCCGTCTACGACGTGATCCTGGACCTCTACAGCCGTGGCGAGCCCGCCGACCCGGTGACGGTCTCCGCCGAACTCGACCGTCGAGGTGAGCTCCGCCGTATCGGCGGTGCTGCCTACCTGGTGACGCTGACCCAGACAGTGCCCACAGCGGCCAACGCCGCCTTCTATGCCGAGATCGTGGCCGAGAAGTCCGTGCTGCGTCGTCTGGTCGACGCCGGTACTCGCATCGTCCAGTACGGCTACGCCGGCACCGAGGGCCAGGACGTGGCCGAGGTTGTCGACCGCGCGCAGGCCGAGATCTTCGAGGTCACCGAGCGTCGAACCACCGAGGACTTCGTACCCCTCACCGAGCTCCTCCAGCCCACGATGGACGAGATCGACTCCATCGCCAGCCGCGGCGGAATTTCCCTCGGTGTGCCCACCGGATTCAAGGATCTCGACGAGATCACCAACGGCCTTCACGCTGGTCAGATGATTATCGTCGCGGCCCGTCCTGGTGTGGGCAAATCGACGCTTGGAATGGATTTTTTGCGTTCGTGCTCCATTACCCACGGCATGGCCAGCGTCATGTTCTCCCTGGAAATGAGCAAAACCGAGATCGTCATGCGTCTGCTGTCCGCAGAGGCAAAGATCAAGCTCGGCGACATGCGCTCCGGAAAGATGACCGACGACGACTGGACCAAGCTCGCGCGTCGCATGAGTGAGATCAGTGAGGCGCCGCTATTCATCGACGACTCCCCCAACCTCACCATGATGGAAATTCGCGCAAAAGCGCGGCGGCTCAAGCAGAAACACGACATTCGCCTGATCGTCATCGACTACCTCCAGCTGATGAGCTCGGGTAAAAAGGTCGAGTCCCGTCAGCAGGAAGTCTCCGAATTCTCCCGTAGCCTAAAGCTTTTGGCGAAGGAGCTCGAAGTTCCGGTTGTCGCGATCTGTCAGCTCAACCGTGGTCCCGAGCAGCGAACCGACAAGCGTCCGCAGGTCGCCGACCTTCGTGAGTCCGGATCGCTCGAGCAGGACGCCGACATGGTGATTCTGCTGTACCGCCCCGACGCGACCGAGCGAGACGATCCCCGTGGCGGTGAAGCCGACCTGATTCTGGGTAAGCACCGTAACGGCCCGACCGCGACAATCACTGTGGCGCACCAGCTTCATCTCTCGAAGTTCGTCGATATGGCGCGGGGATAGCTGCTTGCCGCCATCGCCTGGTGATGAGACAAAAATCGGACATCATGAGATTTTGAGACAAACACCTGCAGTTATGTAATTTTGAGACAAATGCAGGCTGAGCTCACTCTCAGCTTCTGAAGGCTGGAGTTGCTACGTGCCAGAACGCTGTTTCCTGCACACACCGAAGGCTTGCGGTCGAATACGACCGCAAGCCTTCGGTGTCGTTGAGGGGTCTAGTTCGGCCGGGGGGATTCGTAGCTGGCGACCTGGCGGAGGCGATCGATGTTCGCCCGCACCAGGCAGTGCAGCGACGCACCGGCCGGTGTGAGTTCGCGTGGCCCGTGACTGGTAACTCGTGTGAAAATGTCTGTTCCGAGCGCCTTGGCAAGGTAGGTGTATTCCCGGTGTATCTGGGTGGGTCGGACCCCGAACATCGCGGCAGCGTCGCCATCGAGCTTACAGTGGGCGCTGTCGGCGAATCGGCAGAGTCGTAGTGCTGCAATCTTCTCACCGGCGAGTGCCAGATGGACGAGCTCTTCGGGGTCGCCTGCAGTGGAGGCTGCGAGTGTGAGTGAGAGGCTCGTACGCCGGAGATCGGTGCGACCGATGTCGGGGAGGTAGCGTTCTTCGCGTCCGAAGGGTGCCCATGCCCCGGTATTCATGCTGAATTGTGGTGTGTAGCTTGTCGGCTCACCGATTCGATGCTTCAGTAGAAGGCGTTGGGCGACTTCGCCGGACTTGTCTTGGAGGTCGACCGGCATCGTCAGGACGAACTTGCGGTAGCTGTAGGCGGCGGGGCCGTGGAGCAGAGCGGCTCCGTAGGTCACGAGCGGGTCGCTGCCGGTCAGGAGCTGCCAGATATAGCGTTGGATCTTCCACGTGAATGCGGTGGTCAGGTAAGTGTTTGCTGCTCGGGCGAGAAGTCTGGTGTGGTTACGTCCGATGTCAGATGGCGCGGGGAAGAGGTGGCGCCGCCTCCGGTAGTCGATCGGTGGCGGGCACGACAGTAGATGCGCATGCAGGTTTTGAAGGTAGATGAATATTTCGTTCCCATTTTCGTTGCTGATGAGATGGTTTAGTGCATAGCGGATTTCGTCGGCGGTGTAGTCAAGGCCGAATTCCTGGGCGAGTCGTTTGTAGTCGGGTTTACGTCCCATCGAGGCGAGTGCGATCGGTGTGGTGAGGGGGAAGAGTCGTGTGACTCGGTCGGGGAGTTCGGGAGCGTTGTCACGTACCTGCCTCCAGATGCAGGAGGGAAGATTCATCGCGTCGATCGCTCGTGGGGTGGCGTTTGTCAATGCCTTCGCGGAATGCTGTGGTCGGCGGCGTCCGAGTCGGTCACTCAAGACGGTCCCGGTTCGTGGCGGTCGTCGCCAGCTGAGTAACCGTTCGAGGTGGACAGTGCAGGTGGCGTGGTTCGTTCGTCGTAGATGGTCGATGATGTGTGTGATTCGCGATGGTGACAACCACGTATCAAGTAAGTCTCTGCCGCTGGACGCGGTGGTGAGGATGCCGATCGCCGCGGTCTGTGCGATGAGAAACTGTGGGGTTGTTACTTCGGATACTCCACTTCGGCCCATGGGTGTACTGACGAAGTCGGACTGACTCAGTTGTTGAGCCCACGCTCCTGGGTCCAGGCTGTCGGGGATGGTTCCGACGCCGTCGATGTAGGTCATGGCGTTGAGAGCGTGCCGGGTCAGGAGCGAGGCGTCCGTGAGGATGCTTTCCGCGCTGAGGAACTCGCCGTCGGTGTATGCGCATGAAGCGCCGTTGGTGTGCAGCGTTCTGGTGAGCCACGAGTGCGTATCGTAAGCGGCCGAGCGGATTTCGATTGTGTGCGCAGCGTTCTGGGCCAGAATTTCGGTGGCACATCCGTGAATACATCTTCTCAGACGCCATGCGGATATCCGGGAGCCGGTAGTGCGTGGGTGGTGTGTGCGCGTGTCACGCGCTCTCGATCCGCACGCGGGACAGTTGTCTCTCAGCACTGTGTGGTGTTCCTCGCAGATGTTGATCCAGCGCAGGTGCCAAGGCAATTTCCAGCGGAGATCGTCGTCGATGAGACATGTGGGGCAGTAACCGGTTCCGCGTACCTGAGACCATGGGCCGGTCGATGAATCACGCGTTACGTTCGCGAGTCCGACGGACTTGTATCGACGTAGTGTCGCCTCGGCCAATCGGCCGGGGTCCACGCCGGTGCACTCGGAGATGCGGAGGAGCGAGGGATCGTCGACAGCCCTGGTGAGGGGTAGGGCTTTGTCCTTGTTTATGGTGTCGTTGTGGCCTGTGATGTGGCGTGGACGGCACCCGTTGAGATCGGCGAGAAGTTCGATCCAAGAATCGAGTGACTCGTCGTGAAGAAGATCGGCTTGGATTGGAATCATTCGGCGGCTCTTCTCTTGGATTCGATCACGAGGTCATTGACTGTGGGGCTCCGGTGGTGGGCAATTGCGGCGATAGTGGCGTCCTTGAGCAGCTCGAGGGACAGGCCTGTTCGCCCGCCGGACGCGTGAAAGAGGTTGGCGGCGAATGTTGCGTCACGGAGTTCGCTGCTGTCGAGTCCGTCGATGAGTTCAAGTCGGCTGATCAGTGCACCGATACGTCGATGCCAGGCTCGCATTTGAGGTTTGTCCGTGTCGACGAACGGCATCAGATCGCGACGATACATTCGCCCAGCGAGCTGAACTGCTGCGGAGTATTCGTCCGCTGAGCGATCCGTCCGTTTGAGGAGGGCGCTGTTTTCGAGTCCGGCTCCGACGAAGACGAAGCTGGCTGGAAGCGCATCGATCGTCATTTTCAGGTTGTCGGTCAGATCACGAGCGGCACCCACGCGGCGAAGCATGTGCGCGTCGTCGACGACTATCATCCGAGTTCCGATGCTGGGCAAGACTGTTCGTAGTTGCCGGAGCATATCGGCCCCCGTCGCCAGCCTGGTGTTCGGGACGCTGGCGAATGCGCCGATGGCCCGTAGGAGTGTCGGCCAGCTTGCGCCCGCATCGCTGACGAAAACTACCGGTATGTGTTCGGCTCGAATACCTTTTCCTGGATCGTGAGGATGTTTGAGTAGGTCGTCATGTATTCGGAGCATGGCGGCCGTGGTCGCCTGTGTTTTTCCGACGAGTGATGGCCCGTTGATCGCGACCCATCGACGACCCGCATTCACCGAAGTGGCGTTGTGGTCGAGCAACTTGCGCATGTCGCTTTCGACCGTTTGGATGTCGGAGGTCTCGATGGGGCCGATAGATCTGATCCATCGGGCGAGTGTGATCCCATCACCGTCGATCCCGCACGGCGGCGCATCGGCAGCGTCTCGCCGCCGCAGTCGAGGCCAGTCTGCGCGGTTCTGTAGGACGGGTGGCTGATCTGCTATGAGGGAACGAATGGCAGATGTTGTCTGAATTGTCATGGGTCACCAAACCTCGTCGGTATCGGCTGGCTCGAGATCCCAGATCGCGAAAGTGTCCACGTCGACTGGCGGTAGTGCCGCCATGCCGATTCCGCTTGTCTCAGTCGTTCCGGGGTTCGACTGCGGGACCGGAGCTGAGTTCGCGACACGGGCGCGGTCAAGGGACCAACGTTTGCGTTCGTGTTCGGCTAGTTCGTCAGCGAACTTACGGAAGGCGACTTCGGCGCTGTCTCGCTCTTCGCGGGTCAACCGATTGCGTCCGAGGAACTGCGAAAAGTCATCTGCGACAAGGTCACTGAACGGAGGAAATGTCGTGCCGTCATCGTGGATGGCGGTGAGGGTGTGCCAGCGCCCGTCGAAGTCGTCTCGAAAGAACATCCGAGACCTGTCGTAGCTGTCGTAAAAGAACCGGCGCTTGCGTCCGGGCCGAGCCAACGGCGAGATGGCCCCTCTCCGAACTTCATTTAGGATCGGTCCATCGTAGCGGAAGTCTCGATAATGAACGCCGTCCGAAGACACTGCAAGGTCGGCACAGTCGAGGAAACCGAACACGTCGTCGGGGTGGGGAGCCACGTGCAGATCACCACCCCGAATCAAGCATTGCTCATACCGCTGGGCCGGAGTCAAAAAGTGTCCCTTCTTGGTTGCTGACGGTAGTCCGCTGTGAGGAAGATGCGGATAGTAGGTCATCGCCCATTCCTTGCAGATCGATTGCACCGCAGACAATGTCAGAGTGGCATTGACATCGTCGCCTCGGTTTTCGGGACCGTCGCCGGTGAAACCATCGAGGTTCTGCTGCATGATGGCTAGTGACCGATTCACAGACTCGACGTAGGGCTTGTCCATGCCGCGTCGGGTTCGTGCCAGTTCGATTGTGCTACCCCACCGGGCAAGCGCATCGACAACACGGTAATTTTCGTACTCACTGCCGTGATCGATGACCAGCACGCCGATACCCATCCCTGGATGGACGAGCGTTTCTCGGGGTACACCGAGCGCAAGAGTGTGGGGGCGGGCAATTTCAGGTAGGACGAGCGGCGACATCACGTCGAAGAGCAGCATCCGCGTGTCCCGGCCCGATGGCTTCTCAGCTGTGACCCGTACCGTGACCAGTCGAGTTGCCACACACACGGCGACGCTGATCCATGGCCGTATTTCCTTTCCCGTGTCGGGGCACCTAATCCACACGTTGAGTTCGGTGGCATCAATTTCAATTCTCTCGCCGGGCATCGACGGTGCAGGCCTGCGATATCCGCGTTGAGCCCGGGCGTTGTTGGTGCGACGAGTCCGTGCTGTGCCCGCGAGAGTCAGTTCGGTGGACAGTATCCGGACGACAGCTTCGAGGCGGAAAGATGTGAGCAGTGGGTCGTTGATTCCCAGATGGTCAAGTTCTCGCAGTACTCGCGTCTTCCTCGCTTGGAGACCCACCGTCGACTTGTGCCTCGCCAGATCCAATAACACTCGGTAGATTGTGTCCAATGTGTCCTCGCGGAGACCCAATCTCGGGTCGTCGGGGCGCGATTTGTCAGCGTGACGAGGAATGAGCGCGTGGATGCCACCGCTCTCGAAATCCGAAACCATGCGATACAACTGAGCGCGTGAGTATCCACGGGTGCCTGCGAGATCTCGGGTCAGCGTCCGGAGTCTCGACGGCCGCGTAGTCAGTACAGGGTTGTACCGAGGATCGCTGTCGGGGCCGACAACTCCGGACGGATCCCCGTAGATCACAGTGCGTGCGTGTGCGGCTCGTTCGATCGTTTGCAACTTGACGTGCGTCGGTAGATCGTCGAGTAGGTCGCTGTCCTTGGTGTCGGTGATCCTCGGCTGATCGATCATGCAGAAGTCACTGAACATCCAAATAGATTGCAGCAGAGCAATTTCGATGTACTCTCCGGCATCATTTCGCAGAGTCGCAATTGGTGGGGTCAGTGTCGCCGCGATTGAGATGACCGTACATAGTTGCCCGTCCACCTCGAAGCGGGTTCCCAGACCGAAGGTGTTGGTATTCATCGCCACACCACCTCCGACGACTGCGTGATGGGCCCGTCGAGATCGATGTCGAGATGGCACTGCGCGAGCGCCCGCAGAGCCCGTCCACGTCCTACCGGGCCGCCGCCGAACATATCGGACACTGCACCAAGGCTTTTCGTTGACCGAATGTCGTTACCCGCCACCCACCAAGGCTCTTTCATGGCAGGCGCTTTCCATCTGAGCGCGCCGAGCAGGCGAAGATTCACTGTTCGCTGGTGCGGCATCGTCCCACACACGCGGTAGTCGATGCCGTGCGCCCGAAGCGTTTCCGGAAGTAGCTCGGTCAGAATCGCTCGGGCGTACGTGCCCATGTTGTCTTCGGCGCGCACGCTGATGATCTCTACACCACTGTCGCAGGACACCAGGAGGTCCGGTATCTGCAGGATGCACCGCTCCCCAACGGGCCAAGACAGCACACAGGCCTGGCTTTGATAGCGGTGCACGTCGGCTCGGCGGTCGAGCTCCATCATCCAGAGTTGCTCGAGTTTGGATTCGGCCCACACCACAGCTGGTAGGCCAGCAAACCGGGTCGTATGGATCATCAGATTGGAGCGTGAATGCATATGTGACCCCAGCCGGCGCACCGGCATCACGGACTCGACATTCGTTCTCGTCAGGGTTGCTACCGGCGCAATGCGGGTGTCTGCGCCGTCCCACAAAATCACGCTGCATCCGGCGACGGCCTTGGCCCGGATTTGTGGATCGCGAAGTGCGTCGAGCGCGTCCCAGCGGGGCAATGCGCGGCGGAGGTGCGCAGTGATCTGTTTGGGTGAGCGACGAACCCCTCGGCGCGCACTCACAGAAGTACCTGATACCAGCGGCGATCTCATCATGGACCCCAGACTGGTAGCCCGGCACAGTGGTCGAGTACAGGTCGATCTGCCGGTTCAAGGAGTCGATCCGCAACGAATAGAACCTTGACAACGCCCGATGGGCAGGCTGAAATAGACATAACAAACCTCCAAGTCAAAAAGGTGAGTTTGGGTGAGGCAGCGGCGGGAACCGCTGTTGAGAATTGAGGAAAAGCCGGGTTGGCGCCCGGCTTTTTCCATGCCCAGAAGGGCTAGGGGCCGTCACGGCTTCGTCGCGAGCACTCGCACTCAAGAGCGTCAAGAGCCTCAGCAGTTACTGCACTGAGCGTGCGCTGGGACAGCCGTGCGCGCTCGTAGAGGCGTTGGGCAGTCTTCACGGGCAGTCGGACCTCAACCCGCACGGTGTCGTCCGGTTCGAAGTTCCTCGTCGTGCGTCGCCCAAAATGAGCCGACGGAAGTTCAATCATGGAGTGCGCCATCCTTTCGCCGTGTTTCAATTTCTGGTCGGCGCACCTCCGATGTCATACAGAGTACCGGCTCGGCCCGGTACTCCACAATGGATTCGACTGTTGAATTGGGTGTGCAATATTTCGAAATATATGGTGGAGCAGCGTGATTGCTGCCAGGCAAACGTGTGTCACCGCCCCGATCAATGGTTGGATAGGGGTCCTGTTCCGGTTCGGCTCCGCGATTGGCTCTGTCCTGCGACTGACTTGACCGGATCGGAAGGTGGCGCCCGGAGAAGGTAGGCCAAACGGGACGGTGCGGCTCAGAATCCAGCGAAGATTCTTGCTCCGACGATGTCGGTGCACATACTCTGACTTCGTCGCCGAGTACGCGATTCAGGAGGTGATCTGTCATGACAGCAGCTTCGACTGGAGCGCAGATCGAGAAGGCGAGGCTCTCTGCTCAGATTGCGAGCCGCCGTCAACTGGCCGACAAGGCTGGTATCTCCCCGTCCACTCTCTCTCGCCTCATCGCTGGAACCCAGCCGGCGAAGGCGAGCGAGTTACTCGCTATCGCGGTGGCTACCGGTTGCAGCTTGGCCGAACTGACAGGAATCTCCACGATGATTGACCGTGTGGAGTGTGGAGTTCGGCCGGACAGCGACGCGAACTTTGAGGAGATGCGAGAGCAACTGCTCCAGTTCTTCGAACTCAACTCTTACCTGGACGAGCAGGGCATCAGCGTCCTCCATGGGATCGACGGTCTCCCCATCGGTACTGCAGCTACACTGAAACTAGGTTCCAAGCGGGACTAGGCCTCGAACCATTTCTTGGCAGGTCAAAGGTTGATCACCTCCTGTCTACCATGGGGTTGTACGCGAAAGTGTGCGCCCGCGTGAAGCACATTTTGCATGGATTTGAAGCCGAAAGCTGGGGCGAGTCGTAGACTCGCCCCAGCCTTTATTCGGAGGCTAAGGAGAACACATGCGGTGGAGCCTAGATACGAAGATCCTCCAGGCCACAACTCGCTTGATTGTGGAACACGAGACTTACGCAAAATCGATCCACGATGAGAATAAGCGACGCAGGAGGAGAAGTTCGGGCACGCCAGAGATGCTGCCCTTGCGTCGACCTGAAACCTGGGAACTCGACTCAGGGTTCAATCCGTACATTGTCCGCTCGCGGCGTGCGCGTATCGCCCACTCGATTACTGCAGGTCTTCGGGACCGAACATACGCACCTCGCCCACCTGCGGGCTTCGCGGTACCTAAATCCGACGGCAGTGAAAGAATCGTCAGCACCTTTCAGGTCGCCGATGAGGTAATCTCCAATATCCTCCTTAGGTCACTAACGAGGAAGAATCTTCCGAAAATTAGCAGCCGAGCCTATGCATACCGGCCGGACCTGGGTCCGCACGATGCTATTTCGTATGTACGTGCCGAGTTTGCTCGCGAGCATCGACTATTTGTTGCCGAGTATGATTTCAGCAAATTCTTTGACACCGTAGACCACAGTTTTCTACTGGAAACTCTAGACCGTGTGGGGATTATTAGAAGTCCACTTGAACAATATGCAATCGAAAGATTCCTCGAAGCGCCCGAGCCATATCTATCATCTGCAGATAAGGTAGTGGATAAGCCTACGCGCACCCGCGGCATACCTCAGGGGACATCGCTGAGCTTGTTTCTAGCGAATCTTGCCGCCTCCGAATTGGATCGTTCTCTAGAGCGTTTGGGCGTCGGCTTCGTGCGATATGCCGACGACACGCTGATCTGGAGCGCAGACTACGGCAGGGCTTGTGCGGCGACCGCTGCTCTGCATGAAGCTTCCGAGCAGATAGGTTCTCCGGTAAATTCGGAGAAAAGTATGGGAATCAGATTACTCTCTAGAGAAGAAACGATTCACGTCGAAATGAGTTCCACCAAATCTGTTGATTTCCTTGGTCACAGGGTGGGGTTGCGAAATGTTCGAATGAAAGAGACTTCTATCGCCAAAATAAAGAGTCGAATTAAAAATCTCATCTACACCAATCTGCTGCTAGAGCCAATGCGGGGAACCCAAGTCCACGGTCGCCTAACGGACCTGGACAGAGATTATGTAGTTTTGATTTGGCAGCTCCGTCGGTATCTTTATGGACCCCTTACGGAGATCGAGATACGTCGATTTCAGAACGGCGCTATTCCGCCGATGTCTTTCGAAGGAGTGATGTCATTCTTTCCATTGGTTGATGATGATCAAGAACTTTGCGAACTAGATAGCTGGATGGCCACGCAAATATGGCTCGCTATGCGAAAGCGGGCTCGTCTACTAACTGCGTCATCTATTGGCGCACCGCCACCGCACGGCCTCAATAGGCCGGAGCTAATTGGATTTCAGCAACGGTCTGGCCGGACAGGAGATTTGATCGATCTTCGGATCCCGAGCTTGCATAAGATCGCTAGCGTGCTCCGCCGCGCTGTATCCACTCATGGACTCGGCGTCGTATCGGGTCGGACACCCTTGTACCTCTACGAATGACGCAAAGTGACGTCTGTCGTAGAGGTCGAGCAACCGGCGGATGTCCTATCGAGAAAGTCGCTAGGGATTTTGCCGATGAACCGATGCCATTGAGCATGCCGTCTGGACCCGACGCAGCGAAGGTATTGCCGATCTGCGGGGCTCATTCACCATAACGACTGCGCGGCGCAATGTACGTCAATTGCGTTCACCGGCAGGCTCATTAAGATGGTTTCGATACATTGATCGGTGCGGCCGGGTGGAATTACGACAAGGCTCGCGCCGAGACAATCAGTTAAGTTTCCGGACTCGTCGGTGCGACTCACTTTCGGCGATTCGTGAGAGTCGGAGTTCTGTTGCTTTTTCCGGTGAGCGCGAGGTGGTCGAGTTCCTCGGGGCCCCGGCGGTGGAGGCTGCTTTGGTAGGTGACGGGCTCGTTCGTCGGAGGCCCTTGCGGCCAATGTTAGGGAGGTATCGTAATTCGCGCCCGTGTGATCCCATGCGTCGATCTCTACGGTGAGTTGATATTTATGTTGAATTGCGATGTGAAACTTACCGGTTTGCCGATCCTATGCTTGAGGATGAGTCGTTGGCCGACTTCGCCGGATTTGTCTTGGCGGTCGGTCGGCATTGTCAGGACGAATTTGCGGTAGCTGTAGGCGGCGAAGCCGTGCCTTCACTTCCAGAATTTTAGTGGGTCGCTCGGAGGTTACCGAGTGACCCACTGGGCAAGAAGGACCCAGTGACTTGCTGGTCGTTGGGCCCTTCTCCGCACTAGTCCGCGAGGTCTTGCCAGCGGCCATGAGCATTGGCGATCTTCGTCTCGGTCGCAAACAGATACCGCCACTGTCCGTAGACTCCGACGTCGTTCACCCTCGCAACCCACGCTTCCGCGGCGGCACGCTTGGCAACGACACTCTCGTCGTTGGCGTCATCGTCTGCCTTACCTTCGATCAACCAATGAGTGTCGTTGTTGTCGAGGGCAATGAAGTCCGCAAAGTAACGGCCACCGTCCCACTCAATCCAGGTAGGACCGTTGGTGTAGACGCGGAGCCACCACTTGACCTGCGACGACGAGTCCAGCATTCGTGCAAGAGTGAACTCGGTGCTCTTGGCGTCGAAGCTTGCCACGGGCTCGATATTCTTCTGCCACTCGCCGTAGTGCATGCCCTTGGCGAAGTCAGCCCACTTGCTCAGGACTGGTGACGGCATCGGCCGCGAGGGCGGAAGGACTGGAACCTCAATGACGTTGAACTCCCATGTCGGCGTCGTGGCGCGAAGTTCATAAGCCTTGACAATCATGGTCTCAATAGCCCGCGTTGCCAGCGCTGCACGCTTCACACTCCATTGTGCGTGCTCGTCGCCGGTCACTCCGGCACCGTCAAGGAACCATCCGATGACATCGCTGCCAGCTTGGTGCTCGGGAAGCGTGGACTCGACCACTTCCAAGTCAAGGACCTTGTCCTCAAGCTGCGCCTTCACAACAGGCCAAGCCAGTGTCTCGAGGTAGGCCTTCTCCTCCTCAAGGAAGCGCTCACCAACGACTACCTCGCCGTCGATGCCCCGCTCCGCGTCGAGTGCCACGCGCTTCATATAGACCGACTCTTCGGTTAAATACTTGCTGCCGAGGTCACGGGCCTGCTGCTCGGTGACCAGCCGGAGCGAGAACTTCGTGGGTACCGCCTGCCGGCCAAGCCGAGGGAACTTGATGCGAGGTGCGCCGTCTACCGGCGCGACCAGCTTGACTGTCGCCGCGGCGCCCTTCTCCTGCTGCCCCACCGCGGTTCCGTACTCCTGAACCATTAGCAGGACAGAAGGGTCGATTGCGCCATCGTGCTGACTATCGAAGACGAAGGTCAGACCACTTTGCGGCGGATCAGAAGGTGGGTTGGCAGTTTGCGTTTGCTTGTCGCTGTCCTCGCCCGTCTTCTCGACTGTAGGCGTGGTCGTCAGCTCAGCTGCGGCGCTGGCACGCTCCTCGAGTACCTGCTCAAGGAGGGCCCGCTTACTTGCGAGTAACTGCCGGTAAGACTCGTGGGCCACGATGTCCACCGTGTCCACGGCCTCAATGGAGGTGCGCTCTCCAAAGGGAAGTCGCAGGCCTCGGCCAAGCACCTGCTCAGTGAGTGTTGCCGAAAGAAGCGGTCGGAAGGAGACGATGACCCCAATGTTCCGTACGTCCCACCCTTCCTTCAGTTTGTCCACACTGACCACAGCGCGGACGGGAGAGGCCACATCCTCGACTGCTTTCAGGGCACGTAGCGCCTTGTCACTGGACCCGCCGGTGATGAGCAGTACCTGATCAGGTTCAGTGAGGAAGTTGGCTGTTAGAAGTTCAGCCACCTGCTCCGCCTTCTTGACCTCCTCGCAGACCACGAAGAGGACGGGCGCTACAGCCGGCTTCGCCATTGCTGAGGAGTAGGCCCTCCATGCCGACTCCTTCACGTCCCGTAAGTGGCACGCATCGGCCAGTTGAGAACGCATGTCCTTCGTACCGTCCTCGCGGTACACAATGACTGGGATCTTCACGAGGCCGTCAGCAATTGCCTCGGCGAGGGTGTAACGGAAGACAACCTTGCCCGCCTTCACGTCCGCCTTGTTGGGCGTCGCGGTGAGGCCAACGATGGCACGTGCCTCCAGCTCGCGGATGGTGCGACCGTACTTCTCGGCATCCCCTGAATACACGTGGTGCTCGTCGGCCAGCACAACCAGGTCGTCGAGGCCCTGGAGGTGGGCGTAAAGCGCCTCACCCATGGACTCGTTCTCGTCGTGCATCTTCCGCTTCATGTCTTCGCTCGGCTTGAGGAGCGTCTGAACCTTGAAAATGAAGAGCTTGAGCTTGTTGGGATCGTTCATGGCATCTACGTGCTGCTTGAAGTTCTCGGCAGTGACGACCAGGGGCTCCCACTCCGACCCCGCGATGTGCTTGCGTGTACCCGGAGTGAAGTTTTGAATGGTCTTTTCGTAGATAACGTCAAGCGGCACGATCATGACCACGTTCCGCACGCCCGCTTCGGCCAAGTATTCAAGGACTCCAGCAGCGAGGTACGTCTTGCCCACGCCTGTGGCGAGGTCACAGATGAACTCTCGCCCGTCACCCTCGGCCAGGTTCTCGGCCACCTTGTGCAGCGCGCGCTGATTGGGGTCGCGGAGATCCAGCCGTTTGGCAATGCCTTGCACGAGTTGAGGCTCGTATGCCACCCACGTCATCGGATCACCTTCGACTGCTTGAAGAGGCCATTGGGAACCTTGATTACTCTTGAGCCGGTACGCATCTCGGCCAGCTGGCTCGCTGCGAGGGGGTGCACAGCTAGCCCCGCAACGGTAACCGTCTCGTCGTCACTGAGCAGTGAAACCGCTTGCCTGAGCTGGTCCTCGTCTACGATCCCCTCTACCACGACCAGAACGTCACGGTTCTTCACCCCAGCGACCCCCTGCCGGTCAGAAGTGAGCGAGTACCCAAGTTGGGCAGCAATGAACGGACCAAGGTCCTTCACCGTATCCTTCAGGAACGGGCGGCCCCCGACTTCCTCGAGGTTTGGCGATTCGACCCGAAGGACTCGGAAACCTCCGCCCCCATTCCAGAGACGATCCTTTGAGGGCTTGGTTTTCATCTGTTTGATAGCAGCCTCAAGTTGCTCGTTGTCACAATCGAGCGCACCGGCCTCAACTAGTTTTTCCAGTACCTTGCGTGCCTCATCGAGCCCGGCCGGCGTCACGCCATTTGGAAGGTCGATGGATGCCACCCGCTCATTGGTAAGGGTGATCCCGCCTTCCTCGGTTCCCGCAACAACAGAGGACAGTCGAGGCACGATGTACTTGTCGACGGACTCGCGCTCCCGCTCGATCGTTACCCACCGACGACCGAACTTGTGGGCTGCGGCGGCCGTAGTGCCCGAACCGGCGTAACAGTCGACGACCAGGTCTCCCGCTTCTGTGCTCATCTCCATGACTCGCTTGATGAGAGCCTCCGGCTTCTGTGTGGCGAAACCGGTGCGCTCCTGTGCCTGAGAGTTGATAACCGTGATGTCAGTCCAGAGGTCTCCAACGGCACGACCCCGCGCCTTGTGTGCGTACTTCTTGAACCGTGGCAGGCCCCCGTTTGAAGGCCAATGGATGTAGCCGTGGGCATCAAGGGCGTCGAGCTTCTCCTGCATCGTCAAGGCCTTAATCTCACTGCTGGGCAGACCGACATCCTTCAGCGGCCCAGTCGGGACTGCCCAACAGCGTCGCTTGTCAGATGGGTTGATTCCACGCCATGGCTTGCCACTGTCGAGATGAGGGCGGTACGAGGTGGCAGTCAGGTCGCCGGTGTCATACAGACCGCGCTCGTCAATGTTTGTGAAGCGCTTGGCGACATAGGTGGCATCTAGCCCGATGAAGAGAGGCTTGAGGTCAGCGGCTTCGGATGCCCCGTAGACAAGGATCTGCTCGTACATGGCTGCCATGGACGTGCTTGCGAGCGTCTTGGCTGTTGTCCTCTGCCATGTCACTGTCGCCAGGTGCCGGTCGGCGCCAAACTCTTCGTCCATCACCACACGGGCGCGATGGATCTCCTCGTCGTCCAGGTGAACCCAAATAGTGCCATCGGGTCGCAGGAGGGTCCGCAGAAGTCGAAGCCTGTCGCGGAAGGCGCTCAACCAGATTGAGTGCTCAAAGTTGTCGTTGTAGTCATCGAAGGTCTGACCAGTATTGAAAGGCGGGTCAATGTAGACCAGTTTTACCTTTCCCTTGATCTCTGTCGCGTACTCCGGAATGGATGCGAGGGAGCGGAGGGCGCTGAACGAGTCGCCCACGATGAGCAGGTTGTCCGCGGGAGTCCCACTAACCTCCCCGACGCGGTCCGTCTCGCGCAACAGGCGTACTTCGTTTACACGGGTGTCGTTGCGTTCAACCCATTCGTAACCGCCGTTGGGCGTGGGCAGGAGCGCTTTGTCCTGATTGAACCAGGTCAGCGCTAACCTTTTCTTCGACACTTGCACATCCTCATTCGCTTGTTGCGCTGCCGGATTCCGGAGACGCCCAATCCTATTGCCCACCTCCGACAGAAAGCCGGAGCACGGTCAGATCACGGTGCTGCGTCGCGAGCGTGGAACGCTGCTCTAAGTGTGTCGGCTCCCGCCACGAGCCCATGCGGGTTCTGGCCCGGGCTTTCACGGTATGCGCCGTAAACCCGTGTCGCCAAAGAATGATGCCCCCACCTGCGATAATTCGACTTGTGGCAGTTGAATCAATCTCAGAAAGGTGCACCATTCCGGTGAGCAAGTCTACTTTCTCGTACCCGGAACTTTCCGCCACCGCTTCCGAGCGTGCCGCGAAGACTACATCCGTACTGGGCACGCTGGCCCTCACTGCCGCCCATGGCGGCAGTGAGGGGACTGCACCCGGCTTGATTGATATTGATCTGTCTCAAGGGTTTCCTGTCTATTTCGGTGTGAAGATCGAGCCTCGCTTAACTGCTTCGATTCATGCCACGACCGGATCCGCCGGAGTTCCGATTCCGGGCCGTAGCCCTCGTCCGAACTGGCAACCGATCGCCATCGTCGCAAACGAGCTCGGCATCAGGGCTGCCGCGTTCCACCAGTGGGTTCACCGAGACCAAGTCGACCGGGCGAACGGTCAGGCATCAATACAACAAAATCAGCGCAGCTGGCGAAAGCGAAGAATCGCATCCGACGCCTCGAAGCCAAGTCGAAATCCTCCGCACTGCCGCGATTCTGTTTAGAGAGAACCGCCCGGCCCCAGAAGGATTCAACCGATGATCGACACGCTCGTCGCCACCAGGCACCCGCTAAGGGCGTGCGGTCGACCCCTGGGAGAGGGCAGTCTCGGCTACTACATGTACGGGAACCGACCGGTGCCACCGACACGGATGCGCCGCCAGCGACTCACCGGCCTGATCCGCGAAGTCCACACAGCCTCGCAACAGACCTGCGGGTCCCAACGTGTGCATGCGGAGCTCACGCGCGATATGGACATTCTGGTCAGTGAAGACCGAGTCGCCGAACTCATGAGGCTCGCCGGCATCGTCGGCTTGCCTGGTCCGGCGAAGTTCAAACGGCTGAAGGGCGTCGCGATGGTCGCTGATCTTCGAATACGGGCTAGGGTTCGAGAGCCCATTCGTTCGGCATGGTCTTCGCATCGCCACGGGTAACGAAACTTGGGGCAGGTCAACGTGTCAACCGAATTGGGTCCAGTCCCGTCTGACTCTGACTGCGTCTGACACGCATGTTGTGAGTTAAGAGGGCGCCGAGACCGGCGCCTACAGCACAGCCCGCATCATTGCCGTGTGTATCGCGCTGATTGTTGAGCTCGGATATGACGGGTCGGTCCGGGTTCGCCGCCTTCGCGGAGAAGTGAGCACGGCACCACCTGCTCCGTTCGGTTTTCAATTGCCGTGAAGTTACTACGGGTAGTTTCGTGTCATCGTTTCGTGACCATGACTCCCGTCACACTACCAAAGTGAACAAACCGCCTGGTCCGAGTGTTTCGGAAATGTTTACGTAACTTTGGGTACGACTTTCGGTGGACAGAATCGGACATCGGAGGCTAGTCGGGCACCCGGACAGTGTTGTAGCGTCCCGGTCGGACCTGATAGTTAAGTTTCGGCAATCCCCAGGGTTGCTGGACTGTTCACTCATCCGCAGGGAGACCGACCATGCCAACCACGACCCCCGAGACCACCCGCGCGCAGACAGGGAAACGTCGCATCGGTAAGGCGGTGGGTGCTTGTGCTGCGGTGTCGTCTGTCTTGATGGCGGGCTCTATTGCCTTTGCCGGTACCGCGTCGGCGACCCCGACGGCGCTGCCGGACAAGTTTGCGAGCACGGTCACCGACGACGGTTGGACGGTGGATCTGGCGGCTACCAAACTTTCGGCGAACCCGGTCCCGAACCTGGCGACAACAGCGTTCACTCGCGAGGGGTTCGTGTCGGCGAAGGTCACCGGCACCATCTCCGGAGCCGGCGATTCTGCGGTGAAGACAGGCTATATCGAGCAGGGGTTGCAGATCGGTTGCCAAATCGATGTGTCCTCCGGCCTCGGCGTGGGACTTGGTTTTTCCCTCGGCCCGTCCGTCGGGGTCAGCATTTCGGGGGTTCCGTCGGCGAACATCGGCGTGAACGCCTCGGTGAACCCGAGCATCCAGACCACCATCGCACCGGGCACGATCACCACGATCCCGCTCGGGAAGAAGGACCTCGAGGCTGCGAAAGCGTCGATCACGGCGGAGAACGTGCACGTCAAGGTCGATGCGTGCATGGGCCCGGTCACGATCCGTTCGTACGCGCAGTTCGCTGTGTCGACGGCGACCTCGGATAACAGTGTGTTCGTCTACTCCGACCCCACCTGGCTCTGATCCAGGACTGTCGTCAACGGCATTCCGCGCCCGCAATCGCACGTCTCGGTTCACGTGCTCGACAGTTTTTGGCGCTGTTACCCAACACTTTCCACTTTTCCATCCATCCATCCATCCATCAGAGGAGCACCATGTCTTTGACTCGCACGAAGAAAATCGCAGCCACGACCGCGGCTGCATCACTCGCTGCCGGCGGGATTCTGCTTGCTACCGCCCCAGCCGCAACGGCTGCTCCCGTGATGTTCGAGGGGCCGGTTCCGGCGCAGTACGGTGCACCGGTGGTGCAGGTTCCCCTGGGCCACGCCTTGACCGTCGCGGCCCGCGACAGTGGAATCGTGACTGCCTTCTCGAACGCGAACGTCATGATCCCCGTTCCCGGGTGGGAGACCGTGATCGACGTGTCGGCTGATGTCCTGGCGCGCCGGACGGCAATTGCTGCCCAGTATCCGAACGGGTGCGCCTCGTACCAGTTCTATCTCCCGCCGGCGGGAGGGTGGCTCGCCGGAGCTACCTCGTACGTCAACTGCCCCTGGTAGAGCGCACCCTCGTCCTGTCCACTGCTGCATCTCCTCCCTGTGACCGCCCGTTCCTAGGTCGGTGTCGGGTATCTCGAGTCCCGCGTTTCTCGTTGGCGGGGAAAGGCATTCACCTCCGATGACGACCTCACCGAACGCCCCGATGACCTCACCCACCCGCCGCGACATCACGGCCGAGACTGGGTTGCCGTACGTGCCGCCAGGAACCATTGCAGCTCCGGCATCGGTGTATTCCGACCTACCCCGCGATGCAGTCGGTGCAGGTGATCAGGGATGGGATCGCGACAGTGAACTGAGTCAGATGTCGAAGGCTGTGATCGCGACCGTGTTCGGGCTCGCGTTGTTGATCGCGGCGTTTGCGGTGATCGGACGCCTCGGAGGATGGGCTGCCGATTACGGGACGATTCTGGTGTATCTGGCGTTCTTTCTGTGGATGTCGATCGCAGGACGGGTGTTCTGGTGGGGCGCAGACACACTCATCGCCGAGATTCGGAAGAAGTCGAACACGGGTGATCGCCGGTGAAGCCTGAGCGCCGGTTCGATCGCACCTCACCGACCACGGTGATCTCTACCGTGGTGGTGCTCGCGGCAATGGTGATCGCACTGCTGGCGCTGCTGATCTTCGCCCCGACCTCCTCCGCAGGACCGGCAGAGGACTGCGCCGCTGTACGGGCACGTGATCATCAGATCTACCTGAACCTGATCGCCTCACTGCCACCCGGTGCCCCCATCCCGCCGGAGTACATCAACCCATGCCTGACGGCACCATCCACGACCCCGACGGCCGCCCCGACGACCACCGTCGGACTCCCCGGTGCGCAGGCCCCGGGCGGCGGCCCGAATGTCGGGGCGAATGCTCCGACGAACTTTCCCACCTACAACGGCACCCCCATCGTCCCCGTCCCCGGCGCCGCGCAACCAGGACAGCCCGGAACGCCCGGCGCACCAACACAGCCGGGTGTGCAGAACCCGGCAGGAGTTCCTGTTCCGTCGACCGCCGGCGGGCCTGCCCCGACTATTCCGCAGCCTGGCGGGTCGACCGCACCGACAGCGCCCACCGATCGTGGTCCCGGACCGATCCCCACGGACACCGATTCGAATACCGCACCAGCCCAACCGGTTCCAGGCCCGGCAACAGATGTCTCTACAACCGGGGAGGACTCGGGCCGTGACCGGTATCTCGAACTCGCGCTGATCGGTGCTGCGGCGTTCACCGCTGCGGGTATCGGAGTGCGCGGGCGGCCGGGACCTTTCAGCCCCCGCACGCCTGAATCGGTACTCTCCCAGGTCGTCGGCACCATCGCGTCGCCGTTGATGGCGTACGCACGCGGCGGGCAGTCCACGCTGCGGGTGTTCGATCCGATCACCGGCGGAAGCCGGTTCTTCTTCCTGATCCACGACGAAACGTCGTCGCACGAATCCGTGATTCCGGTGACGGTGCCGCCCGGCGGTCACATGAGTGTCAACC